>Ga0315284_10014877_pt1 | contig 11072 bp, 13 predicted proteins | sample YL17G09_16_MG_FD_203696 | JGI IMG/M metagenome (GOLD analysis project Ga0315284, IMG submission 203696) | Sediment microbial communities from Yellowstone Lake, YNP, Wyoming, USA - YL17G09_16 | ecosystem: Environmental > Aquatic > Freshwater > Lake > Sediment | place: USA: Wyoming | collected...
AAGAACCAAGCAAGGGGAAGTGGAGTATTCCCGGTGGCAGGCTCGAACTCGGCGAAACGATTTCCGAAGCGGTCATGCGGGAAGTTCTCGAAGAGTGCGACGTGCAGATCGAAATCGTAAGAGTAATTGATGTTACAGACAACATCCTGCATGATTCCGACGGTAGATTAAGTTATCATTTTGTTTTGGTAGACATGCTGGCTAATTACCTGAGCGGCGAGCCAAAAGCACAGTCCGATGCTGAAGAGTGCCGCTGGGTGACACTTGCCGAACTTGCCAATCTGGATATGAATCCTCAACTCCGTGCTGTGATAACACGCGCGTTACAGCAAGATACTTTTTAATTGTGTAATATCACATGCGAAAAATAGTAATTTTTGATATAGATGGAACGTTGATAGAGTTACTTCAAGCTGAAACAAATGCGTATTTAAAAGCTTTTAATGTCAGTTTTGGTATCAGTGGATTAAGTGACAATTGGGATAGCTATCAGTGTCGTAATGACCTGGCAATTGCCAGGGAAATTATCGGTAGGCATTTTGCTCGTCCATGCAGGACAGAAGAACTAAGTAAGTTACTTGAGACTTATACTTTTTTACTTAAGAATGAGGTTTATGGACGTGGAGTCAGGCCAAAGCTTATTCCTGGGATCGGTGAAGTTCTAAAGGCATTGAACATGAATGGGAATATTGGTATTGCATTGGCAACCTTTAATGCAGAGCAGATATCGAAATTGCGTCTTGAGACAGCAGGCATATGGAAATATTTTGAGTGTGGTGCGTTTGCCGAAGATGGAAACGATAAGACATTAATTCTTGGTAAAGCTATTGACCGGTGTCATGAAACGTGGCGTGATTTTACTAATACATGGGATGTCATTTTTATTGGCGATCACCCTGGTGATGCGGTTGCAGCACAAGCACTTGGGGTACATTTTATAGGGATAAACGCTCATACAAAACAGTTTGGTGCATCAGGTGTATCTACAATATTTCAAGATTACAGCGCTCTCGACCGTTTTCTAAACCATATGGAAGTCCTTTGGATAAATGATCAAAATAGTCAGGATAATGCACTCTCTTAATAGGTAATCCTTCACGGTTTAATGATAGGCATACAGAATGATTCAGCCTACATCGTACAGTGGGAGTGGAGGAAGGGGGGAGCAGGAGTGTAAGAGGATGCAATCCTCTTAGTAATTTACCCCTTCCCTCGGGAAGGGGTCAGGGGATGGGGCGTTGTGACAGAAACAAGGTCGTCCTTCATAAATGGTCTTGCTAATTAGTGTTCTTTTTACTCTTAAAGATAATAAACTAAGGGACAAATAAATGAACCAACCTCCCGAAAACGATAGCCGCTGGTATCCTCAATATCCAATGATAGGTGCGCATGCTCTAATAGTAAAAGACGGTTGCATTTTGCTTGTAAAACGTGCCAAAGAACCTAACAAGGGAATGTGGATTATCCCTGGCGGCAAAGTAGAATTAGGCGAAACCTTTTCTAAGGCTGTTCATCGTGAATTGCACGAAGAATGTGCCATTAAGATTGAGGTCGTTCGAATACTGGACGTGATGGACTACATCTTGCAGGATGAGCAAGGGCGCACGAAATACCACTTCGTTTTAATATATTTGTTGGCGCAATATAAAAGTGGGATTGTTAAAGCCCAATCAGACGCTGAAGAAGCGAAATGGGTGCCATTCGAAAAAATCGCTGAGCTTGAGACACATCCACATTTGAAGGTCTTATTAAAAAAGGCAGGCATAGAAGCGCCTTAAGGGTATTACAGGAGTGCAAATATCTCGTGCTTGATATCAGGTCATTAAACGCAAAGACAAAACTACAAATAAAAACTGATAACTAAATACATATAATTTTAAACGGTTAGATGTAGTTTTAAATTTTGAATCATATAATTTGTTTGGATGTTAGCGCTTAGGATTTAGGATTTCCCGCGATAGTGGGCTTTGTGGTAAGCTAAGTACAGATAAACTTCTCTATGTCGAATATAAAAAACTTTTATGACGTGGCGGTAGTCGGAGGCGGACCCGTTGGCAGCCAGGTCGCATTCAAATTGGCTGGAATGGGTCATAACACCATTATCCTTGAGAAAAAGGAAAAGTTCACCAGTCCAATCTGCTGTACAGGTATAGTTAGCCGCGAGTGCGTTGAAAACTATTCAATCCCCGATTCGGTTATCCACCGTTGGGCAAGCAGTGCCGTTTTATATTCACCAAACTTGACACCCTTGCATGTTTCGCGTAACGATCCTCAAGTCGCTATTCTTGACCGCTCAGCTTTTAACGTACTGTGGAATAACCGAGCGCAATCCGCTGGTGTTCAAATTCGTAGCGGGTGTGAGGTTAGAAAAATCCGGCCAGATAAGAAAATCGCTTCGATTGATTTAATATACGAAGGCGAACATCAGAGTCTTCAGGCACGTGTAGTAGTAATTGCCGCCGGTTTTGGTTCGTGGCTTATTGATGGACTTGGATTAGAAGGAGCCGGTGATTTCGTCATGGGCGCTCAGGCCGAGGTGGAAATCCGCGATATAAAAGAGGTAGAGGTATATTTTGGCAGGAAAATTGCACCGTCCTTTTTTGCCTGGCTCGTCCCTACGTCTGGCAATAAAGCGCTGGTGGGGTTGCTCACCAGGAAAAATCCGCCTGCTTATCTAAGAAGCCTTCTTTCCCGACTAAAGGTCGAAGGGAAAATTGTTTCGGATAATGTGTCGTTCACTTACGGCGGAGTACCTCTTAAAACACTTCCTAAGACTTATGCAGAGCGTGTCGTCGTCGTTGGAACAACAGCCGGACAGGTTAAGCCCCTTACCGGAGGCGGTATATATTTTGGACTGCTTTGTGCGGATATTGCTGCCAATACCTTGGGGCGGTGTCTATCTGCCAATGATTTATCAGCCGATAAACTCTCCAGCTATCAGCGAAATTGGAAAAGACGCTTAGGACGGGAACTTCGAACTGCAACCTGGGCGCGCCGGATTATTGAAAGATTAGATGATCATCGGATCGACCGTGTTTTCGGATTGATACAATCGAGCGGACTAATTAACGAATTGAGCCAATCTAAAGAACTATCGTTTGACTGGCATGCCGATGTCATTTCGCGCGTGATAAATCATCGTCTGCTTGTCAACGTTTTCCGTTCAATGAAATTGCCGTTTCATCTAAAGGCACGTCTGCAGAGAGGACTAAAGACCAAGAGTAATCTTTCGGAAAGGATATCATGATCGTAAACAACGAGAACATTAATATTAACCTCGGCGAAGCGGCAAGCCGCTACATGGCAACCAATGCTGAAAACCAGCGTGTCGAATATCAACAGGAGATACTCAAGTTCGTTCGGTGGTTCGGGAATAAGAGATCGGTTAGTGGCATGACGGCAGCTGAAGTTTCGAATTATGCAGAGCGATTGGCACAAATGGACTCTGATGCCGCCATCAAGATTGAGCCCATTAAGGCATTCCTCGCATACATTCGGAAAGAAAAATGGAACCCTGCTAATTTATCGACCGGGATAAAAATAAAAAAATCAAAATCCAGGAACACAGGCCCGGCGCAAAAAATCAACCGCGAACCGGTGCCGATGGCGAAAGCTAAATTTGACGAGTTGACGGTGGAACTGGCAAATTTACGCACTAAGCGGATTGAAGTTATCGGCGATATTCAGCGCGCCGCCGCCGATAAGGACTTTAGAGAAAATGCACCGTTCCACGCCGCTCGCGAACAGAAAGGTCATATCGAGGGAAGGATTATGGAACTGGATGAGATGCTTGCTTGCGCGGTGATTACGGAGGAGAATAAGGTGAAAACACAGGTCGTGTGTGTTGGCGATACGATCGTGATTGAAGCTGTTGAATCCAGACAGGAATTACGCTACACCATTGTCAATCCAAAAGAGGTAGCTCCCGCCAGGGGGATGATTTCAACTATATCTCCGATCGGGCGGGCGATACTGGGTAAAAAAGAAGATGATGTGGTGATTGTGACGGTTCCAGCAGGTAAAATTCAATATCGGATCACGCAAATTATCCGTTGACATTGAACTCGCATTCGCCTGATGTTAATATTTATAGCGTTATCAGGTAACAAATATGGTTGATTGGCAAATAACTGCAACAACATTCGTGTGTAAGGCTATCGATGAAGAGGTAACCGTCCTTGTCTATCCTGATTGGACCGTAAAATGCAGTGGATTTGAAAAGTACGCTCAAGACCGCCGTGCCGGTTTGGAACTGCTCAAGCGAAGTCTGAATTTACGCAAAACACTTGAATGTAAAGGTCTCGATTGTCCATATATCGTCGAATATAAGTTGAAGCTCGAAGACGAGGAAAAGCTTAAAGAAAGCCGCGCCGGAGAAAAAAAGTGACTACGACGACTGGCAGCAAAATAAAAATTAAGATTGAGAACCTCTCATTGTCTTTTGGTGGCGTAAAAGCGTTGAGCGAGGTCAATATTGATATTCGTGAGAACGAAATACTGGCGGTTATCGGTCCTAATGGAGCCGGAAAAACATGCCTTTTGAATTGTATTAACGGCTTCTACAAACCGCAAAACGGGAAAATTTTGTATGAAGGTCAAGACATTACCCGTATACGCCCGGATAAAGCAGCTCAAATGGGACTGGCGCGCACTTTCCAGAACATTGAATTGTATTCCGGGCTGAGCACCCTTGATAACCTTATGGCGGCACGGCACATTATGATGAAACAGAATTTTGTCACCGGAGCTATTTATTTCGGGCCTGCGCATGCAGAAGAAATTATACACCGCCGCGTCGTTGAAGATATTATCGACTTTCTCGAGATGGAGCCGATTCGAAAAAAGGTCGTTGGTGCTCTTCCCTATGGTATGCGTAAACGCGTTGAACTGGGCAGGGCGCTTGCCATGGAACCAAAAGTTCTCCTGCTTGATGAACCGATGGCTGGCATGAACCTGGAAGAAAAAGAAGATATTGCACGTTTTGTCGTTGATATTTTTGAAGGGCAGGGTGACTCATATCCCGAATCGCCAGTTCTCCGCGATGGCGTAAACTGCATCGTCCTTATTGAGCATGACATGGGCGTGGTTATGGACCTCGCCGATAGAATTGTCGTGCTCGATTTTGGTAAAAAAATCGCAGAAGGCACACCTGAGCAGATAAAAAACAATCCGCAAGTAATCTCCGCATACCTGGGGAAAGAAGGATAACTACCTTTTTTGGGAGGAGCCGGCGATGAAAGGTGACAGGAAAGAAATTACTGATTTGATCGGGCAGCATGATGCCATCAGGGCACAAATGAAATTCCTAACCGAATCCCTTACAGGACTTGACCTTCAGTCGGACCTGGGTGAAACAGATTCGACTCGAATAAAGAAAACTATCCAGGATTATAGCTATACACTCCGCGATTTGCGAGCCGGTGTCATCAGTCACATTGAACTCGATGAGCGTATCTTCGGTTCTCTCTTTGATCGTGCTGCGGATAAGCGCCTTTCGACGGAGCACAAAAAAATATTGGAATTGATCAACTCGGCAATTGAGTCGGTCGACAAAGCAAATGCCTCGCAATTAGTCAGAGATGAGTTAAATCAGCACGTTGTTGAAATTACGGCAGCAATTGGCAAGATCCGCAGACTTATCAAGTCTCATACTACCAAAGAAGACAAGTTGCTTGAATTATCGTAAACTTCGACTCTGCGGGCGCTAGCTTTCTTATTTTTCCGATAACACTTCCTTTCTCATCGCAGCATGCACGGCACTTAGTTCAATTCCAACAATCAACGTCATTGACGAACAATATATCCAAACTACGAGCGCTATAACAGAAGCGATAGACCCGTATACCAATTGGTACGTTGCGAAATGGGTTAGATACCAGGAAAAGATGAAGCTTACCATTCCAGCCCCCTGTTATAATCGGTCATCGCGAGGTCACGTGGCGATCTGGAGGTTGGGAAGAACCATTTCATTCCCCCCTCTCTGAGACGGAGAGGGGGATAAAGGGATAGGTCGTTGTGACTATTAACCATAGGGAGAATACGTATTCATACATCAAAAGCTTGTCCTGAGCGACATTGAAGGATGAGAGTGGTGATGGTTATCGTGTATTTGCTCTGTGCGTAAATATTATTTCACACAAAATGTAGTATAAACAGGATAATTTGCCACTTGACTTGCTGTAGAAATTCAACTTAAGATAATCGTACAAATATTAAATTTTAGTGGATTTTTGGTGGGGAGGTCTATATGAAACTCAGGGACTTATTAAACACCAGTGACTTTAAAAATCGTATCTTGATAACTATCGGACCGGATGATACGATCGCTGCTGCCATACAAAAACTTATCGAGCACGATAAGGGATCGCTTTCAGTCACTAACAACAAAGGCGAACTCATGGGAATTATTACAGAGCGAGATATAGTGAGGAAGAGTTTTAAGAAAATCGACTCTTTCAGTTCAATTAAAGTCCGGGACATTATGACCGCCGAGGTAGCAATAGGTCAATTGGATGACGACCTTGAATATGCGATAAGCGTGATGAAACAAAAAAGAATCAGACATCTACCTATCGTTGACGGACCGAAAGTCATCGGTATGATATCGATGCGTGATCTGCTCGGTATGCAGCTGAATGAGTGCCAGGCGGAAATTCGTTATGCGCCTTTAATGCCTAAAGTGCACCCTCGAGGACCACGTCTGGTATAATTATTTCTTTACCTTCTTCTTAGGAGCCATTTCCTTTTCTTTTTTCGGATTTGAAGCAGGTTTGTCCGCATATAGTTCAGGATGATGTTGCCTGCACGTCTGACACATATTATTACCTCCTTGTCATTAATCGACAAACAGGATTATCTTATCAAGGCTAAATTTTGTTGAAAAAATGTGCCGTAAGGATGTGACCGGCATGCCCGATAGGAGACACTGTCATTCTGGTTTTAATAATTTTTCCGGTCTTGATATTCTTGAATCTCACGTCGGTAGAGCTCGCCATCATTTTCTCCGAGGCATTTACGTAGGCATCGATGACACTTTGCTGGTCCTCTTCTACAACATCGGCAAGCGGCGCATCTACGTCAGCCCATTCTTTCGGAGATTTGTAACCAAGCAGGTCTGAAAACTTTTTGTTGCAGACTTTGTGATTGTCATCGAGATACAGATAAATAGCCTGGGTGGATTTCTCCAATACCGGTTTCATTTCTTCTGAAACTTCTTTAACCAGGTTTTCATGATGTTCATGCTCATTCATATCGAACCTCCTGTTCCGCTCTAAACTGGATGTACAAATCTAATAATATAAACTTCTGTATCCCATTCTATACTGTTGAATATAACAAAGTCATAAAAGACAGGATGAAAATATCAAATTGTTGTGACAAGTTGAGCCTTCAAACTTGACATTATTTGCCCCACAAGTTAGAATCCTCAACAATTGTGGTGAAAAAAACGTCTAAAATTAGAGGGAGAAAGTAATGTCTGGCGTTCTTGATGGTATCAAAGTAATCGATTGTTCCCAGGTGGCGGCAATGCCTATGGCAGCTCGGCATCTCGCAGACTTCGGTGCGGATGTGGTACACGTCGAAAACCCTGCAGCCGGAGATTCCTGGCGGTTTTACCAGGCGGGGCAGGGACCGGGCAACAACGGCGTTACCAGCGATTTCAATTACAACTTTGAGAACTTCAACCGTAATAAGAGAAGCATGACTCTGAACCTGGCAAGCGAAGAGGGCCAGAAAATCATGCAAAACATGGTCAAGCAAGCTGATATCTTCTTGACCAATATGAGGCCGTTCGAAATAGAGAATTTCAAAATTGGTTATGAAGTCCTGAAGAAAATTAATCCGCGCATCATCTATGCGTCTGTAACGGGATATGGGAAAAAGGGACCTGACAGGGATGTTCCGGCTTATGATATCACTGCTTATTGGACGAGGTCAGGTTTTTCATACATGCTTTCACAAAGGGGACTGCCCGCACCTGGTTTCCGGGCGGCCATGGGCGATAACGTGGCAGCACTGGCGCTTGCTTACGGCGTCATGATGGCTTTATATCAGCGCGAAAAGACCGGGACAGGACAGGAGATTGATGTATCGCTTCTTCACATGGGGCTTTACCAGATATCCTTTGACGTTGCCGGTTTCTTGATTACTGGCCATGATTACAAGGAAGAGAGAGAGCAGGCTCCTCAAGAGTTGGTAGATGGTGTGATGGATGCGATGATGCCGGTGATGGCGTTCTATCGAAAGGACATGTTGAATCCACTTGCCGCTGGTTATCTATCTAAGGACGGGATGCGTATTCTCCTCATGATGCTTACCCCTGACCGCTACTGGCCTAAGTTCTGTCGGACGATGGGTGTTCCGGATCTGATCGACGATCCTAAGTTCAACACTTTTGACGCTCGAGCCCAAAACAGGGATGAACTCATGGCTATTTTTGACAAGATCTTCCGTACGAAGACATGGGACGAGTGGAAACCTATACTGGCTGATATTCCCCATGCTCCAGCAACTACTTTAAGAGAAGCCATCACAGACCCTCAGGCAGAAGCAAATAATTTCTTTTGTGAGTATGAGCATCCCACCCGGGGCAAGATTAAAATGCTCGCCAATCCCATCAATATGAGTAAAAACCCGGCCACTTACAGGGTAGCAGCTCCGGAATTCGGGCAGCACACTGAGGAAGTGCTGTTAGAATACGGCTATACCTGGGATGATATCATCAAATTTAAAGAAAATAGAGTCATCGCCTAGTTCTCAAGATTATTTCTATTGCTTTTGTAATACGAAAGAGGGGCGCATCTAGCGCCCCCCTTTTCCCCTTATTATCCCAGCCCCTTTTCTATGTCATTCTCCGCTTCAAGCCTTGTCCCGTACTCCGATACGGGAGGGGAATCCAAAGAAGTAGCATTACTTTCATGGATTATCAGGTCAAGCCTGATAATGACACATAAAAAAGAGTGTAGGAGTGTTAAGGGGGTGCAACCCCCTTAATAAGTCAATCCCTCGCCCTACCACTAAGGGCGAGGGTATGGGAGTGGGTCGTTGTGTCTAATATACACCGGTAAAAATTCACTCTACCCCCTCAAAACTCTTGATTATTGATTATTGTCTCTTGATTATTGTTTGTAATTTGTATCTTGTGATTTGTTTAGTGTTTAGAGCTTAGGGTTTAGGATTTAGAGTTTAGAGTTTAGAGTTTAGTGTTTGTTTAGGATTTAGGGTTTAGTATTTAGAGTTTGGAGCATCGCGACATAATTCCCTTGCCCATATTCTCTTCTCTGCTCTATTATTATTTCACCGTTTGCGCGAGATCGGAGAAATCGAAGAAACGCGCCGTAGATTCTGGCCGCTCCAGGTCACACTTCAGGTTAGACGGGAAAACCCTGATTTGAATGACTGCCGACGAGGGTAATGTACGTCAGAATCCAGCCCCAACGCTTAAAAGAATATGGTCGCAAGCCGTCAGCTTATCGCCAACTGTAAACTGATTACTCTTTACCATTAACTGATTGCTGACAGCTGACTGCTGATAGCTTTTATTCGGTGCCGGGACACCGAACTTCTCACGCATATTCAAAAGCGAGAGGGGCAACGCACATTCAAAATTAATTGTTTCTTTTGTTTTGACCCAATTTATTCCTGGGTCTTTAGTTCGCCATAGAATGTCCAATACCGTTTGACTGCCTGCGCTTGACATCTCTAATGTCACGGGCTAGAATCCTGCCATATCGTGTACGAATTTTTAAGGAGTGCTGAATATGACGACAGGTTCAAACCGTGAAGCTCCCCGACCGGGTGCCATAAGCAGGGCAATGTCCGGATGGCAGTCCGCCAGGGTTTTAATGAGCGCAAACCGGCTCGATTTTTTTACCACGATTGGTGATGGTGCCTTGACGGCGGAACAGGTTGCTGCAAAATGTGATACTCAATCACGCCCCACCCGCACTCTTCTCAACGCCTGTGTCGCCCTGGGTTTTATGGAGAAACAGGGCGACTTGTATTCAAATACCGCCGAAGCCAAAATATTGCTGGTGCGCGGCAAACCTACTTCGATTGCCGACGGCATTGCTCACCAGGACGATCTCTGGTCAAGCTGGGGAAAACTACCAGAAGCTGTCAAAACTAACCGCGCCGCCTCCGAGCGTTGGAGCCTGGTTGAAGAACCTAAGGTGCACCGCAATTTTATTATGGCGATGCATGACGGTGCGGTGGTGGGAGCGCCAATCGTGGCTGATACTCTCGACCTTACGGGACGTAGGCAACTGTTCGACGCGGGCGGCGGCCCTGGCACTTATTCAATTTTCCTCGTTAAGAAAAATCCCGACCTAAGAGCTATTGTATTTGACCTGCCTCAGACGATAGAAATAGCTAAAGAAGTGATCGCAAAATATGGTGTTTCAGACCGCATCAGTACACAGCCTGGTAATTACTTCAAGGATGATTTCGGGCATGGCAATGACGTCGTGTTGCTTTCGGCTATTTTACACTCGATGAGTCCTGAGAGAAGTAAAATTCTCTTGAAAAAAGCCTTTGACTCACTTGTGACGGGCGGCATTGTGGTCGTCCGCGAAGGGCTGCTCGATGACGACGGAACGTCGCCTGTTGGCGCGGTGCTGTTTTCTCTTAATATGCTGGTTAATACCGGCGAAGGGCAATCTTATTCGGGCAAAGAAATCATGGACTTGATGCGCTCTGTAGGCTTTAAAGATACAAAAGTGATGCCTTTACCGGCAGGTGCGAGGAGTTCCCTGGTGATAGGCGTGAAGTAGTAAAATCGTTGGTTCTAGAATATTTTTTGTGATTGGAAGAGGGTAAGCGATGGTCTTAGATGGCGGCGAATTGATGAGAAAAGTAGCTGAATTGGAGCTGCAGCAGCAATATAATCCGCAAAATGACCCTGAGAAACCTCCGCCGAAAGGCCCCGGGGATAAATACTACGCTATAGGTGCTTTAATCGGCGTTATAGTCGGAGCAGTTATCGGTGGTTTGTTAAGCCGGTTCGGCGGGCTGATGTTATTTAATATTATTGGAGGCGCTATTGTCTTTGGTTTTTTGGGAGTATTTGTAGG
>Ga0315284_10014879_pt1 | contig 11072 bp, 13 predicted proteins | sample YL17G09_16_MG_FD_203696 | JGI IMG/M metagenome (GOLD analysis project Ga0315284, IMG submission 203696) | Sediment microbial communities from Yellowstone Lake, YNP, Wyoming, USA - YL17G09_16 | ecosystem: Environmental > Aquatic > Freshwater > Lake > Sediment | place: USA: Wyoming | collected...
GTCGTACTTGGAGAACACCTCGTCATAAGATGATGACGTGTATTCGAACAGCCTGGAGGCAATCCCATCGATCACCTGGAACAGCTGGCCGTGGTTGATGAAATAGACATTCTCCAGCAGGGTGAGGATGTTCAGCAGATAGCGGAGCACCTCGAGGCGCCTGCGCTTCGGGCTGATATCGGGCACGTAACTGTAGACGATCTCGATGCTATCTGGGTTGAGGTAAGTGATTGAGAAGAGATAGGGGTTCTTCTGTATGTCCCTGCGCTCGACGTTGATCAGCACGATGCCGTCCTTTGTCTCTGCGATCTCTAGGAACTGCAGGGGCGCTAGCACCGAGAGGACATCAGGGATGTCCTTGATCCTCTTGGCCTCGAGCTTGAATCCCTCCACAAACGGCTCCGTGATCGTGGATATCGGCTGCTGCGCTGCGGATCCTGGTGTGATAGTCACTTTCGGAGTCGGTTCTGGCATCTCAGCGCCCCCTCTTCTTCTCCGCCTTACCGGCGGAGGATCTCCTCTGCGGCCTCTCCTCGAGGGCTGGGAAATACTGGTACAGCGACAGCATGGCCATCACCAGCACCAAGAACACGAGCAGCACGATAGCGCGCAGCACGTCGAATATCGACTTCTGTGAAAGTATGGAAATCGCAAGCATCACCACGCCGAAGAGGGCGCCTATGCCCGCTGAGGTCATCATCGACCTCTCGAACTTCGCCCTGCGTTTCTTGGCCTCCTCGACATGCGCCTTGCAGACGACGAGCTGGTTGCCTGTGGACACTTTCAGCATCCGCTTGGCGCCGCGTATCGTCTTAAGGATAAGGTCATCCCTGACTGGGATGCCGTCGGATTCCTTCTGATGTATGATGCATACCTTCGCCATCGTATCACTCTTTGGCCGCCGCGTCTATCCTGTTAGGCGACGGACGTTATTCGCAGGTCACTCCAATGTGACCTGGCTGATGTCGCGCTCGGTGAGACCTGTCTTCTTCTGGTCCGCGCGCGTGAATATGTTGATGATGGTGCTATCGTCGATGCCGATCTCACGGAAAAACACGGTGATGATCTTCCGGGTGACCCCGCGACGCTCGAGCTCGATCACGAAATCGACAGCGTCGAAGTGCTTCGCCTTCTTCTCGATCATGGTGGCGAGCTCCTCGACCTTGTCCTCGCTAAGGCCCATCTCCCTTATGCGTTTCTTGAACGCAGTCCTCTCCATTGAATAGCTCTTCGGCATAGTCTCATCCCTGCGCTGCGCCTCTGTCAGTATGGACGCGATGTCCAGGAAATAATCGATTATCGGCTCTTCGCCGTCTATCTTTTTTAATATGAAGGTCTCGCTGAACGGAGTGGCCTGCTCGTACGCCATCGACACGGCGGCCTGACCCATCCCGAACCCGAGTATCTGCTGCCTGATGTAGTTGCTGAACCTAAGAGAATTCTGGAGGTAGTCCAGATACTTCTCGAACTTCAGCCTCAGCATGATGACCGTGCCGACGTTGCTGAAGATGACCTCACTGATATCAGTTGGGGTCTGTGACGCGACGATGAGGCCGAACTGGTACTTACGGCCCTCACGGACGATCATGACCGCGTCGCTGTTCTCGTCGCGGGATATCTTCCATGCCTCGTCGAGCACGACCCACAGCTTGACTCCCCGGTCCGGCTTCCATCCCTCGAACCTCATCTTCTCTTTGATGAACTGCAGGATGGTGAGCGCCCCTAACGCACGGAACGTCTCATCCGGCAGACCGGAAAGATCGATGGAGACCAATCCTGAGGTCAGAAGCCTGTCGAGATCGATTGTGGACTGCTCGGCGAAATAATCATCGCCCTCTGTGGTGAACTTGCGAATCTTGTAGAGGGCATTCTGGAGCTCCGCCGGGAACTCGTATGTGCCTTCTTCCAGTGTCTGCTGGAGTGTCTTCTGGACGTCCTTCAGTGTCGGCGGTCTCAAATTGTTGCCCAGTGCGTCCCTCTGGTCCTTCTCAGCAAGACGGAATCCGAGCTTGACATATGTCTTCTCGATCGCTTCCTCTATGAGCCTGCGCTGTTCCGGATACTGGCCGATGTCGGTGAGTATCTCGAGCGAACGGATGACTTGCTTGATGCGATCGGATGGTTTCATCCCTCCGAGATCGAGGAGATTTATGTAGGATCCTTTTCCTAGGGCGACGACTATTCCGTTGACCTGCTTGACCCATGACTTGTACTCACCGGCCCAGTCGATGATGACTGCGTTGGCGTTCCAGACGAGCGCCGCCCGCAACAGGAATGTCTTTATGAGATAGGACTTACCAGAGCCGGTGATCCCTGTGATCGCGATGTGGGGATTAGTCAGCCGCTGGAACGTCCAGTGGAACGGGACGTTGAACACGGCGGAGCGGCCGATGTATATGGAATTCTTCGGATCCGCCATCAGATAATCCGCGGGCGGCTCTGGCGGGCTCACGATTATGCTCCTTCGCCCGATGTCCACATTCTGCACGTCGAATATCTTCAGTTCGCCCATGATCATCACAGATAATACCGATTGTCCGTTCGGAGTTCAAGCCTCCACGAACTTCTCCGCCTCCTTGGCGGAGGTGGGGACCGAATACTCAAGCTCGAAGCACTTCTTCATGTCCTCTCCGTAGAGGTAAGATACCTCGATATTGAGCGCGTTCGCGAACAGGGTCTTGATCTCTGCCGCCTGGTTCTTGGCGATCGCCACCGCGGCGTCCTTGGTGATGCCGACACCGGTCGTCATCGCGTAGGCGATGAGCCCCATCGGCCTCTCTCCGGAGATGATGCGGTTGAGCTGCGCCTCCCACATCGACACTTCCTTCTCCAGCCTGTCGAGGGCGAGCACATCGGGATCGGTCTTCTCCCTCTCCCTCTGCAGCTTGAGCTGGGCCTCGTACCGCCTGGTCTCGACGTCCTCGCGGTACTTGCCGATCTCCTTGGCGTAGAGGACCTCCCCGATCTTGACTGGATATTTGATGTTCGCGATTGCCCTCTCGAACGAGTCTATGTATATCACGTTCTCCTCCTGGGTCTTCTCCGTTGTGGAGCGGTACATCTTCAGATGCAGGAAGACGGACGCGTAATACTGATCCCCTATCTTCTTGACGATTGCGTCCTGCGCGGGAGTGGTCTCCCAGAGTCCGTCATGCACCTCGATGATGTTAGCGTGCTTGGTGAAGAACGGTATGAACAAGTATCCCCATTTCCAGATGACGAACGAGAGCACTGCGGCAGCGGCTGCGGTGAACGCGGCAATAGTCTGCAAGAACCCTGCCCCTGGCAGAGTGAACATAACCAAAAATACGAGGACTGCAGATGTGATGACAACGTATGCCATCTGCCTTGTGGTCAATTCGAATGCCATGCGTCCATTTCGTTGAAAGGCTTTTAAATATCCTGTCTTTCGGCAGCCACTGAGTACGTCTTAGAAAATAGAAAAAAACTTGAAAAATACTTGAAAAACGGAAAAAAATAGAAAACAGAAAAAAAGAACAGACTATAATGTACTGCTGGTGTGGGATCGTTATCGATCTTGCCGACCGCGCTCATTGGAACTACGGCTTGCAGAAGTTCGATGTCTCTATGTCCGGAACGAAGATGGATAGGACCGGCCTCGTCAGCAAGAATATCAGAAGCGAGATGACCGCCCCGACGATCATGGATGTCGCCCATCCTGTCGCCTTGGACCTCATCTCTGCGCCGAATATGTGGCCGATGCCGTAGACCACCGCCGCCAGCACGAAGAGAAGTATCGCAATGATCGGAAGTATGCTGACCAACTGGACGCAGAGGTCGTTTAGTCCCGCGATCAGCCGTACCTTGGCATCAGTAGTGTCGTAGGTCCTCTGCGCGAACACCGCGCTAGCTATGAGTACGAGCGCAAGAACCGCCATGAACCCGAAACTGAATTTTGTCTTTGCCATATTTACCAACCTTTAGCATGAACTATGAAAACTCCACATCAGCAGAACGAAGACACGCTGCCAGCCGAACCGACAAGGTTCGTGATTATCAGGGACGCGAACTGGGTTATCAGCAGGCCTATCACTGCGCCAGTCACCATAGACATGGACCAAGTGATTGCCTTCGCCCTTGTTTCCGCACCGAAGAACTGGCCCCCTGCGTAAGAGACGCCGGACAATATGAACAGCACAAACGCTACGACTGGAATGATGCTGTTGAGGTCCTTGTAGACCTGGCACAGCGTCGTGGTCAGCTTGCTGGACGCGCCCGAAGCCTGAGCGAAGCTGATGGATGTGAACGCTATGAATGAAAGCAGAACTAATATTAGGGACCGGAGTTCCGTTGGTCTGTTCCTTTCGTTCCGTTTCTTTGTCTTTGGAGTTCTCTTTGACTGCATCACTGTGCGACTCCGTCCGATTCGCGGACTTCTTCTAACGCGGTCAAGTATTATAACGCTTACGGAGAGCGAAGGCTCCACCTAAGCGAAGGATTGAACAAAAAGAAAGAGAATCGGCTTAATTGATGCCGCAGTTCGTCGCACCGATTGAATAGGTCACAGTCTGTCCGGACAGGCCCGCAATGATAGATGGACCAATTATCCAGAGCAGGAACGCGATAACCGCGCCCGTGATCATATTCATTGCCCAACCCACGGACTTCGCCCTCGCGTCAGCGCCGAAGAAGTTTCCGGCCGCGTAAGCAACACCCGCAAGGATGAACAGCACGAATGCGATCACCGGGAGCAGAGCCGCGGCCAGGCCGCAAATCGCACCGAGAGCGTTCTTGAGTTGTGTCTGCGCGGTTGTAGTCGATACGTCTGCGAACAGCACGCCCATCGCGAACAGAGCGAAAACCGCTACTGTCAATATGTTGCTTGTTTTCATGAAATATCACCTTCTGAGGACTGATAGGGATGCAAGTATTATAAAGATATGGCTGACGAAGGAGGAATGTGGCAGCAAAAACGAGGAAGAAATCAGGAGGAGATGCTGGAAAGGCGGCGAAGCCCGAGCGCTACTCCAAGAGGATCATAGGCATAGATGAGAAGGAGCGCCTATATCGCAAGTGGATAGACGGCGCGGTATTCGACAGGAAAGCGAATGTCAGCGGGGCATGCCTGCATTTCTATTCCAACACCGAGCACTGGGCCGGAGAATGGGACAGCAACTGGTTCTTCATGGATGAAAGCATACGCTCCCATGGCAAGCTATTCGCGATAGACACGGGCCGAAAGAGCACGAAGCCAGCGGAACTGTACGACCCAGTCTCCCGCACACTGTTCTTCATGGACGCAGGATACTATGGCTGGCTGAAATCCGCGGCGCTCGCCTTGGTGGGGGATGTCCTGGAAGACAACCACCGTATATTCTCGATACATGGCGCGCTGCTCTCAGCAGACGGGAAGGGAGTCTCACTAATAGGTCCGTCTGGCACTGGGAAGACGACGCTCAGCTACGGCCTGCTCCTTGACTCATGCGTCAAGCTGGTGGCTGACGACTGGCATTTCTTCAAGTTCGTGAACGACGAGGCGACCGGATACGCGAGCGAGAAGAACACCTACATCCGCGCGGACGTAGCAAGCGTCTGGAAGGAATACAAACGGCTCCTGAAAGGAGCGAAGCTCGACAACCGAGGGCGGGCTGTAGTGGATGTCGGACGGGCGATCGGGAAGAACAAGCTTGAGATGACGGCCGATATGCGCTATGTAGTCCTTCTCCAAAGAGACAAGACACAACCGGCGATCAAGGAATTGAGCGCGGAAGAAGCGCTGCGTTACTTGGTCAGTAACGATTACTGCAACCCGCACACCCTACAGAACAACGCATGGAAACAGAAAGTAAGGAAAGAGGCGTTCCTTCAGCTCTTCAAGCGCTGCCGCGTGCTCCTCCTCAACACGATTGAAACGCCAGAACAGAGCTTGCAACGCATCAAGGACTTCATCGGACTCTGATCGAGGCGTACTCGCGGCAAGTAGCAGTTCTCTTCGTAGAATCACCCGAAATCAGGTCCCAAGTCGTATTTAAACCACCTATTTTCTATCAATGCGGGGACGGGAAACAAACAATACTGATAAAAACCTGGCAGCGTATATTAATGCCGGGAGGACGTTGTCTGTTTTCTGTTCCTTGTAAATAATGGGTGTGTGGTAATCATGGCGAAAGACAAGAAAGATGAAAAAGGGAAGGAGCTTCAGCTCGCTAAGGACTTAGAGGACCTTCCAGGAATCGGCCCAGCCACAGCTGAGAAGCTGAAGGCGGAGGGATTCGAAACTATAGAGAAGATTGCTACCGCATCACCGCACGAGCTCGCCGAGATCGGCGATATCAGCGTGGACAGCGCGAAGAAGGCGATCGAGGTCGCGAAGAAGTCCACTGAGATAGGATTCGAGACTGGAGAGGCTGTTCTGGAACGGAGGAAGGAGATAGGCAAGATCGACACCGGCTCCAAGGAACTGAACAATCTTCTCGGTGGCGGAGTGGAGACCCAGGCGATCACTGAATTCTTCGGCAAATTCGGATCGGGAAAAACGCAGGTTGGATTCCAGCTCGCCGTTAATACCCAGAAGCCGAAGGAGCAGGGCGGACTCGGTGGCAAGGTGCTGTTCGTCGATTCTGAGGCGACATTCAGACCCGAACGGATCAAGCAGATCGCGGAAGCGAACGGCATGGATGGAACAGAGGTGCTGAAGAACATCCTCTTCGCGAGGGCCCTGAATTCGGACCACCAGATACTGCTCATCGACAAGGCGGATGAGATCATCCAGAAGGAGAACATCAAAATTATCATCATGGACTCGCTGACTTCCCAGTTCCGATCCGATTATGTTGGACGAGGAGCATTGAGCGAGAGGCAACAGAAGCTGAATAGGCACATCCGCACGCTACAGAGGCTGGCAGACAAGTTCAACATCGCGATCTACATCACCAACCAGGTGATGGACAACCCCGGCATCCTCTTCGGAGACCCCACGACCCCGATAGGGGGGCACGTGCTCGCCCACCAGTCTACCTATCGCGTCTATGTCAGGAGAGGCAAGGAAGAAAAAAGGATCGCGAGGCTCATCGACTCCCCGAGCATGCCTGAGGGCGAATGCGTCTTCAAGGTCACGGCGAACGGAGTGCAGTGACGGCTCACGCTAAGCATTTTTCTTTTTCACCGCCTCTTTTTTTTCGGCACTTTCCTGTTTTCAACGCTTTCTTTTCTTTATTTTAGATGAAATTGTAGCCTTCGGCCTCATCTTAGAAAAGAACCAGGCCGCGAAGGAGATTATAACCGCTCCGAACAAGATGTTTATTGCGGCGCTTATGGTTAGCACTATGTAAAGCACAGTATCGCTCTGCACTGCAATCCCCAGGACAACCCGCCCGACCGCATTGCCGATGAATATGAATACCACTTGAGTGACCACTCCCGTGAGGGCGATTGTCCCTCCTTTCACTAATGTTTGGACAAGCGGCTTACCTGCCAACGTCCAGGCGAAGGCGAAAAACACCATCATTCTCAGGACGAAGAATGCTTGATGGCCGATATGATCCTCCATCATCGGAGGCAACCCCCCAGCCAGAATCAATATGTATTCCGCTGCGACGAGCAGCGCCATCAGCGCGAAGAACTGCACTTCCTTGACCTTCCTGAGGACATCAACGAACATGCCCTGACATCGGGATATAGGGTTTTAAATCCGCCATGGATAGTCTGATCAGTCTGAGAGGTGCTTGTTATGGAGATCATTCTCGCGAAGACGATGGGCTTCTGTTTCGGAGTCAATCGATCAATACTGCTTGTCAACAAGGCGATAGCCGACGGCAAGAAGAACATACAGATCCTCGGGCCGATCGTCCACAACCCCCAGCAGATCAAGGAGCTGGAGACGAAGGGAGTGAGGATGGTGGACGAGATAGACGAGCTCACGCCAGGCACGGTCTTCGTGAGGGCGCACGGCGTCAGCCCGGAAATGATCGAGAAGCTGAGGAAGAAGAAAGGGATGGAAGTGATAGATGCCACCTGCCCGTTCGTCAAGCTCGAGCAGGACTACGCCAAGAAGCTGAAAGACGAAGGGTACACTGTCGTGATTATAGGAGAGAAGAAGCACCCTGAGGCGCTCGGAGTGCAGGGATTCGCTGAAGGCTCGATCATCATCGGCACAGTGGATGAGGCGAAGGAGCTGAAGATAACCCCTAAGCTCGGAGTGGTGGTGCAGACCACGCTCGAGCCGGAATCGGTGGACAAGATCGTCGCCGAGCTCTATCTCAAGGCGCAGGAATTGAGGGTGTACAACACGATCTGCAGGGCGACAAGAGAAAGACAGCCGGCCGCCAAGGAGCTGGCGCAGAAGGTTGACCTGATGCTCGTGATCGGAGGTAAGAACAGCGGGAACACCCGCAGGCTCGCGGAGGTGTGCGGACGGTTGACGAAGACGCACCACATAGAGACAGCCGACGAGCTGGACAGGAGCTGGTTCAAAGGCGTCAAGAATGTCGGAGTCACAGCCGGAGCGAGCACACCTGACTTCGTGATCAACGAAGTGATAGACAGGCTGAAGTCATTCGGCTGAGACCAACGATGAAGCGACCCGCAGCTGCTGATTCACTTTTTCTTTGATTTCTTTTCGGCTTTCGGCTCAGGCGCAACCGCCTTCCCATAGTGTGTGTTCACGTAGTCCTCTATCAGGCCTTCGAACTGCCTGGCGATCGATTTCCCGTCGCCAGTCAATGCCGCGATCTGCTTGCCGTCCGCGAAAACGGGAGCGGTCGGATTCTCGCCGCTGCCAGGAAGGCTGACACCGATGTTCGCTTCTCTGGACTCACCGGGACCATTGACTATGCAGCCCATGACTGCCACTTTCATGGACTCAAACCCAGAATATCCGAGCGCTTTCCATGTCGGAGTCTGATGCTGAAGGTACTTCGTGGTCTCCTCTGCGATGACTTGGAAGATGTTACTTGTCGTCCTTCCGCAGCCAGGGCAGCTCGTGACCATCGGGAAGAAGTTCCTGATGCCGAGCGTCTGGAGTATCTCCTGCGCGACGATGACCTCATGCGTCCTGCTCTCGCCCGGACGTGGCGTGATGGAGACGCGAATGGTGTCTCCGATTCCCTGATTGAGCAGTATGCCGATGCCTTGCGCCGAGGCAACGACTCCTTTCGTCCCTCCTCCCGCCTCAGTCAGGCCGAGATGGAGAGGATACTCGCACTTGGATGCGAGGCTCTTGTAGACATATAAAAGATCGGGAACGTTCGAGACTTTGGCAGACAGTATAATCTTATCCTTCCCCATGCCATAGTCGATCACAGACTGCGCGGAATTGACCGCGCTAGCGATCATCGCATCGAGGAACACCTGGTGGGAGCCGTTCTGCTCCTTCTTCGGTTTCTTCATGTCCTCATCGATCATCCTGGAGAGCAGCTTCTGGTCCAGCGAGCCTCCGTTCACTCCGATGCGGACCGGCTTGCCGTTGTCCTTGGCGATGTCCACCATCTTCCTGAAGCGCTCGTCGCTACCTGCGTTGCCTGGATTGATCCTGTACTTGTCGAGCGCCTGCGCGCATTTCGGATACTTGGAAAGCAGTATGTCGCCGTTGTAGTGGAAGTCTCCGATGAGGGGGATGTCGTAACCAGCGTCATCGAGCCTCTTTTTTATCTCAGGCACCGCTTCGGCCATCGCATCATCCTTCACTGTGAACCTGACCATCTCGGAACCGGCCCTGCTCAGCTGGACGATCTGCTCCACGGTCGCGGCCACGTCGGCGGTGTTGGTGTTTGTCATGGACTGGACGCCGACAGGATGCTCGCTGCCTATTGACAATGAGCCGATCTTGACACTGAACGTCTTCCTGCGTTTTATCGATGCGTGCTGCATAGTATTACCTCCAACTGACCAACCGAATGATGCAACTGGCGAAAATGAAAAAGAAAAACAAAGATCAATCGTGCTTCTTGAATACCTCGCCCTGCTTCTTGTCGTTCTTCCTCAGCCATTCTGTCAGCATGGCGGTGTGCTCCTTCTCCTCGTCCATGTTGTGCTTGAGGATATGCCTCAGCTCGGCGTCATCGGTCTCCTCTATCCTGGCCTGATAGTTATTGATCGCGTCCAGCTCCTCACGGATGGAATTCCTCACGAATTCCAGATCAAGCATCTTCTTCCCCATCTTCCAGTTCCTGTGCTCGTCCACAACCATTCGATCACCTTGTAGGTTTGAATGTAATCGGCTCAGTTTAAATCCGTTCCGCGCCCTCAACCTGCGCTAATACTTTCGGTATCTGTCCTATATTCTTGATGATGGCGTCCGGATTGACATCCTTCAGCCTGCGAAAGGCGAACTCTGTTGCGGCGACTCCGATCGTTCTTATACCAGCGGCCTTGCCTGCCCTCATATCATCAGGATGATCCCCGACATAGACTACCTCATTGGGCTTCATATCCAATTTTCTTAGCACCATGTAGAGCGGCTCAGGGGAGGGCTTGGATACGGGGCAGTCGTCTATGGAGATTATAACTTTCATGTACTTCTTCAAGCCGCATTTGGACAGCGCTGAATTGACGGTCGGCGTGTAGTTGCCAGAGACAACGCCCAGCTTGTACCGCTTACTGAGATTCGCGATCATCGGCACGTAGGGGAAGCATGCCCCAGTCACAGTTCCCTGCCTCTCCACCTCAAGCCTGCGCCTGCGAACATCCAGCTGCTGTTTCTTCGTCAATTGGTTCAGCAGGCGACTGAAATAAGCCACGAAGAACTTGTGAGGGGTGAGATAAGGATATCTCCCATTGAAGTAATCGACATCAATCTCCTCAGTCAGCCCTTTCCAGTCGACGTTCAGCCTGAGCAAGGTGTCGTCCATGTCAAAGATGATTGCCTTCAGCATGAAGCGGTTTGAACGGCAACTTATTTATATCTGAACCGGACACTATATCCATGGCACCGAGGTTGAAGCCGTTAGTGGATATAGATAACACGCTCCATGATTCGGAGAAGTTCGCTACGATGGCAAGGCAGAACGCTATAAGTGCCATGCAGAGCGCGGGCCTCAAGGGGGATTTTGCCTCACTCGAGGGAGTGCTTGAAGGCATAATCGAGCAGAATACTTCCAACAATCCCAGGCATT
>Ga0315284_10014880_pt1 | contig 11071 bp, 4 predicted proteins | sample YL17G09_16_MG_FD_203696 | JGI IMG/M metagenome (GOLD analysis project Ga0315284, IMG submission 203696) | Sediment microbial communities from Yellowstone Lake, YNP, Wyoming, USA - YL17G09_16 | ecosystem: Environmental > Aquatic > Freshwater > Lake > Sediment | place: USA: Wyoming | collected...
TGAACGTACAGGTTAAACATATACCACATCTACTTCCGTTTTTCCTCCTCCAACTCAAGACTCGTGATGGCATCCTCCAACCTGGAGCGAGGTTTGATTGTGATGCCATACTTCTGCTCAAATTTCTCGATTTTCTCATGACGCCTTATAACGTCTGTTTCGAATCGGACGCGAGCTGCCTCGATATGGCTCATTTGCTGGAGTTCTGTTTCATATTTGTCATATTTGCCAAGAAGCATCTTCTGCCGTCGTACTAAACGGACGTTCCAAGCTAGTATCGCGCTCAGCAATGCCACCGTTACTCCGGCCGCTATGAGAGAATATAGAAGCCTATTTTCGTAAGTTTTCATGTCTTCGGATTCCGTTCTCAGCTGCTCGAGCAGGCTTAAAGTCTCTTGCAGTCTTTGACTCAAGTTGTTGTGGCTCTCTTGGAGTTTGGCGAGGTCTAGTTGAAGTGTGGTGAAGTTTATGTTCAGAAGTTCATGCTGAGCTAGAAGATTAGAATAGTTTAAGTTCAGATTGGTGAGCTTGAAATCTACGTCCAAGAACTGCTGATTTAACTCATCATATCTGCCTTGAAGACTCCAGTATGCAGAGCTCAGATTAAGGTAATCTTCAGATAGTTTTTTGAAATCGTCCTCGAGTTGACTATACCTATCAGTGAGATTATAGTACTCCGAACGGAGATTCGTGTAATCCACCCAGAGCTCGTAATAAGGCTTAGAGAGGATCTTGACTTGGGAGTCTTGGTTGTACACGAAGTACAGGCTAGTACATGTTGCGTTTGAGAAAGGCGAAGTTGCGTTGATTTCTACTTTATTGACTATAACTACATGGGGGCGGTTGATTAGCTGCTCGGGTATGGTGATTCGACAGAAGCTTGTGGTCTCGTTGAAATTGGTAGTGTTGAATTGCAGCATTTTGATAGTCTCCTTGAATGTAAATTGCGAAATGACGGAATTGGATATGAAGAGTAAATCGTATGATATTTCTGCGTAGGCCACTTTGAAGACTGAGAAGTTCCCCATTAGTGGATATCTGTCTTGATTGTTGGCGTCTATGATGTATGGAGAGTCTCCTATGGCATCACTGTTACTGTCTGTTCCGTTGTAGTCACTCCAGTAGTTGCCTTCTCCATTCAAATCGAAGAGATTTGTTGAATTTGCGCTCGCAAAAACCTCGTGAATGGAATTGCAGTTGTTGTGGAAGAATGTGTTGTTGTTTGAGTAGTAAGCCAATACTGCGGCTAAGAAGTTCTCTGACAGTATGTTGCTAGAGATCAGGCTTTCTGTCGTGTTGTCAAGGCGCAATCCAAATTGGATGTTGTTGCGAAGAATATTTCCCTCAATTGTATTGCGTATCGAGTTGCTCAGGTAGATTCCGATTCTGCTGGAATACACTTCGTTTTTTGTGACTGTGTTTTGCTCAGATTTGCTCATCCAGATTCCGAAGTCGTAACAATTGGAGATTTGATTCGTTGACAGCGTATTGCCTCCGTATCCAAAAGTGTAGATACTGTAGTTGCAGAGTTGAATATTGTTGCGAAATAGTGTGCTGTTAGTTGATCCTACTAGTGCTATTCCAAAAGTACTGTTGAGGATTGTGTTTTCCCTCACTTCAACATTGCTGGAATCACTGACACGTATGCCCATGTCGACATTTGTTGATATTATGTTACCGATTACTGTGCTTCCGCTTGCGCCGACCGCTACGATTCCGTAGTTGCTATTTGAAATTGTGTTGTTCGCAACATTAGTGCCAGTAGTAGCATACAAACGTATTCCATTTACGGAGTTTCGGACTACGTTGTGATTAACGCTATTTTCGTTAGCTCCAATTATCGAGATACCACTTGATTCTGGGTCTAAGCCACTAGATTGTATTGTGAATCCTGAAACATTTGCTTTGCTGGCCGTTATTTGTATCACTTCTCCAGTTTGGTTGCCATCAATTATCGTGGCATGCATATTCTGGCCTTGCAGCATTATTTGCTTTGTGACGTTCAGCCGCTCATTATATGTTCCATTGCACACAAAGATTGTGTCACCGTCCAAGGCAGACAAGAGTGCAGTAGTTATGTTGCTGAAAGGGTGTTCTTGTGTTCCATCCCATGGACCTGCAAGGTTATCGTCATCAACAAATAATGTTTGACCATAAGCTTGGACAAGCTTTGTTTGGTTTTTCGCTCCGAGCCCGAGAATCAATAGTAGTATAAGTATGATCTTCAGCCTATTTTGGCTCAACTGTGTTCCGCTCTATCCAACATAGTACAGTGCTTAACTATTATAGATTTTGTACATATGAATACAAACCAAGGGCACATATTATGTATCCACCTATGATCCATGGAGATGATCGAAATAGAACTAGCTTCCACATAATTTAAATACAACTTTGATGCCAAAATGTATTGCACGCAAATGCGTGCCTGAATGAGGAGATAGGAGGAAAAATACAAATTGAATACTAAATTAGCGACTAGTATCTTCGTGCTACTGCTACTATGCGGAACAATCGCAGTTTCAGTGAACTTCATGCCAAGCGCCAAATCAGACATAATGTACCGGCTTGACGTCTACTCCAATCCTTCTGCAGTCCCTGTTGCAAACGGAACAGGATCATACACAGATGGATCATACGTGGAGTTAGACGCATATAACACGTATACGGTTGGAAATACCAAGTACATTTTCGACCATTGGGATGTTGATAATGCATACTATACAGCCAGTGACCCATTCTATTTGCAAATGAATGCGGATCACAACGCAACAGCTCAATATAAGACACAATACAAGTTGGCTCTGACCGCTAACCCATTTACAGCACAAGGAGTCACAGACTGGATATGGTCCTCAGCAACAGGCTGGGTTCAGACGAACAGCATGTTCATTGACGAGAACACAATGGCATGGGTAGGAGTGGAAGGACTATCTAGTTCTCCACCTGGCGTCTACGTACACCCAGACAAATGGGCTTATCTAGTGGACTTCGGCGGTGCGGCGAGTGGTTACACGGATTGGGGCTGGATATGGACAAGTGGTCCTGCTCCAGTAATCAACATGACTGCACCCAAGACGGCTATAAGCAATTGGGGTTTCTACTACACCCTGTACGTGAAGAGCGACCCGAGTCCAACAGTGCCGAATCCAGCAGGAACTGGCTGGTATCTTGCAGGCACAGTTGTAACCTTGAACGCACCAGACTACTCGACCAACTTTGCAGTCTACCGCTACACGTTAGTCACATGGAAAGTTGACGGAGCCTCAGTGGCTGGAAATCCCATAAATGTAACGATGACCACAAACCACACGGCCATCGCCTACTACAAGAGACAGTCATTCGTACGTTTGGATGACAACATCGGCAACTTCTCAGGTATCAAAGACACGGGCAAATGGTACGATGACGGCGTTGCATACATATTCACAGCGCCGGAACCGTTGCCAGTGACATCTGACATCCAGTACGATTTCAGATATTGGGACAAGCCAGGCTATCCATGGACGAATACAACCAACCCCTTGAGCTTAATGTTCGATCCATCATGGGATGGAGAGACGCTCAGGGCAAGATACCAGACACAGTACAAACTGGTCATACAGTCTAGCCCCACACTTGTGGGATTCCTGTATCCAGACAGTGTAACGACGGGCTGGTATGATGCTGGCAGCACAGTGAACTACAAGGCAAAGCCAATCGTACTAATAGATGCCAACACACGGTACGTGTTCTTGGAGTGGAAGAACCAGTATGGCGGAATAGATCCAAACAATAATGGAACTGGCCCAATGAGCCAGCCATGGATACTAACGGCATACTACAAACTGCAATATTTAGCCACATGGAGTCATACACCAACATCGATAACGGTGACAGGATCTCCAGGATCACTCTGGTTGGATAATGGCACAGACGTTTGGTATGGCCTTCCTGCAACTGACGTGAGCGGAATGTTCGTCTTCAAGCAATGGGTTATAAATAGTGTAGCCTATCCGCAAGGAGCGTCCAACGTTCATGTCGGAATTATGAACGGCCCAATCGCAGGAGTTGCCAACTACGCCAACAAGACCAAGATCTACATGGATCCGAGCGTGATTCAATACAATTCGCCAGCATACTGCAGCACCTTTAATGTGACGGTCTACGCAACGAACTTTGACGCAAACCGCTTGGATGGAAGCGGACAGCCATTGGACATTTACGCCTTCGACTTCGTGATAAAGTTCGACCCAACACTTCTGGAGTTGAAGAGCGTAACCCTGAACTTGGCTAGCTTCTTCGCACCAAACGAATACTTCCCAGGCTTCAACGTCATTGACAACGTTGCTGGAACGTACCACATAGTTGCCACCGTTAAGGGTAACTACACTGGATTCTCAGGCACAAAAGCAATCTTCACGATGAAATTCCACGTCATATACGACACATGCTATCCACTTAATGAAAACGGACCGATCTACTTTACCACTTTAATATTATCGAACCACTATGGTCAAAGCATATGGCCTGAGTTGGGCTACACCAATGCATACTACTATCTGAATTCGGTCAAACCCACGTTAGACATAACGAACCATGCAGACGGTACCCACTTGGTCAAAGTTGACTGGAACGTGCCACAGGTGTACTTCGATGTTGACGTGTCCCTGAAGAACGGTGTCAAGGTACATGACTTCTACATAGTGCTACACTACGACAAGACCATGATCGAAGCTGACGCAGTAACCATAGCCAACTACCTGAAAGCACCGTACACAGCATACACGTGGTGGTTTGACAAGTTCAACGGCGACGTGTATGTTTGGGTGGTGCAAGATTCAACAGTGCCACTTCAGAACGGCTCAGGGCTTCTGTTCACAGTCAAATTCAAGGTTGTGAACCAGCTCTACTACACCACAACTGGACCATTCGTTCTTTCGAGCGCAATCACAATCAAGCCCATCGCAAGCTACCTATCAGTGACATGCAAGCTCGGCCCATTCAATCAATATGTCGGCACTGATGCAGGCTTCACGCAATGCGACTACCTATACAACCCGCTACCTGGCGACTTGAACTTTGACGGATACGTAAACGTCTTGGACCTGCAGCTGATAATCGACCACTGGGGTATGCACCCAGACTACGATGTCGTCGTAAACAGTACGACGGACTTGTGGGACTTGGTGTTCGTAGCCCTGCGGTTCGGCAGTAGTATACACTAAGCAGAGCACACATTCGAAAAAAAATCTCCCTTTTTTTATTCTTTCCACAGGAGACGACACTTTAAATCCCAGTTCAGAGAAAAGTTGAACCAAAATCATAAACCGTCCAAAGAGTAAATAGTGAAGGAATGCGATGAAAGCGTTTTTTCTGTGCACAATTCTCCTCTTGCTGACCTTGAGTTCCTCTTGGCCATTCGAAAGAAGTGGAGTTGCCTATGGTGGCACACTTTCCCATTCCACAACGCTTGGCAAAAGCTCAAGCTTGGATGTAGCCAGTGGAAAAGGCGACTATCAGCTGGCTCAGCGCTCAGGATCCATTATCAGGATTTACGATTCAGAGAAGAAACAGACAAACATAATTTTCAACTCTGAAAACAACATAACTTTGGTTACACTTGAAAATTCAACCATAATAAAACCCCCTTCTGATCTGCAACGCAAGATAGATACGAATCTACTGAATCTCACGGGTCTTGTTGAAAAAGGCTACATTACAGACAATAAGACGAGAGTAATATGGTCCTTCACAGAAGACTACTCAAGGTATCTTAGCAGTGACACCGGGAGCAGCCTTGAACCGCTGCTTCCAACAGGAAGAGAGATGTACTCTAGCAAAAACGCAAAGGAAGGCATGCACTACTATTCTGCCTATCTGAACTATTCGGCAATATTTGATCTAGCTCAAGACCAACGGGTGGACCGGATATGGCTTGACAGAAAGTATGAAGCTTGTCTAGATCAAAGTGTGAACATTGTCAAGAACCAGACCCAATGGACCGCTCTCGAATCACAATATGGGCGAAGCATAGAGGGTTCAGGAATAAAGATTGCCATTCTCGATACGGGCATCGATCCGACACATCCTGATTTCAGTTTCACAAATGGAACATCAAAAATCGTGGGAGCAATATCGTTCACAGGCGAGACTACGACTGACGGGTTTGGCCACGGAACACATTGCGCAAGTATCGCTGCTGGAACAGGAGCAGCAAGCGGAGGAAAATACAAGGGTGTCGCCACAAGCGCATTGCTTCTAAACGCAAAGGTACTCGACAACTACGGCTACGGCCTCGAAAGCTGGATAACAAGCGGAATCCAGTGGGCCGTAGACAACGGAGCGAAAATTCTAAGCATGAGCATAGGCGGAGACACAAATACAGATGGCACAGACCCACTATCTACAACAGTCAACTGGGCAACAGAACAAGGTGCCATCTGCGTGGCGGCAGCAGGAAACTCGGGATCAGAGACATACACGGTAGTGAATCCTGCAACTGCAGAACTCGCAATAGCAGTCGGATCTTCATCAAAGTCGGATGAAATCTCCAGCTTCAGCTCGCGGGGACCCACATTAGACAATAGAATAAAACCAGACATCGTAGCCCCCGGAGACAACATTGTTGCTGCAAGAGCAGCAGGCACAAGCATGGGCTCGCCAGTCTCCCAATACTACACCCAAGCGTCTGGAACATCAATGGCCACCCCACACGTGGCGGGCGCAGCGGCACTAATACTTGACGTTCATCCTTCTTGGAATCCCAGCCAAGTGAAAATGGCTCTGGTAAATTATGCAAAAGATCTCAACGCGAATCTGCTCGAACAGGGATCAGGAAGACTGGATATATGCAAGTCAGCCAACGCATCAGTTCTTTGTGACCCAGGTCTGAATATTGGCAGAATCCATTTCAACACAAACTACAACCGGATCGTCCAATTCACTAACCTAGCCGCAACAACTGCTAGCCTGACACTGCAAGCAAAAGTGTGGTCGATGGAAAGCAAGACACTCTATAACATTGCTAGCTTGAACACAACCAGCATCAGCGTACTTCCCTACAGCATCAAACAAGTAACGCTGTCAATCCAACCAAACATCCCGCTCCCAACTGGCTTCTACGAAGGCAGAATTACAGGAAACAATAGCAACATCGAAATACGCATACGCTTTCTACTGATCATAATATCTGAGCTGAACGTAAAAACCACAAGCGAGACAGAACAAACTGTCCTAGCTTCCTACGTGATAATAAACGCCGACACTCTCACCACAGAATACTACCATGATGAAACACAAAGCGCTACATTCTTTTTATCCCCTGGCAATTATTTCGTTCAGGCCATGAACATTAACTTGCAGCTGGCGGCTGGTGGCCTAGACACAGCAGTTTCATTCATAGTCCATCAAGCATTCTCAATTTCAGCAGATGAAACAAAAAACCTCACCCTTTCTTTAACATCTGCATACAAACTCTATTCGAGAAGCTCTGACATCGGAGAAGCTCCCCTTCATCTGATCTCAAAGCAAATCATGACTCCATACTACACAATGGGATATTTCTCTGACACAATGAGAAAGACTGCAACCCAGACACTCTATATTTCAAATATCAGCCAGTATATGAAAGCCCCATGTTTCTTCGGATACACTGGCTTTCAGAAAGAGTATGACCAATGGCTGACGACAGGAACGCTCGAGCCCGAAATCAGCATCTATTTCATAGGATGGGATCTGAGCCAATTTGGAACTACCTCGATCCCAAGCACACTAGACTACGTTGAGTCTGATCTCGCGAAATTCGGAATTCATACGCTGATGCCGACCAGCTCATCTGTCTCCAAAATATGGTTCAGCCAGCTCGCAGGACTATGGCAAAGCCTTCTATGGCAAGGATTTAATACTCACCCAGGCATCAGCTGGAAAGCATACATACTGCCGTACCAGTTCACAACCAAGCCGAGCTATTCCGAACTCGAATGGTCATGCATCTATTCAATGTCGCCCTATCCAAACGAGGCACCTGAATACTACGTTATCGATAGGCATTTCCAGTCGATACAAAAAGGCGAGATCAGATCTTACACCCTAGGAAAGACTCCGCTACTGCCTCAAGATGTTGAGATCGATCCTCCCTACTACGGCGAAGGACTATTCATCCCGTTTTACCCTCTCCGTGTGGAGAAACAGCTTTTCTTGGCCAAGTCAGATGGACAGGCAACAAAACGGATCGAAGTATTCAAGGACGGCCTTCTGCTCTCGAACAGCACAAAGAACTGGGCAAAAGAGCCTGTCTCGATCAGCCAGATCCTCAATTCAAATGGTTATGGATACTACAATATCGCCGTGAAGACCGAAACGCGACTGCAATGCAATTTGTTGAACATAGCAGAATACATCATCAACTATTCGAGTTCAAACACAGATCTGATTCCCCCATCAATAGAATCAATGGACTGTGCCCCATGCTTTGCTGGGAACAATAAGTATCCGATTAGACTGAAGCTGTCAGACAATGATCTGATCGTCAGCGCCGCCTTGTTCTACTCCATAAATGATGGCCCATGGACACAATCTGAACTCACCTTAGGTGGCGGGGAATACTCGACGATTCTCAACCTGGCGCCAGCAACGCAAAAAATCTCTCTTTTGATTGAAGCCACCGACAGGCAAGGTAACAAAATGAGATATAACATTCGGCCTGCAGCCACGAGAGGCTACGCAACTGAGATTAGTGGTACACTAAATGCTAACACAGTCACCGGCACGTTCACGATCGTCGGAGGAACTCTTGTTCAGCCCATATACTTGACGGTAAAATCTGCAGAGGTAACTGCTTACACTTTGACCAGTAACGACGGAACATTCAGTTTCTCAGTACCTCAGTCGATGGCTTACCCGATAGAAGTCAGCATTGACAGTATCGGGCCATATGAGAACGAAAGCTGGGTCACTGAGCAACCCTTAATCCACGACATAGCAATAGCCGACCTAGCAACGTCAAGATCAATATCAAACTCCAACTTCCAAATCAACGTGACAGTCGAAAACAAAGGAAGCTTCACAGAGACCTTCAGGGTTGACCTATACGCAAATACGACCAACATTTTCACTTGGAACCTAATTCTCGGCCCTGCACAATCATCTGTCGTCACCTTTACTTGGAACGTCTCAAAAGTGGCCAAAGGTAGCTACCAGCTAACCGCGCAATCGGAAATCGTGCCGGGAGAAACTGAGACAGCAAACAACATCTTTGATGATTGCTGGATACGTGTAGCAATTCCAGGAGACATCAACGTTGATGGTTCAGTGGACATTTTTGACATAACGATAATCGCGCTTGCCTTCAGTTCGACACCATCTAGCCCCAGATGGAATCCTGACGCCGACATAAATAGAGACCAGTTGGTTGACATTTTTGACCTAGTTTTTGTGTCTGCAAATTATGGCAGCAGTTGACAAGACGTTCTTTTAATCACAGGCAAAAGAAGCACTGGTCACGTATAGCCTATGGAGAGTATTCAGTAGAACTATTTTCCATATTTTTTATATATCACTCTTGGATATATTACTGTGCCCGGGAGAAAGGCCAATGAAGATACTAGCTAACATGATTGGTATAGGATTAACTATATTGGTACTGGTTCCATTCACCTGTTGGAGCGGTTTTCTACCACAGGTCGAAGCTCAATCAACAACCAAAATCAGCGTTGAACCTGAGAAGAGCACAGTTCAGATAGAAGCTGAAATCAACATGAGCATAATGGTCAGCAACGTACTTGATCTTTGCAGTTGGCAGGTCTACATATACTTTCTTAATCAAATCCTAGAGGCAACAGCATATTCCGAAGGCACATTCCTCAATTCTCACGGTTCCACTATGTTCAACGGAGGCATAGAACAGAACTTCAACTCGACACATGGTCGAATATGGATGTACTGCCTTCGCACGTGGCCAGGCTATGGGGTAGATGGAAGCGGCGACCTCGCAGACATAAAGCTAAAAGGCAAATTCGGAGGATCATCACCAATAGTTCTCGCCGACACGATACTTGGGAATTCGACTGCCCAAAGGATCCAGCACACAACAAGCAATGGCATGATAGAAGTCGGCAAACACGATATTGCTGTAACGCGTGTAAAACCGTCAAAGACGGTTGTCAGTCAAGGCTTTCTGGCCAGAGTCAATGTCACAGTCGAAAACAAAGGCAACTATACTGAGAACTTCAACGTCACCCTCTACATCAACAACACTTTCGTTCAAAGACAGAACATGATTCTTCAAAACGGAACATCTACTGGGCTATATCTTATTCTGAACGCGTCCGGCATCTCAAAAGGCAACTACTCCATAGTCGTCGTAGCAGACATCGTCCCTCTAGAGGCGGAAACAGAAAACAACACTTACGTTGACGGCTGGATATTTGTCTCGATGCCTGGAGACATAGATGCAAACGGCATAGTCGACATTTTCGACATCGTGAACGTGGCCACCGCTTTTGGCGCAGTGCCAACTGATCCCAACTGGAACCCGAACGCAAACATTGTAGATGACGATTCTATAGACATATTCGACATTGTCGTGGTTGCGACAAACTTCGGAAAAATTGATCCCTAAATATCCCGTTCGCAAGCTGATCCTGACTTAGCCAGAGCATCAGCGTTTCTCTGACATCAGTACCCGATAGCCAGATCCGCGAGCCAGAACGCTAATATTGCTGAAGGCTTCTTCGAAAAAATAGCAGAATCTCTTCCCTGCAATCTTGGATCTTACAACCATCTGGAGACTTGCTTTCCTGTTCATGTGTGCAGGTGCTTCAGAAATTATTGCCCCTACTGTTTTCATCCCGGCACTGACTGGCGGGTTAGAAAGTATGCAGTCAAAAGCTACTTCTTCAACAGCCTCGTACAAGCAGCCGCGTTTTACAGTGACGTTTTCAACATTATTGATTTCGGCGCTCTTTCTAGCAAGTCTGATAGCGCGAATATTGACGTCTATCAAGAACACGTTTAGAGATGAGTTAAACGAAGCGGCTGCTATTCCGACGGCACCATATCCACAGCCGAGGTCCAGCACGTTACCTTGTTT
>Ga0315284_10014881_pt1 | contig 11070 bp, 15 predicted proteins | sample YL17G09_16_MG_FD_203696 | JGI IMG/M metagenome (GOLD analysis project Ga0315284, IMG submission 203696) | Sediment microbial communities from Yellowstone Lake, YNP, Wyoming, USA - YL17G09_16 | ecosystem: Environmental > Aquatic > Freshwater > Lake > Sediment | place: USA: Wyoming | collected...
AGAATCCTGAACATGTTTCATCGTAATTCATGAGGGTCATGCTCTAGAATCCTGAACATGTCTGATCGTAATTCACGAGGGTCATGCTCTAAAATCCTGAACATGTCTGATCGTAATTCACGAGGGTCATGCTCTAAAATCCTGAACATGTCTGATCGTAATTCACGAGGGTCATGCTCTAAAATCCTGAACATGTATCATCGTAATTCATGAGGTCGATGCTCTAAAAATCTAATCGTGTCTGATCGTAATCTACGAGGGTGATGCTCTAGAATCCTGAGCATGTCTAACTGTAATCTACGAGGGTGATGCTCTAGAATCCTGAGCATGTCTAACTGTAATCTACGAGGGTGATGCTCTAGAATCCTGAGCATGTATCATCGTAATTCATGAGGTCGATGCTCTAGAATCCTGAGCATGTATCATCGTAATTCATGTGGTCGATGCTCTAGAATCCTGAGCATGTATCATCGTAATCTATGAGGGTCATGCTCTAGAATCCTGAACATGTATCATCGTAATCCATGAGGGTGATGCTCTGAAATCCTAATCAAATCCGTACACAATCCATGAGGCCGATGCTCTAAAAATCCTGAACATGTCTGACCGTAATTCATGAGGTCGATGCTCTAAAAATCCTGAACATGTCTGATCGTAATTCATGAGGTCGATGCTCTAAAAATCTAATCGTGTCTGATCGTAATTCATGAGGTCGATGCTCTAAAATCCTGAACATGTCTGATCGTAATTCACGAGGGTCATGCTCTAAAATCCTGAGCATGTATCATCGTAATTCACGAGGGTCATGCTCTAAAATCCTGAGCATGTATCATCGTAATTCATGAGGGTGATGCTCTAAAAATCTAATCGTGTCTGATCGTAATCCACAAGGGTGATGTTCTAAAAATCTAATCGTGTCTGATCGTAATCTACGAGGGTGATGCTCTAGAATCCTGAGCATGTTTGATCGTAATTCATGAGGCCGATGCTCTAGAATCCTGAACATGTTTGATCGTGATTCATGAGGGTCATGCTCTAGAATCCTGAACATGTTTGATCGTGATTCATGAGGGTCATGCTCTAAAAATCTAATCGTGTCTGATTGTGATTCATGAGGGTCATGCTCTAAAAATCTAATCGTGTCTGATCGTAATCCATGAGGGGTGATGCTCTGAAATCCTGAGCATGTCTAACCGTAATCCATGAGGGCGATGCTCTGAAAACCTCACAATTGTCTGAAACTTTTTACGAGGCTGCCCATCGTAAAAATCGTACAACTTACATCGGCCTCACGAAGCACGACGTCTGAAAAATTTTTCAGATCGGCACAGATCTTAAGCTGATCACAGCTGTGAAGCCGATTAAAATTCCGACAGATTTCACAGCTATCCGCATCGTAAAAAACTAATCGGTTTCTGATTGGCCATCTTGATCAAACTAAGCCCGTTTTGGCCTTCTGATCATTAGGTTTTACATGTAAATCTAGTCACAACTCGCACCCCCGACAGACAAAGTATCTGACCTCGGCTGTCCCTCAGGGATTTATGTTTGTGTGCGTGGCCTCGAGGGTGTAACATATTTTTGCGCGAGTGTTAGATGGGCTAGGCTGATTGAAGCTGTGAGTACAGTTGTGTTTCGAGCTGCAGTAAGATCGTAAACGTTCTAATATCTTGACATATTTACAGCTGACTGCATCTGAGGCTGGTCGTACTAGTCCGATCGAAGTCACAGCTGTTGATGATCATACATCCAGAATTTCCTACAGAATTTCCTACATCCGGAATCCGCATTTTTTTGGCGTGAGTGTTTGATGAGGCTGGCTGAGGGTGTGAGCTGTGTCAAGATGTACACCGTCTAGATCTGTGATCTGTCCAAAGCCGCGAGCTGTCTGGATCTGTGAACTGTGTTAAGATGTACATCGTCTAGATCTATGATCAACCCGAACTACCATTGAGCTCTAACAGATAGAGGGGGCGTCCCTTTACGGGCGGGGGTGTTACACCCCCACCTATCTTCTGTTGTGCCCAAATGGCTGGCAGTGTAAGCCCGTATCCCACGAGTTTCATGGTAGCGGAAAACACGCTAGTGTTTGTAGCGGCCGCGGCGCGAGCCTCTAATAGACTCCGACCATAGACTCCGACCATAGACTCCGACCATAGACTCCGATCATCTACTCCGATAATCTACTCCGATAATCTACTCCGATAATCTACTCCGATAATCTACTCCGATCATCTACTTCATTCGACCATCAGCATATCCATAAACAAAGGCACACATACTACACCCTATTCACAACTAGCGTCATTGGGAAGTGATCGCTCAGTACGATATGAGTCATCACGTCGTAATCTACATCGATCTTCGCAGAACAGTAGAACCGATCGAACCGATGGCTGCTCTGCTGTGTAGCCGTGATGTAATTTGCGACGTGATTGAATGTGTATAGTTCCCTATCGTTTTCCGGGCACAGATCGTTATAGCCTTCGATCAGCTCAGCCTCTGAATCCATATTCAGATCGCCGAGTATAAAATTAAGACCGGCCGGGTTCTTGGATTTCAAAAGTGTTACGATCTTCGAAACCTGTGACGCACGCTGGGCCGTATTGTATCTACCGGCCTGAAGATGGCAGTTCGCGAAGTACGTCGTCTGACCATCGATCTTCAGACTGAGCACGACTATCTTCTTATCGCTGTTCTTCCCGATGCTGTACACCTCGTACGACGTAGCGTGTTTGGATAAAATCATCTGGCCGTAGGGTGTGACGTCTGAACTGTACGTATGGAAATGCTTCGACAAATCGTGCGAATCGTACGCCGATCTGAAATGCTGATCAACTTCTTGCAAAAATATAATATCGGCGTCGATGGTCTGCAGGAATTCGAGCTGGGATTTAATGCGAGCCGTGTGATCTAGCTCAAGCTTACAATAGTTCGACCCCATGACGTTCCACGAGAACAGTTTTACCGGCAGAGTCAGATCGATCAACCCGTTGTCTTCCGACGCCTTCAGCTGAAGCTGTGTCTTACCCATGGGTTTAGTTTTGAGCGGTGTTTCATTCAATCCGGGACTCAGTAGATAAAAAAATCAATCTTTGTGCGATGAGCAAAATATCCGCCATTCCACACATGCATCAGCGGATGTTGTAATGCCAAGCCGATCTATTCCGGCAGCGACGATGGGATACTTGATGCTGAAGGACTACCGTATCTGTAGCTGGGGAAAGAGCTGAATGTATCCGTATTAGGCTGGGAATACGGTTGAGGGTAGGTCTGAGCATAAGTTTGGCTAGAGTTGTAAGGTTGTGTGTAAGCATGTGGTGTGAATCCGTGACCGTTAATTATGATGAATCTTTTGTTTTCCGCTTTCTTGTGATGGGCGTACACACTGCACATTATAATGCAGAATATTATAGGGAATAGAGCGTATATGCCGTACATGTAGTTGGTTGACTTACTAGAGCTCCACTCTACACCGAGAGCCACGAAGTACAATATCCATATGCCTGTGCATAGAGTCATGCCGATGATGAACGACACTGTTTTTTTGGTCGATGCAAAACACAACCTGTCTTGCACAGCATCACATCTGATACACGGCTGGGTCTGTTGATAACCGAGGCTGAACGGCATATTTCGGTCTGTATCTGTATAATTTGTATGATTTGATGTTTGATTGTTTAGTCTGACCCGGCTAGACGAAACATAAAAAAAGTCAATTTTTATCGGCCAGTGTACAGACCGATAAGCAGCACTGCGATGTAGAGTATGCACAGCTTCAGAATGTTCGGCGTATGGTATATCGTGATGTTAGAAACCCGAATGCTCAGGATGAAACCGAAACATCTAGTCACAACTATCTGAGGATGATTGTACTTGACGTACGATACGATGCCGGCTTGAGCTTTTGGAATCATACTAGACCGGATGCTGATAATTTGATTCATCTTGAACCGCAGAGTATTTTGATGTACGATAATCGGGCCGAGCGTTTTGTTGTACGTATAGTGTACGGACGGTCTAACTACATCGACATCATGCACGATGTAGGTATCCGATCTGAATATGTTAGACACGTAGTTCAGTATATTCAGCATCTGAATGTTATAACATACACAAAAAACATTAAGCATCAGATCGCGGAATCTATCCGGTCTCTGAGGTCTCTAGCCTTCGCCTTCTGATCGCCCTTCGTCTTGTGGCTACACATACTGCACTTCGCCTTACCGTTCGGGCAAAAGTACGGCTTCTTCAACGTGTCGGATGTGTGAACCGGCTTGTTGTAGTACGGCTTTATGTAGTCCGGCAGACTAGCGTACCGTCTTGGCGTACAGGTTCGGCTGATCTTCGGTGTCTTCATGGCTAGGGCTAGTGCTTGATACAGGAACATAGAATAATTTTATTTCGCCGTATCCGTTTCAACTTTTGCCGTGTCGGGCTGAGCTGTAAGCTGAGCCGTTAGCTGAGCATCAGGTTGAGTATTAGGTTGTGCATCCTTTGTCGTGCTCAGCAGGTATGCTGCGTAACACGCGTTCATGGCAGACGTAATAGCCTTCCGCCGTTGTAAAGCGATGCCTTTCACTAAATACTTGTCGTACGCCGCTTTGAGTTCGTCGTAGTCTGTGTGTTTTGCTAGCATTCCATCTAACCCGTACGCCCTCTTTTTTTCGGCGTACAGCATTTCTATCATGGCCGGCGATCCGATGGTTTCCCAGTGCATTACTAGCGGCGGGTCTGATATGGTTTGCATGCTTTGTGCGTCTTGCGTATCGTATGTGTCTTGCATGTTTCGCGTATCGTGTTTAAATGCAGACGTTAAATCGGTTCACCATCGAATAAAAAAATCAATTTTTCCCGGCTTCTAGTTCGGCGATCCGTGACTTCAGCCCGACGATCTCAGCTCGTTGAGCCTCGTTTTCAGTTTCTAGAAGTCTCACAATCTTCTGCGCCATATACGTCATCTCCATAATTTTGTCCCGGTTAGTCCGGCTCAGCAGGTACTGCGTGTCCTCCTGTAACTTGCTGTCGGCCTTATCCATATTAGTCTGTGTGTGTTTTTATGATTGAAATGGATTCGGATCCAAAAAGATAAAAAATCAATTTTTCTCAGCTTCTAGTTCGGCGATCCGTGACTTCAGCCAGACGATCTCAGCTCGTTGAGCATCCTTTTCTTTTTGCAGCTGTTTGACAGACTGCGACACGTTCCAAATCTGTTCCGCGATTTTGTCCCGGGTCATCTGGTCTAGCGGGAACTGCTGATTCTCGGATGACGATTGCGATTGCGGTTGTGCGGTGTTTGGGTTTGTCTTATCCATATCCGTACGTGTATAATTATATCGCTGTGATTATGGGCCAAACTGTAAAAACATCAACTTTTTAAAGACAAAAAAATGAAATCGATACGATAAGAAGCCAAAACGCTCTGATTAATGCATCCCATATGCATGTTACGTGTGAAATATGCGGGCTTACAGATCCCGAATACGTTAGCTGTAAATGCTACGCCAAAGAGCTTACTGAGAATCTGAAGCTGATAAAAGGCTCGACCATTTTGAACGTACAGTATCTGCGTAATTCACAAGGGTGTGGCGTGTTTTATGAGTTACGGCTACCGGATGATCCGTCTGAAACAGAGCATAAGATAAATCTGTACATGAGTACGACAGACGGATATAGTTCAGCACACCCTTACCGTAAGCTGTACGCCATGACGAAAGAAGAGTTCGATGTGTTGAAGAATTTCGATGATACAAAATCTGAATCCGATTCAGATTCTAACGATCTAAGCATCTACGATATGTTCTTTTTCCTCACGGCATTCGTATAGTTCGACTCCTTTTAGTTCGCCCGATCCGCCGGCTTTGTCTCGTAACGACTTTATAATTTCGTCTATTTTTGTCTGCAGATTTTCTTGTGTTACGCCAAAGCTTTCTGGCAAGACAGACGCCAAGTACGTAGCGCTACGATTGTTGTCAAATATCGCCGTTATGCCGTGCAGCCCGACTATCAGTTTTGACGGAATTTCATTCGGGTTGATTTTAAACGGTTCGCCCAAGAAATTTATCTTGTAAGACAGTAGAGGTAGCTCGTTTCTCGTGATACGGTCAAACCGCGAATCATTGAATGCCGATTGAATTGTCCGGTCTAGTATGGTGTTCAGCAGATCCCCGATCAGTTCGAACGTACCGATGCATCCTCGTAATTCGTTATTCTTTTCAATCGTGACAAAGATGCCAGACACATCCCGCATGAATATTTTTGGATCGTTGTGTTCCCTGAATTTTTTGATGATAGACGCCGTATCATACGTATCCAAATTATTTTCAAACATGAACTCCATCAGCTTCCGCGGGAAAGACATCAGGTACGATTTTCTGATGTACAATATGCCGACATATCCTACGGAATTTTCATCGTGTTGTTTTTGCATCTTATCACTCGAACTGTACATATAATCCATGTACATCATATGATCCGACAGCTCCATAAAAGTTCGTATAGTATGTAATCCGCACATAGACTCCGGATCTAGATCGGCCGGTTTGTTTTTGATTATGTGCTGAATGGTGCGCGAATTGTAAGACTCTATATCAGCGGGGCATGCATTTCCATAATTAGGCCCACAGTGCAGCAGATCCGTATTCCCGATGATCAGCGTTGAGGAATCTGAGCAGATTTGACGGATAGCTGTTATGGCGTCAGGTGTAGCAGAGCCGATGCTGAATACATAGACAGGTCTAGCTATGAAATGCAAGTATGGCAAGACAGATAAGTAAGAGTGTTCCGATCTGAAAAACTCGATATCTGATTCGAATAATGCGAATGCCGAACTAGAGATGTGTTTTAGGCTGATCGTCTTATTGCCAAACCGTATAGAGCCCGCTATCAGATGGTAGTTTGACTTATTCTGATGGTTTGTTGTGAGTAGCACGACATTCGATATTTTCGATACGTCTAGATCGGAAAACACATAGTCCATGATCTGCTTGACGTACATAGATCCAGCATGCGGTACGATGCAGGCCGATACGGGTTTTGAGCCGTGTTGTATGTCTATCTGTTGATCCAGATCCAAAAAGTTTTTACTTTGATGGGTTTCGATGTCCAAGACATCAGTACTCATCGGATTACGCAAACCGATGTACTTGGCTTTGTACTTGAGGTACTTGGCTCTGTAGTCAGACATGTCAAAGCTATACAGCCCGATCCGAAAATAAATAATTTTTATAAGTTAGGTGCAGCATTAGATCGGAATTAGAACTGAGTCGACAGATTGTCCATCAACACTTTATCGATCTCAGCATCGATCAGCTCTGGGTGTGTAATAATCGGGCAGAGCATCGGGCAGCGTGTGATATGATTCTTGTTCAAAAGCCGATCGATTTTAAACCATCCATTTAGACACCGGCTGTGAAAGTTGTGACCGCACGGAAGCTGTACAATATTCCGTTGTTTGGCCGGTTCGTACAGAGGGGTAGAGCAGTAAGGGCAGTTGTACTTACCGCATCCCTTGTCGGAAAAGATGTCCGGATCCATCTGTATAATTAGATTACTGTTCGGCAGGCGGCGTTTGTGATGCTGTATATCGTGTAACGCGTCTTGCAAAACATCTAGATCCACCGTCTGACAGACCCGTGACGCAAAGTCTGTAATCAGCCGCGATTCACACTCTTCGAAGTGTTCCATAATCCGATCGCACTCAGCTTGTACGGCCCGGTTATGGTATTCCGATAGAGGGGTGCTGTAGTCCAGCTTGTCCGCGATGGATTCGAAGGAATTAGCGGAATTAGCAGAATCAGCAGAATCAGCAGAATCAGCAGAATCGGCTGAATCAGAACCTACGGAATCTGAATCTGAATCGGAATTGTCCTGATCGTCCTGATCGTCCTGATCGGCTATTCCGATCTTTGTCAAAACGCCAAATGTTTCTGAACAATCAGCGCATCCATCTATCGTATGCCGTATCAGGAACCGGCCGAGTCTGATTTTTTGAGCATATGGCACAACGTACGACGGCGCCTTATGAATGACGAGGCTCAGATACAGCTGATCGATCTCGAGCTGTTTCAGCTTACGGAATTTCTCAAATACACGCAGCTGTTGCGCTAATCGTTGCTGCTTGGCGTACGCCGCCTGTTGCGATACAAGGCGGGCTGCGTGGATCTTGAACAGGTACCGCTGCATGACAAAGTAATACGGTTGAGATTAGAGCAGCGTACAGATTGTGTGTTATTTCAATTTTTTGCACAGATACAAAAACGCAAAATAGATAAATTACTTATTCGTAACGGCGGTCTTAGCTCGATCGTCTTTCCGTACGCTCTTGTACGGCGTGTCTTTGGCCCCCATAATCTTACCGGTCTCGCTGTCCCTCTTCACGAACTGACCCGTCCGATCGTTGTACGTCTGCACGCGACCCTTGATTGCGCCAGTCCTAGATCCGTTACCGTTGTTCTTGCCCATGTATGTAATTAGAATTCAAACGCTATGTATTGAGTTCAAAGAAATTTCAACTTTTTGCGATGATTTATTGCTTTGCCATTTCACTGTCCGGCGTACATCTTCAGCGCCAGGTATTTTGTCTTGTACTTCATGTACTTGTCGAAAAAACTACCACCGGTCGATACGGGGTTCTGTTTTGGCTTGTTTGATTTTATTTGTTTTGTTTGTTTTGTTTCAGTTTTGGTTTCGGTTTTGATTTTTCCCACAAGTACAACCATATCGTGATCGCTATGAACGATGCTCTGCGGTACGTTATTTTTCGGCGTATCAGCGTTCGGCCAGCTATAGTATTCGGTCGGTTCGAATTTATGACCCGGGTCTTTGTATATTACCCGATCGCAGTAGCTCGCTATTCTTTTGGTGTCGAATTTTGTTTCGTCGTCAGATAATCGAAGATCGATGTATTTACTCCGATCCTCTGTTTCGCCGATCTCTTTGATCCGGCACGTACGTCTCACATTTACTGTATCGTATTCTGCAAAATCTGATAGCTCTTTTTTCAGCGCGATCTCTAGTTGCTCTTTATCATCAGATTGAATCCGCATGTTAAAATCACCTGTCCAAAAAACAACATCGGATCCCTCGATCGCCTTCTCAACATCTTGTATGACTTCCATTTGTATTTTTTTAATGGCTTCGATTCGTTCTTTATAGCCGAGGCTCGCATTTTCTTTGTCTTTTGTATTAATCGGCAAGTGTGAACCGACGAAAATAAGCTTTGTGCCGTTTATTTTTGCGCCGATGCCGACAGATGGTTTGGTGCATAATCCAAATTTGTAAATGCATGTCGCATCGATAGTTTTGTCCTTTTTGTCGTTCGGTATCGGTTTTGTGTTTATTTTGACTTTGTGATCATTCTTGACACACAGGTAGCTGAATACGTAAAAATCTCTGCCAAGTTTAGGGCCTTCACCTTCATGAAAAATCTGATAGCCGGCTAGTCCTTTCTTCAGGGCGTCTGCGAATATCTCACCGAGCTCTTTTGACGTCTCCTGCAGCGTAATGAAAATTATATCATCGTTACCCAGAGGCCATTTCTGTAATTCGGCACCCCATTGATCCGCCGTTGTAAAATGTTTCGGGCTATCCCCGACGTTCCATGTAATTACGCGTACACTTAGTTCGCTAAGATCGCTCAGTTCGCTCATCTATACTACGTGTTTATTTTTTTTGCTTCCCGCATCAAGTAAATGTTATACAGCAGTTCGTACATCTCACTCATTTTACACGCCCTAGCGTAATCCATCGATCTGCCAAGTTTGTTAGACACTACTCTGTCATCAGACAGCAGAGCGCGCACATTATGAATCCCGCCGTACATCACAGCGTTCTCTAGAGCCTCGTTGTTGTACTCTGACGGATCTACTCTCTCGTCTTGTAGGAGCAGGCTTATAATTTCATAGTTGTCTTTTGTCTTTGCGGCGTGCCTAATCGCCATACTAGCGTATGCTCCGGGATTTGTGTCGTGCTCTAAAAGGATACGCACCAGTTCGATGATCCCGCTCGAACACGCATCTGCTAGTAGAGATGTGTCATTTCTCACGTCGACTCTTTTGTCTTGCAGCATCAGCCGCAAAGTTTTGATGTAATTCGATACCCGTTTTACGTTATAGCGGCTGGGTTCCAGATCTCTCAATGCGAAAGTAAGAGCACAATTATTTGCATACGTCGGATCGCATCGCCCATCGTCTAGTAGGATTTTCAGCAGATCCGGATCCTTATTAGAACACGCCACATCGATCACTCTGCCATTACATAGATTCGGATTTACCGCTATGTCTTCTAGCAAAAGTTTGACAAGCGGGATATTTGATTCGATACACGCACCGAGAAAAATGCTGTTCTTATTCGGGAGCTGTGGGATGTATGCGTCTACATCGGTATTACAGATGTACGAATATTTCGACCATACGTATTCGATCGTGCGAGCCGGGTACGTACTTATACGGCGCATGTACAGGATGATAGACCTGTAGTTCCGCTTCGACAGGGTGTGCGTATTCTTTTTGATTAGAAATAGAGCAGCCTCATCGCAGTGCGATCTGATGTTGCGCTTTATCCGGGGCATGAGTTTGGCGAGAGTCGTGGTTGTCGCGGGGGTTATGTGATCTGTTTGGTTGGCGCTCATTCGATTAGCATGCGGCTGATGTATGTTATGTTGATGTACTAGCTGTAGTACACGCAAATAGTACGGGTGTCAATTTTTAGCATATCGGATGCTGTATCAATCGCCAAAAGACGCCTGCCAAAAAGTACATCCATAAAAACTCAGACACCTATAATATAGCGATCCAGTTCAAGATGTCTCTACAATCGTTGATCGACAAGCCGGCTGAGCTTCTAGAGCTGATAGACGACTGTCTCAAACCGAAACAGTTGGAGAAGCGCAAGTTCGGCGAAGTCTTTACACCGATGGCCATAATTAACGAGATGCTAGACAAGTTACCAAAGACCGTGTGGTTAGACAAGAATCTGAAATGGTTCGACCCGGCGAACGGGATGGGTAACTTTCCGATCGCGATATACATTAGGCTATTCGAATCTCTGAAGAAAGCCATACCGGACGAT
>Ga0315284_10014890_pt1 | contig 11064 bp, 9 predicted proteins | sample YL17G09_16_MG_FD_203696 | JGI IMG/M metagenome (GOLD analysis project Ga0315284, IMG submission 203696) | Sediment microbial communities from Yellowstone Lake, YNP, Wyoming, USA - YL17G09_16 | ecosystem: Environmental > Aquatic > Freshwater > Lake > Sediment | place: USA: Wyoming | collected...
TCATCGCTCAGATCGGGGAGCACCCACAGCTGGCCATCGACGAGGGGCGGTCCGAGGTGTACATCCAGAAGCTGGCGGAAGGGCTGCGCAAGTTCGCCAGCGCCTTCGCCCCGCGCCCGGTGATCTATCGCACTACCGACTTCAAGACCAACGAGTACCGCAACCTGCGCGGCGGCGAGAAGTACGAGGAATTCGAAGAGAACCCGATGATCGGCTACCGGGGCGCGTCTCGCTACATTCGCGACATCGACATCTTCCGGCTGGAGATCGAGGCCATCAAGCGGGTGCGCAAGCAGTACCCGAATCTGTGGGTGATGATCCCCTTCGTGCGGACGCCGCTGGAGCTGGCGGGCGTGAAGCGAGTGATGGAGCAGGAGGGGCTGGCCCGGTCGCCGGACTTCAAGCTGTGGATGATGGCCGAGGTGCCGTCCAACGCCCTGATCCTGGACAAGTTCATCGACGTGGGGATCGACGGCATCTCCATCGGCTCGAATGACCTGACGCAGCTGGTGCTGGGCATCGACCGCGACAACGAGCGCTTCGCCAAGGAGTTCGACGAGCGGAATGAGGCGGTGATGTGGGCGCTGGAGCGGCTGATCAAGACGGCCAAGGCGCGGGGCATCACGTCCTCTATCTGTGGTCAGGCGCCGTCGGATTACCCGGAGCTGACGCAGAAGCTGGTGGAGTGGGGCATCACGTCGGTGTCCGTGAACCCGGACGTCATCGACAAGGCGCGGGCGACTATCGCCCAGGCGGAGGCGCGGCTGGCGCAGACGGCGAAGGTGTAGAGAGGTGGTGATCCTGCGGGTTGTCCGCCTTGCGGACTCCGCCTCTGGCGGAGAAACCCGCAGCTGACAGGGCCGACTGACCTTCGTTCGACGTTCGGGGGAAAATCGAAATTTCGGGGGCCTCCCGCCATCGGCGGGAGGCCCTTGTTTTTGATTGTTTGGCTCGCGAGGTAGCGGGCGAGGAGGCGGACGCCGCGCTGGGTGAGGGGCGGCGGCGGCGGGAGCTCTCAGACTTCTTCGATTTCGGCTTTCCCCGCATTGGTTTTGACGTTCTCTGCTGCTCGTCTGGCGTGAGCCTTGCTGGCGAATGACTCACCTGAAGAGGCAACGGTTTGACCGTTGCTGGCAACGAGGCGCCACCGATAACTCCCCTTGGCGTCAGCGTAAATCTCAAACTTCATACCGGTCCCCTCTTGTCCTGAGCCTGACTTGCGAAGAGTTCGAGTCTCAACTTCAAGATCTCGGTGTTCAGGAGCCCTGAGTGCGCGAGCACGTCCAGGGGGAGTCGCTCGCCAGGGTACTCCCTGCTCCACTTGTCAGCTAGCCACTTAAGATCAGCCGCGGTCATCAGCGCAATCTCAGTGCCAGGGGGACAGTTTGCCTTTAGCGCCAGTGCCCTAGGCCCGCTGTCACCGGTAAACTCGCCGGAGAACACGAGGAAAGGGCAGACGACATTAGGGGCTTCCTTGGCTACGTAGTGCAGAAACTGGGCGCACTTCGCCTCCGTCAGCGCGTAGGGCTTTAGCGCGCTCTTGCAGTCCCACAGAACCATCCGCCCCTTCTTCGCCACCACCCCGCCATCGGCATGCGCGCTCCCAGTGAACTGGATGGCCGGGTGCCCGAGCAATTCGCTAAAAGCGTACCGGACTCCGCGTTCGAAGGCGCGATCGACGTTTCGATCTTGCTCGATTACGCTCGCCGCTCGAAGTACCCCGTACTGGCGGGAGGCCAACTCAACTAGGTAGTCATAGTAAGTCCTGGCTGGGTCGGGGGGAGGCGACTCAACGGTCTTCACAAACCGGTCAAAGGCCGAGATCAGGTGTCTAATCTTCACCGCCCGCATGGCAGGGCGCTTCTGGTCGGGAAAGTTAGCGAACAACTCATCCAGAGCATCGCTGTCAAGGTGCTCCAAGAGGGTCGCCGGGGGAACGTCGCCGTCTATGAGGCGCTCGACCAAGAAGTCCTTCTTTAGAGACACCGCTGGCTGGTTCGCCTGTTCAAGGGTCTCCTTTATGACAGTGATGGGTATCTTGGCAGCGAGGTTCCTATAGGCACCGGATTGCAGGCTGACACCATAGATGGCTCTCAGACGGAGCGCAATCTCTTCAGGCACCATCACCTGCGTTTGGCCGCCGCGCTTGAAGCGGCACACAAAGCCGTGGTAGGTGAGGTCTCGGAGCGCCTGCTCAGCCTCTTGTGGGCCGATGGGCGAGGTGCCGACGACCCTCATCTCGATAACCCTGTGGTCGCGCCGGGCAATATTCAGCTTTCGCTGCAGGCGCTTGATGAGTTGGTACTCATCAAAGCTGACCTTGTTTTCCCAGGCCACCTCAAGCACGGACGCATAGATGTCAATGGTCCGCTGGTCAAGGTGCCTAGTGGAAGTGTTGCCTCGGGCATACTCGAAAAGGGCAGCATCAGCATCCACGGCTCCCTTGATCAGTTCGCACTCGTCGGCAATGACGTGCCCGGGCTGATCGAGTATCCGTCGGAGCAGCATTTCGGCGTTGGTGCGGCGCACATACTCAACCTCGCGCTCAAAGGCGGCGAGACGCAGGAGCACGGCCTCTTCGGTGTCAATGCGACTGACCTCACCGAGAATCGCCTGCTCGAAGACGTCGCGCTTATCCGATTTGATCGTGCTAACGTCCCAGGCGTCTGCGAACCGGCGCAAGGGGAGGATCGTGAGTTCGGGAAGTACGTCGGCTATTTTCATCGGGACAAGATGGTACACCCGCCGCGCCAGCTCCGTCAAACAACTGCCGGCGAACATCGTTCTTAGGCCCTCGCCCAGGGGTGGCCGTAATCACCGCCACCGACGTAGCAGATGAAGAGGAACTTCTTTAGGTTAGCCATGCCCCGCCGGTTGGAGGGGCCTAGATTCGCATCCTGGTGTGTCTCTTCAGGATTTCAACGCCACCCGCAGGAAGCCACGACAGCCGCAGGCTCGCGCTGGCGAGAGCCGCTATCCCTCGTCGAGTTCGAACCTGGGGGCCTTGCCCCTAGGGTGGCTAGCCCTGACACCCTCCGAGCGCGCGCCCCACAGCCGATGGGCCTCGCCTAGCTTGTAGAGGCTGGCCTGCTGCTCCTTGTTCAAGTTCAGCAGGCCCACGACGTGGGCGGAGACGGCTTTCAGGACTTGCTCCGCCGTCAGAGGCGCGGACAACGCGTCAATGCGAGCTAGCCCCGCCCCCCTACGCGCCCGGATGGGCTTGCCCTCCCTGTCGCCGAGGTCCCCAGATAGCGTGCGATGTGGCGATGCCATTGCACGATCATCGTAGCATGAATGGACATTCCTGAATAGTCTTGACCATTCAGCGGGCGGCGTCGTTTTGGACGAGGGTGCATCTACGGCCAGCCCTGGTCCATGACGAACCACTAGATGGCGCTTGCCAGCAGCAGGGCGGTTACCCCCTACCTCCCCCACCGCCTTCTGGCGTACCAGGCGCCTGCGGTGAGTGCGAGGAGGGCTGCGGCGGCTGCGAGTGCGATGTACGGGGAGGCGGGCGAATCAGATTCGTGAGCCGAGGGGGCGGACGCGTCGCGCCCTAGCTCCACTATGCCGCCGACGGCGGGAGGGGGCGTTGGTGTGGCAGTGGGCGTGGGTGTAGGTGTAGGTGTGGGCGTCGGTGTGGATGTAGGCGTCGGTGTGGATGTAGGCGTCGGCGTGGGTGTCGGCGGAGCCAACGAAAACACGTAGGCCCGCCCCTGGCCGTTGTTACCGCCCACCTCCTCGAAGGGCGCTCCTACCGCGATATCTGCCTTGCCATCGCCGTTGACATCTCCCAGCGCCACCGACTGACCGAAATTGGCGTCCGCCTGTGGGTTGGGGATGTCTAGGGTGAAAAGGTGCGAACCGTCGGCTCCAGAGAAGACGTAAGACCGCCCCTGGTTACTGTTTGCGCCCACATCCTCCCCTGTGGCCCCCACAGCGATATCCCCCCTGCCGTCGCCGCTCACGTCCCCCACTCCCACCGACCGGCCGAAACTGTAGGAGGTCTCGGGGTTGGGGGTGTTCAGTGTGAGAAGCAACGCGCCGTCTGGACCCGAGAAGACGTAGGCCCGTCCCACGTTCTCAGGGGGCGCTCCCACGACCACGTCTCCCTTCCCGTCGCCGTTCACGTCGCCCACCACCACGGTGTAGCCGAACCAGGCGAACGCCTGCGGGTTAGGGGTGTTCAGAGTGAGAAGCAGCGCACCGTCAGCGCCGGAAAACACGTAGCAGCGCCCCCGCTCGGTGCTGCCGCCCACCTTTTCCTTATTTGCCCCCACAGCGATATCCGCGTTCCCGTCGCCGTTCACGTCGCCCACCGCCACCGAGTGCCCGAAGTAGGCGTAGGCCTGCGGGTTTGGGGTGTCCAGGGTGAAAAGGAGCGAACCGTCCGCTCCTGAGAAAACGTAGGCACGGCCCGCGTCGGCGACGGCGACCGTATCCTGCCACAGCGCGCTCACCGCGATATCTGCCTTGCCATCGCCGTTGACATCTCCCAGCGCCACCGAGTACCCGAAGTAGGCTGCCGCCTGCGGGTTAGGGGTGTCCAGGGTGAAAAGGAGTGAACCATCGACTCCTGAGAAAACGTAAGCGCGGCCCTGGTTACTGTTGCCGCCTACGTCCTCTACGTACGCCCCCACAACAATATCTGCCTTGCCATCGCCGTTGACATCGCCCAGCGCCACCGACCGGCCGAAGTAGGCAAGCTCTTGCGGGTTTGGGGTGTCTAGGGTGAAAAGGAGCGAACCGTCCGCTCCTGAGAAAACGTAAGCGCGGCCCTGGTTATTGTTGCTGCCCACCGCCTCCGTATACGCGCCCACGGCGATATCTGCCTTGCCATCGCCGTTGACATCTCCCAGCGCCACCGAGTACCCGAAGCGAGCGTCCGCCTGGGGATTGGGAGTGTTCAGCGCAAACAAGAGAGGCTGGGCAAGGACGGAAGCGACTAGCCCAAGCAGACCGATTCCTAGTGCTGCTAATGCCGCTAGCGGCGCGTAGGTCCGCATCGCCACACCCCCGGAGCGCTTCCCCAGGCCAGCGCCCGCATCATGACATTGCGTCTCCGAAATGTCAACTGCGTGGCGGGCGAGCGGCCAATGCGTGCTAGGGGGACGTGTGCCCGTGTGCGTGGGCGGGGGTGTTTCGGTATGGCCGGGGTTTGTCTGACGACGACGAGCGACGCGGGCCTAGCGGATAATGTAGCCGCCTCTCCTGCTGTGGCAGGCGGGGAGGCATCCGATGCCGTCTAGGGTTCGCCCTGGGCGGCTCGTTCTCTTTGCTTCGAGGGCGCACGCCCAGCGATGCTATGCCACCGCGCCGATGCCGACCGTGGGGGCCGGGGTGCGCGCAGGGGCGTGAACAGCGGATAACTGCGGCTGAAATTCGTCGCCGTCGCGCTGACTTTGTATTTGTCCGCTTGCCACTTGCGTCATCTGAATAGCACCTGATTGTCACTCATCCCGCTGTTCGCAGGCATGGGGCCGCCGCCGCTGGGGACTCATCCCTGCGGACCCAGCGCTTAGCCACCCTGCACCAGCCCCTTCGCCGATGAGCCCTCCACGTCTTCGGCGGGCAGACGTGCAGCACCAGGTCCAGGCCCAGCGGCTCCCAGCCGCCCTCGGACGTCCGCCGCCAGCCGCAGATCAACCCACCACAAACGCGGCAGGGGCGGCACTCAGACATGGTTAGCGGCTCCACTTTCGTTTCATTTGGTACTACCCTTCTAGGGTAGTAGTACCAAACCTTTCCTTTTTCCAATACTTGTAAGGGTTCCCTCGCTTCCCGTCGCCTATGTAACGGGCCTCCCCGCTGTCCCTGAGTTCGCGCAGCGCGTTTGTCAGGGCGTAGGCCTTCACGGTCTTGGGCAGTTCAGCCTCGATCTCCTTCCGGTCCAGGGCTTCGGCCTCGGAGACGGGGAGAACATCGAGTACGGCTTGCTTTGTGGTGGCGAGGGCGACGGCTGTTTCAGTGCCGAGGGCGATGTAGTGGCCGGGGGGCCTTTTTGTTTCATTTGGTTCTCCTACCCTAAGGGTAGGGACCAAATGAAACGAATCGACCAGCTCAATAACCAGGGTTTCGGGGGTGTCGGTGAAGCGCGACAGGGCCTCGATTTTCCTTATCGTGGGGCGGGCCGCGCCCTCGGCCCGGCTCAGTTTCAGCACGACATCGGCGGCCCCCGCGAAGGCGCTGCTGCCGCGCCCGGACTCCCCAACCTCGCCGCCGCCCTTGCGCTCGTGGCGGCTTTCCAGGACACCGAGTCCGCCGGCGGCGGCGGCCTGCAGGGGCCCGAGGGCGGCCAGGGCGGCCCCTGAGGCGCTTTCGTCGTCACCCTTTAGGCCGGCGAATTGGGAGAGGGTATCGACCGCCAGCAGGCGCGCCCCGACTTGCTGGCACTTAGCGACGGCGGCGGCCACCACGTCGGGCCAGGCAACTCCCAGGGTGTCGTGCCAGTACATGATGTGCAGGTCATCCCGGGCCAGCAGCCCCGCCCTAGCGAGGGCCTCCCGCAACGTGGCGGGCCGCTCTTCCGTCAAGTAGACGACGGGCGTTCCCGCCGTCTGCTGGCCCAGAAAATCCCCGCCGTCAAGGCAGGCGGCCACCAAGTGCATGGTCCAGGTCGTCTTCCCGCTGGCCTTCGCCTTGCCGGTGAGCTCCGTAATGGCGCTGATGGCCACCCAGGGCGGTGCCAGCCAATCGACTTCTTCCGGCGTCTCTTGCGCGATCTCGCGGGCCGTGTGAAAGGGAATGGCCTTTGCCTTCTCTGTGCCCTCGGTGCCTTCCTTCGCCCGCTTGCTCACTTCCTTGCGCAGGAAGTCGGCCGCCATCTGGCGGACCTCGGCCTCGGGCAAGGGCGGCTTGCAGCGGGCCTCATTCCAGTTCTGGGCGGCGTCCAGCACGGCGGCCTCACCGTCCGGCCTCAACCTCAGCGCCAGCAAGCCGATCACGCGTTTGCCCCGCTCGTGCCTTGTCCGGTAGGGCGCGTCCTCCCCCAGCAGCCGCGCCGCGTCGCCGCTAGCGCCGGCCACGAGTACGTGGTCACCGTCGTCGTCATGAGCTACCAGCACGTCGTTGGGGTCGGTCAGCGAGAGCGCGTCTAGGAACTCGCCCACCGTCCAGGGCTTGCCAGACGTGGGGTCAAGTATCACTCGGCGCCCGTCGCCGTTCTGCCCGTGGTAGGGCAAATTCACATAGCTGCCGAAGGGCGTCTCGGGGGTCAGCCGGTCATGCTTGGGGAAGACTTCAGTATCAGCCGGGAGTCCAGCGTCCTCCAGAGCACGGAAGGCCAGCCGCCGCGCCCAGGCCGCCTCGACGGGGGTACTGAAGAAGATCCACAGGTGATGGCCTTTAGACTTGCTTCTCTCGATGAACGGGCAGCACCCCAGGCGGCGGTAAGCTTCGTACAGCACCAGCGCCCTCGCCCAGCGGACAAGCTCGGACTCCCCAGGATAGTCAAGGTCAGTACAGACCCAACGGCAAAGGCCGTCCGGGGTGAGGGGGTAGATGCCGATAGCCACCTCCCCCGCCAGGTGGCGGGCTATGAGCTCTTCAGTAACGGGCGCCTTGACGCAGAGGCCGCGGCCCTTGCCGTAACAGTCGCGCCTGCCGTCAAACAGCGCCCACAGGCCGCTCGCTGCCCCGCTTGTTTCAGTCATGCTTTGCGCCTACTGGTCTGGGGCCAAATGGTGGCTTGGCCCCGGTCCGCTAGGAGTAAGTCACGCCTCGGCCAGCTCGGCGGCGTGCTTGCCACAAAGCGCCACGCCCGCGGCGCTGTACGAGTCTAGGGGCCCGCCGCACCAGCAGGCGCCGGCGTCCTCTAGCGGTTGTGGTGCCGCCTTAGCTGCCTTCGCCGCTGGTAGTAGATCGGTGACACCCTTCACCTCGCTGCCGTCCCTTGCCTTCTTCAGCCCAACAATGAGTTGGCAGCGGCAGCCCACCAAGTCACGGGGTGCCAGCTTCTCGCCGATGGTCGGTGCCCGGCCCTTCAGGGCGGTGAACCACCGCCAGAGTTTCGTCTGAGTCCCCAGTTTGTAGCTGCACCAGGCCCAGGGTTCGTTATCGGGGTCGCCGTCCAGGGTGAAGGTGAATCGCATCTGCTCCCCGAACTCGCCCGTCACCTTCTCGACTTCCTTGACAGTCGCGGGATAGACACCCGGATCGACGTCCAGCGGCTTGCCGGACTGGTAGGCCTCGAGAGCTTCGGTTGTCATTCCCCTTTTCCTTTCTGTTTTGGCTTTGTGCTATAATCCAGCTAGACGGAGGCCTGAGACGTCGCAAGGTTCATCCCCTTTCCCGTCCCGGGCCTTCTCCTTTTCTCCTATTCCCTTCTTTGCTCCTCTTGCCCTACACGCCGCCGTCGCCCGTGCCCTCGGTTGCTTGCCGAGGGCTTTCGCTTCTTTCGTCCCCCCTCACTTCCCACCCCCATCCCGCCGTCCCGCACGCTCGCGGCGGACCTTGGCGCTCTTCAGGGCCAGGCGAGCGAAGTGGGCTCTCCGGGCTGCCAGCGCCCGGCGCTGGCGTTCGTAGGGCAGCAGGATGCCGTCGGGGTCCACCTGCTGCTCGAAGCGCGCGAGGAAAGCGCACCGGGCCGCCGCCGTGTATTCGTGGGGATCTCGCGAGGCCGAAAGTGCCAGGCCCCCGATGCGACCGCGGAGCGCCAGGTCGCGGCGGCGGGCGTCGTTCACCGGGCACCGGCTTTCTGGCGTGCAACGCGCTCCTCTTCCAACACCTGCGCTAGCCGCCACTTGGCGCGGCTGGGCATTCGCTCGCGGCCCCACAACCATCGACTGAAACGCGTTGGGTGAACGGGTATGAGAGCTGCGATCCGATAGGCAGGCACGCCAAGCCTGGCAATTTCGGCACGCCAATCCTCTGGGGCCATCACGTCAACGTTCATGACAACCCCAAGGTAAAGGGGTAACTAGAAGAGTAATAGACAGATTTTGGGGATCGGCTAAACTGCTACGGGGTGATCTTCGTGCCTGCTGGCGCACCAGCAGGGCCAGGGGGAAGCTCAGGAAGGGTGATACCCAGTTCACGAGCCAAGCGTAGAACAGCGCCCTGGACGGTAGACTTCTCGGGGCGCGGCGGCTCCTCAGCCTTCGCTATCATTTGGAAACCCCAAGGCCTTCCGATGTCCTCTTGGGGGCAGATACGCAGGTAGAGCCAGTGAATGTGCAGGGCCAGCGAGGACTTCACGTCAGGGCGGTCCCAGGCGAGCATCTCTTGATACTTGCGCTCAATTCCGTCCATCTGGCGCCGGGCCTGGGTAAGGATTTCCGTTTCGAACCTCTTTCGCGCATGGGTGACGAACGGAAGGTAGAGCCCTTCAACTCGGACGAGGTTTTCGCCTCTCAATGTGAAGTCTGCCAGCGCCTTCCCCTGCATTGGGTCGTCCAAGATCCCGAACTTCGCGAGGTTGTACTTGCCCATGCTTACAGGCAGCCATCCGAGTGCATGAGGGTCTGACGAGTTCAGGTGCCGCATGAGACAGTAGAATAGCCAAGACGCAACCCAGTTGCAGCGAGGGCCCCACTCGTCGCCCAGCGCTCGGAGGTCTGCAATGCAGGACGCTGTGTTGATGAAGAGGCGTGGAGCTAGCATCTTCTTGCCTTGCAGTCGGCGACCCTCGATTCCCCTCCAAGCCTGAACTCCCAAAAGCGCCTGCCTCAGCGCAGACTCGTGGCGCTCCTCTACGGAGTCCAGCGCAGCGACAAAACGGGGGTTGAGTTCGTAGTAGGCCATGAGGCGCTGCTTCTTGTCAAAGACTTCTGCCCCAGACGGCTGCATGCCCATCGTCTTCTCCTGCCGGGTGGGGCCATGCTACAATGGGCATAGCGACGCACCCTCACCCGGCGCGTCCCGATTGGCCCTCAGGCGGAACCTGAGGGCCGCTCTTTTCTAGAACCGATCCCCCAGGCCCATCCGCTTGTGGGCAGCGATGGCCCTCTCCTGCGCGGCGCTGGCGCCGTACCGCGCGAGCATCTGCCTTGACCTCCAACCCATGATCCCCATGAGATCACCCTCGCTTCCGTCGGCAGCCAGCCATCGATGCGCTGCTGTGTGGCGAAGAAGGTGCGGGTGGAGATCCAGGCCCACCTCTTTGCCCCGCCTCTGGATGACCTGGAACATGCCGGAGTCCGTCAACGCTCCCTTGTGCCCAAGCCAGAGCCCACTTGTCCCCGCCGCCGGGTGCCTCATCCTCACCCTCAAGTACCTGTCGATGGCCTTCGCCGTCTTCGCACCGATGGGCACGAACCTCGGCCGGCTGCCCTTACCGACCACGCGGACGACACCAGCCTGCAGGTCCACGTCATCTAGGGTAAGGCTGGTGACCTCGTTCAGCCTCGCTCCGCTGTCGATGAACATGCGCAGGAGCGCATGGTCGCGCCGACTCTCGAAGTCGGCTCCTTTGCAGGTGCCTAGCAGCGCCATCAGTTGTGCGTCCGATAGTACCGGCGGTGGTTCATCGGGGACGTGGGGCGGCTTCATCCTCATCATCGGTGACTCCCCCACCTCCCCCTCTTCCACGCACCACTTCCAGAAGGCTTGTATGCTGCGATAGCGATTGGCGGCCGTGGCCGGCCGCCAGTTCTTCAGGAGATCGGCCATCCACTCGCGGATGTATTCGCCGGTGATGGCCGTCACATCCTGCGGCATCCCCCGCTCCCGAAGGAAGGCAGCGAAGAGGCGCAGGGCCTCCAGGTAGCTCCTCTCGGTTCGCGGTGAACGGTTGGCTGCCCGGATGGAGAGGACCCAGGAGCTGGCGAGGTCGTCTATATTGACGCCTGAACCTTCCTGCTTTACCCTAGGGGACGTGATGGGGACTTGGCGCATGGTTTACCTCCTGGCCGGAACAGTTAGCCGCTGTTCAAGCCCTTCTGCCTTCTGTCCACTGGCAGAATCATACGCTATTCAAGCGCTGTGCGTCAAGCCCCTACGGGTTATCTACTGTTCCCAGATACACAACAGGGGCCGCTAGCTCAATCGGAAGAGCAGCTGACTCTTAATCAGCGGGTTCGGGGTTCGAGTCCCTGGCGGCCCACCAGGGGGAAGTGTCGGAATTGG
>Ga0315284_10014892_pt1 | contig 11063 bp, 8 predicted proteins | sample YL17G09_16_MG_FD_203696 | JGI IMG/M metagenome (GOLD analysis project Ga0315284, IMG submission 203696) | Sediment microbial communities from Yellowstone Lake, YNP, Wyoming, USA - YL17G09_16 | ecosystem: Environmental > Aquatic > Freshwater > Lake > Sediment | place: USA: Wyoming | collected...
CTCGGAATACAGGCGGAGAAGGAGTGAAAGAGGTCGAGAGTTGAAAGTTGAGAGTTGAAAGGCAGAACGCAGAGGGCATAGACCCTGATGTGAGGTGGACATGACGCGAACAAGTTCTTTTCGACCTGTGCAGGTAGTCATCCTGCTGGCCGCACTGGCATTACCCGCGGCTGGGCAAGTCTCCAAATCCAAGAAGATCTTCGTGATTACCGATCTGGAAGGCGTGGCGGGGATCTTCGACTCGGACACGCAGTGTATGCCGTATCAGAGCCCGCGCTGGGCGGAATCGCAAAAGCTGCTGACGGGCGAAGTGAACGCCGCGGTGGACGGACTGCTGGAGGGCGGCGCGACGGAAGTGGTCGTCTGGGACGCGCATGATGGAAGCCGCACGCTGTCGGTGGCGGACATCCATCCCAAGGCACGCTTGCTTTCGGGCACGCCTGTCTCGCCGACGATGGAACTGGATTCCACTTACAGCGCGGTGGTGTTCATCGGCCAACACGCCATGGCCGGAACGGAGCGGGGCATTCTCAGCCATTCCTACAGCTCGCAGGGGATTCAGAACATCTGGGTCAACAACCAGCCCACGGGCGAGATTGGCGCGCGCACCAGGCTGGCGGGTTATCTCGGTGTCCCCGTCATCATGCTTTCCGGCGACGCGGCGGCCTGCAAGGAGATGCGCGGCCTGGTGGCGAACGCCGAGTGTGCCGAGGTGAAGCAGGGCGTGAGCCGCACGGCGGGTTTCACACTGCCCCACGCCGCGGCCTGCGCGCTGATTCGCGAGAAGGCCCGCCGCGCCCTGGAGCGCCTGGGCGAGTTCAAACCGTACCAGATCACCGGGCCGGCAGAGGTGAAGGTGGAGTTCACGCCGCGGGGCACGGAGGAATTCAACCCGCGCGAAGGCGTCGAGCGGCTGAACGATCGTACCTGGGTCTTCCGCGGCAAAGACATCGTGGACGCCTGGCTGAAGTATTCATCCTTTTGAAGTGTCTCGGGGAAACGAAACTCGGGGGAGGTTTGAAAATGCGATGCCGAATCTGGGGTGCGCTCGTGTGCGCGTTTGTGTTTGCAGGCGGCGCTTGGGCTGCGGATCGGGCAGGCGACAGGGACGCGCAGGCGGTCCGCGCGGTGATCGAGAAGGCCTACGAGAACTGGGCAGCGCTGAATTCTGACGCCAATGACCCTTACTACACCGCGGATGCGAAGGCGGTGTGGTTTGATCTTGCTCCCCTGCAGTACGTTGGGTGGAACGCGTACAAGGAAGGGGCGAAGAAACTGACCGCGAACCTCGAGGGCGCGAATTTCAAGATTCATGATGATATGGTTATCCAACGAAGGGGCAACGTCGCGTGGGCAACGCTCACGTTCACGGCTGAGTTTCGCCTGAAAGGCGGCAAGGTCGAGCGCCTGGAGGGCCGCGGCACGGAGATTCTGGAGAAGAAAAAAGGTCAGTGGATCATCGTCCACGAGCACGTTTCGGTGCCGGCACCTCTCGGTCCATAACGTCGCCGGCCCTGCTCTGCATTCACGCAACATGTCGGCTCCTGACCATCTGTGGCTGCGTTACCTGCCGGGCTTGGTGGCCGCAACGGGCGGCTATGCACCACTCTGCGAGCGCCGCCCGGTGGGCGGGAGCAGCAGGATTTCCAGTAGGAGGCGGATGATGTCTCACAACAGACCTTTGTCTGCTCGGCGTAAGTTCCTCGGGAGCGTACTGGGCGGACTGGCGGCGGCTTCTCTCCCGGGATCGGCCTGGTCCAGGTCGTCCGCAGCAGGCAAGGATCTGCCCACGCGCGCGCTGGGTAAGACAGGCGTACGGGTGACGATGATCGCGCTGGGCGGGGCACGCCTGCCGATGCTCTCCGACGACGCGGCGGTGCGACTGGTGGAGGCAGCCTTCGACGCCGGCATCAACTTTTTCGACAGCGCCCGCAGCTACACGGACGGCCGCAGCGAGAAGATCTACGGCCGCGCCTTGCGGGGCAAGCGCCAGACAATCTTTCTGACCAGCAAGAGCACGGAGCGGACGCGCGCTGGTGCCGAACGTGAGCTGGAGGAGTCTCTCGAAAACCTCCGGACGGACCATCTCGACCTCTGGCAGATCCACGGGGTTTCGACCCAGGAAGAAGTGGAGCAGATCTTCGGACCGGACGGAGCCCTGGAAGCTTTCGTGCGTGCCAAGAAAGACGGCAAGGCGCGCTTCATTGGATTCACCGGTCATCACGATCCTGAAGTCCACGCCGCGATGCTCGCGCGATACGACTTTGACACTATCCTGATGCCGCTGCACGCTGCCGACCCGCACTACCTGAGCTTCGAGAAGGGCGTGCTGGCGCGCGCGACGGAAAAGAACCTGGGCATCACCGCGATGAAAGTGCTCGCCAACGGCTGGCTGCTGCGGGCGATTACGGTGGAGGAATGCTTGCGCTACGTGCTCAGCTTGCCGGTGGCCTGCGCCATCCTGGGCTGCACCACGCTCGGCCAGCTCGAAGACAACCTGCGCGTGGCGCGCAGCTTTGTGCCGCTCACTCCGGAGGAAAGGGCTGCGCTGCTGGCCAAGACGGAGCGCTGGAAAGGTCCGCAGCTTGAGTATTGGAAGAAAGACGTCACGCGGCCTGCGGCTTCGCGCCTGGGAACTGATGAAGGCCTTTTCGGATAGCGGCCGCGCTCGCCCGCGCGCTGAGGTACATCAAGTAGCAAAGGACTCACCGTGGGCACCACTCAGGGGACGCCCCGCCGGGGCGTCTCTACTCAGAGGCGTCAGCCGCCGCCGGAGGGGGCGCAAGTAGGTGTGGAGTTGGCGCGGGCCCTGCCCGAACTGAAAGTGGAGAACTTCTGCTCCACCTGCTTCGAGCCGCAGTCAGGGCAGGCGAGCGGCTCCTGGCTCTTGCCCAGAATCAGCTTCTCGAAAAGCTTCCCGCACTTCCCGCAAACGTACTCGAAGATTGGCATAGCGGCCTGAGGTTACTCCTTGGGTGTGTCCTGCTTCTCGGGCCCCGCCGGGGCCGGAGGCTTCACCGCTCAGGTGAAAAAGCGAGAGAGTCCCGGAATGCGCGGCAGCACGAAGAACCATACGACCAGAACCAGCACGACGATGAGCAATCCATCCATGACTTCATTATACGACCATCGCCCGACTCGTCATAGCGGCAGAAGGTCCGATGGCCCTGGATGTCAAAACGTTTTCCTGAAATGACAGCGTGTGCCATTTCGACGCCTCGACCTTCCTCCGCCCCCGCTTACAGCGACGGCCAGAGCGATTCCCAGAGCTTGAATTCGTGGTGGTAGCCCGCCTCCTCGGCGCGGGTGAGTTTGCGGCCCGAGGCGACGTCCAGAGTCTCCTGGAAGATCTGGCGGCCGACTTCTTCGATAGTCGCTTTCTTCTCCAGGATTTTGCCTGCGTCGATGTCGATGTCGCCGTTGGCGCGGGCGAGTTGGGGATTCGAGCCGATCTTCACCACCGGGCCGAGGGCGCAGCCAAGGCTCGACCCGCGCCCCGTCGTAAACAGCGCCACCTGGGCGCCGCTCAGGAACAGGGCCGGCGTCGAGAGCTGGTCGTAGCCGGGCGTGTAGAGCACGTAAAGCCCCTTGCGTTCGCCCAACCACTCGCCGTATTCGAGCAGGTCTTCGACGGTAGACGTGCCGCCCTTGGCTTTTACCCCGCTCGATTTCACGAAGATGTTGTAGAGGCCGCCTTTGACGTTCCCGGGCGAGGGATTGTCACGGAAATCCTCCCCGAACTGATGGACGTACTTCTCGTATCGCTGGAGCGCCTGCATGAGCTTCCGTCCCACAGTGCGCGTGCGGGCGCGCGCGGCCAGGTCCACCATCGCCGCGCCCTGGAGCTCGGGGATTTCCGGTAACAGCACCGCCGCGCCGGCTCTCACAAACATGTCGGTGGCCACGCCGACCGCCGGATTGGCGGTCACGCCCGACCAGCGGTCTGAGCCTCCGCACTTGGTCCCAATCACGAGCTTCGCGATGGGGACGGGCTGACGCTGGAACTGGTTGGCGAACTGGAGCAGGTTCTTGACCAATTCCAACCCGCGCTCCACCGTGCGTCGGCTGCCGCCGGCTTGCTGGATGGTGAGGTTCGCAACGCGTCGGCTGTAGTCGGGCACGGCGGCCTGGAAGATGGGCGCCGAACATTCGACACAAGTCTTCCCGCAGCCCAAATCAACGTAGAGGGCGGCTCCGAAGTTCGGATGCCGCAGCACGTTTGTCAGGACTCGGTTGACTAGATCGACGGCGTGGCCGTCCGGCATGCCGCAGCCAGATTCGTGGACGACTGGCACGACACCGTCCACGTGGGGGAACTTGTCGCGCCCGTAGATTTCCCGCGCGGCGCGGGAGGCGATTTCACGCACCTCAGCAGAAGAGCACATCCCCGAGGTGACAATGCCCACGTAGTTCCGCGCGCCGACGCTGCCGTCGGAACGGACGTAGCCGTCGAAGGTCAGGGAAGCAAGTCGCGGGTCGATGGGTGTGGGCGCGGGATTGTCGCGGTAGCGCACGCGCAGCCGCGGTAACCGGCTCAGCAGGTTGCTCTCGTCGATGGGGTCGCCGGGCTCTACCGTCCGCGAGGCGAGACCTGTCGGATCACCCAACGATATGAAGGCCTGCCCCTTGCGGATTCTCTTGATGGCGAAACTCTGCCCGCAGGGGACCTGACCCGAGATCGCGATTCGCTCGCTGCCATACTTAACTTCCGTCCCCTTTTCAAGACAATCTGCCGTGACCACGGCCACGTTGTCCTTCTGCGGGTTGATGACGATGGCGACGTCTTCCAGACTCTTCGTTGGCATCCTTCACCTGCTGTCGTGGCGGCTACGCAGAGCGGGCCCGCTGCTTTGTTCGGCATGGCTAAGGCCATACCCTGTCGGAGCAAGAGGCAGACCCTCCGCTTGGGCCATTATTTACCCCGGAAAAGTGCCGTCAATGAGAGACAGAAGAGAGGCAACTTTCCTGGTATATGATTGAAAACACGTGTGTTATTTGAGTTTGTGTAACACCCTTATTTTCATCAACATACCAACTTTCCTTTTCTTGTGCTTTGAACCTATTGAATATAAACCACATACCAGCTTTGCTCGAAAAAACAGTTTTCTGGTTTGTTTTCTTCAACATACCAGCTTTCATTTTTTGATGCTTGGAACATATTGAATCTAAACCACATACCAGCTTTGTTTTGTAAAATAAGCCCTCTAGTGTTTTTAATAACATACCAGCTTTGTTATGCCTGTGGAAATCGCAACTCGTTGATTCGTAATCACATACCAGCTTTGTTTTTCTATATCCGTATTTATAGGAGAACCAAGCATCCTGGAATCGCTTTCAGGGTCCCTGTGTGTCGGCTGCCTTGGTCGGCCTTTCTCACTTGCCGCTCCGCGCCCGGCGTCATAGTGCGCGTGAATACCGGGTGCCGCTCGCTGGAGCGGCGTCCCGCCTTGCGGGAAGCGCCGAAGGCCTTGAAGAGGCAAGAGGGGGGCCACCGACCGCCACGACCGAAACCGTAGTCTAGCATACTTGTCCTCAAAAGTCAAGCAAAATCTGCAAGGGGTACTCCAGCGGGCGAGTGCCTCCGGCTGACGCAGGCCTCGCTTCTTTAGTGTGTCGGAATGTTCGCGTTGGCGCAGCACGGCCGTCCCGGCCGTGTACTCGTGCTGGCCGGCGGCTGATCTCCAACCAAGGCCAGTCCACTCTGGGCGCTTTGTAGAGCATCAACTCTTGTGCTATCGGGTAAAATGCTAGGCTCTCGTAGAGGTCTGCTCTGCGGGCGAACTTAGGCAATTGTCTGGAGAGGCGGAGTAACTATGACTCACAAACCTGTTGAAATCGTCCAGTTGGCGGGAGAAGCCGGAAGGTACAAAGCCAGTCTCGGCGTACCGAACCTTCTGGTGAGAGGTTTTATGGCCGGGTTGTTTATCGCCGTAGGCGCGGCGCTGGCCACGGTGTGTTCCACCGGGCTGGAGAATAGTCTGGGGCCCGGCTTCAAAGCCACGATCGCCGGCGCGGTATTTCCTGTAGGCTTAATTGCGATTGTTCTCACCGGCATGTCGCTTTTTACCGGCGATACCATGCTGATTCCCATGGCAGTCTTTCAGAAGAAGACCACCTGGGCCAGAGTCTTGAACGCCTGGTTCTGGGTGTACATCGCGAATTTTGCTGGTTCTCTTTTTTGGGCCTACTTGATGTCCGTGGGACCCTTCAGCAAGGGCGGTACGCCTGAGCTGACCGCTTTCGGGCTGAATGGAGTCAGCATGGCGGAGGCAAAAACCTTGCCCTACTTGGCAGCCGGGGCGGCAGGCCTGTGGTCCGCCTTCATGAAGGGCGTCGCCTGCAACCTGTTGGTGAATGTGGCCATCCTTCTGGGCTTTGCCTCCAAGGACATGATCGGTAAGTTCTTTGGCGTTTGGTTCCCCATCATGGCCTTCGTGGCTTGCGGATTTGAACACAGCGTGGCGAATATGTATTTCATACCAGCAGGAATCATGATGGGCGCCAAGGTTAGCTGGATGCAGTTCGCTCAATGGAACCTGATACCGGTGACGCTGGGCAATATAGTTGGCGGCCTCATTTTTGTCGCGGGAGCGTATTTCTATTCCTTCCAACAGGAACTCTCGGACACGTCACTCACGGCGGCACAAAGTCCAACCCGTTCCGAACCATGAGGCAACGAGCCGCACCGTCGGGTCCCTAACTTCCGGGGCGTCTGCCTGATATCGGGGCGGGCCAAGGTGCCGTCCCCCCGAAGAGCAGTGCCGTTCCAACTATCCGAGGCCGTCTAATGGGATGCCACGATGCTCCGAATAGAGTTAGAACGGGACTCGGCGAATTAAGTTGGAACGGCACCAGTCCAGCGGATGAATCCCGTGCTATTTCAGGCAGACATTTGATCCGTTAACGACAGCGCCAAACTAGAATCTTTGACAGATAGCGTGGATAAAGTTAGTTTAGGCGTCCGGGCGGAGATGGGCTCATCGTACCGCCAAACGAGGGAAGGCAGGGGCGACCCTTCGGCGACTTGCATTGGTATCAACCTACTCCTAGCTTGGTTGTGTCCGAGAGCGACAGCAGCAAACTCCCCCGGACAACCGGCTGAACCTAGGGATTCGCATATGACTCAATCCTCAAGTACGCTCGTCAAGGCAGAGCATGAAAGATGAACCCAGGCTGTTCTCACCGGGCAATGTGCTGCCGTTTGTGCTGGTGACGGCATTGTTCCTGTTCTGGGGGATTCCCAGCAACATGAACGACATCCTCATCAAGCAGTTCATGAAGTCGTTCGAGATTACTCGCTTCCAAGCGGGCCTGATCCAGTCAGCGTACTACATGGGGTATTTCCTCCTCTCGATGCCGGCCGCGCTCATCATGCGCCGGTACAGTTACAGGACCGGGCTGGTGATCGGGCTCTTGCTGTACGCCACCGGAACCTTCCTCTTCTGGCCGGCGGCCATCGTCCGGCAATACGGCTTCTTCCTCTTCGCGCTTTTTATCGTCGCGAGTGGCGCAGCGTTTCTGGAAACCGGAGCGAACCCGTTCATTGCCGCGCTGGGCGACCCGAGAACTTCAGAGAGGCGACTGAATTTCTCTCAAGCTTTCAATCCGGTCGGAGCCGTGGGCGGCGTCCTGGCCGGAACCGTGTTCATCTTTTCGGGAATCGAGCTGAACCAGACGGAAGTCACCGCGCTGAAAGTCGCCGGAAAATACGACGCCTATCTGCAGCACGAGACCATGCGCGTGGTCACACCCTATCTCGTCATCGGCAGCGTGATCTTCATCTGGGCGCTGCTCATTCTGAAAACCAAGTTCCCGAAAGTCGCGGAGGAAGTGCACTCGGGGGCCGAACGAGCGAAGGGCCGGTTCCTGGATCTGTTCAAGCATCGGCACTTCGTTCTGGGTGTCCTGGCGCAGTTCTTCTACGTCGGCGCTCAGGTGGGAACCTGGAGCTATTACATCCAGTACGTGCAGGACTACACGCGTCAGCCCGAAAAGGTGGCGGGCTATTTCCTGACCGGAACGCTGGTTGCCTTCGGTGTGGGCAGGTTCACGGCCACGTACTTGATGAAGTACGTTCAGCCCAGCAAGTTGATGGGGATCTTCGGCGTCATCAATTGCGTGCTGGTAGCAATTGGCGTGGTGCATCCCGGCTGGGTCGGCGTGTGGGCGCTCTTCCTAACCAGCTTTTTCATGTCGCTGATGTTCCCGACGATTTTTGCCCTGGGCATCAAGGAGCTGGGACCCAACACGAAGTTGGGCTCCTCGCTGATGGTGATGGCGATCATCGGCGGCGCCGTGTTCCCTCCCATCGAGGGACTGGTGTTCGGGGTGACCCGGAGCATGGCCGCGGCGATGGCGGTGCTCCTGGTCTGCTACGCCTTCGTTGCGCACTATGCCTTTGTCGGGTCGAAGGTGAGAGTGCCGGACGGGGAGCCTCGAGTAACAGGTTAAAAGTCGAAAGTTGAAAGTCAAAGCCAACGCGATACAGGGCCTTTGGTCTTCTTGCTCTTACCTTCAACTTTCGACTTTCAACTTTCGACCCCTCACTCCAGTCTCAGAACGCCCTTGATATAGTCGGGCTGCTCGAAATCGTGCTCGAAGGCCTGGTGGACTTCTTCCAGAGCGCGGTATTTGTGAGTGACAAACGGTTGCACCTGCACCTTGCCCGAACTCACCAGTTCGAGGGCGCGACGATAGGTAGTGGGGCGCCCGTCCGGATCGAATCCTCCCGAAGCGCCGACGGACGCCACCAGCGTCGGTTCCAGGAACAGGACGTTCGACCAAAGGCCAATGTCCCGGCCCCTGTGGCCGTGTCCGTAGAGCAGCAGCGTTCCTTGCTTGCGCAGCAGGCTGGGGATCTGCTCGAAGATGATGGAATTGCCGCAGGCTTCGATCAGGTAGTGGAGGCGCTCACCCGAGGTCAGTTCGTGGACGGCTTGCGTCAAGCTCTGGCGGGCCACGTTGATGGGCGTTCCTCCTAGTCCCCGCACCAGGTCCAGGTTCCTCTCCCGGATGTCACTGACCAGGATGAGCCCGTCGAACTGCTTCACGTTACGGAGGTATTGCAGAAACAGCAGGCCCGCCGGTCCCGCGCCGCAGATGAGTATGTTCCGGATGCGCTCGTCGCCAGAAAACGTGTAACGGGCGTGGGCGTGCTCGACCCGGTCGCTCGAATGAAGGACGCAGCCTAGCGGCTCGACCAGGGCGCCGAGTTCCACAGGGAGCGATGCGGGAAGGCGCAGACAATTGGTGCCGGGCACGGCGATGTACTCAGCGAGCGCTCCGGGGATGCCGGTGATGCCGTGTTCGGCGTAGTGTTCGCACTGATGCGAATCCCCCGAAGCGCAGTAGGAGCACAGTGGCCAGTGGCCTTGGCTGTAGCAGTTTCGCCCCTGGTCGCACAAAACGCGGTCGCCGGGCTTCAGGTCCGTAATGTCCCGCCCTACCTCCACGACCTCTCCCGAGAATTCGTGGCCGAGAATCTGAGGCTGCTCGCGCAAGGGAATCGGGCGGCCCTGAGCGTCGAGGTTGTAGTTCCCGTGCCCGCGAAACAGATGCAGGTCGGTCCCGCACACGCCCACAGCCTTCACGCGCAACGCCACCTCGCGCGGCGGCACCGCGGGGTCAGGAACGTCCCGCACCACCATCTTCGCAACGTCTTCGAGAACGGCAGCTTTCATGGGAAGAACAAGTCAAAAGTTGAAAGTCAAAAGTCGAACGCCAAAAGCGAAGAGCGGTTCAGTACCAACAACCAACAACGAACGTCCTACCCGATAAGAATTTTCTGCATCTCCGCGGCCGCACGGTGAAGTGCGTCATCAACACTCCACTCACCCGTAATGCCCCTCTGGAGCGAGGTCCACAGCGCCTCCTCCACGGCGGGATAGAGGGCAAAGCGTGGCGGAAGCAGCATATGGGAATTCACGGTCGCGTCGAGCAGGGCCAGCCGGTGGCCCTCGAGCGAATTCGCGTCTGTCTCTGCTCTGAGGCGACCCTGGACACTCTTTAGAACCGGCAGCGCGCCGTGCTGGGCCTCGTGCCACTGAGCGTCAGCCGAGGTCAGGAACTTCAGCAACGCGCGCGCCCCTTCCTCATCTCTTACACTCGTCGGGACCGCAAAAGTGTGTCCGCCCGCGTACACCCAGCGTTCGGCCGCGGGGCCTTTGGGGTACAGGGCCAAGCCGAAGCGCCCCGCCACCTGGGAGTGCGAGGCATCGCAGTACCGATAGAATCCGCCGGGCCAGTCAGCGACCAGGGCGCAGCGGCCCTGAAGGAACAAGTCCGAGACCTCATCATACCGCATCTGCGGAAGTTCCCGCGGGGTGACCTGGTCCTCGAGGTACAACCGCCGCAGGAATCCCAGCGCCCAGCGGCCCGCGGCATCGACAAAACCCGGTCGGAGGTCTGCGCGGAAGAGTTTCCCCCCGGCCATGGCGACCAGTTCAAAGAAAGTGCCGAACAGCCCGCTGTCTCGACCCGGGAAAGCAAAACCATAAAGCCCAGGCGGACGGGTGAAGAACCTGGCTACCTGGGCGAGTTCCTCCCAGGTTTCAGGGACGCGCAGGTCGCGTCCGGTGATTTGGCGGAAATTCTCTTGTTCGCTGGGGTCCTCGAATAAATCCTGGCGATAGTAGATGAGACGAACATCGACGTTCCGCGGGATGCTGAGCAGCCAGCCTTCCACCCGGCTCATTTCCAGCACGGAGGGAATGAAGTCGGTCAATTCTGCTTCGCGGAACCAGTCGTCCAGCGGGTGCAGAAAGTACTTCTGCGAGGGCGCATATTTGTTGTGCGTCGAGATGAGATCGTAAGCGCCAGTTCCGGCGCGGTAAACCTGCTCCAGGTGAGCGTTCAACTCGGGGTGGACCAAGCGCGCCGCCACGTGCACGCGCCGCCCGGTCTTCGCCTCAAATTCCGGCAGGAGTTCGTAAAGCGGGTCGTACATCGGGCCAGCCACGAGGGCCACGTTCAAGGCACCGGGCTCGGGAGGCCGAATGAAGAAATCGTTTTCTGGGTTCTCGCCAGCCATGGATGCCGAAAACCGAAACTCGCCGGACCTCTCC
>Ga0315284_10014893_pt1 | contig 11062 bp, 8 predicted proteins | sample YL17G09_16_MG_FD_203696 | JGI IMG/M metagenome (GOLD analysis project Ga0315284, IMG submission 203696) | Sediment microbial communities from Yellowstone Lake, YNP, Wyoming, USA - YL17G09_16 | ecosystem: Environmental > Aquatic > Freshwater > Lake > Sediment | place: USA: Wyoming | collected...
GTCCAACGTTTCTGCCTGGTGGAAGCGGATGCCGCCCTTGTTGGGGCCGCGCGCGTCGTTGTGCTGGACGCGAAATCCGGTGAAAACTCTCAGCGAGCTGTCATCCATGCGGACGGGGATGCGGAAGGTGAACTCGCGCATCGGCCAGCGCAGCACCTCGGCGATCTGCGGGTCGAGATTGAGCAGCTTTGCGACGTGATCGAATTGGAACTGCGCCATTTCGAATTCATTGACTGGTCCGGTCATGTTTCATCTCCTAGAACTGGGGTTCGAATTTTAAACGATAAGCGGGCATCCCGGTATGGTGCCCGCATTATTCTTTATCTCTGGCGAATTGGACAATCATTAGGAGCTACTCCGCCTTCGCGTTACTCGTTTGTGTTAAAGTTACACGATAAAGAGCATTCCGTCAATATGACAAACACCACGTACCCCAATGACGTTATTCGTGATTATCTTCACAACATGGACAGCCCCGGCGTTCGGAGCTTATCGCTTGGGAGCAGCCAACTGGCGTTCCAATTCCCGCCGCACGATCTGAGGATTGGCCTTGCCCTGCGCCTCTTTCATCACCTGCCCGAACAAGAAATTGATGACGCCTGCCTTGCCGCTCAGGAAACTTGCCACCTCGTCTGGACATGTCTCCAGGACCTCTTTCACCATCCGGGCGATGGCCTCTGCGTCCGAGACCTGTTGCAGGCCGCGCTTTTTGATGATTTCGTCCGCCCCTTTTCCACTCTCAAACATCTCCGCCAGCACTTTTCTTGCAGTATCCTGGTTGATCCCTCCCTGGCTGACGATCTTGACCAGCCGGGCCAACGCGGCCGGCTGGATCCTTATGCCTGCTGCGTCCACCCCGGCCTGGTTTATCAGGCTGAACAGTTCCCCGCTAATCCAGTTAGCGATGGCCTTTGCTGGCACAGATGGCTCGGCGGCCACGGCCTGCTCGAAGTAATCTACAATAGCCTTTTCTTCTATGAGCAATTTCGCGGTGTAATCACTCAAATCGTACTGCTTGCGTAAGCGTTGGAAACGGGCATAGGGCAGCTCGGGCAGGGAGGCGCGGACTTGGGCGATCCAGCCCTCGTCCAGGGTAAGCGGCGGCAGGTCCGGTTCGGGGAAGTAGCGGTAGTCGTCCTCGCCCTCTTTGACGCGCTGGACGAAGGTCGCTTCTTTCGCCTCGTCCCAGCCCAGTGTCACCTGCTTAACGGCTTTCCCTGCCTCGAGCAATTCGGCCTGGCGCTGGATCTCGTAAGCCACGGCGCGTTCCAGGGCGCGGAAACTGTTCAAGTTCTTGACCTCGACGCGTGTCCCAAACAGGGCTGGTTGCGAACCCGCCGCTACAACCGGCCGCAGTGAAATGTTCGGCTCGATGCGCAGCACGCCCTTTTGCATGTCCCCGGAGTTGACGCCCAGGTAGCGCAGCAGGGAACGCAGCGCCTCGGCGTAAGCGCGCACCTCCTCGCCGGAGCGGAAATCCGGCTCGGTGACGATCTCCAGCAGCGGCACGCCGGCCCGGTTCAAGTCCACCAACGTGTAGGGGCGACCTTTATAGTCGCCCGGCGTGGGTTCGACGTGGGTTAATTTACCGGCATCCTCTTCCAGGTGAACGCGGCGAATGCGGATGACCTTTTCCCCCTGTGGGGTCAGGATGGTGATCCGCCCATTGCGGGCCAACGGTTGTTCGTACTGGGAGATTTGGTAGCCTTTGGGCAGGTCGGGGTAGAAGTAGTTCTTGCGGGCAAAGATGCTGACCGGCGCGACCTGGCACTCCAGCGCCAGCGCCACGCGCAGGCCGTACTCGACCGCCTTCTGGTTGAGCACCGGCAGCGTACCGGGCATGCCCGCGCACACCGGGCAGACGGCGCTGTTGGGCGCGGCCTGGGTCGTATCCACAACCGGGCAGGCGCAGAACATCTTGGATTGCGTCTCCAGCTCGGCGTGGACTTCCAGTCCGATGACGGCTTCGTATTCCATAGGGTTTCTAACCGCGAAAGCGCGAAGCCCGCGAAGTTCTTCTCTAAAGCCGCGAAGTTGAGATTCTGAATCATCTTCTTCGCGTTCGCCTGCCCCCGTTCTTAGGGGGTTGTACCTTCGCGGTTTGATTATTTGAATTTGGGCGGGTGCTTTTCCAGGAAAGCCGCCACACCCTCGCGATGCTCCGCGCCCTTGCTGGCGATTTCCTGCATGTGTGCCTCGTAGTCCAGCGCCTCTTCCAGGTCCGGCAGGACAGCGTGGTTGAATGAGCGTTTAACCAGCCCGAACGCGCCGGTCGGTCCCGCCTCCAGGGATGCGGCCAGCGTGGCGGTTGCGGACCCCAGGTCTGCCGCCGGGACGATGCGGTTGACCAGCCCCCATTCCAGGGCTTGTTCGGCGGAGATGGCCTCGTTGGTAAAGGCGAACTCGGTTGCCCGTCCCAGGCCGATCAGCGCGGGCAGCAAAAGCGAAATGCCCGAATCAAGGGACAACCCAATGCCTGTAAACCCGACCGTGAAGCGGGCGGTGTCACTCGCTATCCGCATATCGCAGGCCAGCGCGATGCCCAACCCTGCGCCCGCCACCGGCCCGTTGACAACTGCCACGACCGGCTTCTCGATCTGGCGGATCTGCAGGATGAGCAGATTGTAGGTCGCCTGCAGGTGGGAGCGGTAGGATATCGCCTCGCCGCGCGCCGCCAGCATCTCGCTCACGTCGTGACCGGCGCAAAAGGTGGAGCCTGCGCCGGTCAGCACCACGCAACGGATGCTTTCATCGCGGGCAGCCTGCTTGAAGGCTGCCTGCAATTCGGTAATCGTCTTCAGGTCAAGGGCGTTGACCGGCGGCCTGTTGAGGGTCAGGGTCAAGACGCCGGACTGGTGGTTAATTTTTCCCGCCATCCCTGGCATTCTCATCATCGCCCGAATCCGGCTCGAATTGTATTTTTCCCCGATCCAGGTTCACCCAGAGCAAGAGCACCGGGCCTTCGGGTGTCTCCACGGAACGAGCCGCAAAGATCGGGGCTTGTTTTTCCAATCCCATGTTGTTGCGGAAATGCAGGTGGATGGGGGATTGGCTGTGCCAGGCGCGGTAGCAGCGCTCGACCAGCGCCGAGCCGTTGAAGGTGCGCAGGCGGGTGAGGACGGTATAGCCGAGGTGCGGACCTTCGCCCAGGCCCAACGCCCAGCCGTCGCGCGCTGGTTCGAAAACGGGCGGCGGACCTTCGATGATGGTGATTTTGTTGTCTTCCATGAAAGAACCCTGTGTGCGGGAATGGGAAAATCATACCACAGAACCTGAAGTAACGAACCCGTTTCCTTCGCGAAGCACCCCCGAAGGGGGCAAAGAAACGGGTTCGATGTTACCGCAACGGCTATTGCCTGAGTTCCAGCAATGCGAATGTGGAAAAGTTCATGCTTCGAGTGGCGCGCGCCCAACTCGACCTGCCCAAGATGGCAGAGTGGTTTCAGGCTCACAGTGCGCCGATGACTGGCAAGGAATGATCCCTCCCTCGTTGGATAGACGGATCTATTGCAGGCGAGGTATTACAACAGGATGGCGCGGGGTTAAACAAAAACAGCCTGGATATTTACCCAGGCTGTTCGATTTGTGACCAATTTACTGCAAGAACTTCCAGTCTTTCAACGTCGGCTCATATTTGTAAACTTCTCTATCGTTGTACCGCCATGAGCCGTCTTTTGGGATAACAATCCCGCCCCACAGTTTCTTGCCTTTTTTGTTTTCAGCTTTGATGTATGCGGCCAGACCTTCGGCGCGGGTTTTGACAGTTTCAGCGGTAATGCCTGATTTGGTGTCAAACAGGCCAATGCGCCCATCGGCAAATTTTACAACCCAGTCCACGTAAAACAGTTTGGTCTCTCCCTGTTCGTCAGTATATGGAATGGCAAACGCGGTGGCGTCCTGTTCGCCATTGCGGTAGAACCATTCGACGCCATTCAGCGTGTCATTGAGAAACGCGGCGAAGTCTTTTTCAGGCTGCGACGCGTCATCCGCTTCGTAATACGGCTGTGTGACGGATTTATTCAGGGGGCGGGCAAAATAGCGGTTGTTGAAGTTGCATGAAAACGGCACGTCCCACTCGCCGGTGATGATTTGCCTGTATTCTTTATCCAACCCTTCCTGATAAATCTCTTTGGCACGGTTGATCGTATCAATAAAATACTGGCGGTTTTCGGGGTGCAACGTAATGATTTGCGCCCGCGTGGTCGCGCTAGTGAACTCCATCGGAAATTTAGTCTTGAAGAAGTAGTGGATGGCATCCTTGACGCGCCCCACCGAGCGCATTTCCGGGTAGAATTCCGGTTTCAAATGTTCACGCGCGAAGGCGTCGAATAGTTTTTGGATTTCCATCACATTCTGCTTGCGCTGGATGTGTTCTGCGCTGTCGGCGATGTGCTCGGGGTGCAAGTCCACGTTTTTGACAATGCCATCTGCCAGGAGTTGGAGGTTGATATTCTCTTCAACACCGAGTTTGATATTGTCTTTCAATTTCAATTCGTCTGCCGCAGTGAGAAAATCACGAATGAATTGCGGGGTTAAACGGGTTTCTCCTCGAACACGCCTGGCGTGGACAGAACGCAACTTGAGTTCCCGGTATCCTTCGGCGCGTTGGGCGTATTGGATGGTGAGATAGGTCCCGGCGGTATCTTCGAGGATGCTCAAATCACCCAGGTTGGTGAAAACATAACCGGCATTCAGGTAATCGTTTTCGTAATGCTTGAGTTCGGGCATGCGCAGGATGCGCCCAAGCGTTTGGGTGGAGAAGGTGAAACTCTGCCAGGCGCGGAACAGAACCAGGATGGACGCGCGCGGGCAATCCCAGCCCAACGCAATCGCCTGTTTGAAAATCATCACTTCGGCTTCGTTATCGTTGCGGGTGATGTTTTCGAGGTTGGCCTTGTCTTCCGAAAGATAGATTGCCAGTTTGCCATTCTCAACCGTGATATTGTGCTTTTCTTTCAAAACCCACGCCACTTCATCCTTCAAATCATCCTCGCCTTCGCGCCTGTCGGGCAGTTGGATGAGCAAAAGCGGGTTGACATTCGCCCCGGCGGCTTCAAAGCCTCGCGCCAGGGCGGCGCGCTTTTCGAGCGCCATGCGCAACACAAATTCATCGGTGCTTTCTGCGGCCTCGCTGGTGAAATGGAGGGTGTCGTCTTTTTGTCCGGCAATCACATTCTTGAATCCGGGATTGATGGCAATCTGCTTCTTAATCATGCCCTCGATAATGACCCGCTCGCGCTCGACAACCACCATGGCGTTGACATCCGTCAGCGTGGGCGTTGCCGAGACCTCCACCGTGACTTTGGGTTCAAACATGGCAACCAAGCCGCGCGAGATCTCACTCTTCGAGGCGTGGTGGCTTTCGTCAATTACCAGGATGATGATACGCCCGGCGTCGCGCGTGTTTTGAACAATGGTGGACAGGTTGAAGTCGCGTTCGTTTTCCCGGATATAGATATTATCGGCCTTGTTGATGCTTTCCCAGTTCATGAAAAGGATTTCATTATCGCCAATCTGCCGGTCTATCAGGTCTTCGAACGAGATGCAGCGCAGGGCTTTGGAATCGGCATAGTATTTTTCTAGTTTGGCTTTCGACTGCGTGTGCAACTGGCGCGGGGCCGTCCAGATGAAGGCAAACTTGCGCGCATCGTCCCGGCCTTCCACCAGTTCCTTGAGGAATTCCGCCATCATCACGGTCTTGCCGGAGCCGGTGGGAGCTTTGAACACGATGGTTTTATTGCCCTGCATTTCGAGCAGGGTATTGGTGTGTTCTTTCAATTCGCGGACGGCGATGGTCTGGAAATCGAATTCTCGGATCATTGGTAGATCCTCCGGTAGACGCGCAGGATGGCTTCGGGAATGGCGCAGGCGGTGACGCCCGGCATATCGGCAAATTCCGCCGCGAAGGTGTCATCTTCCAGCGAAAAGACATAGACCGAAACCGGCTTGTCGAGTTTTGCCAGTTCTTCCTTCAATTCCGGTATGGCCAGCTGGTCGAACAGGATGGCGGTATAGCGCTGGGGGTTTTCGTAGATTTTCCACACGTCGCTCTCGGTGACGAAATCGAAGGTACCTTCGCGCAGGCAGAGCATTTCCACCGACTGGCGAGTGAGTTTTTCCTTGTTCTCATCGCTCGGCTCGGCGGGTACAAAGGCCGTGCGGTAGTATTTCAGGTTGCCACCAAGACCCTCTTTCCAGCCGTTGTATTTCTTGACGCCCCACAGCCGCAGCGTGTTATTCTCAAATTCGCCTTTGAGTTCATCGTAACCAGCTTGATTTTCTTCGCGGGCTTTCTCATACCCCGCCAGTATTTCACCCGTCTTGCGAAGTTTGGTCAGGGTCAGTTTTTCTTCAAACAGTAATTCTTTTTCTGAACCGGCGTATTCGTAGCCTTCCATCACACGCTTTACACGCGGATAGCAAATCTGTGTGCAAATATTGTTCTCATTGTTCGTCACTAAAATACACTGGCGCTTGCCGCCGTCTTCCTCGTTGAGTTCCATAACCGCTTGTGCGGTCGTGCCGCTGCCCGCAAAGAAGTCCATTAAAACCTCATCGCTGCCAGAACGGGTCGCAAGTGAAATAATGTGTTTGATGAGCCTAACAGGTTTTGGAGTTTCAAAATCAATATTTTCATCATTCAGAATGTCTCGCAACTCGCTTCGAGCCTCTTGATTATCTCCAACCAATACTCTTTCCCACCATGTGGACGGGACAATGCCTTTCTGTAGATCTTTGATAAATTTCTTTAATCTTGGGAAACCCTCGCCAGTGCTTCCCCACCAAATACGGTTCTCTTTCACGTGAATTTCATGTGTGGCCTTTTCATAACGCCATACTCTTTGACGTGATGGATAGACTTCTTTTCCAGTAACCGGATTTATCAAGGGATAATATAGATTATGCCTTTGCTCAGCAGTTTTATTACATGTGTAATCACTAGAAATCCAGTCCCCACGCACATCATTATCTGGATTATTTGCTCTTTCATTTTGCTTTTCAGTTCGTTTCAACAATGAGATCTGCCAGCCGTCGGGGTCTTGCCTATTTTTCTTTGCATGTTTTGCATAAACAAGAATATGGTCGTGCATATCAGAAAGATAAGTAGCATCGTTTTGGGGGGATTGCTTCTTTTGCCAAACAACATTTGCTACGAAATTTTCTTCGCCAAAAATTTCGTCCAAAAGACATCTCAAATGATGAACTTCATCATCGCTAATTGTAATAAAAATAACTCCGGTTTCCTTGAGAACATTTCTCGCGAGTCTCAATCGCTTCTCCATGAAGGAAAGCCATTTGCTATGTCGAAAACTATCCTCGTTATCAACAAAACGGTCGTTATAACGAAAATCATTACTCCCAGTAATCCCTTTATTATAGGGTGGGTCAATGAAAATAACATTTACGCTTGCTTCATGGGTATAATTCAAAACCGAAAGGGCGTGAAAATTATCGCCTTCGACCAAAATATGGGTGGGCTGTTCAGGGTCGGTTGTTATAGCATTTTCCACCACTTCTTCCAGCACGGGCAGGCTGTTCCGGGCCTGCAACTCGAACTCCTCGCGGATGCGCTCCTCGTCCCACACCAAGCCGTATTTCTTGCGCTTTTCCAGTTTTTCGATGTGGGCGATCAGGTCTTGCTTATCCCACTGGCTGTAATCTCGTTTGGGCATGAGTTTCTCCAAAAGTCTGGGAAGTTGATAAGATTATATCCTGAACGGGCAAAAATTAAGCCGCCCGACTCGCTTATCGAGCGACTTAATTTGAGAATCGTAAAATGTGAGTCTCCGGTCCGAAAGGCCAAGCATCCTCCCTGATTGAACGGCGGCGAGTTTGGCGTGACGACTGCTGTAATGCCTCCGCCTTCTGTGACAAGGTGATTATAGCATTATGGTGTATCAGGCAAACCGGAATCCCTTGGTTCTGTTATACGCGACTTCGGGAAAACGAAATTCGCCCATAGTTTTGGCGGTCTCTTCCCGCGTAATATTCTCCATCCATCTTTTTACAATCATCAGAAATGGCAACATGGGTGGTTCCTAAATGAATACTCATCGTTTGCGTGGAGTCTGCTTTCGGATGATTTACGTAATTATAGGTCAACTCATAGGCACGTAATTTATCCACTCTTATCAGGGCGGCATGAATACTATGAGATTCAGATGTATCAGTTTCGAGAGAAATAGAAACTTTGGATGCCGTTTGACGAAATATTGCTTTTCCGCTAATAATTTGAGCGAAACCATCAAAGGATGTTTTCACTTTTACATCCCACGCCCCTGCGAGATTGGGAACATATAGCCAATCAATTCTTTGAAATAGTTTGATCTTCCAAAGGAATTTGTCATAAAGCCAGTAAATCAGCCCATAGAATCCTAATATGGATGGCGATTCTACCCACCACGGAATCAGAATATGAAACTTACTCAATATCAAATCAAATAGATAAGCAAGTCCAACCGCCAAGAGCACGGCGACAATCAAGAAACTATTCTTTACTTCGTCATCAATTTGATATGGGTGCATAAGTCACGAATTCCATAGTGAAATCCATTCGTTAGCGAGCAATTTGGCATCCTCTCCATTCCATTGCACCGAATCTGAACCAAACAAGTAGAACATTTCATTTTGGCAAACAAAAGAAGATGGGTTAGAGTCCAACTCGGCTTCTAGCCAGTTAACCAAGTTGCAGTAGATATCTTGGTAAGAAACACCAAATTTGCTATTAGGCACATTGTATAACAAACACTCGACAAAATAGGATGGGAACTTGCCAGCAAGCCATGATTTATTCTTATAAATCTGCTCACGAGCATTTTTGAACATTCTAATCGCTGGCTTGTACCACTGCGAAGTGTTCGCGTTTTTTGCACTTCCATTATCGAAATGCCTTTTGGGGTAATTCACTATTTGCTGGCCGTTCTTTGTGTTCCAGAAAGTAATACCTTCCGCGACAAGACGAGCGCCATCGTAATATTTGTATTTTGCCGCTACCACTACATCACCTTTGAGTCGTCCATTATTAGGCAAAACCTTCACGGATTTTCCCCCGGAGGTATCTATGTATTGCGAACCATAATACGCTATCAAGGCATTAATCACATCTTGACGAAACCTTCCCCACTCGTAAGTCGCTGCGCTAAACCCTATTGCTTTTATTGAGGCTTCATCTATTGGATTATGATAAAAGGTGCTAACTAATTCAACAACCAAATCCACGTCACTGTTTACGTAAATGTTGGTGAAATTTCTGTAAGATCCCTGCAAATAATCTTCGTACTCCACACCATTCGGCCAGTTATACTGGCGTAAGGCATATCGAATTGATTTGTGTGTATCTTCGGCAGCCGTTGTCCCGCCTTGATTTGCCCAATTTTTGAGTTGCGATTCAGATATTGTCATTTCTGTTTCCCCTTTCTAATGTTCCTTATCTTTCGGCGGGCAGGGGTCATGACCGGGAGGCACAGTATCCTTTTTCCGAAACTGGCCTTTGTTTGTTCCCTGAACGGTCACCTCGCCGCCGCCTTGATTGCGCAGCATATCTTTTGCTGTGTCCGTAGCATCCTTTTGGGTATCATGAACAGTGGATGCTCTTTCGGCATCATTCCGTTTATTCACCCATTTGCCATCCTCTCGGCGATATACAGTACGGTTCTTGCTCATGCCTATTTCCTTTCTCTCAAGCGCTAGCTTAAAAATAGAACATCTGTAGCCGCCATATATAGGAGTTTACCTGAGTTTCATCCCGTATATGGGGGCAAAATGAATATAGCACCAAGCGTGGGGTAAGGAAAGGTTTTAAAATATGAGTACTATATGAGTTTTGTTAGAAATTTTATCCAACCATTGTCTTGGCGAGCAGACCCCATCTGAATCTGCCCCCACCACCTGATGGAAATCAAATCCGAGCTAGATCCTCTCGCCGCGCAACTGTGGGGGCTGACGGAGAATGAGATTGCGCTGGTTGAGGTGAGCGTGAGCGATAAGAGTAGGAAGTGAAAAGGCAAAAAGATGAAAGAAGCCGAGTCTGATCATCACTGGTTTTTTGTGGACGAATCCGGCGCCCCAACTTTTTATGACGATGCTGGTTTACCTCTATGATACCGGTAAATATCCGAAAAACTGGTACAACTGTCACAACTGGTTTGACATTAAGAAAAACACCCCTCTGTAGCTAGGCCCGGTTACCGGGCGCACGGCATGCAAAGCTGACTTTCGCACACAGAGGAGTGAATGGAGAACTTGGTCCCACTCGACCTACATAAGCATCCAACGCATAACGTCAGACTTCAGCCAGGCAGGGATTTGAAGGGACAGCCCACCTCAGTGCGCGCCACCGCAGTTCCTGGATCAGCAATTGGTGGTGATGTTTGGAGAAGGGGGAATAAGGAAAAATGAGCTTTGTGGCGGCAGTTGCCTCTCCTGGCCGGGCCAGGGAACTATCGCCACAAAGCTTTTCTTTATGCCTTCGCCACAACCTGCGGTAAATCCTTCATGGCTGCTTGGATCGCCTCGGCAGGATGGGCATAATCCTCCAATTTCCCGCTCATGTAGGCCTGGTAGGCGCTCAAGTCGAAGTGTCCATGGCCAGAGAAGTTGAACAGGATGACGCGCTTCTCGCCTTTTTTCTTGGCGTCCAGCGCCTCGTCAATGGCAACACGGATGGCGTGCGCCGTTTCCGGCGCCGGGACGATGCCCTCAGCGCGGGCGAACTGCACGGCGGCTTCAAAGGTCGTCAGTTGTGGTACAGCGACAGCCTCCATGAGCCCGGCATTGCAAAAAGCGGACATGCTGGGGGCCATGCCGTGATAGCGCAGCCCGCCGGCATGGATGGCCGGCGGCACGAAGGAGTGCCCTAGCGTGAACATCTTGACGATGGGTGCCATCTTGGCGGTATCGCCGTAATCGAAAGCATAGGCGCCCTTTGTGATGGATGGCGTGGCGGTCGGCTCGACGGCCAAAAAGCGTGTCCGCTGCCCATCCTTCAGATTCTGGCGCAGAAACGGGTAGGCGATGCCGGCAAAGTTCGACCCGCCGCCCACGCAGCCGATGACCACGTCCG
>Ga0315284_10014895_pt1 | contig 11062 bp, 8 predicted proteins | sample YL17G09_16_MG_FD_203696 | JGI IMG/M metagenome (GOLD analysis project Ga0315284, IMG submission 203696) | Sediment microbial communities from Yellowstone Lake, YNP, Wyoming, USA - YL17G09_16 | ecosystem: Environmental > Aquatic > Freshwater > Lake > Sediment | place: USA: Wyoming | collected...
CAGATTCGCCGGGGCAACGAGGCGGATATCGACGACCTGCTCGTGATCGAGGACGAGTGCTTCAGCATCTATTACTACGGCCAGTACAAGTTCGGGATCGATGAGTTCCTCTACTACCTGTACGGTCCCAACTGCATTCTCCTGGTCGCCGCACCCAATGGGAAGGTCGTGGGTTACACTGCCGCCGTGGTGCGCCGCCCACGAACAGGGGCGCTCCTGCACATCGACAGCATCGCCGTGCTGCCGGAACGCCGCAATCAGGGACTCGGCAACCTACTCCTCCAGGCCCTCACCGAAGAAGCCCGACAGCGCCGCTGCAGAACCCTCGTCCTCGAGGTCGCTACACCCAATGAAGCCGGCGTCGCCTTCTTCAAGAGCCACGGGTTCAGCGAGGTCCGCAAGCTGCCCAACTACTACGGCCGCGCCCTCGACGGCATCCTGATGATCGCGGAAACCTGAGTAGATTCACCCATCGATCACTCCCGCCGGTGCACCCCTCCACGCGGGTAGCCACAGGATTCCTGTTGTGCGGGTGGAGTGGGCTGGTTTATCATTCACAAGCGAGTTGACGCCGGGCGCATTGTCGGTCCCGGCGACGGGCTGACCGGCACACGGAATTGAGGTACTTGGTTATGATCGAGCGCATTCCATCCACAACGATTGTCACATCCCTTGCTTCACTCACCGCACGGCTCGCGTTGGCGGCGGTCTTCTGCGTGGGTCTGGCTGCGCCCGTCCGAGCGGTGGACTCGGTCAAGCTCCGGAATTCGTTTGCGGCGCCGCCGCGAGAGTACAGCTCCGCTCCGCTGTGGGTCTGGAACGATATGCTGACCGAAGAGCAGGTCGTCGGCACGCTGCGCGACCTGGCGGGCCAGAAGGTCAGACAGGCATTCGTGCATCCTCGGCCGGGATTGATGACGCCGTACCTCTCGGAGGACTGGTTCCGGCTGTGGAAAGCGGCTCTGCGCGAGGCCGAGCGGCTCGACATGAACATCTGGATTTACGATGAGAACTCGTACCCGTCGGGCTTCGCCGGTGGGTTCGTCCCGGAGGTCATGCCGGAATCCCGCGGCAAAGGGCTGGAAATCCGAGAGCAGGAGTCGCCAATCAAGATCGACGAGAACTGCGTGGCCGTGTTCAAGCCCGTGCAGGACGGCTATGAGAATGTCACAAAGCAGGCGAAGGCCGAAGGACAGCTTCCACAGGGCAAGTACCTCGTCGCGTCCCTTCGCTGGGCGGGCGTCTCACCCTGGCACGGCGGCAAGTTCTACGTTAACCTCCTGACCCCGGGCGTCACGCAGAAGTTCCTGGAAATCACGATGGACGCCTACACGCGCAACATCGGCGATCAGTACGGCAAGCGAGTACTGGGCGCTTTCACCGATGAGCCGGAGATCCTGCCGGCCGGCGGCCTGCCGTGGGCGGACGATCTGCCCCAGGTGTTTCAGAAACGCTGGGGCTACGATCTGATGGACAATTTGCCGAGTCTCGTCCGGCCGGTCGGCGACTGGAGGCGCGTAAGACACAACTACGAGCAGGTCCTGCTCGATTTGTTCATCGAGCGGTGGGCCAAGCCGTACTACGAGTACTGCGACAGGCACGGCATCGAATTCACCGGCCACTACTGGGAGCACGAGTGGCCGAACTGTCTCATGTCGCCCGACAACATGGCCATGTACGCGTGGCATCAACGCCCCTCGATCGACACCCTGATGAACCAGTATGACGAGGGAACGCATGCCCAGTTCGGAAACGTCAGGTCGGTGAAAGAGCTTTCGAGTGTCGCCAATCAGCTTGGCCGGCCGAGGACGCTCTGCGAGGCCTACGGGGCGGGCGGCTGGGACCTGCGATTCGAGGACATGAAGCGAATCGGCGACTGGCTCTACGTCCTCGGCGTCAACACACTCGACGAGCACCTGTCCTACATCACGATCCGCGGGGCCCGCAAACGCGACCACCCGCAATCGTTCTCGTACCATGAGCCGTGGTGGAGGGCATATCACGTGATGGCGGAGTACTTCACGAGGCTGTCGATGGTCATGTCCCAGGGTCAGCAGGTCAATCGCATCCTCGTCCTCGAGCCAACGACAACGGCATGGATGTATCAGGGCGACCCGGCTCGCCTCAACGAGGTCGGCAACCGCTTCCAACAGATGCTGATCGCGCTGGAGCGGGCGCAGGTGGAGTACGACATCGGCTGCGAGGACATCATCGCCCGGCACGGCTCGGCGGACGGCGCACGTCTCAAGATTGGGCAGCGCGCGTATGACACCGTGGTCCTGCCGCCGCTCACCGAGAACCTCAACGGGCGGACTATGGAGTTGCTGACCGCCTGCGCGGAAGCGGATGGCGTGGTGCTCTGCTGCGGCGAGGCCCCATCCCGCGTGGATGGAAGCACGTCCGACCGCGGCGAGGCAGCGGCCAAAGGCTCGGGCTGGAAACGGGTCGAGGCCTCCGAAGTGCCGGGCATGCTCCTGGCGCGCACGAAGAACGAGTTCGCCATCGAGCGAGATAATGGCGATAAGGGCAATCTGTTTCATCACAGGCGGGTGATCGACGACGGCGAGTTCCTCCTACTCGTCAACACGAGCATCGACGCCGCTTCAGCCGGGTCCGTCATCTCCTCGGCGCAGGGCGTCGAACACTGGGATTCGGCCTCCGCGAAGACATCCGCGTATCCGTTCCAGAAGGTTGACGCCGGTGTGAAGGCCCGCTTCGAGCTCCCGCCCTGCGGCAGTCTGCTGCTGTTTCTGTCCAAGAAGGCCGCAACTCCCGCAAAGCAGCCCGCGAGGACTGTCAAGGCCATCGAGGCGACGGGCGGACTTGAGATTGCTCCACTGGAGGACAACGTCCTGACCTTGGACTATGTCGATGTCACGGCCCAGGGCGAGACGAAGAAGAACCTGTACTTCTACAAGGCGTCGCAGTTCGCGTTCGCCAAGAACGGCATGGAGCGAAATCCGTGGGACAGCTCCGTGCAGTTCCGCGATGAGCTGATCAAGAAGACATTCGACGCCGGCAGCGGGTTCGAGGCTACATACCGATTCACCATCGAGCAGCGAGTGCCCGAGCGGCTCTCCATCGTGATCGAGCGGCCGGACCTGTACACGATCACCTGCAACGGCCAGCCCGTCTCGGCGGAAAAAGGGGCCTGGTGGCTCGACAAATCCTTCGGCAAAATCGACGTCGCGAAAGCGGCCAAAGTCGGTGACAATGTCGTGACGATCAAGGCGTCCCCGTTCACGATCTATCACGAGTTGGAGCCGGCCTATCTGCTCGGCACATTCACCCTCACGCCCGGCGACTCCGGGTTCGTCGTCGTGGGCGGCTCAAAACCATCCCTCGCTCTGGGCAGTTGGAAAAGCCAGGGATACCCGATGTACGCCACAGGAGTCTCGTACAGCCGCAAGTTCAATATCCAGAAGCCCACAGGACAGTACGTCGTCGAGCTGGGCAAATGGTATGGCAGCGTCGCGGAAGTGCTCGTGAATGGAAAGTCAGCAGGCTACGTCGCCTGTCAGCCCTGGCAATGCGACGTGACGAAGCTCGTCAAGGCCGGTGCAAACACGGTCGAGGTCCGCGTGATCGGCACGCTGAAGAACACGCTCGGGCCACATCACGCCGGCACGGCCCTCGGCAGCGCCTGGCCCGGCAGCTTCCAGAAGGCCCCCGAGACAGGCCCGCCGGCAGGCAACAGTTACCACACCGTCGATTACGGCCTCTTCGAGCCGTTCACCATGAAGCAGATCGTCGAAGAGTAACAAGAGTTCGTCGGGACTCATGGATGACTTTGACCCGCGACGGCCGGCAGCCTGCTCAAACGGGGCAAGCCGCTCGACGCCTCATCGCTTGTGGGATCCCTTGCGCACCTCCTCGGGCTCCTGCTGCACTTTCACCGAGCGCCAGAAGAAGAGCTGGCAGACCCAGCCGATGACGACCAGAACGAGGAAGATGACGGGCAGAAGCCAGGGGCGCGGCTTCAGGTCGGATACGGCGTGAATGTTGACGGCCAGCAGGGCCGCCTGCAGGCCGACGAAGAGGGCCGCTACCCCGACGATGCTGTACGCCAGGGCGGTGATGATTTTCGCGACGAGCCAGACGAGCACCACGGCCACGACGGCGCCGGCGATCGTAGCGATAAGGGCTATCGTGTTGTGCGGCTTGACCGCCGTCCAGGTGTCGTCGAACAGGGCTTTGAGCCGGTCCAGGAAAGTCTTCGACTGATTGCTGATCCGGTCGATGTACTCCAGGCGGGCCTCGGGCGCCATCCGCAGGAAGGGCTGATAGACCGTGATCTGCTGCGCGGCGGCGGATGAGGGCGGGGCCGTCGTGCGATCGAGGACCACGGAGACATAGCCGGCGCCGCTGACGGCCGAGAGGATCAGCACCGCAAGAACGAGAACCAGGACCTTCTTGAGCAGGATGGCCAGCACGGCCACAACCGCCGCCCCGACCAGAATGCTCAGCCACGGGTGCACGCCAAACCGGTGACTGGCGGTCAGGCCGGCGGCGGCGCCGATGACGGCCCCAATCAGACCGATGATGGCGGTGCTGTAGCGAGTGCCGCCCAGCCAGAAGACCAGGCCGACCGCGACGGCGACGGCCCCGATGCCCAGCAACACCGGCGGTCGCAGGCTGGTCAGAAGTGTTTCCGTTCGCAGCAGCAGCTCATACATACGTGTTCCCCTCTAAGCATCAGGAGTCATTACAGCCGCATCTACGCGGCAACCCTCGTACACGGCTATTATCAGTCAAACGGGGCGACAATGCAAGCCATCCTTTGTGCCGGTGGCACGGCTCATTGCCGACGTAGTAGCCCACCCCAGGAATCCGAGTCACATCCGCCCGGTTTGCCGAACATACAGGAAAAACGCGGGGAAATCTCTCCCATTATTGCTTTGCATCCCCACGCGAGGTACAATGAAACGAAATAGGCAGGGAGAAACCTATGAGACCGAAAAGGCAATTAGAAGTAGCGCCCCCCTCCGCGCACTGCGCCTATCGTAGAGCTTTCACGCTGATTGAGTTGCTCGTGGTGATCTCCATCATTGCCCTGCTAATATCGATCCTGGTTCCGACACTCCAGCGGGTCCGCAAGCAGGCCAGAGCCGTGGGCTGCCAGGCCAATCTTCGCCAGTGGGCATGCACGGGGCAGAGTACGCCGCAGCCAACGAGGGTCGGCTTGTAGAATACAGCCGGTCTGGCGCGCCTGCGAACCCTGACAAGCCTGATTGGCTGCCACCGGGTTACTGGGATGACCCGTGGTTTGCGGCTCTGGGGTACGATTCAAGCCCCCCTGACCCGAATCGTGCAGATCGCCTGAGTACTCTCGGCATCAAAGGGATCGTCTGCTGTCCGATGGCTACGAAGATCGGCGAACCCCCCCAGAATGCACCAATAGGCGGCTCTTTCCAGGCTTGGGGCTGGTCCGGGAAGGCCAGCGCACCCGGATGGGGCAGAGTGTTCCCGTGGTATGGAAGCTATGGTGTAAACAGGTTCATCCACGTGTGGGCTGGAGGATGGGCATGGACAAGCACTAATGAGAGGAACACCAGTAACATTCCATTCATGTTGGATTCTGTTTGGTGGATGGGCGACGTGCTTGAGCTAAATCCGCCCCCAGCGTACGATGCCGTGCCAACGGCACCACGGCAAGCTGGGACCGGGGATGGGGCCTTCTGTATAAACCGTCATGATGGCTACGTTAATGCGACGTTTCTGGACTGGTCCGTCCGCAAAGTCGGTCTCAAAAAGCTCTGGACGCTCAAGTGGCACAAGAAATATAGCACCCAGGGGCCCTGGACCAAAACCGGCGGCGCGAGACCCGAGGACTGGCCCGAATGGATGCAGCGGTTCAAGGATTATTAAGGCTGGTTTGTCCTGATGGAGGTTGAAACCGGGGGCTAGGCGGGGCCCGTCTCAAGTGCTCACTGTCCCAGGAGGCGGGAGGATCAGATCCTTGGCGTATCCATAAAAGAAGGCTGCGACGGATGTCGCAGCCTTCGCGTGCACAATGCATGAATCATATCTCACGCTCGTGCATCATCTACTCCTTGATGAATAAGCCGGGGCTGCCGGGGTTAGCAAAAAACAGGGTGGAAATCAGGACCCAGCAGCCCGCGTTCGTCATCATCACTCACGTCGAATGTCCGGGTGACGTCATACCAACGTACCGCCGGTGACGCTGGTCTTGACTTGCCAGCCCCGGCCTTTTGCATGTACTGAGCCCGCACGTCACCAGTTCGCAAATTCGCGGAATCCTTGCAGTGTGTGCCGCACGGGCGATGCGAACTTCGCTCGTTTGAGGGGTTGCACGAATGCGGGGTATTGAGCTAAGATACATGCTGGCCGGCTTTGTGGCCGGCCGCGAGAGCTTGGGAAGCATGAATCCCAAGCGGAGTTTGGAAGCCCTGTCCGGGTACTGGAGAATCGTATGTGTAGAAGGCAATCCGTTGCGAGGCTCGTTGCGTGCGTGGTGATCGTGTCGATGGCGTCGGCATTAGCCGCGAGGGCGGACGAGATCGACATCCCCTGCCAGAAATTCGTGCTCGATAACGGCCTGACGCTGCTGGTGCACGAAGACCACAAGGCGCCGATCGTTGCCGTGAACATCTGGTACCACGTCGGCTCGAAGAACGAGAAGCCGGGCAAAACCGGATTCGCCCACCTCTTCGAGCACCTGATGTTCAACGGCTCGGAGAACTACAACGACGACTATTTCAAGGTGATGGAGCGGATCGGAGCGACCGACCTCAACGGCACGACCTCGTACGACCGCACGAACTACTTCCAAAACGTCCCGACCTCCGCGCTGGACATCGCCCTGTGGCTGGAGTCGGACCGCATGGGGCATCTGCTCGGCGCGATCAAGCAGGAGAAGCTGGACGAGCAGCGCGGGGTCGTGCAGAACGAAAAACGCCAGTACGAGAACCAGCCCTACGCCCTGGCGGAGGAGTTGATTCAGACCGCGTGCTTCCCCAAAGAACACCCCTACTCCTGGACGGTGATCGGCTCGATCAAGGACCTGAACGACGCCTCGCTGCCGGACGTGCACGAGTGGTTCAAGACCTACTACGGCCCGAACAACGCCGTGCTTGTCGTGGCGGGCGACATCACCGCCCAGACGGCGCTCGACAAAGTGAAACAGTACTTCGGCGACATCCCGCCGGGACCGCCCATCGCCAAGCATCAGGCGTGGATCGCCAAACGCACCGGCACTCACCGCCAGACCGCTCAGGATCGCGTGCCCCAGGCTCGCGTCTATCGCGTCTGGAACGTCCCGCCGTGGGGCTCGGCCGATGGCGACTACCTCAACCTCGTCAGCGACGTGTTGTCGTCCGGCAAGAATTCGCGGCTCTACAAGCGGCTGGTGTATGATGAGCAGATCGCCACCGATGTCAGTGCCAGCACCGAGCTTCTGGAGATCGCCGGCGGATTCATCATCAGCGCCACCGCCAAGCCCGCCGTCGAGCTCAGCCGCATCGAAAAGGCCCTCGACGATGAGCTGCAGAAGTTCCTCGCCTCCGGCCCGACGCAGGCCGAGCTGACGCGGATCAAGAACCAGTACCGCGCCCGGTTCATCCGCGGCATCGAGCGCATCGGCGGGTTCGGCGGCAAGTCTGACATCCTCGCCACCAACATGGTTTACGGCGGCTCGCCCGACTGCTACAAAATCACGCTCGACCGAGTCCAGAAAGCCACGGCGGCCGACCTGAAGAACGCCGCCGCCAGGTGGCTCCGCGACGGCGACTACGTGCTCAACATCACGCCGTTCCCGGAGTTGAGCACCGCGGCCTCGACGGTTGACCGCTCGAAGCTGCCGGAGGCCGGGACGCCCCCCCAGGCGCAGTTCCCCGACCTGGAGCGAGCGGAACTGCCGAACGGCCTGAGACTCGTGCTCGCCCAGCGGCACAGCGTCCCAATCGTCGATCTTCGCCTGCTGGTGGATGCCGGCGAAGCAGCCGACGGGTCCGCTGCCGCCGGCGCCGCGAGCTTGGCCATGGACATGCTCGATGAGGGCACCAAGACGCGGACCTCGCTGCAGATCAGCGAGCAACTCCAGACGCTCGGCTCCACGCTGGTAACCTACTCCGAGTTGGACGTTTGCGCGATCTCCCTCAACACGCTGAAGGACAGACTCGACTCGTCGCTGGAGTTGTTTGCCGATGTCGTGCTGAATCCATCATTCCCGGAGCAGGAGTTCAAGCGGTTGCAGAAGGAGACCCTGGTGCGGATTCAACAAGAGAAGGTGACGCCGATGAGGATCGGGGCGCGGGTCTTCCCCGGTCTGCTCTACGGCCGCGACCACGCCTACGGCGCGCCGGGGACCGGCTCGGGCACCGAGGTCTCCGTCTCGGCCATGACACGCGAGCAACTGGCGAGCTTCCACAAGACATGGTTCAAGCCGAACAACGCGACGCTGGTCGTCACAGGCGATATCACGCTGGAGGAGATCAAACCCCGGCTGGAGAAGCTCTTCAGGAACTGGAAGCGGGGCGATGCCCCGAAGAAGAACATCGCCACCGTTGCAGACAAGACCAAGCCGGAAGTGTACATCGTGGACCGGCCCGGCTCGCAGCACTCGATCCTCTTCGCCGGGTTCCTCACGCTGCCGCGAGCCAACGAGCAGGAAGAGGCCATTCGCCTGATGAACAATATCCTCGGCGGCGACTTCACCTCGCGCATCAATATGAACCTCCGCGAGGACAAGCACTGGTCCTACGGCGCCCACAGTGAGATCTGGGAGGCCAAGGGACAGCGAGTATATCTCGTGTACAGCTCGGTCCAGTGCGACAAAACGGCGGATTCCATGCGGGAGGTCCAGAAGGAGCTCCAGTGGATCGCCGGGGAGAAGCCGCCGACCGCGGAGGAATTCGCCAAGACGCAAGCCGACGTCGTGCTCGGCCTGCCCGGGTCGTGGGAGACCATCGGCCGGGTCGCCGACTCCGTCGAGGAGATCGTGCAGTACAATCTGCCCGATACGTACTACAAGGACTACCCCGCCAGAATCAAAGGGTTGCAGACCGAAGCCGTCCAGGACGCCGCCAGGCGGGTGATCAAGCCGAACTCGCTCGTCTGGGTCATCGTCGGCGACAAGGTGAAGATCGAGGCGTCGATCAAGGCCCTTGGCTTGGGTGACATCAAGTACATTGATGCCGACGGCAATCCGCTGTAGTTTTTCGAGACCCCGGGGCTTCCCGTCCCGGGGTCTTTCCTATCTCCACGTGTGGAGCCGCATCTCCCCGTAGAGACGCAAAATCTTGCGTCTCCGCCATTCTCTGCCGCTGTCAAAGTGCGCGTGACACCGATCACGATTGAGAATTTCGTACCTCCGGGTGGCAGCGGCAAGGCCGAAGGCTTTGCCGATGGCGAAGGGTCGAACGATCGGCAAGCTAGCGCTTGCCGCTGCCACCCAAAGCTTGATGATGCGCTACGAAGAACTCATGCGTAATCGGTATGATTCGCGTCCCGAATGAGCGAGCCGAGCAGGCTCTCCATCGGGCACCGGCGGACCCGTTGGCCACACGGCTTGACAGTCCGGGCCGATGCCGGCAAAATGGGCTCGTCACTGGTGTCGAGGACAAGAGATGACGCAGTTGAAACCCATGCTGTGCCCGCGGTGCGGCAAGCCGCTCCATCTGGAGAAGCATCTCCACGGCGGCCTGTGGCGGTGCCCCAAGTGCTCCGGCGTCGCGGCCAATCTCGCGGTCCTGCGAAGGCACATCGAGGAGGAGGTCGCCCGAGACTTTTGGCGCAGGGCCGGCCAAGCCAGTGTGCCCTCCACGAGACGCTGCCCGTCGTGCTCGCGGACGCTGAGGGAGTTTGTCGCCGCACACGAGCAGCAGTCGCTGCGCCTGGACCTGTGCCGGCCGTGCCAACTGATGTGGTTCGACCCCGGCGAACTGGAGGCATTCCCCGAATCGAAGAAGCCTGAACCCTCTGAGAAGGCGACGCCCTCCGAGATCGATCAGCAGATCGCCTTGGCGAAGATCCAAGCCGAGGATGCGATGGAGGAGGATGTGAGCAAGTTTGCCTACTACGTTGACGTGGGCCTCAGCGTGATCCTGGTCCTTCTCCGTCTGTTTCGTTAGCCCACATCACGAAATCAAGAAGAGGCGGTGACGGGGATAGTCATCTACGATTGCCCATAGGACTCGGCGTTCGTTCCCGGCGTGTACACGCCCCGCCATTGGCTGACGTTTGAGGTTGCTTTGTCGCTGGTTCTGTGCCATGATCGTCACTGCGTTCTTCTGTAATGTTCCCGCAGGAGCGGAGCCCGAAGAAACTGAATTCAGACATACGGGAGGCAGGCTGCATGCTCGCTCAACGCAAGGCACCCCTGAGATTGGTACTCGGTGCATGGTTTTTCCCCCTTCTGACGGCAATCACCGTTTCATGGCCGATGGCGGCAACGGCAGCACCGACGGCGACCGGCAGGCTCGTCGTCGAGAGCGGCGAGAGATCGGGGCTTTACTCGCTTGGCAGAGAGGTTGTCTTCACGATCCAGCCGGGCGACGGTGCCGAGGCCGTCGATCCGGAGAAAGTCACCGTCACGATCACCCGTGACGGATGGGAGAAGCTTGTCCCCGTACAAACGAGGAGAAACGGCGAGGCCGTGGAGGTGCGTTTCACGCCGCAGGCACCGGGCTGGTACATGTGCGAGGCCTCGCCGGTCGGGGATGGCTCCAAGGCCGCCGCCGGCCGTGCGGGCGTCCTGGTCAGTCCTGAGAGGATCGCTCCCTCGATGCCGGAGCCGAACGACTTCGAGAACTTATCCCGGCTTCGCCGGGGGCTTTGCTTCGCTGCTTCAGAGATTGTGGTCTCATCGGTCGGCCCCAGTAGATCCGGGGTGATCTGACTTCGAGATCCCCCTGGAACGGTTGTCCCCGATACGTTATGGTGGTCCGTGACGGTGTCTGCGGATCGTCATGGAAGGGATTGATAAGGCTACATTCAAGAAGATCTTTCGGGATCACTGGACCCGATTCCAAGAGGGCTATCCACGCTATGACTGTGACCGGTATGACCAGGTCATCCAGAAGATGCTCGATTGCGGCGATCC
>Ga0315284_10014896_pt1 | contig 11062 bp, 7 predicted proteins | sample YL17G09_16_MG_FD_203696 | JGI IMG/M metagenome (GOLD analysis project Ga0315284, IMG submission 203696) | Sediment microbial communities from Yellowstone Lake, YNP, Wyoming, USA - YL17G09_16 | ecosystem: Environmental > Aquatic > Freshwater > Lake > Sediment | place: USA: Wyoming | collected...
GCCGTGGTGCGAGAGGTAAGCGTCGATGCGGCGGCCCCGGTCGCGAAGTCGCTCGACGTAGAGGATGCTTTCCAGCGTGCAGTTGATCCCCACCGCCATCTCCCGCACGTCCATCTCCGGGTCGCCGGAGCAGATGCGCGAGCACCCGAAAGGATTCCACAGCCGCTCGGTATCGTAAAACCGTTTTGCCGTGCCGGCCAGCGTCTCATATTCCCGCCGCCGGTCGGCCAACTGTGCTTCGAAAGTCGCTTCGTCGCGCCAGTCGGCCTTGCGGCCGACTTCGATCATTTTGCGAAAAATGCGATCAAGCTTCATCGGTGTCCCCTACAGCATCAGTTCAGGATTCCGGTGTAATTCGGCAATGAGCAGCTCGCACATGCCGGTGAAATCGGTCAGCGCCACCCGGGCATTGCCCACGGTTGCCGTCCGATGCAAACCCGCCGCCTCGATCAACGGCGTGCACTTGCGGAAGTCCCGCCGCGGGCCGGTGCGGTGCCTGCGCATAACCTCCCGCCGCGCCTCCACCGGCAGGATGAAGAAGTCGTCCACGGTGATGCGGCTGACCGACTTTTTCTCCGCCAGGTATTCGGGATCGGCCAGCTCCTCCGCCACGTGGATGGAGGTATTGGTGACATCATCCACCCCCAACTGCACGATCTTCCCCCGCCGCGCGAAGAGGCAGTGCAGTGGCTGATCGGCGCCATACGGCAGCATCAACCGCTCGCACTCACGTGCCAGCGATTCGGCATCGCGGCCAAAGTAGGAAAAAGCATACAGCGGATGATCGGCCTTGCGCACGTCAGGCAGCGTGGCAAAGGTGGCGGGAATCAGGCCGGTGTGGACCTTCGCCCCCACCGCCGGTTCGCGCAGCAGGTCGCCATGCTCGTCCTCGCTGAAGGTTAACATCGGCATGGTGATAAGTCCCTGCGCGCCGACCGCCGCCATCGCCGCTTCACAGATCGCCGCCGCCCCACCCTCGACGATGCCGAAGCTCTTCAGCGAACCGTGCACGACGACGGCATCCCCCGGCGAAATGCCGAGAGAATGGAGGACATCACAGAGCATGGTTTGTGTAACTGCTGGCTGATTCACCACAAAGACACCATGGCACGAAGAGATAATATTGCCTTCGGCAAAAGAGATATTTTCCCTTGATAAACGGCAATTTTGCTATCATGAGACCTGATTGCAAAACCGGTTGCCTCGTGCGGGGGCCACCTCTCCCCCAACCCCTCCCCTACAAAGGGAGGGGAGCACCGGGGTGGATGATGCGAAAGGCTGATCCAGACTCGCGTATCCTGGTCGAAGACAATCACCGGCTCGAAGTTATCCGATCCGCACACTGCGCTAGGAAAGCCGACTCCCCTCCCTTCGTAGGGGAGGGGTTGGGGGAGAGGTGGCCCCCGTACGAGGTAACTGGTTTTGAAATTGCCTTATGATATAGACGGAGATAGTACAGTGCCGGAAGGAATCCATCGAGGATTGAAGGCCGAGCAGGCAATCGCCGCATTCGTGAAAGCGGGTGGTATACGGCGTCCCGGAAGTAACGGTAAACGGCAAGGCCGGAATGCCCTTACATCCGGGCATCCCGGCCTGTTCACTGCCTCAATGCACGCATCCTACCACCGCGAGACCAGCGACACGTTCAGCCGCGTATAACGCGGGATCGAATTGCCTTCAAAATGGCCCTTTTTGGTAGACATCACGCCGGCGATGTCGAGCTGCAGCCACTTCAGGCCGAAACCGAGACCGGCGGTGAGCGAAGTGCCTTCGTTACTGTCAGCAACGTTCTGCATGGCGCCCGCGCGCACGCTGAGCCAGCTTGACGGGTGGAAATTCACCCCGCCGCCCAGGTATTGCGATTCCGTGTCGGCGCTGTTGGCGTTTTTCGTCAGGTCGTAGTCCACCGCCAGGTCCATTGTATTATTGAGCAGCGCCATGGCGACGCCCGCGCGCAGCATCGGTTTGACTTTCACGTCGCTGTCATCCACGGGTGATTTGAACTTAGGCGAGTTGACGTTCTTCGCCACCAGGCCGAAGGTCAGGTTCGGCATCGCGGTGGGTTGCAGCAGCAGACCCACGTCCACGCCCAGCGCGCTGCTGGTCTTCTTGTTATCATCGAGTTGGTCCTGAATCTCGCCCGATTCGGTGTCGATGCGCGTGCGCCCGGCGTAAGTCATCGCTTCCATATATTTCAGTGAACCGCCAATCGAAATAGCCCCCAGGGGTAAATCGAATTTGCGCGCGTAACTGACGGGCGCCTCCGCCAGCGCCATGCCGTCCAGCCGCAGATAGGTCAGGTCGTTGTCGATGGCATATTCCAGCGAGTAGTCGGCATAATCGTCGGCGTTCGATTCAACTACCGTGCCGGACGTGTATTCCAAATAGGTATCGGTTTCGGTGTCATGGACGATCATGCGCAGATGGTCGGGATCGATGATTGCCCGCGCGCTGCCGTCGGCGATACCGAACACGCCGAAGCCGATGTTCTGTGCCTGCACGCCGAGCGAGACGGTGGGCATGAGGAAGAGGCCGTTCTGCCCGCCGCTCATGGCAGTCAGCACCTCCAGCGTGGTGGTGATGTTCGCTTCATCCTCTTCAGTGACGGCGTTATTTAGAATGTCGTCGAAAATCTGATCGAGATCGACATCGTGCAGCTTATCGATGTTGTCCGCCAGATTGTATTCGCGAATGCCGGTACCGCCACTCAAGCTGACCTCTACGGAGTAGGGATGCTTTGTCAACAGCGCGGGATTGTAATACCCCGCATACGCGCCGGAGGCGCTGGCCACGCCGGCGCCGCCCATGCCGATGCTCTCGAAGCCGATGGGCTGGAACTCATAGGCCTGCGCCGCCAGCGCGGCGAACAGGATTGTGACGATGCACAATGCGAGGGGAAATGCTTTCATCGATGGCTCCTTCAATTGATGTGATATGGAGAATGGATTCTCCAGGATATATTAATCGCGAATCTTCCAATTCCTTCCGATATTGTAATAATTATCAATTGGTCTTTCAGCAATGCAATCCGACTCCACTTGACATATCCCCCTTCCGTGGTATGCAATAGCACGGCTATTCTACGAGCGAGGGTATGGTATGCGCAATTATCGATTAATCGAGATCGACTGGCCGGAGTTTGGTGGGGTGGACGTGCCGCCGCGGATCGAGGCGGCGGAGTATCGGGGGCGGCTGGCGGCGGCGCGGAAGGGGATGGACGCGCGCGGGCTGACGCACCTGGTGGTGTATGGCGACCGCGAGCACTTCGCCAATATCCAGTACCTGACCGGCTTCGACCCGCGCTTCGAGGAGGCGCTGCTGATCGTGCGGGCGGAGGGGGCGCCGCTGCTGGTGGTAGGCAACGAGTGCGAGGGGTATCTGCCGGTCAGCCCGCTCTACGCCACCGGCGAATTGCGGAGCGAGCGGTATCCGACCTTCTCGCTGCTCGATCAACCGCGCGGGGGCGCCCGTCCGCTGCGCGACATCCTGGCCGGCGAAGGCATCGGCGCCGGATCACGGGTGGGGTGCGCCGGGTGGAAATATTACACCGAAGCGGAAGTGCCCGACCCGGCCCACGCCCTCGAGCTGCCGGCGTTTATCGTGGACCTGCTGCGGTCGCTGGTTGGGCATGACGCGGTGGTGAACGCCACCGATTTGTTCATGCACGCGGACTACGGGCTGCGCGCGAAATGCTCGGTGGCGGAGATCGCCTTCCTGGAATACGCGGGGGTGCGCGCCTCCGAAGCGATGAAGCGGATGCTGCTGGGCATGCGCGAGGGGATGCGTGACTTCGAGCTGGTGGCGCAGATCGGCTACACCGGCGAGCCGCTGAACTGCCACATGACCTGCACCACCGCCGCCAACGAGGATAAAAGCTTGAGCGGTCCGGTGGGCGCCATCCTGCGCAAAGGCAGCCCCTTCTCCAGCAACGTCGGCTACTTCGGCAGCAACGTCTGCCGCGCCGGGTGGATCGCAGAATCGGAAAATGATCTGGACACGGAAGCGCGCGATTACGTGGAAGCCTTCGCCGGACCGTATTTCGCGGTGATGGGCGAATGGTTCCGCCTGCTGAAGATCGGCACACCCGGCGACGCCCTCTACCGCATGATTGCCGACAATCTGCCCGGTTTCGGCATCACCCTCAATCCCGGCCACCTCATCCACATGGACGAATGGCTCAGCGCGCCCGTCTTCCCCGGCTCGACCATCCCCATCCAGTCCGGCATGGCGATGCAGGTGGATGTCATCCCCGTCTCACCCGTGTATTTCTCCACGCGCATGGAGGACGGCATGGCCATCGCCGACGCCGGCCTGTGCGCGGAATTGCAGGCGAAATATCCGGATGTCTATGCTCGCTGCCAGGCCCGCCGCCAGTTCATGATCGACACGCTGGGCTTCGAGCTGGCGGAGGAGGTATTGCCGTTGAGCAACATCCCCGCCATCGTGCCGCCGTTCTTCCTGAAACCGCGGCAGATATTTGCATTAGGGAAATAAGTTTGCAGCTCATCAGACCGATCCGACTGATCGGACCGATCGGTCGGATCGGTCCGATCAGCCTGAATTTGCGGATTCAGAAAGGAATTGCCATGCATACCGTCATCTTGCGCTCCTTCTTTGCCTGTTCCCTCCTCCTCTGCCTTTTCGCCGGCGCGCGGGCGGCACTGGATGAGCGGCTGCACGTGCTGCCGGGGGCGGAATACGGGTACTGGGCGCCGGAGATTCACGAGATGTATCTGCGGGTGCCTATCAAGCTGGACCCAATCGGCGGGAAGGAGGATTTCTTCGCCGGGACGATCAGCGTGGACGGGAAGCCGGCGGAATATACGATCTGGTACGTGGACGGCCACACCATCGATTACGAGGCCACCGAAGGCGCCAGCAGGCAGCGGATCACCACCTTCGTCCCGGTCACCTGGCGGGCGAACGAGCAGCACGAGATCGCCATCTACTTCACCTACGGCGGCAAGGCGGGCGAGCAGCGGGCGACCCTCCCCACCCCGAAGGCGGGTGGGGCGTGGGCGCCGGCCACCGGCGGCAACCGCGCCTTCCGGGTGCGCGAGGAAGCCGGCCTGGCGCGCGTGAACGAGCCGGTGGAGTTCGACCTGACCGTCCCGCGGGCATTGTTCCCCGATCCCGAGCATGGGGTGCGCGCGACGATCATGCGCGCGCCCGGCGCCTTCGCGGAGATTCCCTGCCAGGTTTACGACGTGCAGACGTATCAGCAGGGGAATCTCCCGCTGGTGCGCTTCCGCGCGGCGGTGACGGTGGCAATGCCGGCCAGGTCGGAGGCGGTGGTGCACCTGTGGGCTTGCCCGCCGCGCGAGCCCGCCAAAGACGCGCCGATCACGCTGAACGGCGGCGCGCTGGGCGGCACGGTGTCTAACACCGATTACGAGATCCTGCTGGATCCGGTTTCCGGGCAGCTTCACGCCTGGAAAGATAAGCGGCTGAACATAAATTACGAGTATGACGACCCGCGCCCCGGCGTGGAGGGGAGCGCGGTGGTCATTCACCGCACGCCGGACCTGTATCAGCCGAGTGTGCCGTGGAGCCACGCGCTGGACTGGCAGTATCCGCAAAACCGCGGCATCGCCGGTCCGGTATTCGTGGAGACGCTGCGCTGGGACGAGATGCCGGGCGTGCCGGAGGTGATCGGCCGCGTGTCCTACCGCTTTTTCGCCGGCCGTCCCGAGGTGCGCGCCGCCTCCTCGATGCGCGTGCTGAAGGAGATCATGGTCGAGGGATTCCGCATGGGCGGGATGAACTTCACGCCGACGCTCTTCACCCACTTCGCCTATCCGCGGCAGGACGGGGGGATCGTGCGCGTGCCGCTGACGCAGGCGCTGGGCAACGACATGGGCGCGCCGCCGCCGGGCCACTTCCCCTTCAACACGCCGTGGGTGGCGATGTATCACCGGGAGAAGCAATTCGGCATCGCCATGATTATCGCGAATTATGCCTACTTCACCGACGGCCCCGGCCACGCCAACCAGTCGCGCACGGAGGCCTACGTGTCGAATTACCGGAACGCGCTGCTCTACAGCATCCGCTCCGCCACCCAAACCTACAACGCCAACGCCGGCTCCTACCTGACGCCGCTGCCCGCCGGCACCATCATGTATGAGGAAGCCGTCTACCTGCCGTTCAGCTTCACCGGCGAGGATGCCCGGCAGTTCCAGCCGGTGGAGATGCTGATGAAGGAGCTGCGCAATCCGCTGGTGCTGGCGCAGTGAGTTTGAAGATTGGTTGTATTTATAATCTGAGATCGGACCGATCCGACCGATCAGACCGATCGGTCGGATCAAACAGCATGATCATCGAGGAGGAGTTTCCTGATATGCAAAGTGAAGATATCCGATCAATCGAGTATGATGAAGAGATCTTGCCGGTTTTAGAGCAAGGGGATCGTGAAATCGAAGCCGGTGAAGGTTATTCACTGGAAGAAGTGATGCAAGAAGCGGATAAATTGTTGGCGGAAGATCAGCCGTGAGACTACGCTTTCCCCCCTCCGCTCGTGCGTAATACCTTTCGGCACTGTCCTATGTCCGGCAGGACAATCCCAGTGCCGCGCTTCGATCTCGCCAACATGCCGAAGCCTTGCTTAAACGCCTTATGACATTCCCGGATTCCGGCTGGATTATCCCCGAATATCCGGATCTTCCTTATCGTGAAGTGGTAATCCCGCCTTACCGGTTTTCCTATCGAGTGAAGGATGGAATAGTCTGGATTGTGGCTGTATGGCATGGCGCGCAATTGCCGGAAGCACCAGCGTTAAACTAACATGATCATGGATATTGAAGATTCGGGTTGCATCGTGCAACCACGAGCTATCGACTTTCACCACTTCAGGTGAAAGTCCGCATCCATGCGGAATGACGTGTATAATACCTTAACGTTATACAGCTTTTACCGTGCGATCTTCGATTTTAATACCCGCAGGCACGGTGAATACGCTGTCTGGGACGGCGTTGATCATGGAATATTTATAAGTCTCCAAACCCTTTCGAGTCCATCGGCGCCGGGTCAGGCCGTAGGTGTCGTCGATCCAGACCCTGGTCTCCAGGTCGCCAGCCGCATCGAATGCCGACAATCTCCAGCATTTCATGCCATCAAACACTTCAGAATCTATCAAGGGGGTGTCGAGCTTGAATGTCCGGGAATCGACTCCCTGTGCATACAACTCAACTCCAGGCGGATCGCATGGCCTGTCAAAGTCTCTAATGCCGGTCTTGCTCTTCAAAAAATAGCTATAGACAATCTTATGCTCGAAATCGTTGATTTGATGATGATCGCGCCATCCGGTGGATTTCATCAATTGCAATTTACCCTGGCAGTATTTATACCAATGCGTTTCGGTCGTGCCGTCCGGCTTGATAACCAACTCCTGGTAGCTGGATAACTGCCGTTGTTTCATAATCAGATCGCCCAGCGTGCCGTGGATCACTGGCGAGGAAGGCATAAACATGGGGGGTGCCGGTTTTGGGACGGTTTTCGCCGGCGCGGTCGAAACCGTCTTCTTCCCGCAGCCGGATACCAGCAGGCCGCAGGCAAGTAATGCCGGCAGCATGATATAGCCATGCTTTAGCGGAAATGTCACGGACAGGCGCCACATACCCGACTATTTTAGCACATTCCCGGCAGATCAGAGTGGACGGCTCGCGTTGGATCGAGTATGCTGGATAAAGCTTAACACGGGAGCTTCCGGGGTATTACCTTCACAATAAGCGGGCAGGCTCTCTACAGTTCATTCAGCGTGCAGACTATCGCGCGGTCGCCGGATTGCGTTTTCACAGCCCCCAATAAGGAGAGAAGAATCATGACATATCGTTTAAGCTGGCTCTGTTGTCTCTTCGCGCTGCTGCTGGGCGTGGCGGGGGTGGCCGCGCCGGCGAAGGGGCCGGTGGGGGTGCCGAATTTCGCGAAGGTGGAGGACGGCATTTACCGCGGGGCGGCGCCGACGCTGCAGGGGCTGAAGTCGCTGCAGGCGATGGGGATTCACACCATCATCGACCTGCGCATCTCGCCGAAGCTGGTGAAGCAGGAGAAGGCGCGGGCACTGGCGATGGGCTTCACCTGGATCAATCTGCCGATGGGGGCCGAACCGCCGACGAAAAAGCAGGTGGAAACCCTCCTGACCACGCTGGCGAAGGCGCCGGAGGAGCCGGTATTCGTCCACTGCCAGCACGGCGCCGACCGCGCCGGGTGCATGATCGGGATTTACCGGGTGGCAGTGCTGGGCTGGACCTTCGATCAGGCGTGGAAGGAGATGCGGAAATACGGATTCGACCCGCGATGGACGAAGCTGACGGCGGCGGTGAAGGAACGGGGTAAGTTATGAGTTATAAGTTTTGAGTTTTGAGTTGTATCCGTCTCTTACAAAACGAGAACTCCTTCAGTTCTTTACTTCTGAAGGAGTTCTCGTTTCGCAGTGTTTTTAACTCAAAACTCAAAACTTCTCCGATTCCAGCGCCTTCCAGATATCCGCCTGCGGGATGTCCGGGCCCTGCACCGGATCGCGCGGGTTCAGGTGGGCGCTGCGCGCCAGGTCCCAGGCGGTTCCCAACGGGAGGACGACGCGGTAGGTGCGTTTGGGATCGATGGTATTCGCATCGATTGCCGGATAGGCGGTCCACACTCCCCACTCGGGCGCCTTCGCCGGCAGCGCGAGCAGCTCCTCGCCGGTGAGACTGCCGATCAACGTGCTTAACGGCGTGCGCTGAATCGCCAGGTCGGCCAGGGTGTGATCCTGCGGCTTCATCTCGGCAGCAGGTTCCTTCCTGACGGTATCGATGGCGAAATCGACCTTCGCCGCAGATTGCATGATTTTCAGGTTCGCCGCGGTCGTCTTGCGGTAATCGTAATAGGCCACCGGCACGGTTTGATCCGCGCCGGGCAGGATCAGCCACTGCCAGTTGTCGGCGAACTGCAATCGGCGCCGGCCGGCCGGCGACTGAGCGGAAAAGTCCTCGGCGTCGCCGGTCAGGTCGCTCCAGACGCCGGAGAGCAGCCCGCGCGGGTTCTCCAGCCCCTTCAGGTCGTCCTTCGCATCGAAGGCGATGAGGTAGATCAGCCGCTGCGGCGCCAGCGGATTGTAATACAGCAGGCTGAAGCTTCCATAGTCGTAATTCAGCGGCTTGCGTCCGCCGGCGATCAGCTCGTTCTTCTCGTTGAGGGTGACGGGCAGCCGGGACTGGATCAGCGCGGCCAGCACGTTGTCACTCGCCCCGCCGAGGATGATGAGATTGTATTGCGACATGTCTTCGGCGGTCACTTCGCGATCGGTTTTGATCGGGAAATGCCCGGCCGGCATGTCTTCCTGCCATGCCGACCCGGACCCGCAGAAGCGCGACAGGTTCTCCGACAACTTCTGCAATGCCTCCGTGCGGTCCTTACCGCCCTGCGTGCCGCAGACGATCATCAGCGGCTCGCCGGCATACAGGTTGGCGGCCCCGCCGGCGCGGTACAGCCGCGTGGACGATGCGGGCGGCTGCCAATCGCTGAAGATCGACCAGCCCTTCTCCCCCTTCGCCACCAGGAACAGGCGCGCCGGCAGATTGTCTTTGTATTCCAGAAATTCGCCGTTAATCTGCAGCAGCAATCCCTTGTTGCGGCTGAGCGGCATCCGATCCACGTTCAGCTCCAGCACCGCCACGTTGTCCAGCGTCATGGTGAGCGCCTGCTGCGCGCCGACGCCGATGGTCTGCGCGCTGACGCTCGCCTTCCGATGCGGATCGACGAACTGGCGGATCGTCGCCCAATATCCGCGGTTAAACGGCGGATCGGGCTGCCAGGTGGTGAAGGTGACGGTCTTCGGCTTCTCCGGCCGGCTCAGCTCCAGCATCCAGTCATTCGCCGGATAAGTGCCGGTGATGCCGTGGCCGGATTCCGGGATCTCCTTGTAGAGCACCGGATAGCCCCACTCCTGCAATTTCCGCACCGCGTAGCGGCTGCAGGCCACCGGCACCGTCCAGTCCTGCCCGCCGTGCTGGTCCAACAGCGGCAGCACGCGCAGGTTCTCCAGCGGCACGGAGTCCGGCCACCCGCACATGGGCGCGGCGGCGGCAAACAGGTCCGGATGGCGGGCGGCCATGCGCCAGGTGCCCTCGCCGCCCATCGACGCGCCAGTGACGTAGACCCGGTCACCGTCGATCTTGTACCACGCCTTCATGTAGTCGATCACCTGGAGCACGTCGTCCTCGCCAAGCCCGCGATACTGGGTATAGCCGCCGCGGCCCCACGGCATCACCAGGATGAAGTTCATCTTGTTGTATTGCCCGGTGGCGTTCAGGTTAGGCACGCCGCCCGCGCCGTGCAGGTGCACGATCAGCGGGTAGGTTTTCCGCGGCGAGAAGTCCGGCGGCAGGCTGACCACGAAATTCTGCCCGGAGCCGTCGGCGCGGCTGTAGTAGGCGGACCAGAAGATGCCGCGCTGCGCCGCCAGGAAATCCTTGTCGTCCTCCAGAACGTTGATCATGGCGGCGGCGTTGGCCAGCGTCTTGATCTGCTCGTCGCGGGTATCGACGTTCTTCATCGCGGCGGACCACGTCTCTTCATCGAGCAATTGCAGGGCCATCGCCACCATGCCGCGGTGCCGCCGAATGAGGGCGGGGGCGTTGGTCATCGGGTCCCACGGGCGGTCGATGCCGAACTGCCTGCGCAACGCGTCCCGCTTCGTCCGCAGCCCATCAAGATTCACTTCGACGAAACCGAGCCGCATCGGCGACGCCGTTTCCATCTTCTCGACCGTATATTGAACTTCATACGCGCCGTCGGCCAGCTTGCCCAGGTCCCAGGCGAATACGGTGGGCGTATTGGCCGCCACCTCCTGGGTGAGCGAGCCGGTCGCCACCGGCTTTGTCGCGCCAGGGCGGTAGAACGCCACCTTCGCCGTCACCACCCCGCCGTCCGGCACGTTGACCAGCAAGCGCGCGGTGTGCCACGGCTCGGCGCCCTTAACGTTCAGCCAGTGGCTGCTCGTTTCATCGTTGGCGATCTTCACCTCCGGGCGCAGACCCAGCGCCGCTGGTTTGCTCCCCTGGGCACCGTCGAAGACGATCTGCCC
>Ga0315284_10014897_pt1 | contig 11061 bp, 10 predicted proteins | sample YL17G09_16_MG_FD_203696 | JGI IMG/M metagenome (GOLD analysis project Ga0315284, IMG submission 203696) | Sediment microbial communities from Yellowstone Lake, YNP, Wyoming, USA - YL17G09_16 | ecosystem: Environmental > Aquatic > Freshwater > Lake > Sediment | place: USA: Wyoming | collected...
GTCGACGTCATTGCGGTGGCCGTAGAGCATGTCGAAATCGACCAGATTGGCAAAGATCAATCCTCGCCCTTCAGCCGCCAATTCCTCGCGCAGAATACTCATGCCTTCGGAATTGTCGTGGCTGGGGCGCGAACGGCTGATACCCTGTCCGGCGAAAATATTTTCGATCTTGCCGATAGCGGTCACGTTCCATCCGTTTTTGAGCAGGATATCCAACACCGTCTCCCCGGGGGGGCGCATGGAAAAATCGCGGCGGTTGGCCGTGCGGCTGAAGTTTCCGGGACGGCCGATGAAGGGCCGGGCGATGACTCGGCCGATCCGCCAATCGTCACAGAACTTTCTGGCCCGCAGGCACATCTCGTACAGCTCGGGTAAGGGGATGATGTCTTCGTGCGCGGCGATCTGGAACACGCTGTCGGCCGAGGTGTAGACGATGGGAAAACCGCTGCGCGTGTGCTCGGCCCCGAGTTCGGCGATGATCTCCGTGCCCGAAGCGGCCTTGTTGCCCAAGATGCCGGCGGCGCCGGTCCGGCTCTGGAATGCGGCGAGCAGATCGGCGGGAAAACCCCGGGGGAAAAGGGAAAACGGCTGTTCCAGAACGATACCCATCAGCTCCCAGTGGCCGGCAAGGGTGTCCTTGCCGCAAGCCAGTTCGGCCATGCGCCCCCAGGAGGCCAGCGGAGCCGGGTTAGCGGCCACCCCCAGAACGGGGATGATGTTCCCCAACCCGAGTTTCGCAAGATTAGGCAATTTCAATCCGCCGCGGCGCTCGGCGATGTGGCCCAGGGTGTTGGCCCCGTCGTCCCCGAAGGCGGCGGCATCGGGTAGGCTGCCGACGCCCACGGAGTCGAGGACGATCAGGAATACGCGGTCGATCTTAATGTGAGCCATCCCCCAGTGTCCTGTCTCATAATTTTCTGCGCAAATCATCAGCAGAGACGGGACACTTCCAGGGGGGAGTCAAGCTCCCCCCTCGGCGCTTCGCTCCGCTCCGCTGACCCCCTGAGGGGGGACCAATCCATCCCCCCTCAAACTCCCCCGGATGTTGTGCGTCCCCCCTCGACCGCCATTTAGTATAGGAATTTGCGAGACGCACAACTAGAACAATTAGCACAGGGTCGGACGATAGTCAAAGGCGATCTCTTCCGGCGCGGACCGCCGATCGGGGAGCGCTGGGAGCCCTACTTGATCTCCAATTTTTGCCCGTAGCACTTGCGGCACACTGAGATGTACTTGTCGTTGCCGCCGATTTCGATCTGCGGACCATCGCCTACCGGCATGCCGTCCTTGAACTTGAGCAACATAGTCGCCTTCTTGGTGCAATACCAGCAGACGGCTTTCACTTCCTCGATTTTGTCGGCCAGGAGCAGCAGCGCTTCGCTGCCGCTGAAAAGATGGTTGCGGTAATCGTTCTTCAGGCCGTAGACAATGACCGGGATGTTCAGCTGGTCGACGATACGGGTCAAGCTGACCACTTGCTCGCGGGTCAAAAACTGGCCCTCGTCGACCAGCACGCAATCGGGCGCGGCCTCCCGGGCCAGGCCCACCATGTCGGTGCCGCTGTCGATGATCAGCGCATCCCGCTGGAAGCCCATCCGCGAGGTGATCTGGCCGCGGCCGTAGCGGTCGTCGATGGACGGTGTGAACAGCAGGACGTGCTTGTTCTGCTCTTCGTAATTGTGGGCGATCTTGAGGATTTCGGTGGATTTGCCGGCGTTCATGGTCGAATAGCGGAAATAGAGCTGGGCCATCTTTGATCTCCTGCCCTGATCAGTTTCGGGAAGTTTCGGCGGCGATTTCCCAGGATGCCCGCCGCACGTCTCGGTAAACGCCCAGGTCGACGCCGCTTTGCAGGTAACGGATCAGATCTTCGTTGACGGTGGCTTGCAGCGAACGGCCGGGGTCCTGGTGGGCGAATTTGTAGGAGCTGGCGATGTAGCTGGACAAGCCCACCTTGTAGGTCCGGCCTTCCGCGAGCGGGGACCCATCCGGATTGCTCAACTGGATGTCCTTGACCTGCCGGGCGCTATCGATGCGGACGATATAAGTGATTCCCGACACCTGCAAATCGATCTCGAGCCGCTTTTCCCACGAGCTCTTGATCAGGCTGCGGATTTCGGCCGGGGTCATGTCGAATTGCACGATCAGGTTGCCGAACGGTTCCAGGGTGTATACGTCATTGAGGGTGATGGCCATCGGCAGGCGGTTGAGGCGGATGCCGCCGTTGTTCTGGAAGGCGATGTCCAGGCTGTGAACCTGGCGGATGGCGTCGGTCATCAGGTTGCCCAGGGCATTCTTGCCGCTGATCTCCAGCGGGGCCCTGGCGATGACGCGGAAGAGCGCCGGATTCTGGTGGTATTTGGCGATCATGGCCTTGATCGTATCGTCCTCGTCCATCTTCTGGCTCAAATCGATCAGTCGGCCTTTCTTTTCGACGACCCGGCCGTTCTTGAGCAGCAAATCGATGCGGCCCAAGAAGAAGCCGTCGGCGCCGGCCTGGGCGACCAGCACGCCGTTGACGTTTTCCGCCGGATCGACGCGGGTATGGGAGTGGCCGCCGATGATTACGTCGAGCTCCGGCATCTGCTTGGCCAGGAAAAGATCCTGCTCATGGCCGATGTGCGTCAGGCCGATCAGGACCTGGCCCGAGGCGCGCAGCTTTTTCATTTCCAAGGCCTTGGCCAGCGGTTCGCTGAAGCGCAGATCCTTGACCTTGTCGGGATGCGTCGACGGTATTTTGTTGTCGGGTTCGATCTGAATCAACCCGAATACGACGATCTTGGTCCCGTCTTTGGCGGTCAGTACCACCCACGGCCGCAGTTCCGGAAAGGCGCCCGGCCGCGGCTCGATGTTGGCCGAGACCGTGGGGAAGCGGGCCGCGAACTTGCGTATGGCCCCCATTCCGTAATCGAACTCGTGGTTGCCGGGAGTAAGGACGTCGAGGCCCAGGCGAACGAGCAGCTCCAGCATCGGTTCGCCGGGCGGGTCGTACAAGTCGGTGACCGGATCGCCCGAGAAGTTGTCGCCGGCGGAGAAAAAAAAGACGTCGGCTCCGCTCTTCCTCTCGGCGTCGAGGATGGCCGCCACCTTGGCGAAGTTGTCGATCTTGCCGTGGACGTCGTTGGAGTGGAAGATGACGATGCGCGACCCGGTCGTCGCGGACGTCTCGGCCGGAGCGGCCGGCACTGGCGACCCGGTCGTCGCGGACAACCCGGTTGTCGCAGACGACTCGGTCGTCAAAGACAGCCTGGTCGACCCGGTCGTCGCGGACGCCGCAGGCGGCGTACTGGCGCAGGACTGCAGGACGAAAACGCTGACAAGGGCGAATAAGAGCAGGCGCAGCGCCGGGCCGGCCGAAAGGGCCCGTTTCATGAGCGGGGCTCCGACGGAGCGCAGGCCTTTATGACCAATGCTTCACCGCCGTTCAGCTCGCCGTCCAGGCCGACCTCATGGCCATGCGGGTCGGTGACCTTTTTTTTGTTTTTCCGCACCAGCGTCCATTCGGCGCGGGAGTATTTGCGCAGGACATCCCGGACTCGGGCTCCCGCGAAGATCTCGATGGTTTGTTCATTCACTTTTATTTGCATAGGTGACGCCTCATCCCGGCAAAACCGGACCATGATTTTAGGGAACTCCCGGGGCCTTGTCAATGCGTCTGCCAAGACCGGCTTGCCGGGCTACAGAATTCGGTGACAGAATACTCAATACACTTAACTCGGACGGTCGAGTTTAGTGTATTGGATTATCTGTCACCAAATTCAATGTTATAATGAATCGCGATGAAAAATAATGCATCTGCCTGCCGGGGCGTCCTGCTGACCCTGCCCGCCTGGCTTGAGGAATTAACGTCCGCCAAGGATATCGTCATTCCCGATCCCGAGGAGCGCCTGCGCTGGGTCATCGGGCTGTCGCGGCGGAACGTGGAGCATGGGAGCGGCGGGCCATTCGCGGCCGGGATCTTCGCCGCCGACAGCGGCCGATTGCTGGCCGCCGGCGTCAACCGGGTCGAACCTCTGGGCCTGTCGCCCGCTCATGCCGAAATCATGGCCATCGCCTTCGCCCAGAAGCGCCTGCAAAACTGGGACTTGGGCCATAGCGCCGCAGTCCCCACAGAACTGGTGACCAGTTCCCAACCATGCCTGATGTGTTTGGGCGCCGTTTTGTGGTCGGGGGTCACGCACCTGAGCTACGGCGCCGCGGCCGCTGATGTCAGCGCCATCCTGGGTTTCGACGAAGGGCCGTTGCCGGCGGACTGGCCGCGGGAGCTGCTGAGACGAGGCATAAAAGTCGAAGGCGGACGTTTACGCGGTGAAGCCCTGGCTGTTTTGGAGCTTTACAAAAAAAAGAGGGGAACGGTCTACAACAGCCGCAAGGGATTCTAGGGCCTCAGCGGCGCATCATCCTGCGTTTTTCCCGGCGGCCGTCAATGAGCCGCAGGACCCGGCTTGGCTTTCCAGACGCGGGTCATGATGAAGGCCCCCACCAGACTGAAGGGGATGATGCACGCCACCCAGATCCAGGCATTGGCGGGAGTATGGCCGGCGGCGGCGACGCCGTCCCAGCCGTAAGTCTTCAGCACCCAGCCCAATCCGAAGCCGGTCAGACCGCTGCCGATGTACTGCACGCCGTCGAGGGCCCCGGCCACTGTGGCCGCCGCCTTGCGGCCGCCGAAGTCCATGGAGGCGGTGCCCGAGAGCATCCCGTGAACTCCGAAGATGAACATGGCCGTCAGGCCCAGCAGGACGACCGCCCAGAGCTGGCCGAGCCAGGTGCCGCGGCCCAAGCTGAAACCGAGCAGAGCCAGCATGACCACCTGGACCAGATAAAAAATGAAGGCGACAGGCGGGCGCCGGGACTGGAACAGAGTGTCGCTCATCCACCCGCACAACAGGCCGCCGAAAATCCCGCCCAGCATGAAGGCCACTCCGGTCCACCAAAAAAGCACTTCCGTTTTCGGCAGGTGATAGACCTCGGCCAGGTATTCGGTGAAGTAGAGCATCACGCCCTGGCGCACGAAACCGGTGCAGAACTCGGCGCAGATCAGGAAAATGATCACCGGGTTGCTGAACACCTTGGCCAGCAAAGCCTTCAAGGGGAGCGGCGCGTTCTCGGCATGGTGGGCGTTGGAGCCGTCGCCGGTGTCGAAATCGGCGTGGCCGGCATGGCTGGGGCGGTTGCGCACAAGCCACAGGTCGACCAGGAACATCGTGATCATGGCCGCGGCCGGCACGAACCAGATGACGTTCCAGTTGGCGAAGGTGGCCAGAAGAACCGAGCCGATCGTGGTGGCCAGAAAATAGCCGGACGAGATCATGATGCCGAAGATGCCGCCGAAAATGCCGCGTTCGCGGACGTGGAACCAGGTGCTGTTGACTTTGACCACGGAGAGCGCGCCGAAGCTCTGGAAGTACATATTCAGGCTCCAGAGCCAGCTCATGTTCCAGAGGACGTGGGCCGTCCAGCCGTTGAAGAACATCAGGCCGACGGCCAGGTTGAGCGTCCCGGCCCCCAGCGATCCGATCAGGATCGCCTTGCGCCCGCCGATGCGGTCGGCCAGCGGGCCGTTGATCATGACGCTCAGCCCATAGGTCCAGAAGCCGAAGGTGGCGATCAAGCCCATCTGGGCCTTGTCCAGGTGATACCAGGCGCCGATGTCGTTCTTGATGAGATTGAAGTTATAACGGCCCATGTACATGGTCGCGTAGGTCAAACCCAGGGGGAACCAGTTCATGAAACGCCGGCGCCGGAACTCGGGCGAATGATGGAGCGGGTTGCGCGATAGGAAGCTCACGGTCTAACCTCCTGCCGGCTTGACCACAGTTTTTTCAGCACGTCTTCCAGGTGGGCGCCCAGCACGTCCGGCTTGTCGGTTTTTTCGGGCATGTTATCGAAAACCGCATAGGGTATCCTGCGGCCGGAAAAATGTAAAAATTCAGGATCATTCCCTTTAAAACGCTCCCAATCCACTTCCTTGTATAAACGCTCGAGTTTGTTGTCCGGCAAACCGTGTTCCAGGATCGAATCCGGGCGGTTGGGATTGAAACGACGACGGTTTTTGCGCAGGGATTCCTCATAAGGGACATCGATATATAAAACACACGCTTTTTCGAGGATTTCCTCCGAGAGGTGAGGGAAGGCCGATTCATAGCCGCCGTGCTCGGTGCCCCGGCTGAATTCGATCAGGGTCGTCCTATTCTCGGCATAGCCCGCGTCCCGCAATTTCTTTCGATATTCGAGGGAGATGCGTTCAATCAACAGATCCCATTGATACGGATGAAGAAAGTATCCGTCGGAGTCGGAATGGACGCGCGGCTTGTGCATGATTTTTTCTAAAATGGCGTCTTCTTCAAACCATGTCCAAAGCATAGGAAAATCATCAATTTCCTCAAATCCATTGATATGAAAACGCTTTAAGCGCTCCGGGATCGGGGTCTTTTTTAAAAAATCAAGGACTTCCGATTTGCCCGAAGCGGGACGCCCGATGAGAATGATGATCTCAAAGTGATCTTTCATGACAGGATGATCCTTTTCTATTTGATATATTTTTCGATGATCAGCCGGAGTTCCCGTTTCTTGGCCGCGGGGATGAACTTCGGGTCGGTCATGATCGCGCCGGCCAAGGCCGTCCGGCAACCGCAGGCCGCGCCGTCGTGGGGCGGCATTCCGGCGATCGCGTTCCGGATCACGGACTTGGCGCTATGGATGTTGAGCCGCATGTTCTCGAGGACGAGCTCGACCGAAACAGGCTCCTCTTCGGCACGCCAGGTGTCGTAATCCGTGGCCAGGTTCATCGTCGCGTAGCAGATCTCGGCTTCGCGGAAGAGTTTGGCCTCGGTGACGCTCGTCATGCCGATGACATCGCCCCCCCAAAGGCGATGGACCCGCGACTCGGCCTTGGTCGAGAAGGCCGGTCCTTCAATGCAAACGTGCGTCCCGCCGAGATGGGAGGAGATGCCCAGCTTGACGGCCGTCCCGTAAAGGAACTTGGACAATTCCGTGCAGATGGGTTCGGCGAAGGAGATGTGGGCGGCGATCCCTTCGCCGAAGAACGTGCTGCGGCGGTGGGTTTTGTCGTAGAACTGGTCGGCGAAGACGAAATCCTGCGGCCGGATCTCCTCCCGTAGCGACCCGACCGAGTTGACTGAGATGATCCGTTCGGCGCCGAGCATCTTGAAGCCGTAAACATTGGCCCGATAGTTGATCTCCATCGGGAGCAGGCGGTGGCCGCGGCCGTGGCGGCTGAGGAAGGCGACACGCCGGCCCTCGAGCCGTCCGACGATGTAAGCGTCCGACGGGTCGCCGAGCGGGGTTCGCAGGCTGTATTCCTTGAGGTCTTCGATTCCCTCGATCTCATATAGACCCGTCCCGCCCAGGATCCCGACCTCGACACGGGGCAGGGCGGGCGAAGACGTCCGCGCTTTCTTCTCGGTCATTCGTCCTCCTTGTCTTGGAAGGAAAGATTATACCGCAAAAGGAGGCTAATAATTGACAAGAAAATAGCGGGCCTGCTTCGCCAAAATGCCTACAATCTCCTGAGTCAGCCTGCGGCGGCTTTTTAATCTGAAACGATCTGTGATATAAAAAGCTCATGAAAATCATCGACGCTCCGATATCCTTGCGGGACCTCAAGGTCATGGCCGAGAGCCGATTTGGAAATCTTGTCAAAGCCGTCGTGGATGTTGAGAGGAAAATCATGGCCCTCGACGGAGAACTCCACGCGGACGAGGAAGCTCTCCTCTTGGAGAACGGATCCCGCCAAGAAAACCTCTGGGGAATTAATCTTTATCCGGAGATGGATGGGCCTGATCGGGTCGAATTTGATTCGGTCATCAACATCCGCCCCTCGCAAGCGAATCTTTCTCGCGGCGTCGACGACCACACCATTCGAGAAAAGATCGTTCGCATCGTTGCGGGGTTGGTGAAATGACGGCCGTTCAGCATTCATCACTCTCGGCCGGGCGCTGGCAGACGTTTTCCCTTATGGAACAGCTGGCCAATATCGGTAGCGAAGTCGAGCGAGCCCTCAATTGGCGCAACAAGAACCATCCCGAATACAGCCGGCTGGCTTTCACCCGGGCGCTGGAGCTTCTGAACCTGACGATCGCCGATCCCCGGCATCAGCGCCGGCTCAAGGAAATCACCCGCCTGCGAGAAGCTCTTCTGGATTTTTTTCTCGGCGATAACGAGTTCCATTCGACGGAGAAAAGCTGGCGAAGCTATTTTTATGGCTTTGCCTATGCCCTGGCTTTAGAGAAACGCAGAACCGTCCGCGTGTAATAAGACGGATAATAATCCAAGACGCAGAAAATAATTGTAATAATAATAAAGAAATTTCTAAAGTCGCGCGCTCAGTGCCGGAGGGAATAGCTATCGCTTGGAGTTGTTATTCTTCAGTTTTTTCTCCAGACTCTCCAGTTCAGCCCTGGCCTTCCTCAAATTGCCTTCGCTTTCACCCTGGGAGTTTTCCAGGTAAAGCCGGAAATGCTTTATCGCTTGGTGGAGATTGCCGCTTTTTTCGTAGGCCAAGGCCAAGTTGAAATAGCCGATCGCCGTCGGCCTAATGGCTAAGGCCCGTTCAAAGAGAGAAATCGCCCGGTCGAACTCGCCTAAGTAAGAAAAAGCGATGCCGGTGAACTGAAAGAAGGCTTGCTCTTCTGGAAAATCGGAGATCAATGTTTTGTAAATGTTGATCGCTTCTCTCAATTGGCCGACGGAAGCAAGATTCCCCGCATAGCTCGTTCTCAAGTGCCGGCTTTCCGGCTCAATGGCCAGGGCGCGCTCATAGTAAGAGCGGGCTTCGTCCTTCTTGCCCGCCGTATCAAGGATGCCGGCACAGACGGTCAGGGCATCGACGCTTTGAGGATTTAACGCCAAGACCTTCTCCATCGTCGCCAAGGCCTGCGGGGTCTTCCCCGTGACCAGATAAGTGTGGCCCAAGCGAACCAGAAGGATCTCGGAATCCGGGAGCCGGCGTAGACCCGAGCCCAGAGTTGCTATGGCCTGGTCAAACTTCTTCTGCCTCGCCTGGGCGATCGCCAGATTGACATAACCGGCCGGAGAATCGGGGATGTCCTCCAGTATCTCGCGATAAACCCGCTCGGCCTCAAGGTATTTCTCTTCGAACTCGAAAGCCTGGGCCATCTGAATCAGCTTGAGCGAACCGATCTTATCCTTTGGATCGGGGAAAGCCGAACCCGGTTTGGCCGGAGCGAAGCTCACGTAACCCAGAGAGCTGAGCTTTTCCAGGTCTTCGGCTCTGGCGGGGACGCCCCCGCGCGCGACCGTAGAGCCGGAACTCAAGCGGAGAATTTCCTGTCTGAGTTTATTTGATAATTCGCCGGCCTTTTGCGCCGAGGACCCAAAGATGTTTTTCTTCTCGCCGGGATCGTTTTCCAGATCATAGAATTCTGGGCGGGGGGCCTGAATAATTTTCCAGGGACCGGCGACGAGTCCGACAAGCTCCGACCAGCCGAAATTATCCCGGGGATAATAGGTTTCGACCAGGGCATCGAGGTCTTTCCCCGTTTTGCCGGTCATCCAGTCGATCAGGCTTCGTCCTTGCATGTCCGCAGCCTCGCTGCTCAAGCCGGCTACGTCCAGAATGGTCGGAGCCACATCGACCAGCCTGACGTCGCTTTCGATGACTTGAGAACGACGGAAAATCCGGCGATTGTAAAAAATCAGCGGGACCCGAAGGGTTTCTTCATAAATGAAAATGCCGTGGCCGGTCTCGACCTTGTCGCCCAGCCCCTCGCCATGGTCGCCGGCGATGACGATGAGGGTCTTTTCAAGGATCCCTTTCTCTCGCAGCCGGGCCACGGCGGCGCCCACGTAATGGTCCATGTAGGCGATTTCACCGTCGTAGGGACGCCCACCCGATTCTTCGCCGAAGGGCGAAGGCGGGTCGTATGGCAGGTGCGGGTCATAATAATGGATCCAGACGAAGAACTTGTTTTGTCCGTTGTTCTCCAGCCAGCCGGAAAACCTGGCGAATGTCTCCTCCGCCCGGCGCTCCGCGTTTTCGCTTTTCAAGGGCAGCTGGGATTGAAAGGTATCGTCGTAAACGCCGAAGCCGCGGTTGAGGCCGAATCGGGAATCGACGGAAAACGCCGAGACAAAGGCCGCGGTGGAATAGCCATGTCCGTTCATGATTTCGGCCAGAGTTTTTATTCCCCGGCGCAGTTCATGTCCGTTGTTGCGGACGCCGTGGGCGACGGGATACAGGCCGGACATGATCGAGCAATGAGAGGGCAGCGTCAGGGGGGACGGACAATAGACCCGGCCAAAACGGATTCCTTCCCGAGCCAGGCCATCGAGGTTAGGCGTCCTGGCCTGCGGATAGCCATAACTCCCCAGATGGTCGGCCCGGGTCGTGTCGAGCGTTATAAGCAGGATATTATCGGTGGGCGCGCCCGGCAACTCGACCCCGCTCTTCCCGGGATGGAACATCAGGAAATAGGCTAGCAGGCCCGCCCCGACGGCCGGAATGGCCGCCATCCGGACAAGCCGCGGTCCGCGGCCTGATTTCGGGGCCCGATCCCTCCCGGCCTTTTTTCTCTCTTCGTTGAGAGCTGCTTTCTTGGTTTTCCCGCTCATCGCACCCTGTCCGTTGAATTCCCTAATGAACGCATTTTTCAGCGTCCGTTCCTTGCTTCCGTCTCAGGCCCCGGGGAAATCGCGGCATCCCGACGCCAGGGGGTAACTACTCAGGTAGACAGGATTAAGAAGTCAGAATTCAGAATGGCCTGCGAATAGGACCCCAACAGCTTGCTGATCTCTTCAATCAACCGGCGCAGCTCGGAAACATCGCCGGACTCAAGGTCCTTGGCGAGAATCAAATAGTATCGAGCAAGTCCTCAAATCTCGTCGCCGGCATTCTCATTCTGTCTCCTGAATTCTGACTCCTGGCTACCTGAGTGGTTACGCCAGGGGAAGGATCTTGGGATTCCAGCTTAAGGCATTTCCCGGAATAGTCAAGAAAAGAGCCCGTCCTTCATGGGAAGAACGGGCTCTTTGAGGTGCTGCTTTCGCCGCGATCCGGTCAGTAGGAGAGTCGGAATC
>Ga0315284_10014901_pt1 | contig 11061 bp, 7 predicted proteins | sample YL17G09_16_MG_FD_203696 | JGI IMG/M metagenome (GOLD analysis project Ga0315284, IMG submission 203696) | Sediment microbial communities from Yellowstone Lake, YNP, Wyoming, USA - YL17G09_16 | ecosystem: Environmental > Aquatic > Freshwater > Lake > Sediment | place: USA: Wyoming | collected...
CGCCGCGCTCACCGTCTTTGAGGTGCGCGTGGCGGACGTGGGGAAGGAACTCGGGCAGAGGGGCGAGCGCGTCCTGTCCCGAGATGGTGAAGTTGCCGCCATCGTAGCAGAGACAGAACTCCGGCCTATCGACCGCCGCAAGCAAAGCGCGGAGGTGCTCCGGCCGGCGGCACATGGCGGCCGCGTAGCCCATCTGCTCGACCATCAGGTCGATGCCGAGTTCGTTGGCGCGGGGGAGAGCTTCTCGTATTCCGGCGGCCACCCAGGGGAGCGCCTGCTCGAAGGTGATCCCGTCACTCAGGGAGCCGGGGATGACCATCAGGCCTGTAGCGCCGAAGCCCTTCGCGATCTCGGCCCAGCGGACCAATTCATCGGGTTGGCCGGCGCGAACGCCAGGGTCGGGATCGGTGAGCTTCACGCGAACGTCGAAGCAGGAAACGCCCAGGCCGTACTCGGCCAGCAGGTCCTTCACCTTCTCCAAGACGCCATCGAGGAAGATGATGCTGGGCTCGAAGCTATCGGCTCCGCCTTCCTTGCAGCAGCGAATGACATCCTCATGGGACATCTGCCCGTTCGCGACGGCTCTCTCGAATGCAAGCGACATGACACTGATCTGCACGGCTGCCTCCGGTGGTAGCTAGGGCGCTTAGCGCGCTGGTCGATGGGGTTCTGTGTCGTCGTGGGGAGTTCCCGCTGGGGTCGGCGGGGGGAAGGCGTTCGAGAAGCAGCCGCGGAATAGACGAGTCCGCGGGGGCCTCGAAAGCTCTCTGGATCTGGGTTGTGGGAGAAAGCGTGATGGCGGACAAGTTGGCGATCGACGGCGGGACACCTGTCAGCGGGAAGCCATTCCCGATGTGGCCGCAGTTTGACCCGAAGTGTTTCGACGCGGTGACGGCGATCCTGAAGAGCGGCAAGGTGAACTACTGGACCGGGCCTGTCGGGATGCAGTTCGAGCAGGCCTGGGCCGACTGGTGCGGGGCGAAGTACGGCATCTCCACCTCGAGTGGGACGAGCGCGCTGCACACCGCGCTGGCGGGATTGGGCATCGGCCCGGGCGACGAGGTGATCGTGCCGTCTTACACCTTCATCGCCAGTTCGTTCTCGGTCTGCCAGGCTGGCGCGGTCCCGGTGTTCGCGGACGTGGAGAAGGACAGCCACACGCTCGACCCGGCGGATGTGGAGAAGAAGATTTCGGAGCGGACGAAGGCGATCATGCCGGTGCATCTATACGGCGTGATGTCCAACATGGGGTCACTGCTGGAGATCGCGAGGAAGCGCGGCCTCAAGATCGTGGAGGACTGCGCGCAGGCGCACGGGGGGAAGTGGAACGGCAAGAGGGCCGGAACCATCGGGGACATGGGCGCGTTCAGCTTCTGCCAGAGCAAGCACTTCACCACCGGCGGCGAGGGCGGCGCGGTGATCACCGACAACGAAGACGTGGCCTGGCGCTGCCGTTCGTTCCGCGATCACGGCTATGACGTGAAGGAGCGGCTGCGCCTGCTGGAGCTGGAGGCGAAGCTCCCGTACATTCACAACATGGTGGGCTTCAACTATCGGATGACCGAGATGCAGTCGCAGATCGGGTTGATCGAGCTGGCGCGGTTCGATTCCTGGAACCTGAAGAATCGGCGGCGCAATGGCGAGCACTTGCTGAAGCGACTGAAGGGCGTGAAGCAGATCCAGCACTTGCCGCTGGATACCCAGGAACGCGAGAACGCGTTCTGGATGTTCCCGATCGTGCTGGATACCGACCAGTTGTGGCGGAACGCCCGGGCAGTGGTGAAGGCGCTGGAGGCGGAGGGAGTGCCGGCGGGTCCGGTGCAGTGGCCGCAGTGCTACAAGGAGCGCGCCTACCAGGAGCACAACGGATTCGGCCGGCTGAAGTACCCGTTCGAGTCTCCGGCGACGCGGCCGGAGGCGGTGCGATATGACGAAGTGTTCTGCCCGAACGCGGCCTGGCTGGAGGACCGGACGTTCTGGGTCCCCTGCCACCCGGTGTATGAGGTCGAACATATGGAGCAACTGGGCACGGCGATTGAAAGGGTAGTGACTGCGTACGCGAAGTGATCGGGGCGGGTTGGTGTCGGCCCTGCCCGGCAGAACGGAGAGAGTGAGATGAACCAGGTCAAATGGGGAGTGATCGGCGCGGGTGGGATTGCGATGCGCCGGACGATCCCGGGGGCGACCGAGTTCTCGAAGGTCGGGAAGCTGGTGGCGCTGATGGACGTGCGCAAAGAGGCGGCGGAAGAGGCCGCGAAGCGCTTCGGCGTGCCGCGGGCGTACGGCACCGAGGCTGAGCTGCTGGCCGACCCGGAGGTGCAGGCAGTTTACATCGCCACTCCGGTGCATCTGCACCTCCCGTGCATCCTGGCGGCGGCGAAGGCCGGCAAGCACGTGCTGTGCGAGAAGCCGCTGACGATGGACTCGGCGGAGGCGGAGCAGGCGGTGGCGGCGTGCAAGAAGGCCGGGGTGCTGCTGGGCTGCGCCTTCATGATGCGCTTCCATCAACTCAACACCGCGGCGCGCGATCTGGTGGCGCGGGGCGATCTGGGAAAGATCGTCGCCGGGCGGGCGCAGTTGGTCTGCTGGTACCCCCCGATTCCCGGCGCCTGGCGGCAGGTGCAGAAGACTGGTGGGGGCGGCGCGCTTTATGACCTCACGAGCCACTGCATCGACCTGCTCGAGTTCATCTCCGGGAGCAGAGTGAAGAGCCTGTCGGCGATCGTCCAGACGCTGGTTCATCCCTATGAGGTGGACGATTCGTCAACTGTGATCATGAAGATGGAGAACGGAGCGCAGATGATTGCAGACGGGCTCTTCTGCGTGCCGGATGCGGCGAGCCGAAGCCTGCTCGAGATTTACGGGACAGGCGGTGCGTTGTATGGGCAGGGGACGCTGGGCCAGGTGGCGGGGGGCAGGATCGAGGCGGTGCTCTCGAATCAGGCCGGCTATGATGCGCAGCAGGACGAGAAGCAGAGCGATCGCACCTTCGAGCTCGAGGGCGAACAGGTGAACATGTACGCGTGCGAGATCGACCAGGTTTCGCAGGCGATCCTGGAGGGGGGCAAGCCGTTCTGCGACGGCGAGAACGCGCTCTGGAACATGAAGATCCTGGAGGCCTGCCTGCGCTCGGCGAAAGAGGGGCGGGAGGTGGAGGTCCGGTAGCGGTGCTTCCTGTCCGCAGATTGCGCAGATTCCGAATGCAGATGAGCATTGACGCCCGCCCGCCAGACGGCGGGCGGGCGTACTTCCGGCGGAAACAGCTGGACTCTTCGTCGCGCTCAAGATGACGGCCGGCGCGGCGCCTCTAGGCGCTGATCTCCACGCGCCGGCCCTGCTTTGAGCTTTCGATGGCGGCGAAAACCATGGCGAGTGACTTGATGTTGTCGTGGCACTCGGTCTGGGGCCGGGCGCCGGTGCGGAGGTAGGCGAGCATCTCGCGGAGCGCGCCGTGCCAGCCGGCGAAGGGCACGCCGGCGGGCGGGATGCTCACGTCCTCCAGCGGGCGGGTGAAGCCTTCATCGCCCGCGGCGACCTGGGCCTTCGGGTCCTGATCGTTCTCGTACAGCAGCGTCCCCCGGTCTCCGATGATGCGCCAGTTGCCATTCCAACTGGTGTGAAACCCCTCGGCGCACCAGCTCCCGCGGTAGGTGAAGACGACGCCGTCGGCCATCTCGAAGATGCAGCTTGCCGCGACATCCCCCTGGTACCACGACCCCTTCGGGTTGAACTCGTGAGCGTAGACCGCGACCGGGTCCACGCCGGCCAGGAAGCGGGCGAGGTCGAAGTGGTGAATGGCCATGTCGAGGATGAGGGGGCTGGGCATCTCGTCGCGGAAGCCCCCGAAGTGCGCCCCGAGGTAGAAGTCGCAGTTGATGGTGGTGACGCGGCCGACCGCGCCGGAGGCTAGGGCTCGCCGAACGGTCTCATGCTTCGGGTCCCAGCGGCGCGTCTGCGAGACCATGTAGAGCTTCCCGGTTTCCTCGGCGGTGCGCACCATCCGGCGCGCCTCGTCCATGGTGGCGGCCATCGGCTTTTCGCCGATGACGTGGCAGCCCGCTCGCAGGGCCGCGGTCGTCACTTCGCAGTGCGCCTTGGGGACGGTGAGATCGACGACGAAATCGGGGCGATGGCGGGCGAGCGCGGAGGCGAGGTCGGTGGTGGCCTCGGCGTCGAGTTCGAACTTGCTGATCTGCTGCCGCGCGGCTTCGAGGCGAAGATCGACGACCGCGGCGATCTCGACCTTCTCCTCTTTCAGCGGCGGGAACCAAGCATTGGAGATGCCGCCGGCTCCGACAACGATGGCGCGCTCGGGCATGGTGGGGATCCTCCAGAGCCTGATATTCGGAAAGGGGCGGGGGGTCTCCTGGTGAGCGCGGGTCTTTGGCCCGCCAGGCGAGCCCCTGCTCAGGGGGGGACGGGCCGTAGTGTGGGTTTGGGCGCCGGATACGGAACAAGGGTATGTGGAGGTCGTGTCTCGCCGGATAGGGGCGTTGGGCTATGCCCGGCGCTCGCTTGGCGGGAGACGATCTGAGACACGGGAGGTAGCGCCGACACAATAGAACGCCGATGTACGCGGTAGAGCTGGGTTCTTCTGGTGGCGACCCAGATGGACCGCGGCTCGTGGGAAGCATGAGGGGTTGACGCACGCGATGCTGGCGGCGGGCGCCCCGAGACCACAGGGAGGTGGCGTTCCATGAGGTGGTGCAAAGCAGGTCTCCTGTGTCTGACGGTGATGGCAGTGTTGGTGGCGGCAGGTACCGCGCAGGCGGCGCCGCTGCCCTTCGTGGATGGACTTGAGAGTTCGGCCCTGTCGAGCTACCCGAGTAGCCACGGGTGGATCACTCTATCGGCCGGCAAGAGCGGGTACGTGTCCAACCTCGCCGCATACGGCGGGGTGAAGTCGTTCCGGCTGGATAGCTGGCCCTGGGCCGTGCGCACGGACTACGTGCGGTTGGATGTGGTCCCCGACACGGTGAGCTATGAGGCCGCAGTGTACGTTGATCCCAGTCGCGGGAAAGTGGGTCTGGCCGGCTTCGTGATCGGCCCCGGCGCGATGGCGAACTACTTCCAGGTCGATGCGCGGACGAGGCGAGTCGGTTTCGTCGGCGCGAGTTCGATCGACCTCGGCGCTTACACCCCTGGTACGTGGTGCATGGTCCATGCCGATCTGGATTTCAAGTTGCTCAAGGGTGACCTCTATGTGAACGGCGTCCTGGCCGCGGCGGACGTGGGTATCGGCCCGAAGGGCACTGTCAAGACCTGGGGTGTCAGCTCCCCGACCACTCCGATCAACGGGTCGTTCATGGGGAACGTTGTCTACTTCGACGACGTGCTGATCGAGGAGTGGGTGAAGGTCATCCCAGTAACCGTGGATATCAAGCCCGGTGTCTATCCCAACGTCATCAATCTTGGGTCCCACGGTGTGGTCCCGGTGGCTGTCCTCTCCGACGCGGAGTTCGACGCTACTCAGATCGACCCGGCGACCGTGAGCGTGGGCGGCGCCCCGATCGCGATGAGGGGGAAGCAGCGATCCAAGGCGATGGCGCATGGAGAGGATGTCAACGGTGACGGCCTGGTCGATCTGCTGATCCAGATCGAGACACAGACGCTGACCGTGCCCGAGGACGGCTATATCCTCGTCACCGGCAGCCTGTTTGACGGAACCGAATTCGAGGGCGGAGACGACGTAGTGCTGGTACCCTGAGCGACCGTCTGTCGCCTGGCGGGTACAGCGATCGCGGTTGCAGAGAGGCCCCACCTGGGGTTGGGTGGGGCTTCTTCGCGTCACCGCCGCACCGGCAGCGCATTCCCCTCCGCTGTGGTCTGTACCCGAACTGCGTCTGCTGAGATCGGGCGAACCTGAGGAGACCTCCCATGTGGGGGCTGGCGGACAAGGTTTGCGCCTGGCGCCAGCGAATTGGCGCCTTACCCCAAAGGGGAGGTGGATGGCCATGAAAAGCTGCGGATGGCTGGTGTTGGCGATGCTGGTGGCGCTGGGGGCGGCGCTGGTGATGCCTGCCTTCGGCGACGAGCCAGTCGATCAGCCCTACTATGGGCAGTTGAGCGCCGTGCCGGGCGCGGCAGCGGATCGTCTGGTGGTGAAATTCCAGCCGTGGGTGACCGAGGCGCAGGCGCTGCGAGTTCACCGCGGCCGGGGAGCGCGTTTGATCGAGCGCGGGTATGGCAACGCCTTCCACGTGGTGCGTGTGCCGGCCTGGGCGCGAGACAGGGCGCTGGCCGGGTACCGGCAGCGGCCGGAGGTGGCCATGGCCGAGCCGGACCACGTCGCCACCGCGCTGTTCACTCCCAACGACCCTTATTTCTTCCCCTACCAGTGGAACTTCTACGACCATGGCGTGACCAGTGGCGCGGCGGCGTCCGACTTCGGCGTGCGGGCGCAGAGCGCGTGGACCACATCTAACGGCGCAGGCGTGATCGTCGCCGTGGTCGACACGGGCATCGCCTACGAGAACTATGGGAAGAAGTTCAAGCTGGCGCCGGATCTCGCGGGCACCCAGTTTGTGGCGGGCTACAACTTCGTCAACAACACCCCCCACGCGAACGATGACAATGGTCACGGCACGCACGTCGCGGGCACCATCGCCCAGACCACGAACAATCACCTGGGGACGGCCGGGATCGCCTTCGGGGCGAAGCTGATGCCGGTGAAGGTGCTGGCGAAGAACGGCTCGGGCTGGGATTCGTGGATCGCCAGCGGGATCATGTTCGCGACCGACCACGGCGCGAAGGTGATCAACCTCAGCCTCGGCGGCCCGGGCGATGACGCGGTGCTGCACGACGCCATCACCTATGCCTACGATAGGGGTGTCACCATCGTGGCGGCGGCCGGCAACGAAGACAGCACCTTCCTCGGCTACCCGGCGGGTTACAATACCGAGGTGATCGCGGTGGGCGCGACGCGCTTCGACGGGCAGCTTGCTCCCTACTCGAACTACGGGCCGGATGTCGACCTGGTAGCGCCGGGCGGGGATATGTCTATGGACCAGAACGGCGACGGCAGGGGCGACGGGATTCTCCAGCAGACATTCGGGCCCAACCCGAGCAAGTTCGGGTACTACTTCTACCAGGGCACATCGATGGCGACCCCGCACGTCGCGGCGGTCGCGGCGCTGGTGCGCGCGGCGCACTCAGGCTACACCCGGGACCAGGTGCGAGCAGCACTTCAGTCCACGGCCGACGACCTCGGCGCCCCAGGCAAGGACAACCTCTACGGATGGGGACTGGTGGACGCGACCGCGGCGCTCACCTACTGAGCGGCCGCGCCCGACCCAGATCCGCCTGATCGCGAGCTAGCCGACGCTGGAGGCGGCCTCTGTGGCGCGCCGCACGGTGCGAGCGGCGAACGCGGCGAAGGCGATTGCCAGGACGGCGCTGGCGGTGACGGCCGCGAAGCTGACGACGGAGCTGTAGGCCGAGTCGCCGGCGATGGCGAGGCCGATGCCGGCGATCGGGCTGAGGGCCATGATGACGGTGACCAGGGCGTCATCGCCGGAAGAGACCACACTCAGCGATAGCGCGATGATCAGCGGCAAGGCCCAGCACCCGAACAGCAGCAGCAGGAAGTAGGAGTTGCTGTTCTTCCCGAACACGAGATCGAACGACTGCTTCGCCAGCCCGCAGAACAGCACCGCGCAGGCTCCCACGAAGGCACCAGTCATGATACGCATGCTCTGCGCGTGCGGCCCGGGCAAGAGCGAGGAAGCGGCGATCCCAGCGACCAGGAAGATGGCGGCGAAGACGGCGACCGTCGCCGGATTTGCCGCCCGCTCTTCCCAGTTGGATGGGTGCGAGAACCCCAGCTTGCGTGCGTGCCTGACGCCTCGGGCGAAGGCGCCTGCATCCGGGGTCACGAGGGCGGCAAAGAGGCAGCCCAGCAAAGCGAGGCCGTAGCTGAGCGCGATGCCACCCAGTTCGGGCGACTCGCCGCCATGGGAAGGGCCGATCATGGCGAGGCCGGCCGGGGCGTCGGAGAGCAGCAGGAGCGCCATGACGAAGTAGAAGCTGATGGCATCGAGCTTGGTGAGCGGATAGGCCAGCTCATGGCGCATCTTCCGCGTGATCGCCACCAGCAGGAAGACGAGGATCGGCAACTGGTGCAGCAGGCAGACCAGGAGCGCCGGCGCGGGGAAACCCAGAATGGTGGTGTGGAGGGGGACGGAGCTGGCCGCGTCGGTCGCCAGGGCGGCAGTGAGCGGGATGATGGTCAGGCACCCCACGGCCTGCACCATCCATCCCATGTGCAAGAAGATGATCAACATCAGGGTGAGGGTGGTGCTGCTGGTACGCTTGGGCAGAGCAAGGCCGGCAAGAATGGCGATCGAATAGTAGAGCGGGGAGAGGAGGAGAAGGTCGACCGTCGCCGCCAGCCAGAGCAGGAGCGTGTGGTCAGCCTCTGCGGCCAGCACGAGCGCGAACGGAAGCGTGCAGGCGAACAGGATGAACTCCCGCACCGGCGCGCCGAGCAGAAAGCCCAGCGATAGCGCAAGCGGTCGCTGGGGCGAGATGCGGTGGAAGTCGAGCATGCCGCTCTCCCTGGCGTTCGAGACGGCCGCCGCCACGGCAGAGGAGCCGACGAGGAACAGCAGCAAGCCCTGGAACGTGATAAGGCCCATCAGCCCGCCCCTCGGATCGTCGGCGGCCATGGAAGCCCAGGTGATGCAGGCGCAGATCGCCACCACCATCAACACCAGTGGGATGAGGTGCTGCGGGCGCAGTCGCGAGCGGAGATGCTTGACGAGGACAGGGTTCTTCAGCACGAGGACATCGATCATCATGACACCTCCTTGGCGCCGACTTTGAGGAAGACGTCCTCGAGATCTTCTTTCCTGCGGCCAAACGAGGCAACACGCACCCCGGCCCTCACCAGGTCTCGGAGGAGGTCGCTCAACTCCTCCGGTCCGCCGTCGAACCCGAACACGAGGGAAGCGCCCTCGCGCCGAAGGGAACTGACCCGTGGGTCAGCCTCCAGCAGGTTGGCGCAGGCCGCGTCATCGCCAAGCGACTCGACCCAGGCTTCGGCCCGCCCCAGCACTCGCTCGGCCACTTCCTCCACCCGGCCGGACACCATCATCCTCCCCTTCTCCATGATGCCGATGGAGGTGCAGAACTCGGACATTTCGGCGAGCACGTGGGAGGAGATGAGCACCGTCTTTCCCTCCGAGCCGAGCCGCCGCAGGATGTCCTTGAGCAGGGCGCGGCCGTAGGGGTCGAGCCAGGCGGCGGGCTCGTCGAGGAGCACGATCCGCGGCTCCGGGATCAGCGTCTTGGCGATGAGAAGGCGCTGGCGCATGCCGCGAGAGAGGGTGGCGGTCATGGCCTCCCGCTTCTCGGTCAGGTCGACGAGTTCGAGCTGCTTGTCGATGGCCTCGCGGCGTTGGTCCGGTGGGATAAGGTAGCTGGCGGCGAAGAGGTCCAGAAACTCCCAGACCGTCAGGTCCTCGTAGACCGGCGCGAAGTCGGGCATGAATCCGACCATGCGCACGGCTTCTTCCCGATGGGTGCTCAGGTCGAGGCCGTTGAGGTGCACTTCCCCGTAGGTCGGTTCCAGCAGTCCGACGACGGTCCGCAGCGTGGTGGTCTTGCCCGCGCCGTTTGGCCCGACGAGGCCGAAGACTTCCCCCGCGGGGATATCGAGAGACAGGTCGCGTACAGCACAGACGTCATCATAGTCGACGCGCAGCTCACGAACTTGGATCATCATCCCCTCCGGGACGCCGGAAGATCAGGCCTCGCTCGGTAATGCCATACGGCACGGCCGCTATTGCATAAGACGGATTCCGGGGGGCTAAGGTTTCGCCAACATCCGGCGACTGCCGCCGCCAAGCGAAGAGGGCCGGTTCGGGGCCGCGCCTATTATGGCCCTGTTGGGTAGTGGTTGATGGATGCGGCCCTGGCATTTTTCTGTTTTGATGGTATAATTACCACGCGGCGAAATAGGGGAAGAGCTGAAAATGAAGTCCACAGATCAAGAGAGTAACCAAGCGTCCGGAAAACCGGAACTCAGCGAAGCGCTTCTCCGCCTAACCGAAGCCCTGGCAAGAGTGGGTGCCAATGTGCGGATCAGCAGCTATCGCGCTCTCGACGCCTACCATAGCCAGTACGAGGCATCGCTGGAGATCCCGGGGCAGCCCGGCTGTGACCTCTTCATCCACTTGGCCAGAGCGGGTGAACCGAGGCACGTTGACCTCGCCGCCCTGGACTTCAGGAAATGGACCAGGGCGCGAGCCGCGGGCCATGCCAGCGTCCGAGGCCTCTTCGTCGCCTACCATGTAAGTGCCGGTTCTCGGCTGCTGTGCGAGGAACGTGGCCTCGACTATATAGATCTCAGTGGCGATAGTTACCGTATTTCCCTGCCCCACTACCATGTGGAAAGGATAGCGCCCCCGGTCCGGGCGTCGCGTTCCCGTGGGGTTGGCCCCCTTTTCAGCGCGCGCCGGACGCAGGTGATCCGCGCCTTACTCAATGATCCGCACAGAGACTGGCATCAGAACGCGCTTGCCAGGGAGTCGCGGATCAGCATCGGCACAGTGAACGCTCTGGTGGACCGCCTGGAGAGAGAGGGATTCGTGCGGCGCGTGGGAGTCGGCCGGCGCCACCAAATCCTCCGGCTCATCCGGCCGGGCGAGTTACTCGACCGCTGGGCCGATCATTGGAGAGAAGTGAAACGCGTTCGCCATCGCTTCTTCCACCGTCACTCATCCCCGGAACAGCTCATGCGGGAACTGAGAGCGGCAGCGACAGAGCTGTATCGAGAGGGCCTGCTCCTGGGTCAGCAGCGTATCCTGCTGCCATCGCCAGGGGATACGTCGAGGCTGGCTCTGACGCCGGCGTCCGAGTTCGCAGGGCACAAGGTGGAGCCGGTCGCGTACACCGGTCTTGCGGGCGCGCACCTGCTGCATGGGCATGTCAGCTTCGCCGTAATCGAGGCCTATGTTCCCATCGACGCCGCGGTGCTGGCGCGAAGGCTCGGTATGCTGGCTGCCGATGAGGGCCCCAACGTCGTGCTGATAGCGCCACAGGACGAGGGCATCTTCCACT
>Ga0315284_10014902_pt1 | contig 11060 bp, 6 predicted proteins | sample YL17G09_16_MG_FD_203696 | JGI IMG/M metagenome (GOLD analysis project Ga0315284, IMG submission 203696) | Sediment microbial communities from Yellowstone Lake, YNP, Wyoming, USA - YL17G09_16 | ecosystem: Environmental > Aquatic > Freshwater > Lake > Sediment | place: USA: Wyoming | collected...
GAAAGGGACTGATCAGGGACCCGGCTTTAGAAACCGCTTTTAACGATCTGGAGGGGCTAAGAGACAGGCTTCAGACAGCCCAGGAAAGAATGTTCAAGTTCGGCCTTTACTTAACCGTTTATGGCAGCGAACCAAAGGAAATAAAAGACATTGAGGTAACCTTGAGGTCTATTCTGGAATCAAGGCTTATTTACGTAAAGCCCGCCCTTTATCAGCAAAAAGAAGGGTTTAATTCCACTGCTCCTTACGGATTAGACCAATTATCGGTCCATACGCCGATGAGCACCCTTCCTTTTTCCAGTACCTTTCCTTTTGTTTCTTTTGATTTGAGCTCTAACGAGGGAATTCTCTACGGAATAAATCTTCATAATAATTCCTTGGTATTGTTTGACAGATTCAGCCTGGAAAACGCCAATTTCACCATTTTCGCAAAGTCGGGCAGCGGGAAGAGCATTGACAAAAATCAAATTATATTGTGTAAAAATAAACGCCGGGTTCAGTTAGTAAAAATTGGTTCATTGGTAGAAAAATTGATTAAAAAACAAGGCATTACCAAAATTGATGAAGAATTAGAAGGAGTAACTAATCCTGAAATTGAGGTTTACAGTTTTGATAAAGATCTTAGGGGCGAGTGGTCGAAAGTAACAGTAGCGGCAAGAAAAAAAGCGCCGGATATCTTTTATAAGTTTACGACTCAAAGCGGTAGAAAAATTACTACAACCGGAGACCATAATATGCTGCTCTTACAAAATGGCAAAGTAATAGCTGCAAAAAGTTCAGAAATCAAAAAAGGAGAATTTATCCCCTTGCCTCGCCAAGTTTACGAACCCCAGCGATTGCCTTCACAATGTTTAAGTTATCGGGGTTCACTAGTTCAAAATCATAAATTGACGCTTTTTCATAAAGGAAGAGTTAATATTTATTTGCCGAAAAATGACGCATTCTTGAAATTGGCTGGCTTTATCACGTCTGAAGGAAATGTTTACAAAGATTACGTTGTCATAAGTAATATCGATCGGGAAAATCTTATCTTAATAAAATCTTCTTTAAAACAATTAAAGGTTCCTTTCTCCGAAATAAAAGCGGGGGGTCGAGTTGAAGGAATTCGAATTGGCAAAAGTAAATTTGTTAGAATTGTTAACCTCTTAGGGGGAAAAGGGAATTCAAAACAAAAAAGAGTCTGGCCTTTTATTTTGAATTTAAAGAAAGAAAAAATTGCTCAATATCTCTCGGCTTATTTTGAGGGCGACGGTGGAGTAGAAAAAAAACGAATTCAGATTACCGCTACTTCTAAATCTAGGGATTTGGTTTCAGAAATTGTTTATCTTTTATATTATTTTGGAATTATCGGAAGAATCTCAAAAACAAAAAAGAAGCCAACTAATTCTCTCTGGAAACGGAAAAAAACTTACTGGAAAATCTCGATCAGCGGCCAAGATAATTTGCGTAAATTTGCTGAAAATATTAACTTTATCTCCCAAAGAAAAAAGAAACTACTTTCAGAAATTATCCAAAAAGAAGGTAATACTAATGTAGATATTATTCCGGGAGTAGATTTAATTTTCCAAGAAATATACCAATTATTTGGGTCCCAATTACACGGAATTCAAGATATTTCCGAAATTAAAAGAAACGCGTATAATCCTTCGCCAGAAAAATTGAATGAATTAATTAGAAAAATCGAAGAAAGAATTCAAAATTTTAAAAACTTAGCTTCGACTTTTAAGGTTTTAAGCGATCTGCCGGAATTGGCAACGCTCATTGATTTGGGAAGAAACGATAAAAAATTAAATAGAACCCCGTGGCAAGTTCTTGGTCAGAGTTGGCGGGTAGTAAAAAATGAAGGAGTAAGACCTGGTTCAATCAATGCTCTAAAAATGATTGAGGCAATTTACGGGAAAAACTACCAATTAAAAGAGATTAAAGAGCTTGTTCATTCTGGATTTCAAGAAATGAATTTGCAAATAAAATATTTCAATCGTTACCTCCAGCCTGCCTTAGCTACTTGCATTCACCAAAATACTGATTACGAAATGATTCAGAAAGCGGCCCAATTTGTTTGGCAGAATTATCAAAACATTCTAATAAATAAAATTCCTCAGGTTGAAGAAAAATTAACCCAATTAAAAACTTTGGCTAATTCTGATCTTTTCTGGGATCCAATTGTTAAAATCCAAAAGGTCAAAAATAAAAAAGAAAAATATGTTTATGATTTAACGGTGGATAATGAAGTCTTTTTGGCCGGAGAAGGCGGAATGTTTGTTCATAATTCTTATGCCGTAAAACTGGAAGTCCTCCGCTCTTTAATGCTGGGGGTAGATGTTATTGTTCTAGACCCGGAAAATGAATACCAATACTTAGCTGAAGCGGCCGGAGGGTCTTTTTTAAACATGTCTTTGGCTTCGGAAAGCCATATTAATCCTTTTGATTTGCCGACCCCGAGAGAAGACGAAAAACCGGAAGACGTTTTGCGCTCCAATGTCATCAATCTGGTCGGGCTTTTAAGAATTATGTTGGGAGGATTAAGCCCTGAAGAAGACGCCATTATTGACAGGGCTTTGACTGAAACCTATGCGGCAAAAGATATTACTCCGGAAACCGATCCCCAGGAATGGCAGAGTAAAATTCCTTTGATGTCTGACTTTGAGTCGGTCCTGGAAACCATGGAAGGAGGAGAATCTTTAGTAAGAAGGGTGAGAAAATTCACCAAAGGAACTTTTGCCAATTTCTTCAACCAGCCTACCAATGTTTCCATGGAAAAACCCTTGGTTGTTTTCGGAATAAGGGACATGGAAGACGAATTAAGGCCCATCGCCATGTTTATCGTTATGAGATACATCTGGAACAAAGTGCGCTCGGAGCTTAAGAAAAGAATTCTGGTTGTCGACGAGGCCTGGTGGATAATGAGAACAGAGGACGGAGCTTCTTTCCTTTTCGGGGTCTGCAAGAGGGCAAGAAAATACTGGCTGGGAGTGACAACCATTACCCAGGACGTTGAAGATTTTATGAAATCGGAATACGGAAAACCGATCATCACCAATTCTTCTCTCCAGTTTTTAATGAAACAATCAACGGCGGGCATAGACGTGGTCCAAAAAATCTTCAATCTGACCGACGAAGAAAAGTATCTTTTATTGGAAGCGGAAGTGGGAGAGGGAATATTTTTTGCCGGACAAAAACACGTTGCCATTAAAACAATAGCCTCCTATACCGAAGACCAGTTTATAACCACTGCGCCGGAGGAAGTGCTGAAAATAAGAAAAGCCAGGGAGGCTGGCCGACAATAAATGGTTTATGGCTGATTAGGGTTTGGGTTTGATAACAATCCTTCTTTCCGGTTCTTCTCCGACACTCTCGCCGATAACGTCTGCCCTGTTTTGAAGCTCTAAATGAATAATCCTTCTTTCGTAAGCTGGCATGGGAGCCAGTTCTTTTTCTTTTTTACTGATCGCTACATCGTCGGCGTTAGATTTGGCCACTTCTTTGAGATACTCTATTTTTTTCTTCTTGTAGTTGTTAACGTCAAGATCAATGTGAAATTCTTCCTGTATTCTCTTTCTTAATATTAATTTAAGAAGATGCTGGATTTCAATTAAAGTCTGGCCTCCTTCTCCGATTAGAATCTGAGGCTCTTCGCTTTTAATGTCTATGGGTAAAACCCCTTCTTTCTCTGAAGAGAATTCGATTTCAACGTCCAAGGTGGTTTTTTGAAAAAACTCCCTGGTGGTTTCTTTTATCTTGTTAATGGTTTCCTGAGTAAACATTTTAATTGGTTTTTATTGTTTGACGATTAACTAAATATTGCTGATAAATTGAAAATATTCCGGTAACCACCCAATAAAGACCGATGGCAGACGGCAGTCTCCAAAGTATGAAAACAGTAAGGACGGGAAAGAAATAGAGCATTTCTTTTTGCATTATATCCGAGAAGTTTGACATCTGGTCTTTTTTTTGCTGCGGTTTCGCTGTTTGAGGAGTCATTGTTTTTGATTGGAAGAATTGAACAATGCCGGCTATAACTGCCAAAACGATGCTGGGCTGGGAAAGATTGATTAATCCTAAAAAACCGGTGTTAATTGTTCCCGGGTTGGGCACAAAACCGTAAAGATGATGCATGGTGTTCGCCCCCAGCCCGCCATAAAAAACCCTGTAAAGCGCTATCAAGATGGGGAATTGGATTAAAAGGGGCAAGCACCCTCCGAAAGGATTGATTTTTTCTCTTTTATAAAGAGCCATCATTTCCTTTGTCTGTTTTTCTTTGTCGTTTTTGTGTTTCTCCTGAATTTCCTGCAGTTTGGGTTGAAGTTCAGCAAGGGTTTTTTGGGATTTCAAGGATTTTACCATTAAGGGATAAAGAATAATCCTAATGATGATGGTCAAAACAATTACCGCTATACCAAAGTCTTGCCCTGGTATGTAAAAGTAAAGCAAAACCAGGGCATTAAACAATGGATTGTATAAAAGGACGGTAAAAACGTGGATGAAAAAAGCTGTCATATTTAGGGCAGATTTACTCCTCCTTTATTATATGGATTACATTTTAATATTCTGTAAAATCCTTTTTGCAAACCTTTAAGGGCTCCGTATTTTTCAATTGCCTGGACGGTGTAAGAAGAACAGCTGGGATAAAAACGGCAATTTTGGCCCAAAAGGGGCGACAAGAATTTTTGGTAAAAACCTATGAGCACGAGGAATATTTTTTGAATGGTGCTTTTTTCTTTAATCATGGGATAATAGTTTTGCTTTTTTAAGAAGACTGCTTATTGTTTCCTGAATAGTAGAAAAATCTTTTTTTTCTAACCCCGGTAAAGCCATAAATAAATTGTCTGTCCCGGTCTTTATCTCTTTCAGTTCTTTTCTCATTATTCCCCTCATCCTCCTTTTGATTTTATTTCTTACAACGGCTTTTTTGGAAACCTTTTGGGAAACTACGAATCCGAAACGGCTTTTGTTTAAATTGTTTTTTGCTGTTTTTAAAATTAAAAAGCCTTCTTTAAAAAAACGGCCGCTCTTGAAAACCTTTCTGATGTCTGTTGTCTTTTTAAGTCTGTTGTTTAGGGAAAGCATTTTTAAACTGTTAACTTCCATCTTTTTTTCTTCCTTCTCCTGGCTAAAACATTCCTTCCGCCCTTGGTTTTAGATCTTGCCCTAAAACCATGAGTCCGGCTTCTTTTCTTTCTTCTTTTGTGATATGTAATAGACATATTGTTTATCTTATAAAAATAAATGTTAAAAGTCAATTTCACAGTTTTTCCCCAGAATATCAACAAAATTATTGTTTTTGTTCTTGTTTTCTCTATTGTTTGGCTTGTGATATAATACTTTTGACATAATGTTTTAACATGATAAAAGAAGAACTCTGGCAGGCGGTACTTGCCCAAATCCAATTAAATATTTCCCAGGCCAATTTTGCCACGTGGTTTAAAGACACTGGAATCATTAATTACAAAGAGGGGCAGATATTAATTTCTGTTCCCAATTCTTTTGCCAAAGAATGGTTGGAAAATAAATACGGAAAAACTATTTTTAAGATTTTATACAATTTAGATAAAGACATTAAGGGGATCAAATATTTGGTGGGCAAGACGGAATTGAAAACTTTTAAAAGAACTGTCTTTTCTCTTCCTGTCACTGGCCAGTTGGAATTTGAAGAATTTGAAATTAACAAAGAAACCAATCTTAACCCTCGTTATACTTTTGAAAATTTTGTTGTCGGCCCCTTTAATGAGCTGGCCCATGCGGCTGCTTGGGCAGTATCAAAAAAACCAGGATTGGTTTACAACCCTCTTTTTATTTATGGCGGAGTTGGGCTGGGTAAAACCCATCTTTTGCAAGCAATCGGGAGTGCGGTTCTTAAGAATTTTTCCCAGAAAAAAGTAAAATATATTCCTGCCGAAAAATTTACCGCCGGAGTAGTTTCTTCGATAAAAAACCATGACATGGAAACTTTTAAAAAAAATTTCCGCGCTATCGATGTTCTTGTTTTGGACGATGCCCAGTTTTTAGCCGGGAAAGAAAAAACCCAGGAAGAATTTTTCCATACTTTCAATTCTTTATACGAGAACAACAAACAAATAATCATCTCTTCCGACAGGCCACCCAAGGCAATTCCCGCCCTGGCCGAAAGACTGCGGTCGCGCTTTGAAGGAGGGATGATTGGAGACATTGGTTACCCCGACTATGAAACCAGGGTTGCAATTTTAAAGACGAAAAGTCAAGAAAAAGGAATAAATTTTTCAGAAGATATTTTGGACTACATCGCCAATAATATTCAAAGAAACATTAGGGAGCTCGAAGGGGCATTAAATAGGCTAGTGGCCTACCAAAGAATAAACAATCAAGCGCCCAACTTGGAAATAACCAAGTCTCTGTTAAAAAGCCTGTTTCTTTCCCCCAATAAAGTGGCTAATCCTAAAAAAATAATCCAAACCGTGGCTGAATTTTACGACTTGAGGGAAAAAGACATCATATCTTCTTCAAGGAAAAAAGAAGTGGTCAGACCGCGCCAGATAGCCATGTTTTTGTTAAGAAATCTTTTAAAAAGCTCCTACCCTTTTATAGGAAGAAAGTTTGGCGGCAAGGATCACACTACCGCTATTCATGCCTGTGGAAAAATAGGGAAAGAACTGGGTAATAACGAGAATCTTACCAACGAAATAGACTTAATAAAACAGCGTATTTTTACTGCTTAATTTGGGGAAAAATAATTATTATTTTTTATCCACAACTTTTAAACATTTTTTACTTTTAAATCTCCACTAGATAATTTAAACCAAAATCCAACTCAAATAAAAGTTATCCACACAAATAATAATTCAATAATAATAAAATGAAAACAATAATATTAAAGGAAAAACTAAAAGAGGGCATTAGTGTTGTGGAAAGAGTTTCCGGCAAATCTTTAAACTTGCCGATATTAAACAATATTTTATTGTCAGTAGAAAAGAATTTTTTAAACCTTACCGCCACCGATTTAGAAATAGGAATAAACTGGTGGTCTTTGGTAAAAACGGAAAAAGAGGGAAAAATTGCCCTTCCCTCCAGGGTTTTATCAAGCTTTGTTAGTTTTTTACCCAATAAACCAATAAGCCTGGAGTTAAAAGATTTAACCCTAAAGGTTGAATGCGAAAACCATCAAAATATTATAAAGGGCTTTAATCCGGAAGAATTTCCCATTATTCCCAAAGTATCAGAGGAAGAAAAAATTATCATTTCCAGTAAGGTTTTTTGTCAAAACCTCAGTAAGGTGGTTGATATTGCCAGCTATTCTTCAATCAAACCAGAAATTTCAGGCATCTATTTTCTTTTTCAGAAGAATTTAATTACCATGGCTGCCACAGACAGCTTCAGATTGGGAGAAAAGAAATTATATGCAGATTTTTCTTCTTCAGAAGTATCAAAAGACTATTCCTTAATACTGCCCCAAAGAGCGGCTAAAGAGATTATCAATATCTTTGGAGAAAAAGAAGGAGATCTGAAGATCTGTTTTTCGCCCAACCAGGTTTTATTCGAAATGCCTCTTTCGGAGACACAACACCCGCAAATCCAGCTTGTGTCCCGTCTGATTGAAGGGGAATACCCGAACTATCAGGATATTATTCCTAAAAAATATGATACAAAAGTCATTGTCCAGGCCAATGAGATTATTAATCAGATTAAATTAGCGTCTCTTTTCAGCGGGAAAATTAATGAGGTTAAATTAAAAATTGACCCCAAAAAGAATCAATTAAGTTTGTTCAGCCAGAATGTTGACGTGGGAGAACACCATGGAGTTTTAAATTGTAAGGTTGAAGGAAAGCCCTGTGAAATTTCTTTCAATCACAGATTTTTATTGGAAGGGCTTCTGAGCATAGCCTCTAATAAAGAATATACTGGGAAAGAAACGTCCGGCAGGGAAAAAAATCAGGAATTAGTTTTAGAACTAATCGGAGCAGACAAGGCAGGGGTTTTAAGACCTAAAAAAGACGACAGTTATTTGTATCTGATAATGCCCATAAAAACCAGCTAATTGGGTAGCGTTGAAGCTTCTGGTTTTGTAAAATATTCTTTAGGAATCTGGGAAAGAACCTTTTCCATTATCTCGTGGAAAATTGGGCCGGCAACAGTGGCTGCCGGTTGTCTTCTAATCATTGACTCGTTATTGTTGTTCCCTACCCAAACACCCACCGCTAAAGAGGGGGCATATCCTATTGTCCAGCAGTCCCTAAAATTATCCGTTGTCCCGGTTTTTACCGCCACCTGATAATTTTCAAAATACAAATGAGACCTTGGTCCGAACATGGGAGTTCGGGCATCATTGTCAGACAATATATTATTAAGTAAGCGGCAGGATTCTTTTTCTAAAACCCTTTCAGGCGTTTTTTTGTTTTCTTCAAGAATATTTCCTCGTTGGTCCTCAATTTTTAAAATGGAGACAGGCGGGACTTTTAGCCCCTCGGTGGCAAAAACCCCGAAAGCAGAAGTCATTTCCAGCAGCTTAACTTCCCATCCTCCCAGCACTATCGCCGGACCAAACGGCGGTTTTAAAGTGGTGATACCCAAATCTTCAGCGGTTTTTATGCTGTCATCGAGCCCAGCATAATTAAGAAGAACCTTTACCCCTGGAACGTTCAGCGACTGGGCTAATGCTTGTCTGAGGGTGACCGGGCCCCTGAATAGTCCGTCATAGTTTTGGGGAATATATTCTTTATCTCCCCAGGTTCCAAAATTAGTTAATTCGTCAACCACCACGCTTTTGTCATTGTATCCTTTTTTAAAAGCCGTGGCGTAAATAAAGGGCTTAAAGGCTGACCCTGGCTGTCTGCCTGGATTGTTTTTTGTCCCCACCACCACGTTGAACCTGGGATCAAACAAACAATCAACTCCCGGGGTACAGTTTTTAGGATAAGGTTCGGCATAATAATCTCCGTTTCCCACGGTCATAGCCAGAACTTCGCCTGTTTTCGGATTAATTACCACTACGCCGTCATTATATGCATTGTAATTTTTATTCCTTTCCATTCCATCTTTAGCTGCTTTTTCTGTTATTTGTTGGACGTCCCAATCAAGGGAAGTGTAAACCTTTAACCCGTCTTTCATTAAAGATTCTTCTCCATACTTATCGGCTATTTGCTGTTTTATCCATAAAGAGAAATAGGGGGCTTTGATTTGAGACGGTTTTTCGGTAAATTTTATTTCTTCTTTTTTTGTTTCCTCCGCCTTCTCCTTTGTTATAACCCCTTCGTCTGCCAATCTTTTTAAAACGTAATCTTTTCTTATTAATAAATCGTCTTTATGGTCTCCAAAAGGAGAAAGGCGGCTCGGCGCCTGGATTAGGGCTGCTAAAGTAGCTGCTTCTGCCAAAGAAATTTCTGAAACTGATTTGTTAAAATACGTCTGACTGGCCGCTTCTACGCCGTAACAGTTTGACCCGAAAGGAATTTGATTCAAATACCATTCCAAAATTTGGTCTTTTGGATAGCGCCTATTTAATTCCAAAGAAAGCACAATTTCCCTTATTTTTCTTCCAATAGTTTTTTCATTGGTTAAAAAGGTAGACCTGATTAGTTGTTGGGGGATGGTAGACCCTCCATAAACAAGCTCTTTAATTCCTAAATTGATTAGAACCGAACGGAAAATTCCCCCGAAATCAATTCCAATATGGCTATAAAAATTGCTGTCCTCTGTTACAATCACAGCTTTTTTTAAGTATTCGGGGATAGAGTCTAAGGACACCAAGGTTCTTTTTTCTTCTCCATAGATTTCATATAACAAAACTTTGCCGGTTCGGTCATAAATCTTGGTTGATTGTACGAATTGTTTTTCGGTAAACTTCTCCGGCCTGGGCAGGTCCTTGGCGTAAAAAATGAAAACAAGGAAAGAACCAAAAACCAAAACAAGCAAAGCCGGCCCCAAAATCTTGAGGATTAAGAATAAACTTCTGTTTCTTTGATAGGTTTTTCGGAAAAACTTTCTTATGGGCATATTCACTTTACTTTACTAAAATTAGCCCAAATTGGCAATTTTCCTTTAATTTTGATAATATGATTAAACCATGCCAGTAATCACCGACCCTAAAAAAATTAAAGAACTCCTAGAAAGAGCGATTGAAAAAATTTATCCCTCTAGAGAGGCTCTGGAGAAGGTTTTAAAATCCGGGAAAAGATTGAGAATTTATTTCGGGGTAGATCCTACCGCTTCGACTCTTCACCTTGATCATGGAACGACCCTTTTTATTTTAAAAAAATTTCAAAGACTTGGACACGAAGTTGTTTTATTAATCGGAGATTTTACCGCCCAAATTGGAGACCCTACTGGCAAAACCTCAACAAGAAAACAGTTCTCAAAAGAAGAGATTCTTAAAAATTATAAAAACTATAAAAAAGAGGCATCAAAGATTTTAGATTTTAACTTGAAAGAAAATCCAGCCAAAATTTTTCGTAATAGTCAATGGTGGGGGAAGATGAGTTTAAAAGAAATGATGGGTTTAATGACGAAAATCACCATAAGTAAATTATTAGACCGAGATATGTTTCAAAGAAGAATAAAAGAAGGAAAAGAAATCTATCTTCATGAATTTATATATCCCTTACTTCAAGGATACGACTCGGTTGCATTAGATGTTGATATTGAAATAGGTGGCACGGATCAGATTTTTAATATGTTGGTTGGTAGGGATCTGGTAAAAACTTACAAAGCAAAAGAAAAATATGTGATCGCCAAAAAATTACTCGAAAATCCTAAAACTGGAAGAATTTTAATGTCAAAAAGTGAGGGGAATTTTATTGGCTTAGACGAAAGGCCTTCCCAGATGTATGGTAAAATAATGGCGCTGCCCGACGAAATTATTCCTATTTGTTTTGAACATTGGACAGAGGTTTCAATGGAAGATATTAATAATATTAAAGAAAACCTAAGAAAAAAGAATATAAATCCCCGAAAGGTAAAAGCTAGATTAGCCAAGGAAGTTGTTGCTATTTATCATACCGGAAAAGCAGCTCTGAGCGCAGAAAAAGAATTTGATAGAGTTTTTAAAGAGAAAAAAAACCCTTCAAAAATTTCTACTATTAAAATTAAAGAAA
>Ga0315284_10014903_pt1 | contig 11059 bp, 15 predicted proteins | sample YL17G09_16_MG_FD_203696 | JGI IMG/M metagenome (GOLD analysis project Ga0315284, IMG submission 203696) | Sediment microbial communities from Yellowstone Lake, YNP, Wyoming, USA - YL17G09_16 | ecosystem: Environmental > Aquatic > Freshwater > Lake > Sediment | place: USA: Wyoming | collected...
AAAAACTCCCACATCAGGTACCCTACTGAGACTCATGTTGCGTACAAAAAGGTTTTGATCAGTGTAGTTCAAATAGCATTTATTATCTATGTCATAAACGTCAAAAACGAATAATTGATTTTCCTTCAATCCGAGTCTGTTCTTTTGAATTCCGGGTCCACAGATTTCTCCCTGTATTGCCCAGTTTTTCGGAATAAGTAATTGATTGTTGTCTCTCATTATCCGCTCTATCTCCAACGATTCTGCCACTTCCCAATAGGTGTTTTTAGCACCGGCTTGCCAAGCCCTTAAATATCCATACTTCCTAAATAATTTCAGTAGGCCAATCCTAAACACGATCTTGATGAGCCTCTCTCGCCATGCGGGTTCCGGAATAGGCTTTTTCCATTCCATATTATGACTACACACACCAAACTGTCCATCCTTGATGTAATATGTGGCAGAAGTCCCATCCAATTTTACGGTTACATAAACTTTCTTGCCTTGAAAAGCTTCCGTAATCCACGGAATGCTCTGTACCCTTGTTTCATCAGTTCTCGGGATGAAACTTGGAAATGTTCTCTTCGCCTGACCGGTCCTTAAACTTGCAAGAACTGGTGGTTCATACTTCTTAATTCCAAGGGACTCAGTTACATCGTCGCCTACTTTTGCAGAAATCTTTGGAAAATCTTTCAAAGACATTACCAATCCCTGAGAAATTTGTCCCTTTAATTTTTTTGTTTTCAAACGATGAACAAATCCGTACTCAGGTACTTTACCCTTTGGATCCTTCAAAAATTCAAAGGCAGGAATATCAGGCAACATCGAATCGATTTCGATGTAAATACACTTATCCTTTTCTTTGAAGTCACCCTTTCTGACCACACAGTGCCAACCCAGTACTGTTGCCCGCTCAATGAAGTCTGCACCTTCTATGGGATCCAATTTCCCTATAATCTGAACAGAAGCAAGTTGCCTTTCCATTTTATTTCCTTTCCCCAAATTTGGTCAGGGAGGGAGGATTCGAACCTCCGACAACCCGGTTCCAGGCCGGGGACTCTGGCCAGACTGAGCTACTCCCTGAAAAATATCTTTCCTCCTTGGCCTTGCAAGTCTTCCAATACCTCAGCAATACCAAAATGCTTCATCAAGGCTTCAATCACCTTTTTTGCCTCACGCTCGTTTAAACAAATAGAACTGGGCGATGATAACAATGTCACAATCAGGCGTGCTTCATCTTGATATAGCCTGAAGTTTGGTCCAATGGCTTCAACAGTTGCATCAAAATTCTTATCCCGATATTCCCGTAACTCTTGGTCCAAAGTATCAAGATTTTGTTTATGCTTTTTCGCGCGACAGGAACCGCAATCATACTCTTCTTTTTTCATCATTTTCCTCCTGTTATTAACTTTACTGGAATTCCCCGTTTTTCTGAAATTTTTATCATATTAGCAGTTCCTTTACTCTTTGATATATCTGAATGGAATGCCAAAACAAAATCTGGTTTCCCATCATTCAACATTTCCAAGTTCCGCAATACACCTGCTGCCTTCCCAAACTTCTCCCATTCGGCTTTATATACAGCAACTCTCATTCCTAATTCTTTTGCTACTTCACCTGCTAAAGTATCAGCACCTCGAGCACCTCCGTGAATAATCACTATTGATATGGGACTTGATCCTGCAAAAAGGTTCTTTCTATCTGCCAAAACTTCAAGCAGTTCTTCCTTTATTTTCTGTTTATCAGTCCAATTACGGTCACCACAAATCAAAACTTTCATTTTGGCTCCTTATCAAAATTGATCCTCTCCATAGCTTTGTCAGCTTAGAACATTGCTGGAAAACTAACATTGCCAAAATCGATGTTTTCCAAATCATCGCTAATCTGTTGCAGAGAGTCAATCGCTTCCTGAACTTCATCTGCCTTTGATCCTCCCTGAAGGTTTTCCGGAATTGAATCAAACCAGCTCTGCATCTCTTCGCAAAGTTCTGATACAATAGATTTTGAATCCTCTACGCTGGATTCGGCTTCACCCAAGCGATCCGCCCTTGATTGATTTGCTTCTATCTTTACAACCAAAGCAAAACTGTTTGGAAATAGCTCTTCAATTTTCTTCCTTACTGAATTGAGCCTTGTTCCATCAATTGTCATTGAAACTTTGTACTGGGCCATATTTTCACCTCCAAATAGATTTTCAATCTTTTAAATAAATTTTTAAACATTCTTGACAACTGTTATTTTTAAGATGGAAATCGGTTAATTCGACTTCCATATCCCAATCAACCCTTCTTCCGCAAAGAGCAAAACTGTCAGCCCCTCCCCCATATTTTTTTCCGGCTTTAGTTAACTTTCTAATATGCCATCTTGAATATGGTGTGGCATAAACGGATTCACAAAAAGAGTGATTGTCCATATTACCTCCAAATAGATTTTCCAAGGACGTAAACCAAGTCCTTTCGTTCCTCATCATCGGATTCAATAAGAACCTTTTGAAATTCAGCAATAACCTGTTCCCGAGTAACAAGTCTTTTATTAAACGGGGTTTCCAATTTATTCAAACCACGCTTGTTGAAAAGGAGCTCTTCTCTGCATTTCTTATTGCAGAAAGCTATAATCCTCTTAACTTCGTGCCTTTCTATTGGAACATACTCGTAGGTTTCTGTATCAATTCCAAAAGAGGTATAGCTATCTCCCGGAACAGACATCAAAATACCGCTTGTAAGTAATTTTTTGCAATTTAAACACTTCATCTCTCATTTCCTCTTGGTTATAGTATAACCATTTTTTCTGGAAAATCAAGTCCACATCGTGTCAACAACCCTCAAGATATCCTTATAGATTGTATCTAAAACCCCCGGATCTTTTTTGTTCTTAACTGTTTTATCCGCAATCTGCAAAAGAGATAATCTGATTTCTCTTAACTCTTCTTTGTTAAAATTCAATTTAGGCTTATTCATTTTAGGCTTATTCATTTCCCCTCCCCTACTTTATCAAATCTACCAAATCACAAGCTTCACTCCAAACATCGCACAATCCGCCTGAATGGCCCTTATCCCATGCAATGCTGTAAAGAAGTTCGGCCTTCGGATTATTTTCTATATCAAGTTCTTTCAGCAGTTCGACTTTGAACTCAGCATAAACTTCACCTTGTTTTTCCGTAAAAACCTTATGATTTTCCAACCACTCATTAGTAAATACATCAACTTCGTTAGCATAATTTCGAAGTTCTTCTGAAATGGAAATTGCCTTCGGAAAATTTGGCTTCTTCGGTCGATCTGGATATGGTATTGATTTCAATTTTTCGTAGTACTTATTCGTATCCATAGTTCCTCCTTATTGTGTTCTCTTTTCTGGAAATTGAATACCCCATTTTAAGCAAAATGCGCTTGCTCCTGCTTCATCAGTATCCCGTCTTATAACCCTGGGATAACGAATTCTTCCATGTTTGGTATCATACGTCCAGCTTATTCTGAATATGGTTCCCCAAGGAGTTTCAAGTCTATAGCACTTGTGTCTATATCCGACTGTTTCTGTTTTCATACTTACAGTATAACCAGTTTTTCCAAAAAATCAAGTCTTAATTTGGTTCAGGAAGATGGCTCCGACCCACCATTTCCGGGTTCAAGGCCCGGCAAACTTCCAGTTGTTCGATTCCTGAATCCTTTCACTATAGTAAACTAATACTTTTATAAAGTTTTTAAAATTATTCTTTTAAGGCGAGAAATTTCTGCCATGAGGTATACGGCTCTGCTAAAAAAATCCATTTTCTAATTTCTTCTCTGGGCCAATCTGCGGGGTCTTTCATTTTCTTTTTGGTGGTAGGATTGATAGTCATTGGAGGCATAATCACAAGGCTAACAGATCTTCTGTAACCAATAAAAAAATCTGCAATTACAATCGCCTTCTTAATAGCATCTCTATCTAAAAGCACATAAATCTTTGGAATATCTAATAGTTTAAGCAGTTGTCGGTTAGAAATATCGCTTCCAAACAGAGCAACACCATCATTTCCAATCCTCATAGCATCAAATACACCTTCCGAGATTATTGCCTGTTTTGCTATCCGAGCTCCGTCAATATTAAACACAATATCATCTGCTCCAGTCCCAAATTCTTCCTTCGCTGGGTTCTTGTATCTTAATTTCTGTCCCATAAAATCTCTGCCTATAAAATAAACAACCTTGCCACTTTCAAACGACGGAACTATTAATCTCCATCTGTAGTCACCTAAACCACAGTATCCAATCTTGTAATTTTGTATTTCATCTATTGACAATCTACTGGTAGCGTAGGCTAACGCCTTTTGCCCTATAAAAGACAATTTCTTTTCAATCCACAACGGACAAAACTCTTTTGGTAACTGTATGTATTTTATATCCTTCTGTATATTCGGATCATAATCAGGTTGCATTGGAACAAGGTCTTCAAAGCTATAAAAGTCCTCATCAAGCTCTTCTGGCACATAGCCAAGGTAATCTTTCAATAATTTACGGATATTTCCAGAATAATTGCACTTCCAGCAATGGAACACCCTTTTATCAAGGCTCACCTCAAGGTTCCCAGAAGTATCTCCGCACTCTGGCATAAAACAGTTTATCAGAAACTGCTTTTTTCGAGTTGTATAGTCTTCCCCAAAAACTTTACGTAAAATATTGTATGTTTTATTTGGATCCATCATCAATTTTAGGCAGTTGTGGTACCACTCAAACTGACCTCCCGTATCCACATTTTTTCTCTGTGAAATTGAGCTTCAATCTCTCGTCTGGATACTTCATTTCTATTTTTTCCTAACCATAAACGGATACTTGATGGTTCCACTTTTGATTCTGCTTCTTCATCTGTTTGACAAAGGCCTATTATAACATCTGCATCCGATTGAATTCTGTTTGTCGCCTCTGCAATATGTCCTGGCCTTATCCTCTTAGCCCGTAATGCTTCATCTGCTTTTGCCTGGACTGCTGTCCAAAGTGGTATATTTCTACGTACAGAAATTGCTTTTCCTTCTCGATATGTTGTCCCCATCCAAGTTTCATCTCGTGGATTTGACCTTTTGCAAAGGGCCAGATAGTCAATAATTATCAAATCCGCTTCAAATCCGCTAATTGCTTGTTCGTGCGAAATGTAGGCGTCAATATCACTTACAGTTACACTTTCAGCTGGAAACATTTGTATAATTATTTTCGATTTAAATAATCTACTAACAAGCGAAATATGTTCCTTAGGACTTGTTCCGTATTCCAACATCCCACTTCTTAAAACATTTTTATCAGCCTCACAAATAAGCTTATCCAACCGAAATGCAACATCATCAATCTTTCCCTCAAGAACAATGTAAATAACATCCTTTTTATCCTTAACTCCACCAAATGCAAAATTACATAACAAAGCAGTTTTCCCGCGGTTAGTTGGAGATGTAATGACTCCGAGTTCACCACCAGCAAGGCCTCCATCAAGAAATCCATTTAGACGTTTAAGCCCAGTTGAAACTTTGTTCTGCCTCATATCTTCGTATCCCAATGACGTTCTAATAGCTACCTCACCAAAATAATCGTATCCCATTCTCATTTTATTCCCAACACTTAAAGCTCTTGTTACATTTGGGAGTATGGGAGAAAGATCTTGCCCGGCAATAATTTTCTTCATTCCATCGGTTAAAACATTCTCCATCTCTTTTCTTCGAGCAAACTGTAAAATGGCTTCCTCAGCATACTCCTCTCCAAAAGAGATATCCATGGCAAAAATCTCATCAATAACAGAAAAATATTCATCTATTGTTATATCGCTCTTCTGTCGCTCCGTATACATCTTTGTAATTTCATTTCGGAGAATATCTTTTGTCATTGGTTTGCCAAACTTTTCCAATATTGGTTTGGCTCGTTTGTAGATATCTTTATTAAATGTGGTTTTAAAATATTTCTCCAGCACGAAATTACTATTCTTCAAAAAGAATTTATTGTTACGTAGCAGGAGAGCAAGCAGTCTTGTTTCAAACGTATCGTCAAAATTAAAACTTTCCAGCATTTTTTATCCTTCTATCGTATCCCTTTAACTCAACTACAGAACACATTCCCTGTAGTCTACTAATTGCATGTGGGTGTAAACCAACTTCCTTCAAATTTTCTATTCTAATATTGGAAGTAACAACCAAACGGCCACGATGTTCGTACCGTCCGCTTATGATTTTTCTTAAAATTTCTGCATCCTTTGGTTGACAAGTTGAAATATCATCCAAAAAAAGAATCCCACATTCACTTAAAAGTTCTGTAATCTCATCGTCCTTCTCTTTTTTAATGTCTTCAATTATTTGATTATATGTGGTAAAAAATATTTCTGATGGAGAAGACTCATCCAATTTAGCAACTAAAATCCGGTACAAAGATATGGCTATATGAGTTTTCCCAACACCAAATCCTCCTTGCAAATAAAGGCCGGAAAGGTTGCCTTCTATGAATTCTTTAATAGGTTTAATTATATGATGGTTTCCTGTAAAATCAAAATTTGACAATAGGCAGTTACAGTAAATTATAGGAATGTAACGCAAATTTGTAGTATGATAATAGTTTATCCCAAAATTTACAAAATGTTTATCCAATTTTCACACCTTACCTTATTGTTCCCAATTTTCTCTTTCAATAATGTCATTAAGTAAATTCTTGGGCCTTTTACGGTATTCAATCTTCTCTTTCCTTACTTTGATATAATCACCACTAACTTTAGTAAGGGATAATTGACCATTAACCCATTGGTTTAGAGCATCTATGATTATAATTTTTAAGGGAACATCCATTTCTCTTGCTTTGTTTTTAGCAACATGAAACAATTCAATTTCCCCATCCCCAATAAATCGTATTAAATAATCGTCTTTCTGTTTGTTTGGTCCCATATACCCCTCATTTCTTTGGTCTTCCTCTATTACCTATTCTCAAATGTTCTTCTCTATGACAGTTATCACATAGAGAAATTTGTTTTCTTGTCCTAACATCTTCTTTAAAAATATCTGTTCTTTCTTTTGTAGGTTTACAACGAAACAAAAGCGAAGCACCACTCTCTTTTGTTTTTGGATTGGTATGGTGAAAATCTATTGCAGAAAAACATTTATCACACTTATCCATTTCAAGTTGATACTTCCATCCATATACTCCTGAGTGGTTCTTTTTATAGGTAATTTTGGTCTTCCAACTCTTTGCTTTTCTTTTTTAGCGACTCTCTTCATATATCTCTCCTATAATATAGGAATATATATATATATTCCTATTTAATATCTCTCCTCATACGTATTAACCACCTTGTCCAACTGATTGATCCCAATGTTCGTTTTCAATAATTTGATTTACTGTTACCTTTCTTTTCTTTGCAACCTCCACCTTTGGTTTTACATGGTTGAGTTCCCCTTTTACCAAGTCATGCAAAAGCATTTCAGGATATACCTTTTTAATCCTCATCCGATAAAACACTTTCATCCTATGCATTCCTTCTTCAATGGTCCATCCCCTCGAAAGTATTATATTTCTAATAGATTCAACGCAAAACCAATCTTTAGTTCTGAAAAGCATTCCGCTACTTACATCAATACTATTCTTTAAAGCTGTCAATTCTTCTAAAAAATTTAATGTCTCCACCTCATTAGCATCCAAACCAACGACCAGGGAAATACAAACCAACGTTTCAAAAATGCGAGTTCTGAACTCCTCCGCCTCATAACTTCCATTACATCCAAACAAATGGTTAGGATTATAGTATGATCTTCCGTTTTGCACAAGAAAAAATTCTGCAGCAAGTTTATAAAACCGTATTTTATTCATCCCCAAAACGTTGCAACGAAATTCTTCAAGTTCATTACAAAACTTGTAAAAATCCTTGCGTTTGTTTACTGATGATAGGTATTCAATAAACGGTTTCACTGTTATAAATCTATGGAATCGTCTTCTCTTCCGGAAGTCATCAATTGATCGAAGAAAAACCGGTACTGTATTAGGATCTACTTCTAAACCAGGGTTTTTCACTGATAGTATTGGTTCTCTTTTAGCAATCATAATTCAACCACATCCCAATTATTGTTTTTAACCTCATAAATTTTCATACCCATACCATAATATGTATTCAATCTTGAATAACTATGTTTCTCCAAATGAGGATTGTTCGTATCAATAAAATCAACAACCGTTACAACATTTTCACCTTGTTTCTTTCGTAAACCTCTCCCAACCCTTTGAATTGTTTTAAGGGCTGATTTATCTCCAACACCTATAATTAGCACATCCATAGCTGGAACATCTAAACCTTCATCGGAAATAGAAGTGCTGATTACACAGGGTATCTTCTTCTCTGCAAATAATTTCAGCACTTGTTGGTTTCTTTCCGGTGTAGACCCCTCCCCGCTAATGAATTCTGCTTTTACTCCTGCCTGTCTGAGCATTTCTGTTAAAATCTGCCCATGTTGGATTCTAAAAACAATTATAAAAACAGACTTTCCAATCTCCACAAATTTCTTTGCGGAAGACATGATTAATCCATTCCTATACTCAGATAAAACGATACTTTCATCATACACTTTAGCGTAAGGATAATGGCGAGGAAGGGTTGGGTATTTTATTTCGAATAAATAAACAGAAGGTGTCGCCGATATGCCCCATTCTATCAACTGCTCATTCGTTACGGAAGCTATTTCGTCTCCAAGTAGTCCACGAACGGTCATGTTGGAAATATCATCACGCAAAAGAGGTGTTGCTGAGAGGCCATACCTGTAGTAGGCCCCACATTCTTTCAAACAGCTTGTCCAAGTTTGTGCAGAAATATGATGGCACTCATCACTTATAACTATGGGAAAGTTTTTCAGAATATCTTTTATCAATGGATCGTCTAATCTTTTAGCAACAGACGCAACGGAAAGAACATTTACATCCTCAAGATGAACTTCTCCCCTTCCAACAATTCCAACTTTAATCCCAAGTCGTGCTTCAAATCTCTCTTTTGTTTGATGTAAAAGTGTTAAACGGTGAGTAAAAAAATTAGCTGGATGTCCCAAGATTTGGATGACTCCGGCTGCTACTTCTGTATTATGCGTATAGATTAAATTTGCTACAAAATTATTATTCTTTTTTGTTGTTAAATTAAAAGTATTTCTGTAGCCAATGCTCTTAATTGAAACAATTTCGTCCCATAAAACGTAATTGCTCGAAAGAATTCTAACCATCTTGTGGTGCTGCAACTTTTTAGCAAGATATCGGCTGGTATACCCACCGTCATTTAACCATCCATGCCGTTCCCCATTTTGTTTTAATAAATCTTTCAAATCCTTTCTCAACAAAGGAATTCTATCATGCTTATTTCTTTCACTTTTTTTAGAAAGATTATCTAATATTATATATTCTTTTGCTTTTTTAGTTTTTATCCCAATACATGTTATAAATCTTTTAATAGAATCGCGATGGGTAGTTCCCCAAAACCAATAGGATTTACCTTTAATAATTGATGAACTTATTGTTCCAAATATTCCAAATCTTAATAAAAGATATGAAATTTGTTCAACTAATTTTTTTGAGGCGGAGCAAAATCCAACAGAATCCCCACTGTACCAACCATCTCCGCAAAAATATCTATTTAAAAGTAATGCTATTTTTTTATCAGATAGCTTAAAAACAAAACCCGGAATTTCTTTATATCTCGAATTTTTATTTTTTAATCCACAAGAATCCAAAAATATTCGTGCACCGTCTATATTTTTATTTTGTACCAAAACCTTGCATTTATATCTTTTTCCAAAATTCCAAGGTTTACCCCCTTTTTTAAATCTACCTAAAAAATCTTTATCATATTTTTCGATCCGATAAGTATAATGTCCGGTTACTCCCTTATTATAAGCACCCCTATTTTTTCTTCTTAATCGTAAAAATTTAATATTTCCTTGATCTGGATCTTCAATAACTTCCGTATCGTTAAAACATTCTGCTACTTCTTTATACTCTTTTAGAATTTCCTTATCTGTATTCCAAAAAAAGACACCGCCATCGTATTTTCCTTCCGATAAATAATAACCTAAAAATATTAATTTAAAATCATCTATATCTTCAAAATTATCAGAAATTACATCCAATTTTCTGACAGTCCCAACAAATTCACCAACCTTCAAATCCGATAAACATTTAAATCCAGCTCCTGTTAAAATAGGATGATTTTTTGTAGCAGTTAATCTTTTCCCTCTCTTCGTTACAACTTCAAAAACTTCCTTTACTCCATCAAAGAAAACATATTCTACAATATCTTCTTCTTGATTCAGGTCCTCATTTAAAGATAATACTTTATCTCCTAATAAAATTTCATTTACTTTTTTAAATAATCCATTGGAAAGAAAAATAATAGAATCTTCGGTAAGGCATTTACCCGCATTTGGTGGAGCACAAATTATTCCCCTCTCACTTTTTATAGCATCCTCTATCATCTGTTCTTGGTAAGGTCTTGGGGTAATTCCTTTTAGGAATAGAGAATTATTAAAACTCGAAACCTTTTTACGCAAATCAATTTCTGTAAATTGATAATCTTTTAAATTGGATTTAACAAATCTAATTAACCCCGTGTAGAATTGCCCGGTAAGACGGTTATAAAACTTTGTGAAACCGTCCCAGAGACCTCTTTTATAAAAACTTGAAAAATAGTATCCTGGAACACGAACACTTAACAGTTTGGAAATAGCTTCAACCTCTACACTCGTGATCTTCTTCTTATTAACTCTTGTGTAGAGATTATCAGTGCTCAGTTCGAACATTCCCACTCCTAACAATTTTCACGTATTTATTTGCAATTTTCAAAATTTTATCATCAAAGACAAGTTTTTGGTATTCCAAACTTTTTGTTTCCTTACCTTTTGACTTTAAGAAAATAATTTGTCTCTGAATTTCAAACTGCTTTGCCTTTAGGTGTGCAAGCTTCTTCGCCATCCTATTCATCTGGAATAGGACACGAAAAATCTGAAAAATTTTACCGAGCCATTTAAAAATTTGACCCATTAGAATGCTAATCCGAGAATAACTGCAAGTTGGCCAATCATAATAGCCCACATCCCAACTTTTTCTATGGATTGTCC
>Ga0315284_10014904_pt1 | contig 11059 bp, 12 predicted proteins | sample YL17G09_16_MG_FD_203696 | JGI IMG/M metagenome (GOLD analysis project Ga0315284, IMG submission 203696) | Sediment microbial communities from Yellowstone Lake, YNP, Wyoming, USA - YL17G09_16 | ecosystem: Environmental > Aquatic > Freshwater > Lake > Sediment | place: USA: Wyoming | collected...
GCTTTGCATTTTTATGTTCTAAAGGATTTTTATCATAAAGCCCTGCAACATTTGTCAGATTTATAAATTCGCAGTTAAAATAAACTGCAATTTGCGCAGCAGTTGAATCAGATGTCTGATTATGGTGATATTCTAAAGCTCCGCAAAACATAATGTCTTTATTTTTAGATATTTTCTTAACTTCCTGCATTGTGTGGGGAATTCCTTCTTTAATATCACTATTAAAAAAATAATTCATAAATCTTGCATTTGCCCTTGTAGCAGAAATTCCAGCAAAACTCTGAAGTTTCTCACTAACTTTTATTTTTTGAAGAGCAGAAATATACATTCTTGCAACACTTCCTCCTCCGCACACTACGATAAATTTGTAATTTTTAAAATGTTTGACAAGCACCTTTTTCAGCTCAAGCAGAAATTTAAGATTAATCTCATTTTCATGAATAATTTGGCTTCCGCCAAGACTTATCACAATCACTTTTTTATTCTTCATTTTAATTATTCCAGTTAAGGAAGGTGTGTGAGAAGGAAACTTGGTTCCCTTCATTTGCATAATACAACAAAGGAAAATAGCATATTTAAGTTTAACTCATAAACTTAAGTCCAAACACCTAAATCAAAATATCATTCCTACTAATCAATTAACAAATCAACTTATGAATAAGCAATTAAATTAATCAAATAAAACAAGCGAATCAATCTATGTTTAAATTAAGAAAATTATGGCAGGATTTTCAAAATACAATTTAAAAATAAAACAAACTCATCTGCTAATGTATAAACAAGGCAAAAGTATGGAATAATTAGCAAAAGTAAAAAAGTAAATGAAATAAACCAAGCAAATCAACCCATGTTTAAACTAAGAAAATTATGGCAGGATTTTCAAAACAAGGATAGATTAAAAAACACAGGAAGTTTAATTCTTGAATGGAAGAAAGCTTAATTACAAAAGAAAAACTAAAAAAATATTTTTCAATAACTGAAAGGGCTCTTGCAATTGCTAAAAAAAATATAGTGAAAGGCAGAGAAAAACAGGCAGAAGAAATAATTTTAATGGCTGAAAATTACCTTTCAGACGCACATTTTTTTGAAAAAAAGCAGGACTTTGTAAATTGCTTTGCTGCAATAAATTATGCGCATGGCTGGATTGACTGTGGTGTCCGTCTTGGAATTTTCAATGTCAAGGATAACAGGTTGTTTACTGTTGGATAATATTCAAAATTGTTAATGATAAATTGATGTTCAGATTTTTATTTTGTTTTTGTAGCCCATAATTGATTAAGAAACCTCATTTTACGAATTGGTGTACTCAATAATAAGTTAAAATAGTTTAATCGATATAGGAATGTTGAAATTTTCAGCAGTGAAAATTTATTATGGGATGTTTAGAAATCTTCTCAATTATATTTATTATTGTATTATTCTTTTTAGTTTAAATTATTTTTCATCAGAATTATCTTGCTCCATCAATTTTTTAATTCTTTCAGAATGCAGGATTTTATCAAGGACTTTTATAAATTTATTTCCTAATGCCAATGGAATAGTAATAGAATGCTCATGAACCCACTCCCCATTAACTTTTTTCTTTTTTTGTATCAAAATATATTTTCCAAATTCACTTTCCAAAACATCAAACCAAATTGTTTTGTTATTATAATCCAATTTTTCAAAATCAAAATGTCTTATCCTATGATTTGGGTAGTAGACTTTTGTATTCCCGAATTGTTTCATATATATTTCATTTTCAAGGACCAGTATTTGAAGGTGCTTTTCAAGAGCCTTTCTTGAAAATCCTGTTTCCTTGACTAATTCACTCATTGTCAGCCCTTTTGCATTCTTCTTAAGAAAATCATTAAGCTCACCATGTATCAGTTTTTCTTTTTCAACAGGATTCATATTTTTCATATTTATATGAGAACCAAAAACTTTATATATTTATAGTTATTTGAATTAGTAACCAAGACTAAGTATCATATAAAAACAGGGGTAAAAATGAGGATAAAATTTAATGGAATAGGATGGAAAAGCAAAATTGCCTTGAAAAGAGCCACTCACAGCATTTCAATAAATAAATTAGTTGCAGAAGGGTGTTGTCTGGAAAAAGGGCAGGTGGTTTATTCTTACCTAGCCGAAGACGAGAATAAAAGGCAGATTATGATAACTTTTCTTGATGGAAAGAAGAGGGAAAAGTAAGCGGCGCAGGCATTTACAAGTATCTCCAATAGGTCTTAATCATTGAATAATGGAAAGCTATTATTTGATGAAATCTAATGTAATTTTGATTATTTTCTAATGAATTTTAAGATTATGCGAACTTTTATTATGAAGAAGTTACTTTTAAGGGTTCTTTAGAGCATCAGTTTTCTTTCTATCGGAGATACTGTCTACACAGAAAACTTTAATACTATTGAAAATACAAAGCACAAATTTTCTTAACAACCTCTTTACTTACTTTTTCAAAACTAATATCTTCAATGGACAAGCCTAACTCTCTTAATTTATGTTGGATGATTAATTGATTTATCATCATATCCCATTCTCCTGATTTAGATGTATGATAAATCGAATCAGAAAAATTTTCTAAAGTAAAAACATCTTTTTTGTCTGCTAGTTTTTCTTTAATATCTTTAAATTCACAGCTATAACCTTTTAAAAGCAAAACATAAAGATCAAATAAATCTCTAGCTTCATCTCTTTGACCAAAAATAAAATTTTTATCAAGAATGGCAGTAATTTTCTCCGCAAATATCTCTTTTGGATCAACTACTTTTAAGAAAATTGTTCCTTCTACATTAAAATAATTCAAGAACAAAGAAGCATTATGTTTTACTTCCTTAGCATCATAAATTAGCTTTTTTCTTGATGATAAATCAAATTTTATATGGCAAGGCTGATGGGTTTGAGAGAACACTGGGCCCCTAATATTTGTATGAACATTAAAACCAGTAGGATTTTCTTTAATTCTAAAGTAAATGTTATCAAAACCAAAAATTTCTCTAAGCATATTTGTTAAATGTTTGTTAAAAAGCAAATCAATATCCCTTTTACTTAATTTTCCTGCGAGAATATCAAAATCCAAATCTTCGGAAAATCTTGGGAAGTCATAGCATTTATATAAGCAAGTACCCCCTTTAAAAGCTAAATATTTTGTATATTTCTTAAGTTTCTTAGAATTAAAAAGTAAATGCAAAAAAACATTATGGAATAATTCTTTTTCTGTGTTTTCTAAAGGTAAATAAACTTTATTTGCTATCCCTTCTAATTGAAAAAAATTTATCGGCATTTAACTCTCCATTTCTTTAGTTTTGATTTATCTAATAATCCGCATAAGTTTTTGTCAATAAACAAAGGATTATAATCTAAATATTTCTTAAAATTATTATAGAGATCATAACCTAAGCTATCAAAAACTATTCCTATCTTTTTTAAAAATTGTTTATTTTTTAACTTTAAACAAATTTTTTTAATCCTTTCCAAAGAAATTTTTTCTTTTTCTATTTTAATTGCCTGTATAACTACTGACAATGGAGCTAAATCAAAATATAAACAATCAATGATAGTTTTTTCTATTGAAGCAATATCCATAGTATATTGTTCACTCACTTCATTAAAAAATTCAAATAAATATTTCTTATCTACAGTTAAATATCTTATTTTTTCATTATTAAAAATCACTATTTTTTTATTTTTCTTTTTAATAGTTAAAACATCAATTTGTTGAGGTAATTGTTCAGTGAGATTATAAAATCCTAAGGCATACCAACCAGTAATATAAGAAGGACTAACTAGATGAGTAGCTATAGTCTGAGCAAGATTGCATAGGGTATATTTACCAAAAGCTATTTTTTTAATTGCTTTTTTATTGTGAAGTCTAGTTAAGACTAAATTCGCATATTTTTTATCACAATCCAATATCTTTGCTACTTCTTCTGCATTGAATACAGGATATTTTCTCAATTCATCTAAAAGTTTAATTGCATTCATAATTTTAATAGAAACTTAATTACTATATAAATGTTTTCATTTTATATCAAATTTGATATTAATTGAGTAATAAAATATTAAAAATAGGGTTATTACTTTAGTTATGCATAAACAAAGAAATCCTAAATTTTATTATAAAAATTTTGTCAGCCCTAAAATGCATGTTTTTGCACCCGCCAAAACATACGCATCAGTTATATAAGTAATTATAATCTTTTTTACTGATGAGTGAAAGTCAATCAAGATACAGCATTGTGGAAAGATTAACAAGAAAGAAACTGGAAATAATTAGTTCAAAAACAAAATTAGCAGAAGAAGTTGAAGATGCTAAATATAGGGCGGAAAAAAGAAAATCTGATTTAAAAAATTGGGAAATGAATATAAAACAAGATAATGAAAGAACAAAAAGAGAAAAAGAAATACAGATTAGAGATGCTGAAAGGGATGCAGAAGATATTGAAAAAAGAAAATCTTCAATGGAAAATTCATTAAATGAACAAATCAAAACAATTGATGGGGCTTTAGATAAAATACAGAAAATAAGTGAGACAGCCCCAGCAAATCAATAATCTTTATATTTGCTTCGAGAAAACAAAAATTGCTATGTGCTTGAAGTTACAAAATGGTAAAAAATATGCAATGCCATGTGCTGCATCCTTAATCTACTGTAGATTAATCTATTATAGATTAAAGGTTAAACTTTTAGGAATATGGGGGATGCTGGAAAAAGCAACCCTATGTTGATTTATAATTTGCTGTCAGAAATGGCAGCTTTATATTAATTAAAATGAGTCAAATAATGAAAGACAGAACAAGAAAGCAAAATGGGATGGTATGGAATATTTTTAATACAGAATCTTAAAATAGCATTTAGTCTAAGACGCGTTGATGAAGACAATCTCTATTCTAATTTTGATTTATTAGACAAATTTTTTGAAAAATATGATAAGCTTAAGGAGGATATGGAATTTGTGCAGGAAATTCCAGAAGAAACCAAGACTTTTTCAGCAAAAGCAGTAGCAAAAATGTTTAACATAATTGATGGATTTAGCTATCTACCAGAAGTTTCAAATGACTTTTTGCTTCTTTATTTTTTACATAAAAAGGGATTTGAAATAAAATATTATCCTGAAGATAAGATTAATCTGGACAAATTAAAGAAAAAAAGATGGAGAATAATTGGATGATTTTAAGTGATTTTAAGTGAAATTTGAGTTTTTCCTTTTAATTCCTTTTTTTGGCTTTCTTACTGCCAACGCGCCGCCAATAGCACCTATTCCAACAAGCGCAGCCAAGCCAGAAAGTGTTGAGGCTGGAAGATAAGTAATTATTCTCATCCTACCCAATTGGCTATTATTTGCTTAATGTAATCCTGATATATACGTATACTTGAACCTTTTAAAAATAAACAAAAGGAGCCATAAATATAGAACATTTGTCTATATCAACTTTTTTAGCAATACTTAAATTTGGGATAAATGCAGTTTCAGCAGAATAAGTGCTTATAAAACTCCTTAATGCCCTTGTAACCTTTGGCGTTGACTTTACTTCTATTGGGATTATTATAGAATCAACTGCTACAAAATCAACTTCTGTTTTAGATGTTGTCCTCCAATATTTAATATTATGTATTGTTTTTAGCTGGTTATAAACAAAGTTCTCATATAAATGTGCAAAATCCAAATTATTAAAATTGCTTAAAAGATAATTTCTTATACCAAAATCAACAAAATAAATTTTTGGATTTTTTCTTAATTCTGTAATTAAATTTTTATAAAAAGGAGTTACAACTGAAATAATAAAAGAATCCTGAAGCAATGGGATAATTTCTTTGAGTTCATTATACTTAAGCCCTGTATTTTCAGTTAAAGTTTCATATTTTATCACATTTCCCAGCATTTCAGACAAAGATTTTAATAAAACTACAATTTTATCCCTATACTTATTTCCATACATAGGAATAACATCTTTCTCAATGTAAGTTATAAACAAATTTTTTAATATCTCCTTCTTTTTTTCTTTATCACTTTCTAAAACAACCCTAGGATAACCCCCAAAAGTTAAATATTCATGCAATAACCCATTTAATTCATTTATCAATACACTTTCTTTTAAATTTGTATTATGTAGATTAATCTTTATTTCCTTGTATATCTTCTCATATCTTTCATTTTTTGCTCTCAAAAATTCAAGGAAATTAAATGGAAGTAAATTAAAAAAAATCACTCTCCCAACAAGATATTTTCCTAAACTTGTTAAATCAAAAGATGAAGAGCCAGTTGCAATAATCTTTTGATTGTTAACCAAATCAAAAATAATTTTTAATTTTTTTCCAACATCTTTTATATTTTGGACTTCATCAAATAAAAAATATGTCTTTTTATTATTGACTATGTACGAATTAATAAATTCTTTGCAGTTATTCTCAAAACTCATTCTTACTAAATCATCATCAAAATCAATATATACTATATTTAAATCCTCCACCCCTGTTTCAATAAGTCTTTTTTTTATTCTGTTAAGGAGAGTTGTTTTACCACATTGTCTAGGACCCCTTATCACTAATATTTCTCTTTCATCAATCCATTTTTGAATTTCCTTTTCTAACTCTCTTTCAATATATACCATATTATCCATACTTTCAACAAGTTTATAAATCTTTCTATTTATTTAGTTTTAACTTAGTTATTTCCAAATATTTATTTGTTTTTACAAAGTTATATTTATAGGGTTTTATAACTTTAGACTTTCAACTAATCTTTTTATCAAAAAAACAATGTGCCACCCACACATAAATGCTTCAAGAACTTTTAGTTCTTGAGAGTGCTCAGAAATCTATAAAAGATTTCTGACATGTGGGTTTGTGACAGGCACTTGTTTTTTGGATGCAAGAGAAATCTTTTGTAGATTTCTCGGCACAGAAATTCTGCGAATTTCTTGTGCTCAAGATTCCAACTCCACACTGAAGTGTGGAGTTTTAGTCAAGAATCTTGACATCACAGAAATCTTTATAATTTCTTTATTTTTTGAATAGAATTAGAGGCTATTAATTTTTAATTCCTTTTTTTTGGCTTTCTTACTGCCAAAGCACCGCCAAGCGCACCTATTCCAACAAGCGCAGCCAAACCAGAAAGCATTGCCCTCGTATTTTACTTAAAAATAGTAACATTAGTTTCCTTTAGGAAACGAAAGGTTTAAATATAAGTTCCCATTAGGAAACTTATGAATGAAATAACTGAGATATTAACACTTTTAAATCCTTGGTGGAAAGAAAGTACTGTTAGTAAGAACCTTGCAAAGGAGTTCAAAAGACAAGTATTTGATAACATTAAAAGGCTTATTAACTATAGACAAATAGTTCTTTTATCCGGCTTAAGAAGAGTTGGAAAGACAACATTATTATATCAAATAATTGAACATCTTATAAATAATACTGATCCTAAAAGAATTGTTTTCTTTAGTTTTGATAAAAAAGTTGAAGAAATAATACAAATTTTAGATCATTATCAAGAAGTTACAGGTATAAACTGGAAAAAAGAAAAAATTTATGTTTTTTTTGATGAATTAACAAAATTAGAGGATTGGGCAAATAAACTAAAAATTATTTATGACTCATTTCCAAACTTGAAACTTTTTGTTTCGTCATCAAGTAGCTTGATTCTTGAAGAAGATGCTATAAAGAATTTGGGCGGGAGATATTTTATTGCAAACTTAAAACCTCTTTCATTTTCAGAATTCTTGGAGTTAGATGGCAAACAAAATCTAATTAAAAACCATAAATTATTTGAAAAAGAGATTCAAGAAGAGTTTCACAAATATCTTTTAAGAAGTTTTCCAGAAATAGTTAAATGGAAAGACGAATTATTAATAAGAGATTATTTGAGATCTACCATAATAGATAAAATAATAAAAAGCGACTTGCCAGATAAATTCAAAAATACTAACAAAAATCTTCTGATTGCACTTTTAGAACTTTTTTATAAAGAACCTGGATTTTATTTAGATTATGATAGTTTATCAAAAAGCCTTAGAATAAGCAAAAAGACTCTTATAAAACATATTTATTACCTTGAATTTTCATATTTAATCAAAATTGTTAGAAATTTTAGAGTCAGCACATTAAGCTCAATGAGAAAACTGCAAAGAGTTTATGCTTATTGGTGGACTTTAGCATATTGTTATGGAGATAATATAGATAAAATAACTGAAAATATTGTTGCAAGCAGTCTTGATGCTAAAAATTACTGGACAAAAGGAGGAAAAGAAATTGATTTTATAGTATTAAATAATAATAAAATAATGCCTATTGAAGTAAAAAACAAAAACGAATTAAGAAAAGAAGATATTAAAACTATGGTTTATTTTCTTAAAAAATATAAAATAAAAGAAGGATTTTTTGTTTATAATGGAGAAGAAAAAGAAATTTATATTGACAAATTAAAAATTAATCTTATTCCATTATGGAAGTGGATGTTGAAAGAAAGATAATTACACTCTTTTTCACAAAGTTTGTGGTTTCAACCGCAAACTTTTAATTAACTACAGTATCACCACAGAAATCTTTATAATTTCTTTATTTTTTGAATAGAATTAGAGGCTATTAATTTTTAATTCCTTTTTTTTGGCTTTCTTATTGCCAAAGCACCACCGCCAAGAGCGCCCATTCCAACAAGCGCAGCCAAGCCAGATGATTATTGGTATTCTAAATCACAGAAATCTTTTAACTTATTTCTAATTTTCATTTAGCAACCATTTCCACAGAGGAATAAGTTTAACCATACTATCATCAAATTTAACTATTCTTTCATCATTTTTTGTTATCATCATTCCTTGTTTTTTATTAAATTTTCTCATAAATTCTTTTAAAGCTTTAAAATCTTCAGAATTAATTTGATTTTGATATTTTACTTCTATAGGAAAGTCGTTATATATTATATCAACTTCATGTCCATTTTTCCAAAAACTTGTTGCTTTAAGGGTATTTATTGCCAAAGTTTCAGCCATTTTTCCAAAAAAAGACTCATCAATATTAGTTTTATATAAATAAGATAATGCATTATCAGAAGGATAAATTCTTTTTCTCTTTCTTAAAGTTGTAATGCTTCCTTTTCTATAGTTCCCCAGTAAGTTAACTAAAAAACTTTCTTTCAAATAAAATACATAATCTTTTATTACTCTCCTATCTTTGTCAAATTGTTCACTTAGTGATTGATAATCTAAATACATCCCAGGGTTTGTAGCTACCAACTCTAAAAGAACTCTTAGAAATTCTGGATCTTCTATTTTAAATGTTTTTAGAATATCTTTGTATACTATTTTATCAACAACCAGTGCTCTAATATACTCTTTAAAATCTTTATCGCTTTCAAAACTGAAGGTTTCAGGAAAACCCCCTCTTTCTATAAATTTAAATAAAAATGGCTTAATTTTAGACTCATATTTAAAATCATTTTCATGTATTTTATTAAACTTAAGATATTCTTTAAAAGAGAAAGTAGATAATGAAAATTCAAATATTCTGCCAGCCAATGTTTCTTTTGTTTTTTTCTTTATGAATAGAGATTCAGAACCGCTTATTACAAATTTTAATTTGGGATAAAGGTCATAATATTTTTTTAATTCATTTTCCCAATTATTGCATTTTTGAATTTCATCAAGAAAAATATAAATTTTATCTTCCCTAAAATCCTTTTTTTGTATTTCTTTATATGTTTCTAATACTTCGCTCAATTTTACAGACATTTCGTCAAATGAAAAGAATAATATGTTTTCATAGGGGATTTTATCTTGAATTAACTTTTCAATTATTTGATAAATTATTGTTGTCTTTCCAACCCTTCTAAGTCCAACTAATGCTATAATCAATCTTTGTTTTAAGTGATTTTCTATTTTTTGATAAATATCCCTTTTAAATGGCAGGGCAAGTTCTGGATCTATATTTCTTCTTATCCACCAATGATTAAACTCTTCTAATTTAGACTTTTCCATTTTTCTATATTATTCCTATTTTTAGTTATTATTTAGCTATTATAATATGTACATTAGAATGTACATATTTATAAACTTTGTGGTCATTCCAATGTACTGTAGTATCCGAAAATTAGTTCGCCTGGAGAATCCTAACGAATTAATGGTTAAGTTAAACAATAAAAAGATAAGGTGGGCTGTAAATCAAGTCGTAAAAAATAGTAAAAATCCAAAAGAAATAGCTGAAATCTACAATGTTTCTGAAAGAAGAATTCAAGCTCTTGTTAAAAAATATAAAGATACAAATGTTTATCCTTCTATGAATAGAAAAAGAAGACGTTAACTACTCGGGGTTAAAACCCCGAGCGTATTAGAATTCACTAATTCTTTTTTGCAAAACAAGAACCTTATCAGGAACCATACTTTTTGTTTCCCAATGCTTATCTTGACATTCTTCTACATAATGTTTCATTGTTTCAGAATTAACAGCTCCAACACTTCTATAGAAATGCCCTTCACTCCAAAATTTTTCTCCATAAAGCTTTGTCTTAAAAAGATAGCTAAAATTCTTTCTCATCATATACGAACTATATCCTTTGATTTGCTTTACTAATTCTATCTCACTAACAAATCTTACATTTGAAAGAAACAAATGTAAATGGTCTGGTCCAAAACCATATCCAAGGACAACAACTTTCAACTTTTGCAATTTTTCCAAGATATATGCAAAAGTTAATTCTGCAATCTGTTCATCTCGAAAAATATCTTGCCTATATGCTGGAGTAAGTTGTATATGAAAGTTACTTTCTCCAATAGCATTTGAGCTAGCTACTAATTTTATTTCCATTTTTCATCACCTCCCGTAAAGTTTAATTAGAAGCCTAGCTATAGCTAACTGAATTCATGCAGTGAGCTGAGCTAAACTCCTCACTGCTAAATATTTTCTAGAAATAATAAACTTACTGCTGACTCGCCCATTCAAATTTGAAATTCAATCTCGGGATTAAAATCCCGCAGGGTTTCTTTCAAGGGCTCGTCCTAAATAAATCTCCAATTAGAATTAAAAAAGTATTTGATTATCATAACAGTTAAAAGCGCAAATAAAAATGCA
>Ga0315284_10014905_pt1 | contig 11059 bp, 9 predicted proteins | sample YL17G09_16_MG_FD_203696 | JGI IMG/M metagenome (GOLD analysis project Ga0315284, IMG submission 203696) | Sediment microbial communities from Yellowstone Lake, YNP, Wyoming, USA - YL17G09_16 | ecosystem: Environmental > Aquatic > Freshwater > Lake > Sediment | place: USA: Wyoming | collected...
GAATTTAAAATCTAGGTGGTCTTTTTCCCCATGGGCACTTAGGCGATGAATTCGTTGAGGAGTTTTTTTGTTCTTCGCCCGCTCGGTGTGCAAGATGTTGGCGGCCATGACTGCGCCGTGCCCTATGAAAGCCGATGGCAGCTTTCGCAAGCCGCCGTGTCCAGAACTTGATATCGCATTTTGCGATATCAAGTCTCTCATCTCTTGGCGCGTAAGCTAAAACATGAAGTCGTCGGGAAAACGTCTGTGGTTGCGCTTCACGGCCTCATTAAATCGGAAGATTGGCACACCATAAAGGGCCGCCAGGTCTCGATCCAAAATCACTTTCTGGCCGCGAACCGTTAGGATCATTTCCTCTATGCTGGGCCCCTGGTATCTTTCGAGTTTCCCAGTCACAAGTGCCTCCTGAAAGCCCATTTCCTATCTCGTTGCTCCCGTGGTCGGTGAGGAGGACAGCGAAATGTCGCTTTTTTACACAGAATAGAGCAATTTTGAAATCTACGTGGCCTTTATCCCCATGGCCACCTTGGTGTTGAATTCGTTGAGCAGCTCTTTTTTGAACTTTGACCCCCATTTGTAATCATCCTCAAAGATCTTCATCTCCTGCAGAGGAATGGCGCCCTTGGGGGGAGGTACGTCTGGCCGCACAGAATAATTCCCCAGGCTGACGGCTAGCTCCTGTGCTTTCTTGGAAAGGATGAACTCCAGGAACTTCTTGGCCCCGTCCATATTGGGGGCGTGGGCCACGATGGCCGAGCAGGAAGCCTCGGCAAAAGTGGGGCTAGGATTGGTGAAAGCAATGGGATAGCCTTCGCTGGCCAGCTGGAAGACCCGGTCGTAAAAAGTGATGCAAATGGGGAATTCGCCGGTGGCCACAAATTTTGCCGGCGCGGACCCGCTGCGGGTGTACTGAGACATATTGTTATTCAGCTTGCTCAGGTATTCCCACCCTTTCTTCGACTGGATCCCCGTCTCCCCTTTTTCGCGGTAGAGCTGCACGATGGTGACTAAAAAGGCGTAACCGGTCCCGCTGGCTGCCGGATGGGGCATGATGATTTTATCCCTCCACTTGGGGTTTAGGAGGTCTTCATAACTTTTCGGAGGTTCCTGGCCCATCTTTTTGAACGTATTCATGTTGTAGGCAATGACCAGGGGATACATGGTCGTTCCGGTGAAGGTGGGTTCATTCGAATAAGCGTATTGGGGCAGGACATACCTGGCATTGGCCGGTTTGTAAGCAGCCAGCAAATCCTCCTCTTTGGCTTTGTCCAGGAGTTCCGCGCGAACTGAATGCCAGACATCAGCCTGGGGCCTGGCCTTCTCCACTTTGAGGCGGGCGTAGATCTCTCCGGTGGAGATGTTGATGGACTCCATCTTGGTCCCCGTCTCCTTTTCGAGCATCTCCCCGAACTTTTGCATGATCTCATCTTTCCATGGAGAATAGACCAGGATCTTCCCCCCGGCAAAGGCCGGAGCTGAAAACATTAGAACGACAAAACAGAATGAAGCCAGCAGTGACAGATAACGCCCTATACTCATTTATTTCCCCCTTCGTTGAAAAAGGTATGGTCGAAATTAAACCAGGACACAGTACGGCATGGCTGGAACCAAAAAGACCCACTTCAAACTATAAACTTAAGGTGCTTACAGGCCTATTCGCTTGACAAAACTTCGAGAAATCGACTCTTGATGAAATCGTAAGAAGTCATGAACATCTTCCCCTTCCTTGATGGGAGAGAGTCACGGTGAGGGTGAAGAATTGCAGAATTTCATTCGCTTATTCATCCCCCTCCCCTTCATCCCCTCCCGCTAGGGGAGGGGAAATTTACTTTTTACGAGATCATCATTATTGGTAGCATAGAGCATTTCTCTGCGTCCTCTGTGGTTTTCTTTGTTCCTCTATTTCCGGAGGATTTTCAACAGAGGCGGCAAAGGCAGGGTATTGATTACGTCTCTGGCCTCTACCCATCCGCGGCGGGCGGTAAAAACGCCGAACTTCATCAATTCCAGTTGCCCGGTGCTATGAGCATCCGTCGAGATCACCAGTCTGGCACCCATCTCCTTGGCCATGCGGGCATCCACATCCCGGAGGTCCAGGCGGTCCGGGTAGGCGTTAATCTCCAAGACCACCCCGTGATCGATCGCCGCCTGGAAGACTTCCTTGAGGTTCACTTTGTACGCTTCGCGCTCCAGGATGAGCCGTCCGGTCGGATGGGCGAGAATACTTACGTGCGGGTTCCCGATGGCCTTGATGATCCTGCGGGTCATCTCCCCTTCTTCCATGTTGAAGCGCGAATGCACAGAAGCAAGGACCACGTCGCACTCTTTGAGGATATCGTCCTTCAGGTCCAGGCTTCCATCTGCTAAAATATCGACTTCCACCCCCTTGAGGATGCGTATCCCAGGGATTTTGCCGCCGGCTTTCTCGACCTCTTGGAGGTGCTTGGCCAGTCTTTTTTCGTCCAGACCCCCGGCCACGCGCACAGCTTTGGAATGGTCGGTAATGGCAAGGTAAGCGTAGCCCATCTCCTTGGCCTTTTGCGCCATCTCCGCAATGGTGTTTTTGCCATCTGTGGCGGAAGTATGCATCTGCAAATCCCCGCGGATGTCGCCCAGCTCGATCAGTTTGGGAAGCTTTCCTTTTTCCGCGGCCTGAATTTCCCCCCGGTCTTCCCGCAGTTCGGGCGGGATGAACGGAAGTCCTACGGCCTTAAAGACATCCTCCTCGTTGGCCCCGCTCAGCCGCTTCTCATCTTTCGCCCGAAAGACACCATACTCGCTGACTTTCAGGCCCAAATCTTTCGCCCGCTCCCGGATGGCTACGTTATGCGCTTTTGAACCGGTAAAATAATGCAGGGCCGCGCCATAGCTTTCTTCCTCCAGAACCCGCACATCCACCCGCAGCCCGCACTTCAAACGAACGCTGGACTTGGTCTCCCCCTCGGAGATCACCTCGGCCACATCCCCGTAGGTCGTGAAACGGTCCATCACTTTGCAGCCCCGGCCACAGATGGCCAGGAGGTCTAAGTCCCCGATCGTCTCCCGATGTCGTCGGAAGCTTCCAGCAGGGTCCAGCCTCTTCAACCCCGGGATGCCCTTCAGGTACTCGAGCAGGGCCTGAGCGTAAGTAAATCCCACCGAGAGCTTGAAGCGGCCCATTCCAGCGCGGTATTGCTCGATGGACTTCAGGACTTTCTCTTCGGTCTTCAAACCCATCCCCGGGAGATCCCGCAGCTTTCCGGCTTGAGCCGATTTTTCCAGCCGGTCCACCGAGTCCACGCCCAATTCATCGTAGAGCAACTTTACCTTCTTCGGGCCCAATCCTTCCAGCTTTAAGAGTTCGGTTAATCCCGGGGGAACCTTCGCCCGCAGCTCTTCGAGGAAACCGCACTTTCCCGTGGATACGATCTCCTCGATTCTCTCCTGGAGGGACTTACCAATTCCCGGGATTTGCTCTAGATCTTCCCCGGCCCGGACCATGGCCCGCACGCTCTGGCCCATGTCCGCAATGGTCCTGGCGGCGTTGCGGTAGGATCGTACCCGGAAAGGATTCTCTCCCTGAATATCCAGGATATCTGCGATTTCCGTGAGTAGGTCCGCGATGCTTTTGTTTTCCACGGCCGACCTTTCGACGAAGGATGGAGTGGGGGGAAGGGAGAATGCTCAGGATGCGCGCCTCCGGCAATCGGGCGTCACAAAGATCGTTTGGCGGCGAAGGAAAGCCGGGTCAGGGATTTTAAAAAATGTTGGAGCTCAGATTAAGTCCGCCCTCTCCAATCCCTGGAATACTTTGTCTGCAAAAACCTTGCAAGGTGAATCTCCGCTGGGAAAACACCGATACTTTTCTTCCTCTCGTTCCCGCCAGATGCAGGATTTACAATCTCCGGTCGTAAGGATACTCATCAGCCAGGCGATTTCCGTTTCGGTCAATTTATTCATCGAAGTGTCTCTTGTCCTCCTGCCCATTTCACTTTGCGGGGGTTACAATATTCTTTTCCGCTAAAAATGTCAATTTTATTTTGCTCTCGCCGATCTCCTTTTCCACCCGGGCCGGAGAATGATTTGAAGCGCAGACCACATTCCTAAAAACTGGGGGCGGGCGGATCAGGGATACCCCTTGACAATTCTTGTCAAATTCAATAGGGTTTTAGTAGGATTGAAGCTTCTCCGGGTCGGGGTAAATGAGGGGTGGATGAAATCAGATTCTTGGCTTTTGATCATCATACGTTCGCTCGAGAAAGTACAAACCCTACGGGTAGAGAAGCGAACTTTAATTATTCTGGCCTTGGGGGGAATTGTCTTCGCGGGGGGTTTGGCTTTTTTTGCCTATGAATACTTTTCCCTCCTTTATGGGCGGGATCATCTGATCGATGAGGTTCAAAAGCTGAAAAAGCAGACCTTTGCCCTGGAACAAAAATTGAAGAGAACCTCCCCGGAGAATATACCCCAGAAGCCGCATCCCCCCCCGGTCGTTATCAATGAGCTGGAGGTGATGCGGCGGGGAGATCGAGAGGGGTTTGCGGTGCGGTTCCGTTTGGTCAATCAGCATCCCCAGGGAAATCCCCTATCCGGAACTTTGGCCATGGTCGCTAAGAATGAGACCCTCCGGACCCCCATTTACCGAGTTATCCCGGAGATGCGCTTGAACAAAGGCATTCCCCAGCAGCCGGAAAAGGGGAGCCGGTTTGAAGTAAAAAGACAAAAATTCGTAGAAGCTTTTTTTGATGCCTCCTCAGAGGCCACCTTTAAAGCCTTGACCGTCTACGTCTATTCCGCAGACGGAAAACTCATCTTGCAAAAGTCCACCGAGATTCCCGAAGAGTGAAATCCGGGTGGAAAGACGAAGGGGGGTTGGGGGTGGATGGGTCGTTGACCTCGCTGAACAGGGAAAAAGGAAAAAAATTTTTAGGCAGCATGTTTTCCCACGAAGAGAAAACGGTCAGCCTGATTGGAGAAGGGATCTCGGTCGTGGGTACGCTGAATTTTGAGAGCGGAGTGGTGCGCGTGGACGGCCGCTTGCAGGGGAAGATCATCGGTGGCGGTACATTAATCATCGGCCAGGGGGGTATCGTTCAAGGAGAGGTCCATGTGGGCAGGCTAATCCTCTGCGGCCGGGTGGAAGGAACCGTGGACACCTCCCAATTCACCCACATCGCTCCCACGGGAAAACTCTTTGGGAAAGTTCAAACCCCTCAACTCGTCATCGATGAGGGAGGAGTCTTTGATGGGGAAAGCAAATTCATGGGCAAAGAGGAAACGGCGGTGGCTTCCCCTCAGCTCTGAGCGACTTCCTGATCCCTTCCGGGAAATGAATCTCGGCCCGGAAGGAGGCCGGTCATAACCTCTTCTCTTCCTTCCACTCCCACGAGTAAAAATCTGGAATCTGCTGGCAAATGATGAGCCCGCGGTCGGAGAGCTTGCGCAGTTTCCTCTCCACAAAGGATAGAGGCATGGATACAGCGTCGGCAATTCGCTGGGCTAGAATGGGGAGGGAATTTTCTCTTTGACCCGGCTCCAACGCTTCTGCCTGAGGAATCCTCCCCTGTTCTTCCAGGAGGTCTCCGGCCAAGAGTTTCCAGGCGAAATCCACTTCCAGCCGCTTCTCCATCTCCTCCCGGTAGGGTCCCCTATAAGTCCCCGCCAGAGTTCCTTTTTTCATATTCTCAATCTCCGCCCCCAGGTTTTGGAAGAATGACCCGGCAAAGCTTTCTACCTCGGCCGCGCTGAGGAATTCCGTCTCGGTGACGGCATGGTCGGCGTCGTAAAGCGACCAGTCATTGGTAAGGATTTTAAGCCCGTACTCCGCGGCCCGCTCCCGGATTCTGGTCCCCGGGAAAGGCGATAAAAGATGGAATCCATGGGGAATTCCCAGGCTCTGGGCGAAGGAAATGGTTTCTTCCATGGTTTCCCGGGTCTCGCCGGGGAGGCCGAGGATGAATGAGCCGAAGGGAGATATCCCGGCATCCTTGCTGAGCTGCACAGCCAGCCGGGCCTTTTCCAGGGTGGTACGCTTGTTGGCTCGGTCGAGGATTCTTTGGTTTCCGCTTTCCAGTCCGAAGCAGATCATGGCACAGCCGGCCTCTTTCAGCTTTCTAAGAAGAACCTGGTCTACGGTGTCTACCCGGGCGAATATGTACATCTGAAACTTTAAACCCCGACGCCCGATTTCATCGCAGATGGTCAAGACATGACGGCGATTCCGGGTAAAAAGGTCATCGTCAATGCATACCTCGTCGAAACCCAGGCGGTGAGCAGATTCAATTTCATCGACTACCCGTAAGGGATTGCGGAAGCGTCCCTGGCGGCCGATCATGCGATAGCCCAGGCAAAAAGAGCAGTTCATGGGGCAACCGCGGCTGGAGAGTACGCTGGCCGGGACCCGCATGGCCAGGTAGCGAGAAATGGGAAAAAGGGTACGATCGGGGAGCGGCAGCAGGTCCAGGTTCTTGATAAAGGGGCGATCTTCGGTCTGGAGGATCATTCCCTTCCGCCGGAAGGTCAGCCCCTTAACCTTTTCCAGACTCTCTCCGGCCTCGACGGCCAGGGCGAGTTCCTGGAGCGTCTCCTCTCCCTCTCCGCGGACGATGATGTCCACCTCGGGAAATTCGCGCAGGGTTTCTTCCGCGGTAAAGGTTACATGAGGTCCACCCATAATGACGGTGGCCTGCGGCGCAAGGGCCTTGCAGTACTGCAGAGTTTTTGCGGCCACAGGGAAATTTAAGGTCACGCTGGTGGCGCCGACGATGTCGGGTTGAAAGCGGGCCAAGCAATCTTCAATTTTTTTGAGGGAGTAACGGGTGGAAAGCAGGTCCAGGACTTCCACTTCCACTCCCTGCTGCCGGAGGTAGGTGCCCAAGAACATCAGCGCCGAAGAGGGCTTGGGGAATTCGGAGAACGGGTAAGGGGGTTGGATCAGAAGAACCTTCATCGGAGATCCTTATTTATATTTTTTTAATTCAATTCGATTGACCAGGCCAAAGGAGGATAGGGGCTGGGCGAAATCTTCTTCTTTGCCCACAACCAGGAGGAGCGATTTTTCCGGATGGAGGTGTTCCTCCGCCACCCGACCCAGGGTTTCCAGGGTTACCGCGGCCACCCGTTCCTGGTATTGCTCCAGGTAATCCTCCGGCATCCCATCATATTCAAGCTGCATCTGCTGACTGACAATGCTCGCCGAGGAAGCAAAAGAAAAAATGAACTGGTTGACCAGAGTCTTTTTTGCCCAATCCAGTTCTTCAGGGCTCGGCTTTTGATTGCTCTTCAGCCCTTCGATAATCCCGTAGAGGAGAGATATGGCTTTGTGGGCGGTGGAGGACTTCGTCTGGCAGAAGGCCCCAAAGACCCCATACCCCGCCCGGCCCTGGTAAAAACTACCCACGCTGTAGGCAAGCCCTAGATTGGAGCGGATTTCCTGGGTAAGGCGAGAGTTGAATCCCCCTCCTCCGAGGATGAAATTCAAGACTTTAAAGGGGATGTGGTGCGGGTGGGTGAGGGGGATGGAAAGGTGACCCAGGAGAATGGTTGCCTGCGGGAGATCCTTTGGAGCGTGGTAGATCGATTTTTTATTGCGGGCCGGTGGCGCCGGGAGAAAGGGAAGTTCGAGCAAGGAGCGCCGCCAATCGCGGAAAGCTTCCTCCAGAGAATTGATTATCTCCTCCTTCTTGAAGTCCCCAGAGACCCCCAGCAAGATGTTATTGGGCTGAAAGAACCTTTGGTGGAAGCCGGCCAGGTCTTCCCGCTGGATCTTCTCTATGGATTCGATCGTCGGGGCCAGCCCGCGGGGATTCCCCTCGTAGAGCACTTTCCGGAACTCCCGGTAGGCAATCTCCTCGGGATTGTCGTTGGACCGGCGAATGGCCTCCACTTCCTGTTTTTTGGCCAAGTCAACCTGCGTAGGGTCGAAGGCCGGTTTCAGCAGCAAGCCGGCAAAGATGGAAAGGGCGCGGGGGAAGTCTTTTTTCAGCACGGAAAAGGAAGCAGCTCCGGACTCCCGGCCCATGGAAAACTCCATTTCCGCACCCATGAACTCCAATGCTTCATTGATGGCCTGGGGGGTTTGATCGAAGGTCCCCCCGGTGCGCAGGAGAGTGGCGGTCAATTGGGCCAAACCGCTCTTATCGGGTGGGTCGTATGCCGAACCGGTGCGGATCAGGGCGGAAACATGCACCAGGGGCAACTCCGGGTCCTCCAGAAGGTAGAGGACCATCCCGTTGGAGAGGACTGTGCGGGCGGCTTTGGGCGGAACATATGAAAAGGGGGGAAAGGTCATCTCCCTGGGGTGTTTCAGGAGGTCTTCATCCTGGGAATAAGCCGGGATGGAGAGGCATAGAAGAAAAATGAAAAGAGTGAAATTCAGAAGACGTCGGTTCATGCCTGTGCTTCTCCTTGGAATCAGGGGGATTCAGGGGACTTGACCAGGGTGGCCACCGTGCGGTTACGAGAAGTAAAATATTTCCCGGTTACCCGGCGCACATCGTCAGCGGTGACTTTCTCGTAGGACTTCAGGCGTTCGGTAAAATATCGCCAGTCCCCAAATAAGCATTGCCCGTAAGAGAGCCAGTAGGCCAGTTTGGAGTTAGAGTTGAGTTTGCGCAGAATGGAGGTCTGAATCTGGTTCTTGACCTTCCTCAGCTCCTGCTCCGATACCGGCTCAGACTTCAGGCGTTCGAGCTCCGCCAAGATGGCCTTCTCCAGCTCTTCAGCCGTATGGGGGTTCCGGGGGGCGGCGAAGATCACAAAGAGGTTGGGATAGCGCTCCCCGGGGTAGCCGTTAGCGGAGGAGACCTCGGCCGCGATCTTTTCCTCATCGACCAGGCGCTTGTAAAGGCGGGAGGTCCTCCCGGAGCTCAACAGACCCTCGATGATCTCGCAGGCCACGTCGTCTGGGTGGGGTGGGTTCGGCTTGTGGAACCCGATGATCAATTGAGGATGGGCATCGGCAACCACCTGGATGCGCCGCTCCCCGAGCTGTTCCGGCTCTACGGTCCGCAGCGGCGGGGGGAGGGTTTGGGCGGGAACGCGCTCGAAATATTTTTTAATGACGGATAGGGCTTCATCGGGTTGGAGGTCACCCACCAGGGTCAGGACCGTATTCGTCGGCGAGTAGAAGGTACGGAAGAACTGTTCTGCCGTGCGTTTATCCAGGTGTTGAATGTCGGAAGGCCACCCGATCACGGGGCGGCCGTAGGGATGAGCCATGAAGGCGGCAGCCAGGAAATTCTCCGCCAGCTTGCGTGCGGGTTGAGAGTCGATGGATCGCCGCCGCTCCTCCATGACCACGTCGCGTTCGGAATAGAATTCCCGCAAAACAGGGTGGAGGAGGCGGTCGGATTCGACGCGCGCCCAGAGCTCTAAGCGGTTGGAAGGCAAATTGACCAAATAGGTGGTGGTATCTGCGGAGGTCATGGCGTTGAACCCGACCCCTCCATTCTGGGAGTAAATCCATTCGATCTCATCCTTTACCACCCATTTTTTGTGCTCGGCCTGGAGTTCTCCGAGGGTCTTTTCCAGGTGCTTGATAAAAGCCCGGTCTGTCTTCTCCCCTTTGGACTTTTCAGTTTCCAGGAGCATTTCCACATGGTCGATCTGGTTTAGTATTCTTTCTTCCTCGGCGTAGTTTTTTGTGCCCAGGGTTTGGGTACCTTTGAATAGCATATGTTCGAGGAGATGAGCGGTGCCGGTCAGGCCCAGGTTTTCATCGGTAGCGCCCACCCGGAAGCGAATGTACAGAGAGAGGGTTGGGGATGGGTGGCGCTCGAGCATGAGCACTTTCATCCCGTTGTGCAGGGTGAATTCCCGGACCCGGCCTTCGAGGGAGAACGAGAATGCCCGGCCTGGAAGGTTGGAGAACAATATCAGGGCCAGGATGAATCCCCCGGCGATTCGGAACCTGAACTTCATCTGCGGGCCTCCGGACTTTGGAAAATTTTTAACAGTTTAGCCCTTTGAAAAATTGGCTAAACTTTCCCGCCTCAGCGGGACAAAATGCAAAATTTAAATCTCTTCGGGTTGTATTCCCCGCCGCTTGCGGCGAATGAAACATAACTCCCGAAGATACCCCGCTGCTTGCGGCGGGGTAGTTCATTTCAAAATGATGGACACTTTTTCTGGAATTTACATTTTTCATCTTGCAATTTTCATTTTTCAATGAAATTTAGCGGTTCTTTTCAAAACGCTAAATTGACCCCAAAATTTTTAGATACTATACCACAAGCGCCTTACATCCTCAATCCTCACGCACCACAAATCCGGACAGGTTATCCTTCTTCAGAGTCTCGACGTAGCGCCGGGCCTCTGCCTCAGTGTGAAAAGCGCCCAGGCGAACGCGGTATAAGCGCTTTACGTTACTTTCCCAGATGACCGCATGAACGTGGTGATACTTTTGGGCCAATTGGGTTTGAAAACGAGCGGCGTTATCTTTTTCCGCAAAAGCACCGACCTGGATGGCAAAGATTCCTGTAGGAGAGGGGGGCTGGCCACCGGAAAACCCTACGGCTTCCACGTTCACTCTGGCCGTACCCTGGCCCAGCATGCCGATGGCCCGGGCTCCGCTGTAGGTTAAATCAATGATTCGTCCGGAGACAAAAGGACCACGGTCGTTGATGCGAAACTCAGCCTTCTTTCCGTTTTCCAGGTTGGTTACCCGCACCCGCGTGTGAAAGGGCAGGGTGCGATGAGCCGCGGTCATGGCATACATATCGTAGACCTCTCCGTTGGCGGTTTTCCGTCCGTGGAAATCCTCTCCGTACCAGGAAGCGAGTGCTACCTCCCGGTAGCGGATCATCCTTTCCGGCTCGAAGGCTTCATAGCGCAGTTCCTTCTTCGAGCAGGCGCAGGCGGTCAGAAGGATCATCAGCGAAAGGGCCAACTTCATAAGACGCGAAAGCATCTTCCGATCTCTGAAAATCATAGCTTCCCCAACTTTCTCTCTTCGCGGGCCGAGAGATAGATGCCCACGAGGACCAACGGTCCCCCCCAGAGCAAATTGTGAGTCAGGGGTTCTCCTAAAATGAGGTAGGCCAGGATCGTGGCTCCAATTGGCTCGCCCAGGATAAAAACC
>Ga0315284_10014906_pt1 | contig 11058 bp, 5 predicted proteins | sample YL17G09_16_MG_FD_203696 | JGI IMG/M metagenome (GOLD analysis project Ga0315284, IMG submission 203696) | Sediment microbial communities from Yellowstone Lake, YNP, Wyoming, USA - YL17G09_16 | ecosystem: Environmental > Aquatic > Freshwater > Lake > Sediment | place: USA: Wyoming | collected...
CACGGCCGCGCCGTCGCCGCCGGCGTGATGCAATCGCCCACTTGCACCGACTGCCACGGTGAGCATGCCATCCTCGCTCCATTGGATCCCAATTCCCCCGTCTTCGTCACCAACATCTCCCGCGTTACCTGCGCGCGCTGCCACGAGGATCAGCGCTTGATGGCGCGCTTCAATATCGCGGGGGCGCGCGTGCCGAGCTTCGAAGACAGCTATCACGGGCTGGCGGCGCAGGCGGGTTCAAAGTCCGTGGCCAGTTGCGCGAGTTGCCACGGCGTCCACTACATCCTGCCCTCGAGCGATCCTCGCTCCACGGTGGCCAAGGCTAATCTGGCCACCACCTGCGGCAAATGCCACCCGGACGCGGGCCGCAGGTTCGCCATCGGACCGGTACACGTGGTCCCGCCCACTAGCGCCGGCGGTCGGGTGTTGGAGTTCGTGCGATGGTTTTACCTTCTTGCCATCCCGATCATCCTCGGCGGGATGCTGCTTCATAATGCGTTTGACTGGTGGCGCAAGGCCCGCCGCCTCTTGGCCCAGTATCAGGCTTCCCACGGCCAGCTCCGCATGACGCTCAGCGAACGCTGGCAGCACGTGTTGCTCCTGACCAGTTTCATCATTCTTGTCATCACCGGCTTTGCCCTGAAATTCCCGGAGGCGTTCTGGGCGGCGCCGTTTGTGCGCTGGGACGGAGTCTATCCGTTGCGAGGCCTGATCCACCGGATCGCGGCGGTGGTACTCCTGGCGGCGAGTGTTTACCACCTGATCTACCTCGCCTTCACGCCCGCCGGCCGCAAATGGGTGCGCGCCATGCTGCCCCAGATTCGCGATGTGCGGGAGAGCATCCAGACGATTGGCCATAATCTGGGATACCGGCCCAGCCTGCCGACCTACGCCCGCTTCAATTACATCGAGAAGGCGGAATACTGGGCCCTGGTCTGGGGCACGGCCGTCATGGCCGCCACCGGTGTTCTGCTCTGGGCCCACAACCTGGTGCTCGAATATCTGCCTAAAACCGTGCTGGATGTCTGCACCGCCATTCACTACTACGAGGCGATCCTGGCCACTTTCGCCATCCTGATCTGGCACTTCTATTGGGTCATCTTTGACCCCGACGTCTACCCCATCAAGTGGACTCTTGTCACCGGTCGCGCCCCTGAACACGAAATTCGCGAGGAAGAGGAAGAACCGCCATCGCCTCCCCCGCCGGCCGCACCCCCCGCGAGCGGCGGCCTAGGCCAAATAGACACGCCAGACTCGCCCCCTGTACCGCCTCCCGGCTCGAAAGATGTCGACTGATTATTGGACGCCCGCGTGAAACCTGTAGCGACGGTCTATGACCGCCGTGTGAGAAGCACAGGCTTTCAATCCTGCGGCGCTTGTCGGCGCAGGCGAGGCGCGAGACTGAGCGGGTAGCGCAGAGTTGTGCGCAGCAGTGCCTTACTCTGCGGCTCTTTCCTGGGATGATAGGCAACCGTCAGGTTATATGACCATTACGATAGACACTATTTCTAAAATACAAAACCGTTCTCAAACTCACAAGCCGCAGAGTTTGAATAGTGCAAACTCTGCGCTTGCTTCGGCCACCCTCTCCCCAAAAGGGGGAGAGGGGCTGGGGGTGAAGGGGTGGCGAGCAGCGGCGGGGTTAAAACCCCGCCCTTCCCGGGACGGAACCGTAATGACGCTTACTTCCGACACTAAGTACTAGTCCCCACCGTCACATGCCCGGCCCCGGAGGATAGGCCGGCAAATCGGGCGGACGCGGCGGCAGTTTCTTCGGGTGCGCCTGAATTTCTTTCATCACCAGGTCGAGTGCTTTCTCGAGTTGTGGGTCCTGGCCTTTCATGACGAGGTCCGGACGGTTATCGACCTCGATGTCGGGCGCCACGCCGCGATTCTCGATGACCCACTGACTATCGAGCCCATAAACCGAAAACTCCGGCCGGGTGATATAACCGCCATCGATCAGGGGAGTGTACCCGCGGATGCCGCGCACGCCGCCCCAGGTGCGCATGCCAACCACGGGGCCCAGTTTGTACTTCTTGAAGAAGTAGGTGAAGATGTCGCCGTCCGAAGCCGCGTATTCATTAGTGATGCAGACCATGGCGCCGTGGAAGACGACGTCGGGGATGGTCCCGCTCTCCCAGTTGCGCGCAGAGTCCATGCCCACCAGGAGGCGGCGCAGCCGCGAGAAGATCAATTGGTCCACGAAGCCGCCGCCGTTATAGCGGACGTCGATGACCAGGCCTTCCTTGCGAATCTGCGGGAAGTACTGCTTCACGAACTGGTTCAGGCCCGCCGCGGACATGTCCGGAATATAGACGTATCCCACCCGGCCGCTCGTGGCCGCCTCCACCTTACGCCGGTTGGTATTGATCCAATCGAGTTCGCGCAAGCTGAACTCGCTGCCGATGGGTTTGACCACCACGTTTCGGGCGCCCTCCTCCCTGGGCTTCGAGTTCACCGTCAGCGTCACATTCTCACCGGCCGTGTTCTCCAGTAACTCGTAGGGAGTCTGCGGCGCACGCAACGGCCGCCCGTTCACCGCCAGCAGGTAGTCGCCGACCTTGACGTCAACCCCCGGCTCGGTGAGCGGTGAACGGACGCTGGCCTGCCAGTTCTCTCCGGCATAAATCTTCTTGAACCGGTAGAGGCCGCTGGCGGCGTCGAGTTCAAAGTCAGTCCCCAGCAGGCCCACGTCGACCGGCTTCAGGTCCGGAGAATCGCCGCCACCCACATAGGTGTGTGAGTTCCCAAGTTCGCCGATCATCTCTCCCAAGACATAGGTGAGGTCGTAGCGGTCAGCCACGTGCGGCAGCAGGGGGGCGTAACGCTCCCGTTCCTTCGCCCAGTCCACTCCATTCATGGATGCCGTGAAGAAGTAGTCGCGCTGCTGGCGCCACACCTCGTTGAAGATTTGTTTCCAATCTTCGCGGGGATCAACTTCGGCCCGCATCCCCGCCAAGTCCAAAGCCCCATCGCCGGCTTTGTGCGGCTCTTTATCGGGAGGCGTGGCGTCAATAATGCCGTAGGTCTTCGCGCCGGGCCCACCCTCTTCTTCGTCGTCATCCTCTCCGCCCGCTCCCTTGGGCGCGGCATAAAGCAACTTCTTGCCGTCGAAGGAAAGCGCGTAGTGGTCAGTTCCCGCCAGCAGGACGTGGTCCTTGCGCTCCTTCAAGTCGTAGGCGTGAATCGCCGGCGCTTCCCCGGGCAACGGGCCGGCGAGGCCCTCGATGGGCGAAGTCGCGTAGAAGACCAGATCCTTCGCCGCCTGCAGGTTTCGCATCCGGGCCGGCGGGATGGCCAGGGCCACCACGCGGTCACCGATGCCGGCGAGGTCGATGCGGAAATCTTTGGGGACTTCCCGCCCCTCAGTCTTGGCCTCGGCCTTCGCTTCCTCTTTCGGCGGCGTCGGCGTTTCGGGCTTCTTCGCCCCGGACTCGTCGCTCTGCGGAGCGAAGGGCGACGGCAGGTCGGCCCGCAGCGTCACGACAAAAGCCCGCGTAGCCTTGGGATTGGAGAATTCGAAATCGTAAACGCCGATCACCTCGTTGTAGTCGCGATTGGAAAGGAAGTAGAGATACTTCCCCTCAGGATCGAATACCGGATTCCAACTGTCGTGGAAGGAAGTGGTGACCGGCGTGATCTTCTGGTTTTCGAGCGCATAGAGGTAGATGACACCCTGCTGATTCTCCGCGTCCTTGGCGTAGGCCACCCACTTGCTGTCCGGCGACCAAGCATAGTCGGTGATCTCCCCGTACTTACCCTGGTCGATCAGGATCGGCTTCTTCGTTTCGATCTCGACAAAGAAGAGCCGCGTGGATTTGTCAGCGAAGAGCAGTTTCTTGCTGTCCGGCGACCAAGCAAGCGGCAGGCGGAACACCTTTCCGTCTGTTGTGACGCGCGTCTCCTTGCCCAGGCCGTCCTGTGAGGCAAGGTAGATCTCGTCCTCGCCGGTGCGATCGGAAAGGTAAGCGATCCACTTGCTGTCCGGCGACCAAGTGGCGTACTTCGCGCGCGCGCCGGGCGTGCGCGTCAGGTTGCGGACGCTGCCTTCTTTCGCCGGGACGGTGAACACATCGCCCCGGGCCGTGAAGACGGCGCGCTTGCCTTCGGGCGAGATGTCAAAGTCGGTGACGAACTTGCTGACATTCGCCCAGTGCTGGCGCGCCAGGTCGCGGTCGCCCGGCAGATACACGGTCAACTTCGTCGCCTTTTCCGTCTTCAGGTCGAAGACGTAAAGATAGCCACCGTTCTCGAACACGATGGAGTCCGGGCCCAGGCTGGGCCAGTTCACGTCAACGTCCTTGAAGGTGGTTAGCTGGCGTGTCTGCTTGGACGTCAGGCTGTAGCTGTATAGGTTCATCCGCTGCTCTGGGCCGCGATCGGAGCCGAAGTAAATAACATCCCCGTGCCACATCGGATAAGTATCCGTGCCGGGATAATCCGTGATCCGTTCGTAGGCGTTGTTCTTCAAGTCGAAGATGGCGATGTCCTGCGCCAGGCCTCCCTGGTAACGCTTCCAGGTGCGGAAGTTGCGGAAGATGCGGTTGTAGGCGATCTTGGTTCCATCGGGGGAGAACGACGTCAGCCCACCCTTATCGACCGGCAGTGCCTCCGGCAGGCCTCCGTCAGTGCTCACGCTGTAGAGGCGGCCAAACCAGGTGTTGAAAGTTTCCCGGCGCGAGAGAAAGAGAATCCGCTTGCTGTCCGGGAACCAGGTAATCACCATGTTGTTCGGCCCCCCGCGCTCGGAAACCGTCGCGACATCCGGCTGGAAGGTCAGTTGCTTCGGTTCCCCGCCCTCAGCGGGAATCACATAGACGTGGCAGTTGCCGTCGTATTGGCCCGTGAAGGCGATCCATTTCCCGTCGGGTGAGAACTTGGGGAAAAGCTCGAGCCCCGGATGCGTGGTGATGCGGCGCGCGATTCCCCCGGCGCTCGGAACCAGCCACAAATCCCCGGCGTAGCTGAACACGACCCGGTCTTTGTAGATGTCCGGAAAACGCATCAAGCGCCCTTCGGGCATCTCCTGGGCAAAAGAAGAAGCTGCCACGAGCAGCCAAACTGCCATCAGCTTGTGAATTCGCGACATTCGATTAGACCTCCGAGCGAGTGGTGTCTTGAGGATGGGCAAAGCAAGTAACGAAGTTAGCATCATGCGGGGAAATTTTCTAGCGCGTTGCGGGTCGGAAGGGCGGGGCTTTAGCCCCGCCCTTCTGTCACGCCAGAATACGTTTTTCAGCAGCCTACTTGATCAGCAAAATAACTCTCGCACGATTCCACGCTTTACCCATCGTCTCATTTCGATCCGGTAAGCTATGGACAGAGCCTGTGTAGCTGGCGGGGACGTACCACGGCCATCTTGGCCGTGCCTGGTTGCAGGCTGGCGCAGAGCTTCAGCTCTGCGCGCCGCCAGGCGCCATGGCAGAACCGCAGACCCAAGGGTCTGCGCCATCCGACGCAGCAAAAGTCCACGGCCCAACCACGGTGCCGTGGCTGCCAACTTCACGGGCAGGCCCGCCCCGGCTCGGTCTGTTACCGTCCGACGGTCCGGACCTCGTGCCGGGAACGGGCCGGGGATGCGCGTGCTGCGCGTCCGCAGATGGCCGTAGCGCCGCCGTCTCGGCGGCTCGAAGAGGAATGCCGGCAAGATGCCGGCGCTACCGGAGGCGCGGCGGCTGGGTTGAAGCGAGATTCATCAAGGAAGATTCCATGTCAGTGCTGAAGCAAGAGAAAACGTCGGAGCGGAATGGCCCCCGTCTCCTCACGGGCGGGACGCTCGTGCTACGGCGGGCACCGTTCGCAGCCATCACAAGACAATGTCCGCAGAAAAAAAGAGTGTCTAAATTTGACGAACAAAGCCGTTATGTTATTGAAACCAAAGGGCCTGGAAAACGAACAAAACCGAACAAAGCCAATGGAGTCGGCGGGAAAGCCTGCAAGGCCAGTTGTCAAACCGACTCTTCAAACCGGCCCGATCTGGCAACCGCTCAAGACGTTTGATTTCTTGACAATAACTCTCCAGAGAGAGTAAAAATGGATTGGGACATTTTGGCAGTCGCGCAATTCACCATCCCAGCCCCTTTAATGGGGAAAAGGCATTTGCTCGGGTGGCTGGAATAGAACCAGCCCGTCGGTGAGGTTGGCTAGTTCCCAGATGCTTAACATCACAAGGCTTTTAACACTCGGAGCGAGTCCGCCCAGGGTCCGCCGTGGCACCCATGTTTCGGAGGGGAACGGCGACGGTGCCGAGGTCTTTCTGCCGACGATCCCCACGCCGGTAGCCAAGCAACGGCCGGTGGTGGTATGGAATGCCACCCGGGCGTGCAATTTGCATTGCGCACACTGTCCCTCCGACTCGCGAGCGCGTCCATCCTCCGGCGAACTCTCGACGGCGGAAGCCCGGGCCATGATCGAAGACTTGGCGCGCTTCGGGGTCACAACCTTGGTGTTCGCCGGCGGGAATCCCCTGCTCCGCGCCGACCTGCAGGAACTGGTGGCGTGCGCCGCTGCCGTGGGGCTTCGTCCGGTGCTTGTATCTAATGGAACGCTGATCACGCCCGGGGTCGCCGCACAGCTCCAGCGCACGAGGCTGGCGGCGGTGAAGATCCCCGTGGATGGCATCGGGGAGGCTGGCGATCACTCGCGGGGCAATGGGGGCGCCTTCCAACTAGCGATGGCGGGCTACAGAAACAGCGCCGACGCAGGGCTGCAAGTGACTCTGCGACTGCCGCTGGCCCGCCGGCATTTCGCCGAGCTTGACGCCACTTTCGACTTCCTCGAACAGGAAAGGATCTCCCGGGCGTGCTTTCAACACCTGCTTTACGCCGGTCGCAGTAATGATATCCGTGACGACCTGACCCATGCGCAGAGCCGCCGTGCCCTGGACATGATCTGGCAACGCGCGCAAGATCTCTCCCGCCGCCACGTCAGCATTTCCACCGCAGCCAATTACGCTGATGGCATTTACCTCTACCTGAAACTTCTCAAGCAGGACCCCCTGCGGGCCAGCAAGCTCATCAGGGAACTGCGCCGGAAAGGTGGGGGAAAGCGCAGTTCCGGGGTGGGGATCGGGCACATCGATGCGCAGGGTAACGTTCACCCGGACCCAGCCTGGCCAAGCCACTCGTTTGGCAACCTTCGCCAGCGGCCGTTCAGCCAGATCTGGCTGGATCTTTCCGACCCCTTGATGTTCGGCTTGAAGAATCGTCTGTCGCTCCTGAAGGGACGCTGTGCCGCGTGCCTCTGGAAGCCCGTATGCGGCGGCAACATGCGCTCGCGCGCGGCGATGGTTCACGGCGACCCCTGGATGCCCGACCCCGCCTGCTACTTGACCAACGACGAGCGGCGTAAGGAAATAACCTGGCCGGTTGAAGCTTCGAGCAAGGAATCACAACGGAAGGAAGAGGCTGCTTGACGGCTCGTTGAAAAAGTTGACAGTTGAAGGTTAAGGGTTGAAAGTCAAAAGTCGAAAGCCCAGATTCTTCCGTTCAACTTTTCGACTTTCAACTTTCACTCTTTCCGACGAGATTTTTCTCCCGCTGCGCGGGAGCAGAATGACATCGCGCGTCCCCGCAGAAGCAGCGGCTATTTCAGGTATTTCACCCCATGATATCGCCCGGCAGGACCCTCGCTGATCCACACGATCACGCCTTTCGTTTCCACCGGGGTCTGAAAGTCAGCGAACGGCAGGGTGATGTAGATCTCTTCCCCCACCCCGAACGCCTTCTTGCTGACGAAGCATAGGCCATTCTTGCAGACGTCGCGCGTATGGGCGATCTCAATCACACCCCAGTCGTTCCGAATCCGCAGGCGCATCGAGAGCTTAAGGCGCCGGGCTTTCCGCCGTTCCTTCTCCGCCGGGACCGGTTCCGCTTTAGCCGCGGCGACATCAGGCAGCAAGAACTGTGTGCTCGGTTTCCAACGGGTGGTCTCGCCGCACCGGCCGCAGTGGCGCGAAATAATACCCATGGCGAGCAACACATCGTACTCGATACTCGACAACGTGCTGTGCATCGCCGTCTTGCAGGCGGCACACTCGATAGCAACCTTGGGTTGGAGCCCCTCGGGAGGAGCGGCAAACTCAATTCCCCAAATCTTGCCATTCGGGTCTAGCGCTTCCAAACCCCATTCCCGGCGGTCGCCAAAGACTTGCTGGAACCCGCCCACCACGCGGAACTCTTCCTCAACTCTATTGGTGATGTTCATGATCAGGATCACGTCATCGGATAACAGGGAATGAGTGAGACTGATGCGCGCGCCATGCTGACTGAAAGTTATCGTCACGGTCTCCTCAGCAAACGAGGTTCCCGTAACATCGTTGCCGATCACGCGAATGCGAACCGGCGCCAGGATTCGATCGCTGCGCCGTCTAATACTCTCTTCCATTTACTTCCCCTCGCTCTCCGAGAGCGGAACAGAAATCACGAGGCAGGAGATACCAAAACATGATTCTGTCTCGTTTGGATCGTGTTAAGAAGGTAATCGGGTGGGGCTCCGCTCCCTCCCGGGTGACGCCACGTAGGCCAATGCCACCCCTCCACTTAGAAACTTGCGTTTCGCTGCCCATTACGGTTAACACTTGCGGCGTAGGGTGTCAAGCCTTTGTTGGCGCGAGTCCGATTCCATATCCAGGCTGAGATGCGCCGAGAATCACCACGACCTCGCTTGCTCCGGTCAAAGTTGCACTGGCGGTTAGCAAGCCGGGCCGGCCAAGGGAATGTCACGAATTCCCAGGGTCATCTTACCGGCGCGCGGGCGGCTGGAACGGAAACCGGGATGGGCGAAGTCACAGCATAGACAACGCGTGCTGCTTCCGGCTTGGAACCCGTGCTCAGAAGCAGTCCCGGCCGGGACTGGGCTGCTGCGGTGGCCGGGTACATGCCCGCCAACGCTTCGGGCCGACCGCCTGATTTATCAAGGACGGCCGGCACGTACCGGCGGGTCTCCTCGGGAAGAGCCAGACGGTGGCTGAGGGTCCAGAAGTCCCGGGCACCGATTCGTTCGAGAGCATTCTGAACGCGCCCTTCCCCGGCATTGTAAGCCGCCAAAACTAACAACCAGTCCTGAAACTGCGCGTAAAGATCCCGCAGATAACGCGCGGCAACAAACGTCGATTTCCACGGGTCCAGGCGTTCATCGCGCCGGTCGTCGACCACCAGTCCATACCGGCGAGCCGTGGCCGGCATCAGTTGCCAAAGACCGCGCGCGCCCTTGGGCGACAGCGCCGCAGGATTGAAGTTGCTCTCCACCGCCACTATGCTTCTTAACGCCACGGGCAATCCTTGGGCCGCCAGGATTCCGTCGATTGTTGGGAATCTCAGCCGTGGCGAACGACTGAATGGCAACGTGGGGCGAGGAGATTCCGTCGCCGACTCTTGGCTAGCCAGCACTCTCGCCGTCAAGGGGGCTACGGCAAGTTCGTTTCTGGCAGCGGCGCCGAGCCGGGCGATGTCTTCATCCAGATGCTGGGTAAGACTGTTGCGCCATTCGTCCAGGGCACCTATTCCAGTTTCCCGGGACTGGGCACACAACATGGCAGGTACGAGCAGCAGCCACAGGGCCAAACCGCAAAGACGACGCGTTACCATCCATGCGCCTCGCCGAGAGTGTCTGCGCTTGATCATGGTGTCCTCACATCATGGAGTGCCTGGTCGTAAGTTACGATGTGCCCGCCATGCTGACGGCGATAGGCCCCGGCTCCCTGTTCTGCGCGAAAGGCCACCAGGGTGGGCAGGCAGCGGTCATAGGCAAGAACTGAGACTCCCTGCGGCCCACGCTCCACCGGCTGATGGTGCATCGTGCAATACTCCGCATCGCCGCCCTCGACGTAATAGGCCGACGGCGCCAAGATGCGCTCACCCGAGACGAAATCGGTAGCCCACGCCTGGCGCACCGTGCCGGGATGATTGAGTGCAAAGTGCATACCGCACCGTGGGCAGCATGCTTCTTCAGAGGTTCCGTTCATCATCTCCAGGCGATAAACCAAGCCGGCGTGAAGACCGCGCTGGCAGACCCGGCACACGCCCGAGGATGGGCGCGTCTCGTGGCGATACGCCAGCACACAAACCACGGCAATCGCCGCCAGGGCTATCCCGGTTACAAGGTATTCCTTGGCTTTCATAGCCAGCACCCCGTTTTCCATACCCACCTCCACCCTCCTCTTATTCGATAACCTGAAGAACCACGGAGTTCTTCAAAAGCCTTTCCTCCGTATGCTTCTATCCTATGTTGCCACCGGTGATTCGTGGGCGGCTTCGAGGGCGGGCTTGACCTCGAAGTTCCACTTCCAGATGGCGTAGATGGCCGGGTAAACCACCAGTTCCATCACAAACGAGGTGAAGATGCCGCCAATCATCGGCGCGGCAATTCGCTTCATGACGTCCGCACCCGTGCCCGTGGACCACATGATGGGGAAGAGCCCCAGAAACATACATGCGACCGTCATGACCTTGGGCCGGACGCGCTTCACGGCGCCGTGCAGGATAGCGTCTTTCAGATCATTCCAGCCTTTCAGCCGTCCCTCTCGCTGCCATTCGTGATACGCGAGGTCGAGGTAGAGGAGCATGAAGACGCCCGTTTCCGCGTCCACCCCCAGGAGCGCGATCAAGCCTACCCACACGGCGATACTCATGTTGTACCCGAGCCAGTGGAGCAGCCAGACGGCGCCCACGGCGGAAAACGGCACGGCGAGAAGCACGATCAGGGTCTTCACGACGGATTTGGTGTTGAGGTAGAGCAAGACAAACACGATGAAGAGGGTGAGCGGCAGGACGAACGTCATCTTTTCCCGGACGCGCTCGAGGTATTCGTACTGGCCACTCCAGGAGAGGCTGTAACCAGTTGGCAAGTGGGGTTCCACTTTTTCCCGCACCAATCGCCGCGCGTCCTTGACGTAGCTCCCCAGGTCAGTTCCCGCCACATCGACGTATACGTAACCGCTGAGCAAGCCGTTTTCGTCCCGGATCATGCTCGGCCCCTCGACCAGGCGGATGTCCGCCAGTTGGGCCAGGGGAACTTGCGCCCCGGAGGGCGTCGAGACCAGCACGCGGTTGAGCG
>Ga0315284_10014907_pt1 | contig 11058 bp, 6 predicted proteins | sample YL17G09_16_MG_FD_203696 | JGI IMG/M metagenome (GOLD analysis project Ga0315284, IMG submission 203696) | Sediment microbial communities from Yellowstone Lake, YNP, Wyoming, USA - YL17G09_16 | ecosystem: Environmental > Aquatic > Freshwater > Lake > Sediment | place: USA: Wyoming | collected...
GCCGGGCCCGGCGCCGGAGCCCGACTACGACGGGGAAGAGGTGGTGGAGCACGGGCAGCCGCGCGTGTCGGTGAAGCCGGCGGCGGTCGTCGCTCCCGCGGCGCCGGCGTCACCCGGCAACCCGGGGCGCGGCAAGGGCGGCCACGGTGGCAAGGGCGGGTCGCCGGCAGCGCGCGGCTCGACGGGTTCGCCCGCGGCGGCGGATGCGATCGCGGCTCCGCCGCCGGCTCCTCCCGGCTCGACGACGGCGGCGAAGTCCGCCCCGAGGGCCGGCAACGGCACGGGCGGCAGCGGGGTCTCGGCCTCGGGCAACGAAGGCGGCAACGGCAGCAATGGCGGCGGGGCGGTGCGCGCGGCGGTGACCACGGCGATGCCGGTGGCGGTGGCGCTGCACCAGGCGCGCCTCAAGGGCTACGAGGGCGACCCCTGCCGCGATTGCGGACAGTTCACGCTGGTGCGCAACGGCACCTGCCTCAAGTGCGACACTTGCGGAGCGACGACCGGCTGTTCGTGATCAGCCGGCCATAGGCGGCGGACTGAGCCTCCGCCGCGCAAGGAAACGGCGGCCGCGCTCTGGCGAGCGGGGCCGCCGTCGTTTCCCGGCGGCGATGCGGCGATTCGGCCGTGGCGAGGTCGGGCGAGGTGTCTACTTCGCCTGGCGCGGCCGGCCCGGCTTGCGTCCACCGCGGCGCCCGGCGGCGAGCGCGCGCTCCAGGTAGGCGCGCACCTCCTCGCGGATCACCGACGGTAGGATCCTCTGCACCCCGGCGCGCACCTGCTCGCGCAGATCCGCGATCCCCGAGAGCACGCCCGCGACCGCCACGACCCGCTTGCCCCGCACCGGTCCGCGCCAGCGGTAGAAGGTGATGGCGGAGACGCCGAACTGCTTCTGCACCTGTGCGGCGGTGAGCCGCTTGGCGGCGGCGGTCTTCAGGATGAGTGCCTTCTGGGCGGCGGTGTAGCGCTTGCCGCGGCCGTCCTTCTTCTTGGGCATCACGGACCTCCGAGGTTACGTGGATTGCGTGGCACGATCGGCGCGGAGCCGCTGGGCGGGACGCCACGCGCGATGGCGGCGCCGAACGTCGTCGTCAGGGGCATCCTTGTGGCGGGCGCCGCGGGGCGTCAAGAGAATAGTGAAGTGCTTCACAAATACATATGAATAAGCACTGTCTCGCCGGTCATATATCTGATTCACATAGCAATGCCCGGCGGGCGCCCAGCCCGCGGGCGCCCCGCGCCTCAGCCGGCGATCCCGAACTTCGCCATCGCCTCCTGCGCCTTCGCGGCGGGCAGCTTGCCCAGGCGCGCCAGCGCCGACAGCGCCGCCACCGCGATCGACTCCGCGTCGATCTGGAAGTAGCGCCGCAGCGCCTCGCGCGTGTCGGAGCGGCCGAACCCGTCGGTGCCCAGCGGCACGAACGGCTGCGGCACCCAGCGCGCGATCATGTCGGGCACCGCCTTCATGTAATCGGAGGCCGCGATCACCGGGCCCTCGCGACCCGCGAGCTGGCGCGTGACGTACGGGGCGCGCTCCGGCTCGCCGGGGTGCAGGCGGTTCCACTGCTCCACCGCCAGGGCCTCGTCGCGCAGCTGCGGGTAGCTGGTCGCGCTCCACACGTCGGCGGCGACGCCGAAGTCGGCCGCCAGGATCTCCTGGGCGCGCAGCGCCTGCAGCAGGATCGGCCCGCTGCCGAAGAGCTGCACGCGCGGGCCGGCGGCTCCGGCGGACGCCGGGCGGTAAAGATAGAGGCCGCGCAGGATGCCGTCGTCGACGCCCTCCGGCTTGGGCGGCTGCTGGTAGTTCTCGTTGTAGACGGTGATGTAGTAGAAGACGTCTTCGAGCTCGACGAACATCCGCCGCATGCCGTCGCGCACGATCGCCGCCAGCTCGTAGGCGAAGGCCGGGTCGTAGGCCACCACCGCGGGATTGGTGGACGCGAGCACGTGGCTGTGGCCGTCCTCGTGCTGCAGGCCTTCGCCGTTGAGCGTCGTGCGGCCGGCGGTGGCCCCCATCACGAAGCCGCGCCCGCGGGCGTCGCCGAAGGCCCACAGCAGGTCCCCGGTGCGCTGGAAGCCGAACATCGAGTAGAGGCAGTAGAAGGGGATCATCGGTTCGCCGTGCGTCGAGTAGGCGGTGCCGGCGGCGGTGAACGAGGCCATCGACCCGGCCTCGGTGATGCCCTCCTCGATGAGCTGGCCGTCCTTCTTCTCCATGTAGGAGAGGATCAGTTTGCTGTCCACCGGCTCGTAGCGCTGCCCGAGGGCGGCGTAGATGCCGACCTCGCGGAACAGCGGGTCCATGCCGAAGGTGCGCGCCTCGTCGGGGATGATGGGCACCACGCGGCGGCCCACCTGCTCGTCGGCCAGGAGCAGGCGCAGCAGGCGCGTGAAGGCCATGGTCGTGGAGACCTGGCGGTGCTCCGGCGTGCCCCCGTCGAACTCGGCGAAGGTCTTCCCGGCGGGCATCGGCAGCGGCTTGGGGCGCACCACGCGCCGCGGCAGGCTGCCGCCCAGGGCGCGGCGCCGCTCCCTCAGGTACTCCACCTCGGGGCTGTTCTCGCCCGGGTGGAAGTACGGCGGCTCGTCCTCGATCTGCCGGTCGGAGAGCGGCAGCTCGAGGCGGTCGCGGAACTTCTTCAGCTCCTCGAAGGTCAGCTTCTTCATCTGGTGCGTGACGTTGCGCGCCTCGATGGATTCGCCCAGCGTCCAGCCCTTCACCGTCTTGGCGAGGATGACCGTGGGCACGCCCTTGGTGTGCACGGCGGCGTCGTAGGCGGCGAAGACCTTGCGGTAGTCGTGGCCGCCGCGGCGCAGGCGCCGGATCTCGCCGTCGCTCAGCGGCTGCGCGATCTTCAGGAGCCGCGGGTCGGTGCCGAATAACTTCTCGCGAATGTAGGCGCCGGTCTCCACCGAGTAGCGCTGCCACTCGCCGTCCACCGTCTCGTTCATGCGCTCGACCAGGAGCCCGTCGCCGTCCTGGGCCAGCAGGGCATCCCACTCGCGCCCCCACACCACCTTGGTCACGTTCCAGCCGGTGCCGCGGAAGACCGCCTCCAGCTCCTGGATGATCTTGCCGTTGCCGCGCACCGGCCCGTCGAGGCGCTGCAGGTTGCAGTTGACCACGAAGACCAGGTTGTCGAGTTGCTCGCGCGAGGCGATGGTCAGCGAGCCGAGGGCTTCCGGCTCGTCGGCCTCGCCGTCGCCCATGAAGCACCAGACGCGCGAGTTCTCGGTGTTGGCGATGCCGCGCGCCTGCAGGTAGCGGTTGAAGCGCGCCTGGTAGACGGCGTTGATCGGCCCCAGGCCCATGGACACCGTGGGGAACTCCCAGAACTCGGGCATCAGCCGCGGGTGCGGGTAAGACGAGAGCCCCTGGCCGGGCACCACCTCGCGGCGGAAGTGGTCGAGGTGCGCCTCGGTGAGGCGGCCCTCGAGGAAGGCGCGCGCGTACATGCCCGGCGCGGCGTGCCCCTGGTAGAAGATCTGGTCGCCGGCCTGGCCGCCGTCCTTGCCGCGGAAGAAGTGGTGGAAGCCTACCTCGTAGAGCGTCGCGCTCGAGGCGTAGCTGGAGAGGTGGCCGCCGAGGCCCGGATAGCGGTGGTTGGCGCGCGTCACCATGGCCACGGCGTTCCAGCGGATGATGCGCCGGATGCGCTTCTCGACGGCCTCGTCGCCGGGGTAGGGCGGCTCCTGCTCGGGCGAGATGGTGTTGATGTAGCGCGTCTGGATGAGCCCCGGGATCCCGATCTCCAGCTGGCGCGCCCGTTTCAGCACCTTGCGGAGCAGGAAGTCGGCGCGCTGGCGGCCCTCGCGCAGGAAGACGTCGTCGAGGGACTGGATCCACTCGTGGGTCTCGTGCGGATCCATGTCGGGGAGCTGCTGCTTGAAATCGTCCAGCATCGTTCTTTCTCCGCGGGTGACGCGGCCGGAGCCGCAGCCTAGCCGCCGATCTGCGCCATCGCCACGGGCGCTTCCGGCCCCGAGTGGCCGAGCGCCAGGCGGTGGCTCTCGGGCTTGCGCGCCAGCGCGGCTTGCAGGATGGCGACGAGGTCGTCGGGGGTGGCGCCGCGGCGCAGCGGCCCACGCAGGTCGGCGCCGGCCTCCCCGAAGAGGCACAGACGCAGCTGACCGGCGGGGGTCAGCCGCACGCGGTTGCAGCTGGCGCAGAAGGTGTGCGACAGGGGCGTGATGAAACCCACATTGCCGCGCGCCCCGGGGATGCGGACCTCGCGCGCCGGGCCGGCGATCTCCTCGGCCGGCGCCTCGGCGAGCGGACCGAACTCGGCCACCAGCCGGGCGCGGATCTCCTCGGCGGAGACGTAGAGCTCGCGCTGGCGGGCCGGGTTCTGGCGCATCGGCATCAATTCCACGAAGCGCACCGTCCAGCCGCGCGTCAGCGTGGTGCGCGCCAGGTCGCAGACCTCGTCGTCGTTCACCCCGCGCATCACCACGCAGTTGATCTTGACGGGGGCCAGGCCCGCCGCTTCGGCGGCGGCGATGCCGTCGAGCACCCGGGCCAGCGACTGGTTCACCGAGATGCGCTTGAAGGTCTCGGGTCGCAGCGTGTCGAGCGAGACGTTGACGCGGCGCAGGCCGGCGGCGGCCAGGCGGGCCGCCTCGCGGCGCAGCAGCACGCCGTTGGTCGACAGCGCCAGGTCCCGCACCTCGGGGAAGGCGCTCAGGTAGCCGACGAGGACGTGCAGATCCTTGCGTACCAGCGGCTCGCCGCCGGTGAGGCGGAACTTGCGCACGCCCAGGCGCACGAAGGCCGCGGCGGCGGTGCGCAGCTCCTCGAAGCGGAGCAGGTCTTGGGGATGCTCGCCGCCCAGATAGCCCGCGGGCATGCAATACGCGCAGCGCAGGTTGCAGCGGTCGGTGACGGCGATGCGGACGTAGCGGACGGACCGGCCAAAGGGGTCCTGGAAGGCGAGAGGCTCCACCATGCGCGCTCCGTGGAATCAGAGAAACCCGGCGGCCGGCGCTGGGCCGGTCGCCGGGCTCGGGTACCTGCCTGTTACGCGCGCCCAGCGTAGCACAGGCGCGGCGGCGGGGCGGAGTGCGGCGGGGGGCGATCCCGCGGGAGCCGGGCCCTAGGGCAGGATCACCACCCGGGCCGTGCGGCTGGGCTCCGGCGCGGCTCCCGGCGCCGCCCCCGTCCCCACCCGCAGCCAGTACACGCCCGGGCGCACGCGGCTGCCGGCGTCGTCGCGCAGATCCCAGCCAGCCTCCCCGCCGCGCGCGGTCAAGGTGCGCACCACCCGCCCGCGCACGTCGTGGACGCGGACTTCCTCGATCGGCGCCGCGCCGGCGGCCAGGCGCAGGCCCAGCGCCTCGCGGCAGGGGTTGCAGGAGAGCTGCAAGGCGCGCGGGGCGTCGGGGACCGGCTCGCCCGCCACCGCCCCGGATGCCCCGCTCATCGCCAGGTCCCGCCGCCCGGTCTTCTTGCCGCCGCCCGGCAGCGGCTGGCCGCGACCCTCCACGAGTGTTTCGAGCCGGCCCGCCTGCAGGCCGTGGAAGCGCTCCGTCAGGCCGCTGCCCCAGCGCACGTCCACCCACGGCGCGGTGTGCCGCGCGCCCAGCGCCAGCACCACCCGCGGCGCCGGGAACGAGAAGGCCGACGCCGGCCACGCCACCTCGCGCACCTGCAGCCGGCCGTCGAGATCCAGCTCCACGCGGGCGCCGATCGGCACGACGCCGCGCGCCGGGACGAGCGCCAGTGTGACCGCACCGCCGGCGGTCAGCGACACGTTGCGGTAGAGGCGCGGATCGACGTCCTGCGCGGCGAAGAAATCCACGCGCCCGTCGCCGTCGAAATCGGCGCCGCTCGGGTGCCAGGTGACCGTGCGCAGGGTCGGCAGACCGGCGTCGGCCGTGACGTCGAGGAGCGTCTGCGACGGGGCGATGAGATTCTCGATCAGCCGCGTGCCGATGCTGCCGCCGTCGGCGAGCAGGTCGAGGTCGCCGTCGAGGTCGAGGTCGGCCCAGGTGCCGCCCGAGCCGAAGGGCGGGCCGGAGCCCCAGTCGAGGGTGCGGTCCTGGAAGAAGGTCTCGGGCGCGGCGCCCGGCGCGAAGCGATTCTCGAAGAGCAGCGGCGGAAAGAGGCCGCCGACGAAGAGATCGAGCCGCCCGTCGTCGTTGACGTCGGCCCAGCTCGGGCAGACGAGCAGGGCGCGCGGCGCGTAGTGCGCCGGCGTCACCTCGCGGAAGCCCCCGCCCTCGTTCTGGTAGACGCGGAACCGCGTCACCTCGCCGATCGCCAGGTCGGGGTCGCCATCGTCGTCGAAGTCGGCCCAGGCGCCGCCGATGGCCGCCGCGAGGGTGTCGAGCCCGGCCTCGGCCGAGACGTCGGTGAAGCGGAAGCCGCCGTCGTTGCGCAGCAGGCGCGGGCGGCTGACGAAGACGCCCGCCAGGTAGAGGTCGAAGTCGCCGTCGCCGTCGTAGTCGGCCCAGGCCTGCGCCACGTCGGTGGCGGGCCGGTCGAAGCCGGTGCCCTCCGGCCGCGCCCGCAGGACGCCGCCGGCGTTCTCGAACAGCAGGTTGCCCGGCGCGTCGGAGCGGCGGGTGACATAGAGGTCGAGGTCGCCGTCGAGGTCGAGGTCGAGCCACGCCGCGCTGCGCGCGTTGGCGATGCCCGCCAGGCCCAGCGCCGCGGTCACGTCGCGGAACGAGCCCCCGTCGTTGAGCCACACGGTGAGCGTCCCGCCGGCGTCGGAGTCGATGGGCACGGTGAGATCGAGGTCGCCGTCGCCGTCGAGATCGAGCCAGGTGGCGCCGAAGTAGAGTCCCTGCGGCAGCGCTTGGCCGAGCCGGGCGGTGGCATCCTCGGCGCGGATGGCGGTGGCCGGCGGCGGGCCGGGGGGCGCGGACGCCGAGGCGGTGGGCGCGGCGGCGAGCAGGACCGCGGATAGAGACAGCGGCCACAGGCCGGGGCGCGCGGATGCGGGTGGCAAGGTGGCTCCTTTCGGGTGCGCCGGCGCGGACGCGGGATGCGAATCACCTGCGGGGGAGGGTGTCGGAACGCCCATCGATTATACCCGAGATGCGGGCCGGACGGTTCCCGGGCCGGCCGCCCAGCGGCGGCGGGCCGGCGGCGGCGGGCCGGCGCGTCCCGCCCTTTACCCCGCGCGGGGCGGGGGTTAGGCTCCCGCGCCAGGGAGGACCACGAGTGAAGATCCACGACATCCGCACCCTCTACGACTATCTGCTGTGGGCGCACGAGCGCATGATGGCCGGCGTGTCCGAGCTCACGCCGGAGGAGTTCACGCGCGACCTGGGCCCCGGCCCGCGCTCGGTACGCGACACGCTCGTCCACATGATGAGCAGCGAGTGGCTGTGGCTGTCGCGCTGGCACGGCGTGTCGCCGGGCGCCATGCTCGACCCCGGGGCGTTCCCGACGCTCGAGGCGGTGGAGGAGCGCTGGCGGGGCATCCGCACCGAGCTGCAGCGTTTCCTCGGGCAGGTGCGCGACCCGGACCTGCTCTACCCGCTGCCCTACGTCAGCACCGAAGGGGAGGAACTGCGCGTGCCGCTGGCGTGCGCCATGGAGCACGTGGTGAACCACGGCTCGTACCACCGCGGGCAGGTGGCGGGGCTGCTGCGCCGCCTGGGCAAGACGCCGCTCGGCACCGACCTCATCCTCTATTACCTGGAGCAGGAGCCGGGCTCGGGCGCGCGCTGGGAGCACACGCACGCCGCCGCCCGCGGCCGCGGCGAGGGCCCGCGGCCCGAGGAAGAGGGGGACGAGGACTGAGCCCGCCGCTCACACTCACCTTCCTGCAGGTCTCGGACGTCCACCTTGGCCGCCCGTTCGGGTGGCTGCCGCCCGAGCGCCGTGCCGAGCGGCGCCGCGACCTGCGTGAGATCTGGCGGCGGGCGGTGGCCGAGGCCACGGCGCGCCGCGTGGACGCGCTGCTGGTGCCGGGGGACCTCTTCGACGGCGAGGAAGCCGACGTCGAGACCGTCAACCGCGCCGTCGAGTGCGTGCGCGCCGCCGGCTGCCCGCCGGTCTTCATCGCCCCCGGTAATCACGACTGCTACTCGCGCGCCAGCACCTACTACGACAACGCCAAGCTGGCCGCCCGCCACCAGCCGGTGTGGCCGGCGCACGTGCACATCTTCACCTCGCCGGAGTTCGCGTCGGCCGAGCTGTCCGGGCGGCCCGAGGTCCGCGTCTGGGGCCGCTGCGTCGACGCCAACGTCGAGTCCGACGACCGCGTGCTGGCGCGCGCCCCGCGCCCCGGGCCCGGCTTGGCCCACGTGCTGCTGCTGCACGGCTCGCGCGACGGTTTCCTGGCCCCCGGCAAGCGGCTCACCGCTCCGTTCTCCGACGCGGAGCTGCTCGCCGCCGGCTTCGACTACGCCGCGCTCGGCCACTACCACGAGCCCGCCGAGGTGCGCGACGGGCGCGGCCGCCTGCGGGCCGCCTACGCCGGCTCGCCGGCGGCGCTGGCACGCGACGAGACCGGGCCGCACGGTGCCCTGCTCGTGCGGCTCACCGTGGATGCGTCGGCGGCCGCGCCCGAGGCGCGGGGGCTGGCGGTGGAGACCGAGCCCGTGCCGCTCGACGAGCGCCGGCTGCTGGCGGTGACCGCCGACCTCGCCGGCGCGGGCAGCCCCGAGGCGGTGCGCGAGCGCGTGCTGGCGGCGCTGGCGGCGGCCGGCGCCACGCCGCGCGACCTGGCGGTGGCCCGCCTGACCGGCCGCGTGCGCCCGGGCGTGGATTTGGCGCCGCGCGCCGAGGACTTCGCCGAGCGCGTCTGGTGCCTGCTCGCAGACGTCTCCGAGCTGCGCCCCGACTACGACCTCGAGTCCTACCGCCGCGGCGAGCCGCGCACCACCGAGGAGCGCTTCGCCCGCTCGCTGCTCGCCGAGATCGACGACGAGCGCGACCCGGCGCGGCGCGCCGAGCTGGAGTCGGCGCTCTACTACGGGCTGGACGCGCTCAAGCAGGGGCGCGTGGCGCCGCGCTACGAGTGGGGCCTGGAGTGAGGATCCTGCGCGTCAGCGCCACCGGCTTCGGCGCCCTCGCCGGCGAGGTGCGGCTCGAAGCGGCGCGCCTCAACGTCGTCGTCGGCGACAACGAGGCCGGCAAGACGACGCTGGCGGCCGCCGTCGCCGCCGCCCTCTACGGCCTCGACAGCGACGCCCGGCGCTACCGCGGCCGGCTGACGCCGCTGCAGCAGTTCGAGCCCTGGAACGGCGCTGCCTACGCGCTCGAGGTGGTCCTCGAGACGGGCGGCAAGCGCTTCACCATCACCCGCCACTTCGGGCGCGACAGCGTGACCGTCTTCGAGGAGGGCCGCGGCAACGTCACCGAGGACTTCCGCGTCGGCGCCGGCGAGTACCCGATCGGCGAGCAGCTCCTGGGGCTGAGCGTCGACCAGTTCGCGCGCTCGGCGCTGTGGCTGCAGGAGGGCCCCGGGCGGCTGGCGGGTGAGGGCGTGCGCCCCGACGGCTCGCTCTCCGCGATGCTCGAGCGCCAGGCGTCGTCGGTGAGCGGGGACGCTTCGGCCCAGGCGGCGCTCGCCGTGCTGGACGCGGCGGTGCGCCAGTACGCGCTCGGTGACACCCGGATCCACGTCAACTCGCAGGTCAAGCGGCTGGAGATGCAGATCGAGGCCCGGGGCGAGGAGCTCGCCAGGCACAGCGAGCGGCTCGACGGCGCCGGGGTCTCACTCGGCGAGCTGGGCCGCGCGCGCGACGAGGAGCGGGGGCTCGAGGCCGAACGCCGCCGGGCCGCGCGCCACGCGCTGGCGGCGGGGGCGGCCGAGCTCGGCGAGCGGCTCGAGCGCGACGGCGAGGCGCGCGCGGGGCTCGAGCGCCGCTGCGCCGAGCTGGCCGAGCTGCGGGCCGTGCCGCCCATCCCCGAGGGCGCGGCCGACGAGCTGCGCGCCGCGCAAGCGGAGCGGCAGGCGGCCGAGCGCACGCTGGCGGAGCTCGCCGCGCGCCGGGCGGAGACGGTGGACGGCCCGCGCCGCGAGATCGCGGCGGGTCTGGCGGCGGCGGACGCCTTCGCCTGGGGCGCGCCGGTGCACCTCGAGGAGATCGCCGCCCTCGAGCGCGACTTCGGCCGCAACGCCGAGGCGCAGCGGCAGGCCCGCCAGCGCCACGCCGAGGTCGAGGCCGACCTGCGGCGCGCCGGCGTGGCGGTCGAGCGGCTGCAGGAGCTGCGCTCGCGCTTCGCGACGCTGGCGGCGGCCGACGCCAACCTGCTGGCGGGGGCGCCGGCCTCGCTGCAGGCCTCGGTGACAGAGACCGAGAAGGCCGAGCGCGCCGCCGACGAGACGGCCGGTCGGCTGGCGATCATCGCCGGCGAGCGGCGCGGCAAGCGCGCCGCGGGGCTGGCCCTCGTCGCACTGGGCGTGGCCGCGGGCGCGGCGGCGGTGTGGCTCTCGCTGCGGGCTCAGACGGGGCTCTCGGTGGCCGCCCTGGCGGCCACGCTGGCGGCGCTGGCGGCCGGGATCTTCCTGGTGGTGCGCGCCGCGGCGCATCGCGCCGCCGAGCACGACACGGTGCTGCGCGCCCTCGGCGACGCGCGCCGGCGGCTGCAGCAGATCAAGGAGCAGGCGGCGGAACGCACCCTGGCGCTCGCCGACCTGGCGCGGCGCGCCGGCGCGGCGACCACCACCGCGCTGCTCGAGGAGCACGCCGAGTACCTGCGCGTGGTGCGCGAGGGCGACCGGCTGGCCTGGGTGGGGCAGGACCTCGAGCGCCTGGCGGGCGAGGCGGAAGCGCTGCGGGGGCGGGCCGCCGAATGGGCGGGGCGCGTCGGCCTGGCGGCGCCGGTGGCGGAGCCGGAGGCCCGCGCGGCTCTGGCCGCGCTGCGCGAAGGCGTCCAGGCCGTGATCGCCTGGCGCTCGCGCGGCGAGCGGCTCGAAGCCGCGGCCCGCGACCTCGCCGAGCAGGAGGACGGGGCGCGGCAGCGTCAGGAGAGCGCCGTCGAGGTGGCGCAGCGCTTGGTGCGCGCCCTGGGCACGCCCGAGGACGACTGGGAGCGCGCCCTCGCCGAGCTGGAGCAGCGCCGCCAGGCGATGGAGCGGCTGCGCATGCTCGAGAAGA
>Ga0315284_10014908_pt1 | contig 11057 bp, 4 predicted proteins | sample YL17G09_16_MG_FD_203696 | JGI IMG/M metagenome (GOLD analysis project Ga0315284, IMG submission 203696) | Sediment microbial communities from Yellowstone Lake, YNP, Wyoming, USA - YL17G09_16 | ecosystem: Environmental > Aquatic > Freshwater > Lake > Sediment | place: USA: Wyoming | collected...
CCGAGTTGTTGGTGCTTTTTGCTGAGGTGTTGTCCTCGGGGGGCGGGGGCGGCGGGCGGGCGGGGGCGCCGGGCCCCCCCCCCCCCCCCCCCCCCCCCCCGCCCCGGGCCAGCAACTCCCCCTCACCCCCGCCCCCTCTCCCTCGGCGGGGAGAGGGGAGAACGGCGACCCGCTGAACACATAGAGGCGTGTGGCTATGCCACCCGCTCAAGGAGAAAAGGAGAATCGCAGCATGTTTACTCGTCAGCAGGTCGCCAAGGCCATCGACCACTCCGTCCTCAAGCCCTTCTTCACGGCCGAGGACGTCGTCAAGGGATGCAATCTCTGCCGCGCGCGCGGCGTGGGCAACCTCTGCGTCCGCCCGAGCGATGCGGCCCTGGCGGTCCGTGAACTCAAGGGCAGCGAGACGACCGTGTCGGTGGTCGTGGGCTTCCCGCATGGCAGCAATCGGCCCGAGACCAAGGCCCGCGAAGCGCGCCTGGCCATCGAGGACGGCGCGGTCGAACTCGACATGGTCATGAACATCGGCCAGTTCCTCTCGGGCAACTACGATGTTGTCCAGAAGGACATCGAGGCCGTCGTCGCCGTGGCCAAGCTGCGCAGGGTTCTTGTCAAGGTCATCCTCGAGACGTGCTGGCTTACGCCCGAGCAGATCGCCAAGGCGTGCAGGCTGGCGGAGGCGGCCGGCGCCGACTTCGTGAAGACCTCCACCGGTTTCGGCGACGGCCCCGCCACGCCCGAAGCCGTTGACGTCATGATCAAGACCGTCGGCAAGACGATGGGCGTGAAGGCCGCCGGCGGCGTGCGGACCTGGGAAACGGCCGTCGGCTACCTGAAGCAGGGCTGCAAGCGCCTGGGCGTCGCTTCCAGCGAGGCCGTGCTGGACGGGGGGCCCCAGTGAACGCCGGACGAACACGAAATGGAGCGCTGACATGGACCTGCATCTGAAGGGCAAAACGGCGCTGGTCACGGGCGGCTCGCGCGGACTGGGTCGCGTTATCTGCCTCGCGCTGGCGGCCGAGGGCGCGAAGGTGGCCGTCAACTATCGCGAATCGACCGGCAAGGCGCAGGCCGTTGCCGACGAGATCGTCCGGGCAGGCGGCGCGGCCGTGGCCGTCCAGGCCGACATCGCCCGCGAGGCCGAAGTCGTCGCCATGTTCGACCAGGTCGAAAAGGCCCTCGGCCCCGTCGAGGTCCTCGTCAACAACGCCGCCTACTGCCCTGTCGTCCCGACCGTTGACATCGCCGCCCAGGAGTGGGACCGTGCGTTCCAGGTGAACGTCACCGGCACGTTCCTCTGCTCGCGGGAGATGATCCGCCGCCTGCTGGCCCTGGGCCGCAAGGGCCGGATCGTGAACATCTCGTCGCAGGCGGCGTTCCGGGGGTCGGAGTCGGGCAAGACGGCCTACGATGCCAGCAAGGGCGCGATCGTGGCGTTCACGGTGTCGCTGGCGCGCGAGATGGCCAGGAAGGGCATCGCCGTCAACTGCGTGGCGCCTGGCCTGATGTACACCGAGATGCTGAAGCCGTACGCCGACGCGAACCCCGAGAAGTTCAACTCTCGCCTGCCGATCGGCCGCCTCGGCCTGCCCGAGGAAGTGGCTAACGTGGTGGCGTTTCTCGCCAGCGACCGGGCCGGCTTCATGACCGGCGCGACGGTGGACGTGAGCGGCGGCATGTTGATGCGGTAAGGGCCCGCGCCGCCGGGGCGGCTCCGTGCAAATTTTTCAAGGCCGTGTCGCAACGTGCACGGTTAGATGTAAGGGGGAACACCGTGCTTGGACCGCGCGCAAACCAAGGGTGAACCGCATGCGAAACATCGTCTCGGCGCTGCTTCTGGCAGGGTTGTTGGCTTCCCATGCGGCAGCCCAGGCGCCCGGCGCCTCCGACACCGGGAAGTCCCGGCCGGCGGCGGAGCGCGTGCGCCAGGGCGGTTGGGCGGCGTCAGCCGGCGGCGTTGACGGCGTCAAGAACGGCAACTTCGGCTTCCACACCGATAAGCAGGACAAGCCCTGGTGGCAGGTCGACCTGGGGAAGGCGCAGGCGCTCGACCGCGTCGTCGTGTGGAACCGCTGCAACACGGCCTCCGAGCGGGCCGCGAGCCTTCGCGTTCTCCTCTCGTCCGACGGCAGCGCCTGGCGCGAGGTGTATCAGCACGGCGGGACGACGTTCTACGGCGTCAAGGACCAGAAACCCCTGACCGTGCCGCTCAAGGGCGCCGAGGCCCGGTTCGTCCGCATCCAGTTGGCCGAGAATACATGGCTCCATCTCGATGAAGTGGAGGTCTTCGGCCAGGCCGACCCGTCGCTCAACGTCGCCCTCCATAAGCCGGCCGACCAGAGCAGCGATTACGGCAGACCCGGCGCGGCGCCGGCCTCCGTGGCGGCCAAGGGCAAGGCCGCCCGGAAAGCGGATGCCCCGGGCGGCTGGCCGGTGGGCGCCCCGACCGAGGCCAGCCGCCAGGCCCTCCGCAGGGCGATTGACGACCTAGCGGCCTCATACCCCGACAAGTACGTCCGCGGCGCGGAGTTCCTGAAACGCCTCGATGCCCTCGACAGGGCCGCCGCAACCGGCGGCGACGAAGCGGCGCTGGCCAGGGAGTTCCTGCTGCTCCAGCGCGAGGCGCTGCTGGCCAACCCGGCCCTCGATTTCGACCGCCTGCTCCTCGTCAGGCGCAAGGCCAACAACATGGGCCTGCCGGCCAACTGGCAGAGCAACTCCAACCTTCCGCGGTCGGGTTTCGACAACGAAATCGGCGTTCTCTCGCCGCTGCGGCCCGATGGGGCGATCTCCACGCTCTACAAGCCCGCTGGCGGCCGCTTCGTCGGCGACGTGGACCTGCATTTCGACGCCGACCGCCTCCTCTTCTCCTCCCTCGACGAGAAGAGCCGCTGGCAGGTCTTCGAAATCAAGGCCGATGGCACGGGCCTCAGGCAGGTCACCCCCGGCGACCAGCCCGACGTGGACAACTACGACGCCTGCTACCTTCCCGACGGCCGCATCATTTTCACCAGCACGGCGCCCTTCATCGGCGTGCCGTGCGTCTTCGGGAACGCGCACGTCTCGACGATCTTCCGCCTCGAGGCCGACGGCAAGACGGTTCGACAACTGGGCTTCGAGCAGGAGCACGACTGGTGTCCGGCCGTGCTGAACGACGGCCGCCTGCTTTACGCCCGGTGGGAGTACACCGACACGCCGCATTCCCAGACGCGGCGGCTCTTCTCGATGAACCCCGACGGCACCCGCCAGATGGCCTACTACGGCAGCAACTCCTATTGGCCGAACTCCATCTTCTATGCCCGGCCGGTCCCGGGCCACCCCACGAAAGTGGCGGCGGTTATCTCGGGCCATCACGGCGTGGCGCGCATGGGCGAACTCATCATCTTCGACCCCGGCCTCGACAGCCGAGAGGCCAAGGGCGTCGTCCAGCGCATCCCCGGCTACGGCAAGCCGGTCGAGCCGCTCATCGCCGACCGCCTTGTCGACGCCAGTTGGCCGAAGTTCCTGCACCCCTGGCCGCTGAACGAAAAGTACTATCTGGCGGCATGCCGGCCCGGGCCGGGCTCGCTCTGGGGCATCTACCTGGTCGATGTCTTCGACAACATCCTTTTGCTGCGCGAGGAACCCGACTACGCGCTCCTCGAGCCCGTGCCGCTCCGCAAAACCGTCCGCCCGCCGGTCATTCCCGACAACGTGACGCTGGCCCGCAAGGACGCGGTGATCTCTATCCAGGACATTTACCAGGGCGACGGCCTCAAGGGCATTCCACGCGGGACGGTCAAAAAGTTGCGGGTCTTCACGTACCACTTCGCCTACCACAACATGGGCGGCCTGCTGGGCGTTCTCGGCATGGATGGCCCGTGGGACATCCGCCGCATCCTCGGCACCGTTCCCGTGGCGGAGGACGGGTCGGCCTGTTTCCGCGTGCCGGCCAATACGCCGATCGTGGTGCAACCCCTCGACGCCGAGGGCAAGGCCCTGCAACTGATGCGCAGTTGGATGACCGCCATGCCGGGCGAGACCCTCTCGTGCGTCGGTTGCCACGAACGTCCGAACTCGGCGCCCGACACCCGCCTGCAAGTGGCCCTGGCGGCACACGAGCCAGATGAGATCCAGCCCTGGTACGGCCCCGCCAGGGGATTCAGTTATCCGCGAGAGGTGCAACCCGTCCTCGACCGCTATTGCGTGGGCTGTCATGATGGCGAACCGCGGCCCGACGGCGGCAAGGCTTTGGCGGACCTTCGCGGCACGAAGATTATTTCGGACTTCTCGTCGGTCATCGCCGGATCGGGCGGCAAGCGCGGCGGAAAGTTCTCCTACAGTTACGCCGAACTCCACCGGTACGTGCGCCGCCCCGGCATCGAGAGCGACTACCAGATGCTGACGCCCATGGAGTACCACGCCGACACCACCGAACTGGTCCAGATGCTCAAGAGGGGACATTACGGGGTCCAACTCGACCCGGAGTCGTGGGACCGGATCATTACGTGGATCGACTTCAACACGGTGTATCACGGCACCTGGACCGACGCGGGCTATAACCCCGGCGTTCAGCGCGAGCGGCGTCTGGCGCTTCAGAAACTCTACGGCAACCGGGACGACGATCCGGAGGCTGATGCCGGCCGCCCGCCCGCCGTGATCCAGGCGGCTTCGTTCCCCGTGCCCGCCCGGACGGCTGTTGCCGCGAAGGCCCCGCCGACGACCTTGGCCGTCTCGGGCTGGCCCTTCGATGCGGCCGAGGCCCAGCGCCGCCAGGCCGCCGCGGGGCAGATTGTGCGGCGCTCTATCGACCTGGGCGGCGGCGCCGTCCTCGACCTGGTGCTTGTCCCGGCCGGCGAGTTCGTCCTGGGAGACCCCGAGGGAAGCCCGGACGAGCGGCCGCTGACGCGCGTCCGCATCGACCGGCCGTTCTGGATGGGGCGCTGCGAGGTGAGCAACGCGCAGTTCGCCCGCTTCGACTCTTCGCACGACAGCCGCGTGGAATCGAAGAACGCCTACCAGTTCGGCATCCACGGGTACCCGGTCAACCGGCCCGAGCAGCCCGTGGTCCGCGTGTCGTGGCAGCGGGCGACGGCGTTCTGCCGGTGGCTCTCGGCCGCGACGGGCGAGAAGTTCTCGCTGCCCACCGAGGCCCAATGGGAGTACGCCTGCCGCGCAGGCTCGGCCACGGCCTTTTCGTATGGCACGCTCGACACGGACTTCTCGAAGTCGGCCAACATGGGCGACGCCAAACTCCGCGAACTCGCCAGCAATCCGTACACGGTCGATACGCCCTATCCGAACGCCACGAAATATGATGATTGGGTGCCCAAGGAAACGCGGTTCAACGACGGGCATCTGCTCTCCGCCGCCATCGGCAGTTACGCCGCTAACGCGTGGGGCCTGCACGACATGCACGGTAACGTCGCTGAGTGGACCTGCTCGGCGTTCAGGCCGTACCCCTACAGCGAGGACGACGGGCGAAACAACCTGGCCGACACCGAAGACAAGGTGGTCCGCGGCGGCTCGTGGCGCGACCGACCCATGCGATGCAGTTCGGCCTTCCGCCTGGCCTACAGGCCGTACCAGGCGGTCTTCAACGTCGGGTTCCGCGTTATCATGGAGTCCGACAAGCCTCGCGCTGTGGCCAAGGCGGCCGCCGAGTAAACCGAGGTGGGGCGGATGAGGCGATTGGCCATGCCGGCGGCGGTTCTTGCGTGTGCGGTGGCCTGGCTGTCAGCCGCCGCAGCCCTGCCGCCCCGTGCGCCGGCGCCGAACGCCGGCGCGCTGCGGGCCGCGATCCAGGACCTGGCGAAGGCGTACGAAGCGAAGTATCCCCGCGCCGCCGACTACCTCGCCCGCCTGGATGCGATCGAGAAGCGCCTGGCCGACGACGCGGGCAGGACGGCCGCTGCGGAAGACCTCGCAAATCTCGCGCGCGAATCGCTCGTCCTCGACAACCCGCTCATCGCCTTCGACCGCCTGCTCTTCGTCAAGCGCAAGACCTACCAGTCCAACCATTACTACACGGACTTCATCAACGGGTGCCGCTACTACGGCGGGAACCTTTGCGTCCTTTCTCTGAGGGACGGCAAGGTCACGGACCTTGTGCCCTCGATGAAGGACGGCATCTTCGGCCGCTTCGACCTTTCGTTTGACGCCCAGCGCGTCGTCTTCGACTGGAAGGCCAAAGGGGACGAGGGCTTCCGCATCTACGAGGTCGGCGTCGACGGCCGGGGCCTGCGCCAGATCACCTTCCCGCCGCCCGATGAGCCCGAGCGCATCCGCAAGTACCGCAACAAAAACGTAGACCCGCTCCAGTATTTCCACTACACCGACGACATGCAGCCGTGCTATCTGCCCGACGGCGGCATCTGCTTCATCTCCACGCGCTGCGAATTCGGAACGCTCTGCGACAGCCCCGACGTCTTTACGACCACCGTGCTGTACCGCATGGACGGCGACGGCCGCAACATCGAGAAACTCACCAACAGTTCGGTCAGCGAGGCCACGCCCGCCGTGATGAACGACGGCCGCATCCTCTACACGCGGTGGGAGTACGTGGACAAAGGGGTCGTCAGCGTCAAGTGTCTGTGGGCGATGTATCCCGACGGCACGCGCTCGTCCGAGGTCTACGGCAACGACATCGCGCTGCCGCCCACGCTGCTCTGCGGGCGGCCCATCCCGGGCACGAGCGACCAGTTCGTGGTCCTCGGCACGCCGCACTACCCCCAGAACGGCGTCGGAACGGTGATCCGGTTGGACATGACCCGCAACATCCGCACGCGCGACCCGATGACGTACATTACGCCCGACATCGACGTCCAAGCCGAGGGCGGGTTCCATCATCGCGTCGGCGGCAGGTGGGTGCGGACAGACAACGGGCCGCTCTTCGCCGACCCGTATCCGTTGTCGGACCGGTTCTTCCTCGTGTCGTATAATCCCGACAAACTCTGGAAGGACCCGACCGCCTGGGGCTTGTACCTGCTGGACGAGCACGGCAACCGCGTTCCGATCTTCGTCGCCGCCGAGACCTCGTGCTGGCAGCCCGTGCCGCTCGTGCCGCGCGCTCGCCCGCCCGTCCTGGGATCGGTGGCCGATGCCGAGACGGCCCGCCGCGGCCTGGCCACGGTCGTGGTGCGCGACGTTTACCGCGGCCTCAAGGGGGTGGAGCGAGGCGCGATCAAGTACCTCCGCGTCAACGAGCAGGTGCCCCGGCCCTGGGCCGCGCGACGCTCCTGGGACGGCGATGAATACGACCAGCAGCACGCGGTCGTTACGAAGAAGGCCCACCTGGGCCTCAAGGTGCAGCACGGCATCGTGCCGGTCGAGGCTGACGGCTCGGCCCACTTCACCGTGCCGGCCGACAAGAACATCTTCTTCCAGGCGCTCGACGCCGATTTCCGGGAGGTCCAGCGCGAGCGGACGTACGTCAACTACCGGCCGGGCGAGACGCGCACCTGCGTCGGATGCCACGAACTGCCCAACGATTTGCCGATGGCTGACGCCGGCGTGCCCCTGGCCCTGCGGCGGCCCCCGGACAAACCCGGCCCGCAGCCCGGAGAGGCGACCGGCGCGCGGCCGATTCACTATCCGACCGATGTGCAGCCGGTCCTCGACAAGTATTGCATCCGGTGCCACAGCGGCGAGAAGCCCACGGGTGGCCTCGACCTTACGGGCACGCCGACGACGCTCTTCTCTCGCTCGTACGAGAACCTGCTGGACCGCGGGATGCTGCCGATCATCGGCGAGAACCACCCCAAGACGGGCAACGTGGAGTACCTGCCCGCGTACTCCCTCGGGTCGCACAAGAGCAAACTCGTCGCCCACCTCCTGAAAGGGCACAATGGCATCAAACTGTCGCAGGAGGAGTGGGTGCGACTGACGACGTGGGTCGATTCCAACGGTCAGTACTACGGCTCTTATTACGGGCGCCGGAACGTGAAGTATCGGGGCCTGCCCGACTTCCGGCCCGTGCCGACGTTCGAGTCGGCCTGCGGCCTACCGCCCGGCCTTCCTGCGGGAGAATCGGGCATGGGCGCCGCTGCCGTGCCGTAAGGATTTGCGTGGCCGTGCCGCGCTTTTTGCGGTTTAATATGACGGCGCTGGATTGGGGTCTTGCCGTGCCTGGAGCCCCGCAAGGGGCGAAAGAGGGCGTGCCGCCCCTGACGGGGCTTTTCGATTGTTGCGCGCAGTACTACAGCGCCACATAGCGCGGCGGGTCAGGAGACCCACCGCGCAAAGTGTTAAATGACGCTGTAGTTGCACTGCCGTATCCGGTTTAAGAGGGAACGAGCGATGAAACGATTCTCAAGCCGCAGTTCCATCTGGGTGACCGTCGGCCTCGTCTTAGTGGGCCTGGGTTGCGCGGCGGTCGGCCTGGGGGCGAAGTCGTCCGAGCCGCAGGTCTATGCGAAGGCCGCCACGTGGGCCGAGACGATGATCGCCACGCGGGCCAACTACATCAAGTGGGCCGCCGAGAACAACCAGCCGGCCGACCCGTCGGGCTTCCAGCCCTTCGATAGCGGCCCGATGCCCGGCACCGGCCCTGGCCGTCAGGTCTCGATCAGCGTCGCGGGCGTCAAGGCCCTGCGCCTTGTCGCCACGTGCGAGAAGGGCACCGCCAACTGCAACATCTGGGGCGATCCGAAACTCATCGCCGCCGACGGCAAGGAGACGCCGCTCGGCACACTGAAGCCGGACTCCGTCACCGTCGGCTGGGGCCAGATGCTCCTCGACAAGAACTGGCAGGACAAGCCTCTGCGCATCGGCGACCGCGAGTTCAAGCGCGGCATATGGGTGCATGCCGACAGCGAGTTGCAGTTTGCGCTGGACGGCAAGTACCAGCGGTTCGAGGCGTGGGTCGGCGAGGACAAGGACCGCGCCAACGGCGTCCTCCGGTTCCAGGTGCTTTCGGGCGAGCCGCCGCAGTTACCCGCGTGGTGGACGCGGATGACCGAGGATTTCCCCCGCGAGGCCGCTTGGCTTGCCGACGATGCCGGCGCCGGGGCGCTCCAGTGGTTTGCTGCACGCGCGGACACGAAATATGAGCAGTCGCTGATTCAACGTGTTGTGAAGCAACTGGGCGGGGCCGCGGAGAGTTTGCAGGCGCAGACGCAAGGTATTGAGCAGGCTGCCGCGCCGGCCGGCGACCCTCGATGGCTGGAACTGTACGCACTGGCCTGCCGCGCGCGCCAGTGCGCGGCGGTGATCGGCCAAGCGGGGCCGGAGTCCAAGCCTGCGTTTGAGAAAGAATTGCAGGGCCTGGTTGCGGCCAAGGCCGCTCCGGGCGATCCGCGCTGGGCCGACCTTCGCAACCGTGCCCTCCGCAGTCGTGAGTTGGAGAACCAGTACGCGGCCCTCCAGCACGACATCGGCAACCGGACCCACTTTGCGAAGGTCGGCGGGGAGGTGTTCCGGCCGGAGGCTCTGATTCTCGAGTCCGACCGCGACCCTGCCGACGTGGTCCTCCGCCGCACGGCGTCGCTGCTGGCCGACCTGAAGCGCACCGCCGCAGCCGCGAAACTCGTGGACCTGGAGAAGAAACTCGACGAGTTTAAGAAGTTCGGCGCCGAGACGCCGGTGGCCGGCGTCGAAGCCCGCCGCAACCTCTTCGCCCAGACATGCGAACTCCGGCGGCAGATCGCCTTCACCAACCCGCTCCTCGACTTCGACAAGATCCTCTTCATCAAGCGGCACCGTGCCATCTACAACCACATGTGCGACCAGTACTACGGCATGGCGCAGAAGCCGGGCGGCGGGCTGTACGTTCTGTCCGACCCGTTCGGCCCCGACCCGCAGGTGCGCGACGTGCTGGCCGGCTCCGTCGTGCAGAACGGGCGCCTCAAGGGGCAGAAACTCTCGGGCGGTCCCGTGCGCAACTGGAACATCCGCTTCGACGGCGAGGGCAACCAGCAGGGCGAGCCCACCGAGGGCGGATCGTTCCTCTCCCCCGATCTCTCCTACGACGCCAGGCAGATCCTCTTCGCCTACGTCGAGTGTAAAGGCGACACCAAGCACCGCCATCACACCGACCCCGCCAAGGGCCACTGGGACGAAGGCCGCTGCTACCACGTCTTCAAGGTCAACGTCGACGGCACGAGCCTGAAGCAACTGACCGACGGCACGTGGAACGAGTTCGACCCGGTGTGGCTCCCGAACGGGCGCATCGCGTTCATCACCGAGCGGCGGGGCGGGTACCTGCGTTGCGGCCGCACCTGCCCCACGTACACGCTCTACGACATGCTCCCCGACGGGCGTGACATCAACTGCCTCAGTTTCCACGAGACGAACGAGTGGAACCCCGCCGTCACGCCCGACGGCCGCATCATCTATACGCGGTGGGACTACATCGACCGCTTCGGATGCACGGCCCACCACCCGTGGATCACGACGCTCGACGGGGCCGACTCGCGGGCGGTCCACGGCAACTTCGCCCCGCGTAACGCGCGGCCCGACATGGAACTCGACGTCCGGCCCGTGCCCGGCTCAAACAAGTTCGTTGCCACGGCCGCCCCACACCACAGCCAGGCCTTCGGCTCGCTCGTGGTCTTCAACCCCGACGTGCCCGACGACGACGGCATGGGGCCCATCCGCCGCCTGACCCCCGAAGTGGGCTTCCCCGAGAGCCAGGGCGGCACACACGCCTACGGCATGGCCTGGCCCCTGAGCGAGGACTACTACCTGTGCGTCTACGACGCCAACAACGAACTGCGCAAGGGCGGCGACAACTACGGCATCTACCTGGTCGATAGTTTCGGCAACAAGGAACTCATTTATCGCGACCCCGAGATCGCCTGCATGAGTCCCATCCCGCTGCGCCCGATGCCCGTGCCGCCCGTGGGGCCGACGGCTACGCAACTCGTCAAGAGCAAGTCCGGCAAGCAGACGCCCGCCTTTCCCGGCAAGCCCGGTGAGGCGACCATCGCGGTCGTCAACGCCTACGCCAGCCTGAGGCCGTGGCCGCCGAACACGAAGATCACGGCCCTGCGGGTGCTCCAGGTGTTGCCGATGAGCGTGCCCTCGGGCGGCCCGCCGCACGAGACCGGCCAGCGGATCGCCCTGGCCGGCGACTCCGT
>Ga0315284_10014909_pt1 | contig 11057 bp, 8 predicted proteins | sample YL17G09_16_MG_FD_203696 | JGI IMG/M metagenome (GOLD analysis project Ga0315284, IMG submission 203696) | Sediment microbial communities from Yellowstone Lake, YNP, Wyoming, USA - YL17G09_16 | ecosystem: Environmental > Aquatic > Freshwater > Lake > Sediment | place: USA: Wyoming | collected...
AAGGGCATCATCTCAAACAAATTAATCCCGAAATGTGCCATACTTGATCCTTCTCTTACCATGGCAATGCCACCCCAGGTTACTGCTTATACGGGAATGGACGCCTTAACCCATGCTATCGAAGCGTATACATCGGTAAATGCGAGCGATTATTCAGATCCTCTGGCCATCCAGGCCGTGAGATTACTCAGCCAAAATATTCTTGAGGCTTACTCGCAGGGAAATGCTGTGCAGGCACGAGAGGGGATGCTGATGGGCAGTTTGCTGGCAGGAATAGCATTTGCAAACGCAGGGGTTGCTGCTGTTCATGCCTTTGCATATCCATTGGGTGGCACATTCCATATTCCTCACGGACTTGCGAATAGCGTCATGCTGCCGGTGATCATGGAGTACAATATGGATGGATGCGAGGCAAAGTATATCGAGCTCGCAAAGGCAATGCTGAGCGCACAGATGCAAGAAATAACACCCAACATGGCTGTGGATTTCATTAAACAACTTTCGAAAGATCTGCATATTCCGCAGAATCTGAGGTCGTTTCATATACCTGAGGATGCAATTCCTGATCTGGCAGCAGGCGCCTTGAAGGTCACAAGACTTTTATTGAATAATCCCAGGAAATTTGAAATGGAAGATGCGATCAAAATGTACAGTAAAGCCTACAAAAATAATTAATTCTTAAAGTTATTGGTGGAGGCCCTTTAAATATGACTATGACGGGGAAATCATACTATGAGGATAAACTTGTATCTGCAGATGATGCAGCCAAATTAGTGGAGTCAGGGCAAAGGGTTGTGCTCGGCCACGCATGTGGTGAGCCAAGAATGGTAGTGAGAGCGCTAGTCAAACGGGAACATGAATTAAGAAACGTTGAAATCGTTCATATGGTCGCTATGGGAGAGGGCCTTTATTGCAGACCGGAATATGCCCATGCCTTCCGGCATAATGGACTTTTTATCGGTTCAGCCACGAAACAGGCTGTGGCAGGGGGCCGGGCAGACTATACCCCGTGTTTTTTTAGCCAAATCCCATCCCTGTTCAGGGACAATCTGCTTCCCGTCGATGTAGCCATGATTGTAGTTTCTCCGCCTGACGAGAATGGATATGTGAGCCTTGGCATCTCGGTTGACTATACGAAGCAAGCGGCTTTGAGCGCAAAGTTAATTATTGCTGAAGTGAATGAAAACATGCCCAGGACAGGAATACACTCGCTCATCCATGTCGATGATATAGATTGTTTTGTGTCGAGCGCTATGCCTCTGTATGAACTTGGTCCATCCAGGATTGGGTTCACGGAGAAAACAATCGGCGGCCATATATCAGAACTTATTAAGGATGGTGACTGCCTTCAACTTGGCATAGGGGCTATCCCGGATGCGGTTTTGAGTTTTCTGCATGACAAAAGAGATCTCGGAATCCACTCGGAAATGATCTCGGATGGTGTCATGCATTTGGTGGAAAAAGGGGTGATCAATGGAAGGAGAAAGACCCTCCATGCGGGCAAGATTGTCCTCACTTTCATCATGGGGACAGCGAATTTATATCGCTGGGCGGATGACAACCCGATGATCGAAGCATATCCCGTAGATTATACCAACGACCCTTTTATTATTGCTCAGAATGACAATGTAGTTTCCATTAATTCTGCCATTGCAGTTGATTTACTGGGGCAGGTTGCGTCAGATACGATAGGGCCGATGCAATTGAGTGGTGTAGGCGGGCAGGTTGATTTTGTGCGCGGAGCTGCGCGCTCGCGAGGCGGAAGGAGTATCATCGCCCTGCCAGCTACTGCGAAGGAAGGTGCCATTTCAAGAATGGTGCCAGCACTTGAAAGGGGCCAGGCTGTTACTACCTCTCGGAATGATGTGGATTATGTGGTTACGGAATATGGCATTGCGCACCTCAAGGGCAAGACCTGTGCAGATAGAGCAAAAGCGCTGATCAATATTGCAGCGCCTGATTTCCGAGATATGCTCATACGGGAGTGTAAAGCATTGTATGGGTGGTTATAATAAAACATTCAGCAGGCGATCGCAACCGCACCACAGGAGAAGGAGGAGATCATGAAAGACTGGCGGATCGTATGGGCACTGGCGGTATCCATGCTGGCCCCAGTACCGGCCGCATGCATTCGTGATGCGGATCTTATTATTCAGCATGCGAAAATCTACACGTCCAACAAGTCCATTTACAGCGCGAGTGCTCCGGCGGTGAAAGATCGACTCATCATGAAGATCGGAACAGATCGGGTGGTCCTGGCCCTCAAGGGAACAATGACCAGGGTGATCGATGCACGGGGGAAGGTGCTCGTACCGGGTTTCGTGGACAATCACGCGCACCCGCTGTTCGTGGGGACCTTTCAGAAGGCGACTGTGGACATCTTCGAGCTGACGACGAAGCAGGAAGTCATCCAGAGCCTCGCTGCGTTCCTGCAAGAGCACCCGGAAATACCTCAACTGATCGGCTTTTCCTGGCATTACCAGAGCCCGATTACCGTCTCTGATCTGGATGCGGTCTCGCGGGAGATCCCGATCGTGATCTGGGCCTACGATGCGGAGGGCGGTTCCGCGAATTCGCTCACCTTGCAGTTGCTGCTCAAGGATCCCGGTGAATACCGGAAGCTGGATGGGCAATACGATGAGCAGGGGCGGCCGACCGGGCAGTTCATCTACTTCCATCAATTCAACCCGTTCAAGAGCTTTAAGCCATGGTTCGTTGCCCAGCGCCGGTGGGAAAAGGTGATGGAGCTGGCCTTGGTAGGGATGGACGCGAAGCTGACGGAGGCGTTGCGTAACGGGGTCACGACTATGAAAGATGTCCAGATCTACCCCGAGATGATGCCGTGGAAAACCATGGCCGAGGTGGGCATTCCTATCTCGTTCGGTTCAGATCGTTGCATTTCCAACCCCTGGTCGCCGTTCGCGGGCATCTTGGTCGCCAACCGGCGCATCTTCTATGATCTCTTCACAAACCCCGGAAAGCACAATGCCATCAGCGTGGAGGATGCGCTGTACTACTACACATATGGCTCAGCCGAGGCGTTGTGCATGGAGGACATGGTGGGGAGCCTCGCGGTCGGGAAACGGGCGGACATGGTGATCTTGACCGTCGACGGACTTGACGACCTCGTCAGCCTATGGACCATAATGAGGACATTCTTCGACTATGACTACGGTTTGAACTTCGTTGAAAAGACCTTTGTGGACGGCGTGGCCGTCTTTGAAAGGGAATAGATAATGGATAAAAGGAGGCTGTCATGAAAAAGGCAATGCGGTTTGGCTGGATGGTTTTTTCCATGATCGTGGTGGTGATTGGTTGTGCCGCGTGTCGGGAGGAGGGGCTCACTGACGGCAGCGGCTATCTTCCCACGGCCGAGGTGCTGGAGCGGGTGCGCGCCACACCCCTCGAGCCCACTGAAGACGGCGGGCTCAGGTTCGGCACGGCCACGATGCAGCCCAGAGAAGGGAACATGAAGGTCGTCCGGCTGACAGGACCAACCCCGTATGAGCTAGGCTTCCAGCATGGCATCCTCCTCAAGGACTGCATCAATAGACCGACCTTTCAGTTCTTCGCCGATCCTCTCTACCATGGACAGCCCCCAGCGGATTTGACACCGGAGGAGATCGCCCAACAAATGGAGGAAGTGGACAAGAAGGTGTTCGGACCCATGGAGAGGAACATGCCCCGCGAGTATCTTGAGGAACTCAAGGGAATAGCGGACGGCAGCGGGCTCGCTTTCAAGACCGTGTTTCGGGCCTCTTTCCTTTCGGACTATGATATGGTCACGATGTTTAATGCCGCGGGCCTTTCAGGGGGTGAATGCAGCGGTGTCATGGTATCCGGGGATGCCACGAGCAGCGGCAAGCTCATCGTGGGACGAAACACGGACTACGACTGGCAGAAGCAGTGGGTGGAGAACCAGGTCATTCTCATCTACGACTATCCTGGGGCATATCGGTACGCCAGTGTCTCAACTGCTGGGCTGCTCAAGTGCAACAGCGCAATGAACGAGACCGGAATAGTCGTCAGTGGCCACTGGATGCCATTTCTCGGCGCGAACCCCAACGGATACTCCTTCACGATCTTTGAGAACGAGATCATGCGGAAAACTGATAACCTCTCCGCGGTGACGGACCTGCTCAGATCAAAGCCCCGATGTGGTTCGTTCGGGCTGGTGGTGGGAGACGGCAAGACAGGTCAGGCCCTGGCTTTCGAGGCCACCAAGCAGCGCCTGGGCATCCGGGGAATGGAGGACGACTCTGTGGTGATGACCAACTACGCCCTGACCCCGGAGCAGATCTCCAACGATATTGCGGCGAAGCTGAACATCCAGATGAGGGATGTCGGTGGCAGGTATGCAAGGCTCTTGTCTCTTGTCAAGAGTCATTATGGACTCATCGAACCAGGGTTGATGGCTGAATTCATCAGCAACCATATAGACATGATACCCGAGGTACAGAGAGAACGGGGAGCTGGCAACACCGTAGGTAGCTCGTCCAATGTAACCTCGGTTGTTTTTCAACCGGCAGATGGTTTCTTCTGGGTGGCCTCGGGTGGAGCACCCGCTTGCGGAAACGAGTATGTCGGCTACGACTTTTGGGCGGAGTTAAACGGCGGGACGCCGGCTGTCAGCCCTGCGGCGCTCCCCGGTTATGCATGGCAGGACAACCGTCACCGGGATGGCTTCGTTGCGTACATGGAGGCTGAACTGGTCTATCAGGTGGACCGCACGGATATCGATGCCATCTTGGCCCACCTTGCTGCAGCACGATCCGCTGATCCCGAAGAACCAAGGTATTATCAGATTGCCGGAAGGTTTCACCTGAGAAGAGGCTTTGACCCTGAGACGGCCAACACGGCTGACGTCGAGGCAGGGATTTATCTTCTTGAACAATCCCTTGATGACGACATCGTTGGATCCCAAGCGAACAACGAACGGGCCGCGGCCATGCTCTACCTGGGGATGGCCGCCGATCTTAGGGGAGAGCGGCGGGCCGCGATTGGCCGCTACTCCCAGGTTTTGGGCCTGTTTCTTAGTGTGGGGAGCACGGACTACCTGTCCGGTCTTAACAAACTGCTCGTAGGGACAGCCATAGCACGCCTCACAAAGCCATATGCTGGAGAGATCCCTGGGGGCCTCATGGTGTTTCTCTACGAGTAGAACCGCTGGGAAGACTCACCCGGTGGCTTCGAGCGCGGCAAGGCCGCCTGAGACGGGAAAGAAGGGAGACCGTGATGGATGCGGTGCGGGAACAGGGAAGACCTTGTGGGAAACACCACAAATACAGTGTGCCGGTCATCACGGCGCACATTTTTTCTGCGGGCGAGAGCAACAAAGCTGAAATCCAAAAGGAGGTGAAACATGCCGGAAAGAGTTACCCGGAGGAGTTTCCTGAAAAGAACCGCCATAACCGCTGGAGGTGTCGCCGCCGCCCTTGCCGGGATCGAGATTGCCACACCGTTGATATGCAGAGAACGCATGGAATTCGATGCCAATACAAGCCCATGGATCGGGGATCGACCCCCGAAGACACCCCCCCTTGATAAAGACATCGAGGTTGATGTGGCGGTTATCGGGGGGGGGTATACCGGATTGTCCGCAGCCTATCATATGAAAAGGCTCCTGCCCCGTCAAACCTTTGTGGTGCTGGAAGCGCGAGAGTTGGGGCATGGGGCTTCAGGGAGGCATGCCGGGATGTGCCTGCCCCAAACCGCAACTGAGTTCATGCAAATTGCTCATCCGAAAGTGCATCGTTTGATCTACGATGTAACTGTGCAATGCGTGAAGGAGATCGTGGCACTGATGCATAATGAGGGCATGGACTCCACGATCTGGTTCAAGGGGACGTTACTCGCGAACTTGAGCGCGGAGGGCGTCAGGAAATCTAGGGAATACGCAGAGAAAGCGGTGTCAATGGGAATTCCGGTCGAATACTGGGATCGGGAGCGGGTGATCCATGAAATTGGTACCACGGCGTACCTCGGGGGTCTTTATGAACCGAACGCGGCACAGTTCAATCCCATGATGATGGTCCATGCGCTCAAGCGGGCCGCAGAAAAAGCCGGCGTCATCATCCATGAAGACAGTACCGTGCTCAATATTGAGGAAGGAGAGATCGTGCGCCTTACAGTGGCCAATCCCCACGGCAGGCTGCATACGGTTAGGGCAAAGGCCATCGTGCTTGGCACGAACGCCTACACCAGCAAACTCGCTTACTTCAAAAACACGATAACTGCCGTGCATTGCGATATGGTGTCGACGAGGCCCCTGGGTCCGGACATATTCGCTACCCTCGGCTGGAACAGCAAGATCCAATTTCACGATGACCGCACCTATCTCATCACCTTCACCGCGACCGAGGACGGCAGGATCATGCTCGGCGCCGGGAACGCTGAATACTTCTTCAACAACGGCCTCGTCTACCGGAAGAATCTTAATCTCCGTCGCCCGGCCTTCCAGAAGGAACTCGCACGTGTTTACCCGGCGCTTGAGGGGATTGATTTCAACAATATCTGGACTGGACTCCTGGACATACCTTTGGACTTTGAACCCTCCGTCGGCGTTATCGGCAAGCAGCGCAATGTCTACTATGGTCTCGGCTATGCCGGGCATGGGGTCTGCTTGGCATACCTGTTCGGGAAGATCATCGCTGATATGCATGTCGGAAATTCCGAGCAGTGGAAGGAAATGCCCTTCTTCCAGAAGAGATACATCCCCCTGCCCCCAGAACCGCTCAAGTACCTGAGCGTGAAGGCCTACATGGCCCTGCTTCGTATGCAGGACAAGTTCTGACCTGGAGCTCTCAAGAGTTGGGCCTCTCAGATGGAGCGTAAGTGGGCTTCCCTGTTGGAACCTGGCAGGGCGTATCGACCCCGTGCTTAAGGGCTGAGGATGATGCCGGAAGGAACAGGCAAACAACCCGCTTGCCCGCAGGTTACGGCTGGAATGCGTGCTGCCGCAGCATCATGATAAAGACTTTGATAGCCTGAAAGCCGCTCCGATAGCACGCATGGGCCTCTGGCAAATGTAGTGGAATTGGAAGCCGTACGAAGGCAGGAAAAGATTTTATCACACGGGATCATTTTGGCGTTGACAGATGTACACCGCCATTATATTAATTAAACATTCAATTAATATAATAGGCTATGGGGGGGTCTCAAGATCGCAAGGGGTTATTGCAGAAATGGTGCAGCGGTCTTCTTCCGGGTTTAAGAGATTCTTCATCAAGGAGGGGTGGTAAAGGAATCAGCATGTATGTGGCACGCAGATCCACAATTCAGAATCGAAAGGAGAGTAAACACATGGCTGGAGGAGGCAAGGTAAAACGTTGTATGCCCCGCATTTCGCTCCTCTCCCGGAAGGAGAAGGAACGCATCCATGGAAAATCGCTGGATTTATTGCAAAAAATCGGTATCCAGTTTAACAATAAAAGGGCTCTCAAGATCCTTGAAGCTGCCGGATGCGGAGTGAACTGGGATAATCTCTCGGCCACGATCCCCTCCAAGCTTGTCGAAAAGGCCCTGGCAACGCTGCCTTCCCGATTCTTGAAGGCAGGCCATGATCCGGCCAAAGATTTTATCGTCGGGGACGGCTCGCTCTCCTTTGTTTCTCCAGGCCAGTCCACCTTCATCCTGGATTTGGAAACCAACCAGAAGCGACTCAGCACCCTGGATGACCTGGTGGAGACCACCAAATTGATCGATGCCATGGACGAGATAACGAAATTTGTTCCTCTTGTGTTACCCAACGATGTGCCCCCGCCCATGCGCATGTTGAGAGCCGCCCGGACGGTGCTATCACTCGTCAGGAAACACACGGTCGGGGCCGTCGAGGAAGAAGGGGTAACCCCTTTTCTCCTGGAGATGTTTGATGCCGTCTTAGGCGACCGAGCCCGACTCAGGGAGCGCCCAGTGTACACTGCCATCATAAATCCCTCTGAGCCTTTCCAGAATGGACGTGCCCTGGTGGATAGCATACTCGATCTCGCCCCTTACCAGCCTCCCATCATGATGCAGTTCATGACGCTCGCCGGCGCGACGGCCCCCATGACAGAAGCGGGCAACATTTTGCAGGAAAACGCCAATTTTTTGGGGAACATGACCCTCTATCAGACCGCAGCGCCGGGATGGCCGATTGAATGGTCTCTGGGAACCGGTCTGCTAGATATGAAGGTAGGCCGTTATACCGCGGGTCCGGAAAATGTTCTCAGTACATTGGCTTTGATAGAAATGGCCAAGTTCTATCACGTTCCAGTGGCGACGTTCAGCAGCAGTGCTTGCGATGCCTTTATTTCTGATTCTTTTCGAAACGGCACGGATTACACGATGTGTATGCTCATGAATATCCTGGCCGGCGTGGACTTGATGTGGTGGCCCGGGGAATTGGATGGCATGAATATGGTGGACTTGAGAGGGATGATCATAGGCAAGTATGCCGCTGACAAGCTGCTCCGCATCCGTAAGGGCATGATCCTGGATGAAGACCATTTTATGGCAGATACGATGGTTAAAATGGGCTTTGCCGGAAATTACCTAGCTGAACCTTCCACAAAAAAATATTACCACGCGGAATGGATAAAATCCGATCTCTTCCCCCCAGCCAGTTGGGAGAGCTGGAAGGAAAGCGGTAAAAACGTTGATGACATAGTAAAAGAAAGGGTTGCAGGGCTTCTGGCAAAGTATGAACCCCCGCACATTGCTCCGGAAGTCATCAGGGAGCTGGATCGGATCATTGCCGCCGCTGAAAAGGCCCGGCTTGCGTAACAAGGGAAAAATGAAGGAGAGAACTCATGACCATGGAGAGCATCTTGCAAAGTATGGCGCGCTGCGTCGTCGAAGGGAATGAAGAGCTTGCCAAAGACCTCGTTCACCAGGCTCTTCAGGCGGGGAGTAATCCCCATGAGATCATCAATATGGGCTTCAAACCAGGATTGGATGAGGTGGGGATTGGTTTTGAGCGGGGAGATCTATTCATTTGCGATCTAGTGATGGCAGGACAGGTGATGCAAGCCGTCATGGACATACTGACAACAAGACAAGCTAGCCTGAATTTGAAGACCCTGGGCAAAGTGGCGATTGCCACGGTGGCCGGCGATATACATACGATCGGCAAGTCGCTTGTCGGAATGATGCTGCGTCTGAACGGTTTTACGGTCACCGATCTCGGCGCCGACGTGCCAACATCCTCGATCGTGGAATACGTGAAGCAAGAAAAACCGGACATAATTGGGTTATCGGCACTGCTGAGCACCTCTACCCAGGTCCAGAAGGATGTTGTCGAAGCATTGCATAAAGCAGACCTGCGAAATGGTGTGAAGGTGTTGGTTGGCGGAGCGGTTACATCTGTTGCATGGGCTGATGAGATCGGGGCAGATGGTTTCGCAGAGGATGCCATTTCTGCTGTACGGAAAGCAAAGGAAGTGCTGGGAATCTCTGATTGATCATCCATAAAAACACGGTAAGTGGTTCAACACCTCTAAAAAATGCAGGTAACAGCCTGGGGGCATGCAATGGATACGATAATTGATGCGCACTGCCATCTTTGGCGACTTGCTTTATGCAAACGGCGGGGCGTTGATAGAGAGGACAGGGGTAAAGAAGGCATGCATTTTCGATATCCTTTCGCTCTCCGAGTTCACGCTCCATAAGTATGCCTACGAGGGTGATGTTCACGCTGGCTGGGTGAATAGACTGGATATAAAAGCGTCACGTGCCCGGAATTTAATGCCACACGTGAAAATTTTCGAAAATCCCCGGATAAGGCTGGCGTGAGTGTAGGTGTATGCATGCCAATTCCGCCCAATGTGACGTTTGCCGATCTCCGAGCTGCAGCAAACAAAGACCCGCGTATCATCCCATTTGGGGGTGTTGATTTCACACAAGCGCATGATGTGGAGGCTTCACTCGCGGCAGATGTTCATGCCGGGGCCAAGGGACTGAAACTGCATCCCATTCTACAGGGTGCCGCGCTTACTGATAGAAGGACCGTTGAGGAGGTCGAAGCCTTTGCCCCGCACGAGTTTCCCATTCTCATGCATACAGGCATTGCGAATTATTATTCCGAAAAAGCGGACAAGATCAGGGAAAAGCCTTCGTTTGGAAAGATACAGTACGCACGGGATTTGATAAAGTCGTTTCCGAAAGTGACATTCATCGTCGGGCATGCCGGGCTGGCCGAAATAGGGGAAGTGTTGGAGATGCTTTCAGGTTTCAAAAACGTATGGGTAGATATCTCTTTTCAGAATGTCCTGAACGCACGCCAGCTGATAGAAACCTTCGGCCCCGGTAGAGTTCTCTATGCTTCGGATTGGCCATTTGGGGAAAGAAACGCTCCTATCAGAATTGTGAAGAAAGCTTCCCGGGGGGATAAGACAGTGGAAAAGCGAATTTTCTACGAAAATGCAGCAGAGCTCCTTAAGATATCCTGGTAATCCTGAAATCAAAGAGGCCGAGAGCGACACGTGAAAGAAGCGAAATCTGTTATTCAGGGATGGGGTGTAAAAGAAACTTCATCTTCTCACTGGATACTCGAATACAGCAGACAAGATACCATATTGGTGTGATTGGAGGCGGCAACCGGATTTGAACCGGTGAATAACGGTTTTGCAGACCGCTGCCTTACCACTTGGCTATGCCGCCATGAGCATTGTATACAAATTCCTCCCAGCAAAAGTCAAGACCCAATCCCCCTCCTCATATGCGCTCAGGTGTGATTCTCTGCTGCCATTTTGATTTGACTATTTGTTCATATGAGCATATATTCAAATAATGCAGAAAGAATCTCCGCATGCGTGTAAGGTTATCCATCGAGAAGTCGTTGACAGAGTCCGCAAAGCCATGCCGGACGAAGAGGATCATATCTCCGAGCTGGGCCGGTTCTTCAAGGTCTTCGGCGATCCCACGCGCCTGAAGATCCTCTACGCCCTCACCATTTCCGAAATGTGCGTCTGCGATATTGCCGCCCTCTTGGGCATGCAGCACTCGGCCATATCCCACCAGCTCACGACCTTGAATGGGGCACGCCTAGTGAAACAGAGAAAACGGGGCAAGGTCGTGTA
>Ga0315284_10014910_pt1 | contig 11057 bp, 13 predicted proteins | sample YL17G09_16_MG_FD_203696 | JGI IMG/M metagenome (GOLD analysis project Ga0315284, IMG submission 203696) | Sediment microbial communities from Yellowstone Lake, YNP, Wyoming, USA - YL17G09_16 | ecosystem: Environmental > Aquatic > Freshwater > Lake > Sediment | place: USA: Wyoming | collected...
CTAACTAATGTAATGTTAATAAAAAAAAGAAGGAGAGGAGAAATGAATCACATTCTCCCTTTGATATATGGTTTTTATTCTTGTCGTCCTCTGAGTATCAGAAGAGCAGATATCGCTATCGCCAATATCCAGATGGTGATTGCTACCAGTATGAGCTGTATTGCGTTGTCAAAACCCGTGGTGATGTTGTTCGCCTGGCTATAGGATATGTTATATGCAGCGGTTGTCGTAGCAGATGGCGCAACAGTCCATAATTGCGCTTTTAACGCAAATATGATGTATGCTATGACCATCAGCCCTGCGAAAGCAATACCAATCATGAGGACGACACCAAGATCAACCATTCCCTGTAGGTTTTCTTTTAATGATCTCATGATGTTCAGTTTTCTCCGGATGATTATTCTTGTCTTCCACGAAGGATCAAGAGTGCGCTTATTGCGATTGCGAGTATCCAGATTGTGATTGCTACCAGGATAAGCTGTATTGCATTGTCAAAACCCGTGGTGATGTTGTTCATTGTGTTCAAAGCTTGACCAGTTGGGTTAAGTTGTGTCTTCAGCGTATAGATGATGTACGCTATGACCATCAGCCCTGCGAAAGCAATACCAATCATCAGGACTACCCCGAGATCGACCATTGCTTTCATATTTTCGCTTAGTTTTCTTAATTCCATGTTAATCAAACATCTATATTTTCCGAAATAGTATTTATATGTTAGGCGTGAAGTAAAATAATGCAAAAAAAAAATCTTTCCTATAAAAAAATTGTGTATTTTACGTTATTCTCCTAGAATATCAAAAAATACGGAAAAACTTGTATTTATTTCGTTCCTTCAAAGGCATAATGCTGATATTAGGTCTAAGCGTAATAATAGACTCATGCTTCCTTTTAATGTTGCTGAGGTCTGCAAAACCAGAATCAAACAGCTCAGTCCACATTCGACCAGCTTTTCTTGAAACATCAGGATCATCGATATAGACTATCCTGTCTTTAGTGAGTTGATCGAGTATGCGTTTGCTTTTTTCATCCCAAGGTTTAATGAACATAAAAAAAAGTTACCTTCTAGCATTTTGTTCCTTCATTTTCTCAGCGCGGAATCTAAGATAATTGAATCCTCCTCGTATAAATACAAAGATGTAGAGTATTCCTATCCAAAGAAACCCCCATCCGAATGCATCATAAGTGGATGAATCAGAATAGAGACTTCCATCGCTGAGAACCACATCTATACTGCTGTAACCCAATGCACAATAAACAACGAAGAGCAACCCTGCGAATATGAAGACGATGGAAAGCTCAGGGTTATCATCGACAACCAATGCACTAAGGATAAGTAGAACGATGCTTATGGTCGTGAAAATCAATAACAAATCGAGCAACATATTTTTTTTATCTCCTATATTTTGTGAAGAATATCAGGAACAAACCCGTGATAGATAACGCTATCAATATATGTATCAGGCTTATCCATCCTTCGACACCAACTAGATAGTTACCAAATGCAGCGATGATGATGAGCATAGCTACCGCCCATACGACAACACTCTGCTGTTTCAGATAAACATATACTCCTATTACTGTGAATATTATGGACCAGAAGATGCTACCTCCTAGTATCTGAAGATAACCTTGAAGCGCCCAATCAAGAAAATGCTGTGAGATGTACGTTATGTTGTGCATATCAATTCATGTCGCTCCTGCTCATCAAAGCATCACCAACCGAGAGTATCGCTATGATACCAATGATGATAAGCATCACTGAGAACAATGCGGATACAACAGGGTAATTATCCAGAAATATAAATACCTTCAAAGTACCATTGAGTACAGTGAGAAGTATCCCAAGGACGATAGATATACCGAGATAGAGCGCGATGTTCATTCCGCTAAAGATACCTGCAAGAGCGCCAACACCTAGAAGCGTGATGAATATCCCTGCATTATCAGGTGTTAGAAGTATATTTTTTATGGTGTTTCCTATGTTGATTGTTTTATATCCTCCGTATTCATCGGTGACATTTACTGCATTATTTTGTATAGTAGGATGTGGCATGAACCCTGAGAAAATGACTATCATTGCATTGAAAAGTATCAGTCCGATCATGAGTTTAATTATGAACCTCATAGTTTGTCCATAGCCTCCCCTTTAGTCATCATGTAAAGCACTCCAAGGAAAATGACTACTGGTCCTAGTATCCCAAGAAGTATGTTGAAAGCTGTTGCATTGGAGAACATCACAGCCCATAAAACCTCTGTTCCTGTAAGACTGAATCCACATGCTACCAATCCCAACCCTGCATTATACGGACCGAATATCATAAGCATAGTTAATGCAATAGCAACAGTTATTATTGTTGACCAGCTGCCGAGACTCCATCCTCCACCTGAATCCCCAGATGGAGGTCCTATGACATCATTTACTCTTGTACCAAAATCAGGTTTTGTCCAGGGAGGAGTATAGATAGAAAGAGGATAAATGGTAATGTAGACAGGTGATGTTATATCGAAAGTGTTTGTGTTGTTGAAAAACAACTCAGCCCGATATGTCCTCGATGTGTTTATACCTGTGATGTTCTCTGTAAATGATTGTTTTCCTACTCTGCTATTTGTATAGTTCCTTGAATCGTTGTATTTGTCATAGAGATTAACCGTTGTGTTTATCGTGGTGCTGTTGCTATCGTTATAATAGACATGGATGTATCCCCCACTGTACATCGTCCCTGTATAGGTTATGATATCTGCGAATATCTGTTTATTTGGTACTTCTGGTTGATAGAATGCCAGGCTGAATGTCTTTGAGAACACCGTAGAAGAAGGAATATATATCTCTGTTGTTGTATTGTATCCTGATTTGCTGAGTGTAACCTGATATTGCCTGCCTGCGATAAGAAAAACCGATGTCTGTCCAGCGCCATCTGTGGATACATCATATATTTTTTCATATGATGCATTGGCGATTGAACCCTTGATAATCACCGAAACGTTCTCTATAGGAACTTGGAAAGGATTGATAACAGTCAACAGATATTGATAAGAAATATTTACCTGTGGTAGATACGCATTGATTGTCGCTGAGCTGTAGTATACGCCATCGACATAGAAATAACCGTTGTAGATGTCTACAAGGTAGTTTCTCGGGTAATAGCCTGTGGCGTAGATCGTCACCATTACGTTTGTTCCCTGCGGAAGATAAACCGATGGATAGTTAAACTTGTTGTTAAGTCCATCTGCGAAGAATGTCGTACCTGTTTGATTGGTTATCAATAAAGAAAAATCTGAGATATTACTACCCGTTACTTCATCGTAGGCATTCACTGAAAGAGAACCAGGTTCAGCACCATAACCACTTGTATTTATAACTATATCATCAATTCTTATAACACTATAAGCATGATAACCTGTACAATGATAATCAAATTTAAAGAATTTTATATAACTAAAACTTGTCCAATCATCCATAGTATTTGAAGTCTCTTCCGAACCAAATATTAACCCACCAGTATTATTATACAAACTATAATTCATAAGATTTTTATCAACTGGGTCATTAACATGCGTTATAACTAAATTTACTTCTGTTTGCGAACTAAAAGTAATACCATTTAATATAACTAAAGTATTTGTATAGTCATATACTCCAAATCCACTCCAATCATATGCAGGATTGACATTGCCACTTGCCCAGCGACTAAAAGCATAAGATAAAACCTTATGATTCGTTTTATTATAAAAATCCATTCTAACATAAGTATGACCATTACAATCACCTGCGACCTGTTGCAATCTCATACGAAAAGAAATAGAAGATATATAAGAATACTCATGATTTAAAGAAATATTCCCATAACTACGTTCTACACTTACATCATCGGTATTAACAGATAAACTTTTAGTACCGCTGTAACTCCAATCATTAGCAATCAAAAAACTCGCATAACCAGTTGGATTATACCAAGTAATATATAAATTTGAACCTGATGTTACACCTGTTTGATAGCTATCCCAATTCTCAATAGTAACTATACCAGTACCCCAACCCTCAGTATCAGCAGAAACAATCGTCATTATATTCTGTGTGAAAATTAAGCAGAAGCAACACCATAATATCATGAGGATTAACCGTAGTTTCTTCATCTGCCTTCTTCCTTATTCTTCTGTATTTCCCGTTCATTCATCTCATAAATCTTATCATGCTGGTTCCTGGTTTGATTTAGTTTAAGCCTGATGTTTGCGATACGCACACTCAGAGGAGATTCTTCTTCAACCATTTTTTACCTGTTTACATAATAAGTCTCAGGTTCATCACTCCAAGACTCCAAGATAAATATCAGAAGTATACCAGCTACAAATGTTATACAGCAGATCACACCAAATGCCAACTGGATATCAGAAAGAAGACCAAGGAAACTAGCACGACCAGCAACATCCATAGTCAACGAACTAGGAGTATTAAGAGCATTGCTCATCGTCTGCAACAGATAAGTATCAAAGATGAAGATAAGGAAAAATATGAAACTCGCAACCAGAAATAAGAGTGCAGCGACAGGAAATCTCATAGTTTTTTTTCACCCCGAATAAAAAAAACCCTGCTCGTTTTTCAATGCAGAGAGAAACAATGATATGATACCAACGAATAAAACAAACATGGGTATCCCGTAGAAACACATCATTATAAATGTCTTATAGACTGTACTTGCAATCGGGATAAGAGCAAGTATCGGATATCCTATCTCTATAAAGAACAGGCTGTAGAGCGCTCCAGCTATGATCAATGTCAAAAGGAATAATATAAGTGGGATAACCGATCCTTGGTTATCATATCTTAGCTGTCTCATATTTTTACTTTCTTCGTGTTCTTTTCAACCTGTTTAAGCCAATCCAAGGATTTCTTATCAATCTTTTTCAAAGCCTTTTTAATAGACATAAAAAATCTTCATCTCCTTTTCTTTACTTTCCGGTTCAGATAATCCAACGATTGAAACACGCCACCCGCAGCATGAACAGTTGGCAGCATCGCCAATGGCTCCATACCTCCCATTATCTTGCCGGAAACGGGGCTAGGCAGCGTTTCCCCAATCTTACCCACCATCCCTGCACCTATCATAGTCCCTGCGCTCAGCATGGCGTTATCAATAGCAAATGTCGATGGATTGAAACCCTTGCTTTTTTTATGTTTGCTCATTTCCACAACCCCCAATTATCCACAGGATCGATATTCAATCCCATACCTGAAAAACCATAACCAGGACGACGAGGCTTTTTTTTAGATTTCTTAGACTTGGTTTTACCATGATAATGGATATGCTGAACCATAGGACGAGAACTCTGCATCCGCATGGGTTTACTTGGTCCAAGGACAAAATTAGTCAACCGAGCATGAGATGGAAGGCTACCAGCACGTTTACCCCGTTCCCTAGCTAGATTTAACCTTGCCTCGTATCTCGCTTTCTTGTATTCCTGCTGTTCGATAGCGCGAAGTTCTGCTCGATCCTGCATTCGTTCTTTGTATTCATGTTTCACATTCTGAAATAAACTAGGACCATTGCGTCTGCTGTCTATTCTTTCAGCGTTAAGCTGCGGATCGGTTCGTCTGCTCATGTTTATCACATTTCCATATTTATCCCGTTGGAAATGTGTTTCTTCTCTTTTTGTCCAAAAACCCATAGTATTCTACCATCCTGTTTTTAACCCTATCAGTTGTTCCAATGTAGGGACTTTCCATTTACGATAACGATAACCAGTACCAGATGTCTTAAAATTTTTTAATGTTTTCATAGTTTTTTTAGAATGAATATTAGGAAAATAAAAACGTGAAGTTTTAATATTAGGTATATTTGGAATATCAAATCTTGGTTTTTTTGTTTTTCCTTTTAAAGATAAATCATATATTTCATTATATTTCGTTTTAGTTTCCAATGATAATAGTTGCTTTGTAATCTGTTTTTGAAGTTGATTTTGTGATTGTAACTGCACTGTCATTTTTGATGATTGTTGTTCTTGAATCTGATTGATATCTTGAAACTGAATATTCAATGATCTTGTTCCCTGCGTTTCACCTAAAGATAAATTCTGCATGGACATGATTTCACCTAGATAACCAAGTTTACCAAGTTGCATATCTGAAAGTTCTCTAAGTGATTTTTCATTCCAGTATTTTTCTTTTCCAAGATTGCTTCTATTTTTTTCATAATATCTACTTAAATCTTCTCCTCTTAAACTTCGTTCTATATCTTGTATCGTATGTGGTCCTTTAGGTTTACTTGTATCCCAATGAGAAGAAATATATTCCTGTTCAACATCCAATGGACTTTTACCTTTTCTATAAATTTGCGAAAGTTCATCGAAAGGATGAGGAGGTTTAATCTTACTTGATGCTTCTGTGTTTCTTATAAATTCATTAACTCCAAAAGTATCTTTAAACTTGTTTGAATTATATCCTTCAATGCTTAACGCTTTCAATGCCTTTATTCTATTTGGTTCACCTAATATATCTAATGCTAATTTCTCCTGTCTCCACGCTTGGGGAACATCAGAAGATAAATCCTGCATAGTAAAAAACCGCTCTTTTGGTTTTGCTAAATTACTATATCCTTCAATGCTCCCTATTTTTAAAAGTTCTTTAGTTGAATATCCTCCTGGCTTTATTTCTCCTTTACCAAATAAATCATACGTTGCACCAATTTTTTGTTTCTGCCATTCAAAAATATTTCTAGTATTCTTTAGTTTAAATTTAGCATTATCAATAAGACGCAATGTTTCAGAATCTAACCCTATCTTTTCCACCCCGGTTATATCTGATACTTTATAATTTATTTTACCTTTATTTATTAATTTAATATTCATATCAGATTCTTTAAACATAGGTTCAATATTAGAACGAACAGGTTTTTTTGATGATATTATTATATCAGTTCCTTCAATATTAAAAGTCTTAGGTTTTGTTGTATATCCAATATCTGTTTTACTCCAATCCAAAACACGAGGTTTATTATCAATAAGCATCCTTGAATAAATATCATCACCTATACCCATTCTGCTTTGAATACTTGGATTATCTCTTATAAAACCTGAATAATCTTTTGGTCTTAATCTTGCACCAAAATCTTTCATAGCTAAAATTTCAGACTGGGTAAACCATCTAGAACGATATCCAACACCCATAAGACCAAACTGAAAACCAGTAGTCAAAAGATTAGATGGTAGTTTACTTGGGTTTGTTGCACCTGTATAACCAATATCAGAACCAATACCAACAGCAACAGCACCACCACCAACAATTTTAGTACCTGTATAAATACTTTTTAAAAATCCTGTTGCACCTTCAGCCGCAGGACCTGCAAAACGAAATATACCTCCAAGAGTGAGAGGTATTATAACATTTTCATATGCTGGAACCTGAAAAGAAACCCATTTTTCCGCTCCTGATAATTTAGAAAGATCATATTCCCATTTAATTGTTTCAGTCAATGCTTTTTTTGCTGCACTACCTGTAAGTATATTACCACCCGTGAGCCATGTCTCAGGTCTGAATAAAGCACCAATAGCAACAGTCAAAGCACGGGCAACCGCTGCCTCCCTAGGCATATTTTCATATTGTTTCCCCATTACTTCATATAATCGTTTTATATCTGTCTCAGGATCAACAACCATTGGTTTGTTATCTCTAACCTGTATATCTACTTCCGGATGTAACTGTTGATATTCATCCCATGATTTATCCTCAAAAAGATAATATTTTTTCATTAATTTAACTTGCTCTGTTGCCGATGCCTGTTTAAATCCTTTCTCAAATTTTTTCTGATATAGTTCGTTATAATATTCTGTTATCTTTTCAGGGGGGACAATACTTATTTCGTTCTCTTTACCTGAAGGAGCGATAGTATACCCCATTGATTTCAATGTAGAAATCTGTTTTTCAGTTATTCCTTGTTCTTTTTGTATTCCTACCTTAGCAAAATCAGAATAAATAAGTTTATTGTATTCCTCTTTTGTTTCTAATTCAGCTCGGATATCTATAGCAGTTGGTTTGTCATATACAGGTTCATTTGGTCCATATTGCACAACACCAACATAAGGAGATGTATCAGTTTTTTTTGTTTCCTCTAAAAATTTTTTGACAGAAGATGTCTCTGTGAACTCAGTAACAATCACTCTCTCTTTTGCTGTAGTCACCGGAGCAACATAAGAGCTTGATGATACAGAAACAGGTTTTGTTTTCTCCACTACTTTAGCGATAGCAGAATTCTTTGGGACACCAGGAACAGAAGACGAAGGAAGAACTGCTGCTGGTGCAGCGGATGCTGGTGGATTGTTATAATTATATAAAAATTGTTTCATAGAAGGAGTCAACTGAGATTCAGGAATACCAAAAAGCTGCTGAGAAGTAACCATAATTAATTCCTCCATCTAAAAACAATATTTGAAGGTTGATCTTTCAACATCAAGAAACATGTAATGCATTAACACGATTTAAGGCTTACTATCAAGTTCTGTTCTCGTTACAAGATCATCAAAAACATGATATCTCCACTGCAAAGCAAAAACAACAAAGAAACTGAAACCATGAGCAAGATAAAACAACGGATCATTATAAATCCATAGATTATCAATGGAGATATTCAACGCAATAAAAAACATTACCAAAGTTCCACCTATCAAAAAGAATACTACCGAGCAGAATAACATCCAACGAGCAAGAGTAATCATCGATACCACCGGATGATAAAGAAAATACTTATGCCTCCGCACAATAAACCTATGAACATAAGCACCATCTCAAATAATGATTCGTTGAAATCATCCACTGAGATAACAATGTATCCTCCATTTAAAAAAGCCAACATGCAGACGAAGAATAAGACAACGCTCATGGCATACAGTGAACCAAGACTAAAACCAAGGAATAACTTAATCTTTGTCTTTCCTTTTTTGTTTCCGTCTGTCATAAACATCATGCATGAAATCCAAAGGATTCTGACGATTCAAAATACCATACTTGAACGTACCAGGATCCATATATCGGGCATCATGTATTTTCTTTCTTTCTTGCTCATCTTTTTTCTGCAACGTCAACTCCAATCCTTTCTGCATCTCCTGTCGTCTTAGCCTTATCCAGTTTTGTAATCTATTTTTCCAGTTCATCTTGTATCACCTTCTTTTTTCTACGATAATAAAACAAAAATAAACCACAGACAGAAAATAACATACCATATGATAAAAGCATCGGCAACCTGCGAGATATGCTCATAGGGATACCTATGGTCATATTACCTGTTTTGAACCATTGAGAACCATTAACCCAAATAGCACCATTACCAATAGTATATGACCACCAGTAAACCGTATCATTAGTTGTGGTGTTGGATACCATCGTATATGTCCCATTTCCTGTATTGTTGTACGATCCTAGGAATGTTGTTCCGTTTCCTAAGAAGAAGGAGATGTTCATCAATCCTCCATCGATGTTTGTTACCGTGATGCTAAGGGTGACATTGATAAGTACATTGGTTGATCCGTTTACGGGGTATATATCAGTGACGATGATACCTGTTGAGATATTACCCCCTGTGAACCATCCTGAGAACAATGGTCGATACCCTGTATTATTACCTCCTATAATATATCCTGATAAGAGATCATTCCATGTTTTCTCTACTGAGATATTCCCACCTGTCAACCAACCTGATAACAATGGATTCCAGACAACTGTGTTATTTCCTCCGGTGAGATATCCGGATAATATATTATTCCAGTTTAATGTATTGTTCCCACCAGTAAGATAGCCTGATAGTAGTTGTCTCCATCCTGTATTGTTACCTCCAGTAAGATAACCTGATAAAAGAGAACGCCATGCAACTGATGTATTTCCCCCAGTAAAGTATCCTGAAAGAATATTATTCCATGTAACCGATGCGTTACCCCCACTTAGATAACCAGATAGCAATTGCCTCCATCCTGTGTTATTTCCACCAGTGATATACCCGGATAGGATATTTTTCCATGATCTACCAGATACACCTGTGGTAAACCAATAGGAATGATTAACCCATGTCCCATTAACGTACCCTGACACATTCCAATAATATGTTGTAGATGGATTAGAAAAATTAGTGTTCATCATATAATATGTACTATTGTTGTTTGCCATTGAAAAACCATACTGTTTCCATGTACCATCATCTGTTGCATTGCTGCTCCAGGTGAGATTAACGATGCTGCTCCAATTGGAAGAATAATTTACAATTAATTTAGGGATATATGTTGTCCCCTTTTCAAATGAATAAAATTCAACATACTCATTTGTTGGTGGTTGAGACTCATCTATGTCTTCCTGGCTTCTCAGCATTAATTTAGTTGTTCCTCCTTTAGCAATGTATGTCAAATCGGTTAAACTAATGTTTATAGTTGAACCGACTGCACCGAAGGTTGCGGTATTAATACTACCCCCATCTCCAGAAAAACCGTCATAACTATAATCTTCTGGTAGAAACGGCTTGTTGCTTTGGGATTCGTCCTGAATTACTATATCAAAGTTAGTTGTGCTTAAATCATCTTTTAAAACAAGAGATAGTGTTGCATTTATGATTGTCGCACCTTCAGGTATGGATGACGTGTCGAAAAACAAACCCGCCCTGTAAATATCGAACTTTTGAATGAGATGTGGAGGATCACCTGCCCAATACCCAAAACCATATTGACCAACAGAAAAGTTAACTGAACTGTCATCTAATATACCTTCAGCTGCAAACTGCACTGTTACATAATCATCATCTAGTCCATAATGTAAATACCCATCATCCTCATCGCTATTTATTGTTATTGATGTTGGAAAAGTACCATTTGTAAAATAATCGTAGGTAACATTAACAGTTGTATTCACACCAGAGATAAATGTAGAAACTACTGATTCATTTGCTGGAAAAGGATCAGATATATTCAAAGGACATGTGTTATTTCCACCAGTTAGATATCCGGATAACAGAGGATGCCAGGCAACTGATGTATTTCCCCCAGTAAAGTATCCTGAAAGAATATTATTCCATGTAACCGATGCGTTA
>Ga0315284_10014911_pt1 | contig 11056 bp, 11 predicted proteins | sample YL17G09_16_MG_FD_203696 | JGI IMG/M metagenome (GOLD analysis project Ga0315284, IMG submission 203696) | Sediment microbial communities from Yellowstone Lake, YNP, Wyoming, USA - YL17G09_16 | ecosystem: Environmental > Aquatic > Freshwater > Lake > Sediment | place: USA: Wyoming | collected...
AGGGTTAGGGTGAGGGGGAAATGATCTAATCATCACCCCCACCTTAATCCTCCCCCATCAAGGGGGAGGAAAGTTTTTTAGAGAATTAGATGCCCCGCAGCTCTGCTGCGGGGTACTTCACTTCAAACTTTAGGTTTTGACATTTGAAATCTATTTCCCAAGTTGTTGGATGGCTTCTTTCCAGAAAGAAAGGTCTACCATCTCAGAACCGGACATTTTTTTCTCTACCATCCCATTTCGGTGATACCAGTCCAACTGCTTTTGAATATCCTCGACATAAAGTTCTCCATTTCGGTCATTGTAGGGGAGCGCTAAGGCGATGATGTCGGGTTTCTCTTCTGTATATTTCGAGATGAGGTTCAGGATTTCTTGATAGAATGTTCCTTCCCTTTTGGCCAGGGCATAATCGTAATAATATCGACAGCTCCGGATATAGCCTTTCATAAAAGAGAGGGCCGCAGCTCGATTCTTCATCAATTTTTCCCCATAAAAAATCGCGGCAATTTGGTAAGGGAGATGATCTCCTACCCAGAGGAGAACGTTTCCTGTTCCATTTGTTTCCATCGCTGTCACAAAGGGTTGGTTAAGGAAAACCGATTCGATCTGATGGGTGATCAGCGCATCTCGCATGCTGGTGAGGCTTCCCAAGGGGACAACCTTTACATCACTCAGGGACATTCCTCTCTTCTCCAGAATATTTCCAAGCATGTAGTGGAAGGTGGAGCCGATCTGGGTAATACCGACGCGTTTTCCTTTTAAATCCTTTAGGTCCCTGACGCCTGCCTTCCACTGTTCTGTATCGACGAGAAAGGCCGTCAGCTTATATCCGGGCCATTCACGCCCCTTATCCGCGACGATGGAGATCTTCATCCCCTGGGCGATTGAATTGTAAAGGCCGGCTGTAAGGCCGGTCGCACCGACATCGATATCCCCTGTAGCCATGGCCACGGCGATCGGTTGAGCAGCCTTAAACCAAACAGGCTCCACCTTGATTCCCTCCAACTCAAAAAAACCCTTATCCATACCAATGAAGAGAGGGGCTGTATTGGAGAGCCTGAGGGCGCCTACTTTCACTGTTGTTAACCCCCAGCAGTCGGTTAAAGATAGGCTGATGGAAAAAATGGAAAGAAATCCTATAAGCATTAATTTCGTCTTCATATTTCACCTTCCCTTTGAGGATTCGAATTTATTTTACTCTAAAATTATACTTAAGGGCAAAATTTTTTAGTTTTTTAGGATCACCTCTAAATTAATTGATAGATTAAGAGGATTCAAGGGGTGAAGGAGTCAAGCCTGCCTGCCGCAGGCAGAGATTCAAGTGGTTAAGTGCTCTTCACTTGAACCCAAGGACCCTCGAGTCCTTGAACCCTTTTTGCCAACTAAATGAGAGAAGAACCTTAAAATTAAATATTAAGTTGCCATTCTAAAGGGGAGAACAAGAGAGAATCACTAACTTTAAATGGGTCTAAGAAATGTTCTTAGAAAAATCCGGAGAATTTGAGGAATGATTTGTCAAATGTCAAGGGCAAACCCCAATTTCCGAGTACAGCCTGCTGGGCATGAAAGCAGAGATCCTCGAGATAAATTCCCTCTTCATAGGACTTTGCCAGAAGCAGATCGCTCCGGGCCCTGTTTAGCCACTCTCTCGGGTCATCTGGAGGGTGTCGTTCAGGCATGGTAAACTTCCTTCCCTTCGCGCAAGGCAGGGGCAATGACAAGGTAGTGTGTGTTACGGTAACATTCCACCTGCTCAGGGGTAACGAGGATGACATCCACCGCCTGACCCACCCCGTGTAGATTCGTATAAATCTCCCCCGTCAGGCGACCTTGATGGAATTCTCCGGCCTTGATAACCAGCAGATCAACATCACTGTTAGGCCCCATTTCTTCTCGAACAGCCGAACCAAAAAGAATTATTTTTTCGGGTTGAGCAACCTGCACAATCCGACGAATAATCTCTTGAAGTTTTTCTTCGGTTAAACCCTTGGAGACACCCATTAAATACCTCTAAGCGTCAACACCTATTTTAACGGTGGACTCAATATATTTTTACCAGAATAATAAAATAAGGTCAAATCTTATAAAGGGAAAAGGTTCACCAAACAAACGAAAATCGGATAGGGTACCCTATATTGCCCATCGAAAACATTTCGGCCTTGACAATTGATTACGAGTGTAGTAGATTGTAAACATGGAGATAGTCTTCGACGCCTCAACGCTTATTCTCCTCGCAAAAATAGAACTGTTGAGAGAAATAACGGGAGAGGTAAAAGTGATTATCCCCGAGAGAGTCAAAACAGAATGCCTCTCAAAAAAGGGCATCGATGCCCTTTTGATTTCGACTCTTATCAAGGAAAAGAAGATCGAGGTCAAGAAGGCTGGGAATGCAGAGGCAATTAAAAAGATTCAGCTGGATTTTAGAATTGAGGCTGGGGAAGCCGAAGCCCTCTGGTTGGCCAGAAGGCTTAAATGTCCGATAGCTGTGGATGACGGTCCAACAATAAAGGCATGCAAGGTTATTGGCCATAGATTTACAACTGCAATTCATTTTCTTTTGGATCTTGTTTCTCAGGATAGATTGGAACTTCCAATGGCTAAAGCAAAACTTGAGAAACTATCCCATTATGGTAGATACCGTAGAGAAATAATCGAGGACGCTACGAAACATCTGAGAGGGGGAAACTGATGGGTGTGATAAGCCTGAGATTGAAGGATAGAGATTTGGAGAGGCTTGATGAGCTCTCAAAGCTCGAACGTAAGGACAGATCAGCCACGGCTCGCGAGCTTCTTGAATACGGCTGGGAATTTATAATGCTCAAATATTATAAGGAGGGAAAACTTTCGCTGGAGGCTTTGGCTAAAAAGCTCAATATGTCAATAAGTGAGGCGATAGATCTGCTTGCCGAACTTGGTATAGAAGCCCCAATAGAATTTGAGGACTACCTAAAAGGGTTTAATGTATTTAAACGTTGATTTGTCATTCTAAGGAGGAGAACAACGGAGAATCTTCCTAACATTAAATGAGCCTAAGAAATGTCCTTAGAAAAATTCGAAGAATTTGAGGGATAATTTGTCAAATGTCAAGGGCAAACCCCAATTTCTTTCGCCTAAGAGAAGTGAGTTTACCCACCTTCGCATCCCTCAAGGCAAGTTCACTTGGCGAAGGGAACCCTGCCCCGGAAGCCATTGAATCGAGGGCCGGAATTCCCGGCCTTTTTGTTATGAAGGTAGTTGATGGATACCTTAAGGTTGGCTTCTATTTTTTAAAGGAGGGAGAGCATATTTAATCCTTCCACTATTTCGTAATGCCTCCGGTTATTAGTGAGAATGGTCAGATTGTAACGAAGGCAAGTGGAGGCTATTAAAAGGTCAAAGTCACTGACAATTTTCCCCTTTTGTCTCAGTTTTCCACGCTCTTTCCCAAAGATCTTACAGATCTCCTGATCGACATTGAGCACATTTAAATCAGGAGCGAGAAATTCTTCAAGAAGCTGCTGGCTTTTGACAGGGTCTTTGGAATAATAGACACCTTCATAAATCTCTGCTAAAGAAATCACGCTTATTGCCACTCCTTCAGGGGCCAACTCTTCCAATTTTCTAACCACTCTATTTTCGCCTTTTAGATGATTAATTACCCAGTCAGTATCAATTAAGTATTTCATAATTTAACCTCTGGCCTGGTAGCAATGAGGCGATCGTTATATATGTTTCTTATCAGCTCATCACAATCGATTAAACCTTCCCACCCTCCAGCTGTTTTCTTTAATGCCTCTGAAAAGTTTCTCTTCTCTATCTTGGATGTAGCTTCCAAAATACTAATTGTAATTACTTCTCCTTCCCTAATTTCTACCTTCTCTAATGGCTCAATCATCCCTTTAGAAAATCTTGCCTTAATTGTCTTTCCCATTTTCATTCCTCCTTTGACCTTTCTTTTATCTTTTTATTTATCATTTTAGGGAAAAGAAGGGGGTCTGTCAATTAGATAGAAGTGAGTAAAACGTTTCTGTTTTCTGCGAATTTTAGTGCGAAATAATTAGAGCCGTCCCCTTTTCCGCTTTTCCGTGATAATCCGGAAGAGGCCATCAGAGCCCTCTTAGAATTCGCCAGACAAATCATTAAAATTAAACCTTTATCTTTTATCTTCATAAGGATGGTTTGTCAAATGTCAAGGGCAAACCCCAATTTCAAACCCCAATTTCTTTAACAACCCCCAATTTCTTTAATAGTTCTTCGATCTCATGATGATTTGCTTTGATCTCTGCAAGGTATCTCTGAATCTTCTCAATGTCGATCTTCATCCCAACGAGGCCTCGGCAAGCAATCCTGTACATTCCCTATATTTTAAAGAGACATGTTCCACAACATCCGTTCTCAAATCAGGATCATTGTCTGCAAGAAGTACTCCCTCCTTGAAGATCCTTTTAAGAAAAGTAAATGGGGCATCATTGATGACCTTCACATCAAAATGATCTGCTATAAAGTCTAAACCTCTTTTTTTGGCAAGATGGGATAATTGAGTTTTTATATCGGAGGATATAATAAAGGGATTCTCCTCTTTATTCTTAACATAGATACCAATATCAATGTCCCTGAATGATTCCTCTGTAACGAAAGAGCCATAGGCAAAGGCAAAAACCAGTCGGTCATCTTTGATTAGAACTTCCCTTATTAAATTCAAAATTATTTCCTTTTTCATAGCTCGACATAACCTCTTGTCATTATTAATTTACACCGAAAATATATTACCAGCTTTTTTGATTCTTTTCAAATTCTTTAATTGTTTCTATGCAATCTATTTTTCTCTCAACTCTATCCTTAGCTCTTAGCTGCTAAAATGATATTTCTCTAATTCGAACCCGTCCCCAATTTACTTAAACTGTCCTCTGTGAATACTTATTTATTTAACCCCAAGGCTCCTGCCTCTCTCACGGGGGAATTCCTTTTACTCCCCTCCCCCTTGATGGGGGAGGGAGAGGGTGGGGGTGAGATGCTGTGAATAGTGTAGCCCTCATCTTGTAATTGGAAGCAGTTTCATGAATTGCAATATTGCAAGCCTGACCCCAGACCAGAATTGAGGTTGGGGAAGCTGAAGCCCTCTGGTTGGCCAGAAGGCTTAAATGTCCGATAGCTGTGGATGATGGTCCAACAATAAAGGCATGCAAGGTTATTGGCCAGAGATTTACAACTGCAATTCATTTTCTTTTAAATCTTGTCTCTCAGGATAGATTGGAACTTCCAATGGCTATAGCAAAACTTGAGAAACTATCCCATTATGGCAGATACCATAGAGAAATAATCGAGGACGCTACGAAACATCTGAAAGGAGGAAACTGATGGGTGTGATAAGCCTGAGATTGAAGGATAGAGATTTGGAGAGGCTTGATGAGCTCTCAAAGCTCGAACATAAGGACAGATCAACCACGGCTCGCGAGCTTCTTGAATACGGCTGGGAGTTTATAATGCTCAAATATTATAAGGAGGGAAAACTTTCGCTGGAGGCTTTGGCTAAAAAGCTCAATATGTCAATAAGTGAGGCTATAGATCTGCTTGCCGAACTTGCTACAGAAGCCCCAATAGAATTTGAGGACTACCTAAAAGGGTTTAATGTATTTAGACGTTAAGTTGCCATTCTAAGGAGGAGAACAAGAAAGAATCTCCCTAACTTTAAATGAGTCTAAGAAATGTCCTTAGAAAAATTTGAAGAATTTGAGGGATAATTTGTCAAATGTCAAGGGCAAACCCCAATTTTCAATTTTTATATGCTTGCTCGCTCGACTAAGCCTCAAGCCTCTTTCCAATATAAATATCGTATATGGAACTTACCCACTCATCCGGAAGCCTATGCATGTTTATGTCCCATTCAATCCATTTCCACATCACGTCCCAGAATTCTTGATTCCACCTATTGCCTTGTTTCCACAAAATGATTGAAGAAATAATAACTATAAAAAAGGAAAAAGGGAATCCGATTATGTATCTCCATTGAAAGATGCCCTCACAAAAGGGGTTCCAGTTATATATGATGATAAAAATGGCGAAAAAAAGGCCAATCCACAATGCAATGCTACATGTCTTCGCTACATACCAGGCTGTGTTTCTCCGAGTGCACCAATCTATAAGCGTTGATGGTGCATGAGAGTGGAGCCTTGCGTGAAATTCTGCTAGAAGCATTCTCTCAAGTAAAGCCTGTTTTTGATTTGAGAGTTTGCACTCTTTTTTTGGTGTAAGTTTAAATGTTTTGAGAAGACGATTAAAATCAACAAATCGTTCACTCTTTCTCATAAACATGTAAAGTGTAAAAAGGGAGTGGCATACATACCCCAAGCCAAAATTCGTAATGGCGATTGCTACAAGTAAAGACAATAATGGGCCAAGATTAGTGGTCTTAGAGCTGGTATCCTTCAAAAATGTAAACCAATCAAATGGCGATCTATCAAGTCCCGCAACGAGCCATAAAGTGATAATTGTACTGCCTAGTGCATAGGCCGCTGGGACAGTAAAACGGATCTGCCTGTCCTGCATTGTATCCTCCTTTCTTTATAAGATTAATGGTAATAAAAGCTTCTTTTAACACTGAACACCGGTCCCACAACTGGGGACAGAACTTCTTTACAATATTGGGAAAGTAACTCTCCACAAAAGATACAGGAGAGAGAAACAAAAATAAGATTCCTAAAACTGCCACAAATCCGTAAAGAACTTTCAAATCTTTGCGCATCACTTTATTCTCCAAATTGCCTGTTGAAGGTTTCGGCACAAAATAATTACGTTAGTATTTGGCATTGTTCTTTTGTACCATGACATCCGAATTTTTGCTTGGGAAGTCCAATTTGTTTTTGACCCCTCCGGCCGCTCACTGACCGGTCACTCCTTGACCCTGAATGCGGCAAGGGATTCTGCCCCTACGTTCTCTTACCTCCCACCTCGTGGGCATTGCCGGATGACAAGGCTTGTCCTCTGAGAATCTACATGGAGGGAAACGGCCTCCCACTTACTATGTATCGGACGAACCCTCCGTTAATTTTGCCTGGCACGACCCGACGATAATTCTTCTCATGAAAAGTCTCCTCTCTTTAAAAGATTATGTATGAAATTCTTAAGTAAGTCATAAAATTAAGAATATCCCCGGAGTACTTATACCTCAATTCTCCCGATGAAACTCTATTTCCATTTAACAGGCAAAGCAGGTTCTATCCCATCCATTTTAAAACCAAGAAAATTGGCAATGGTCTGGGCGATATTGACAGTGCTAACGGAAGTTGAGGACTGTTTTGGTACGATGCCGCCTCCTGACAAAATCAACGGAACAGCGAGATCAGGGTCATGGAGGCTACCATGGTTCGACCCAACGCCCCATATACTTTCCAGGTCTGTTATTCCCACAAAGTAATGCCCTTGTTTTAAAAGGATCAAAATATCTCCACTCCTGGAGGAATCAAGCCATTGAACAAGCTTTGTGATTTTCTTTGACAAGGTTTTTAAGAGCGGTTTCCCAGCCTTTGTCTCCCCGTAGACTTTGTAGCCAGAACCAGGTCCGTTTTCTCGAACTAGGATGGATTCGACGGACCCGCTTAACCTCCCATTCCTGAATAACTCCTGTGCGGCAAAGAGAATATCAACCTTAGGTGGAACCTCTGACCAAGGATTGTCAGTTAAACGGGATCGTAAATAGAGGTGAGCCATTCCTCCATTTAGTGCTAATTGGGCGCGACTCGAATCATACCCAACACTTTCAAGTGTTCCCTTAATCATATTGTCTATCTCTTTATCTTCATCAGGGCTAATTGTATCTGTCCGCCCATGATCAGCAGTAATTACAAAGAGCGTTGTATCTCTCCAATTTGAATCAAGTAGTTCTAATTTATTAAGAAGCCTACCTACTTGAGGATCAATTGTATATTGCATGTAATTAATTTGACTACTGGTCCCCAATTTGTGACTAACTGCATCGGATCCTGAAACATATATAGTTAGAATATCAGGTAATCCTTTAGCCTCTATCTCTTCTATAGCATGGTCAATCATTCTTTTATCGAAACTGTCAAAGTCAAAATATTCCTCTTCCATATACCATAATTGCTCCAAAACCGATGGTTGAACAGCATTAGTACTCCCTTTCCAATATTGATTAAAAATAACATAGCTCGTTTTCCCAGCCTGCTTTGCAACCTCATAAATTGTTTGCGTTGTTAAATCCTGATTCGCTAAACCTTCCTCACAACCAGGAATCCAAGTATTAAAGACACAAGGGATTGTTAAAGGGGACATATAACTAGTAAAATGAGGAGGGGAAGCGTGCCTATTAAACCATTGATTCCCTACAATCCCATGCCTCCCAGGATAAACCCCTGTGAAAATAGAGGCTTGCCCTGTGAGCGTTACAGAAGGAAATACTGTTGTTGCATTAATGAACCGCATCGCATTTGCAAAGGGTTTATTTTCAGAGATTTTACCCAAAATCCTCTCAAAATTCGGTAGCAACCCATTGAGGTATGTAAGATCAAAACTGTCTCTTCTCAATCCATCGATATCGATGATGATGACTCGCCGGTAAATAAAATCTTTGCTGTTACTTGCTCCCCCGGTTGTTGTTACAGTGACAGGTACCTTCCCAGATGGCCCGGAGGGGGCAACGGCCTTGATTTGGGTATTACTCCAGGAGTTGATAGCCGCCTGGGTAGAGCCGAAGCTGACAAAACTTGTGCCTTGGGTGGCGCCAAAGTTTTTCCCCTTTATCGTCACCACGGTCCCCGCCGTGCCAGAAGTTGGTGTAATACTATTTATAATTGGGGGAAGTTGCTGGGTTTTTATTGCAAAGTTTGCTGTTACAACCGTATCAGATTCCAAAGTTACCACGCAGCTTCCAGTGCCCGAGCATCCGCCCCCAGACCAACCTGTAAAGGTTGAGTTTGTGTCTGCTTTAGCCTTAAGTGTAAGTTTTGTGCCTGGTTTATATCCCTCAGTACAATCAGTACCACAACTGATTCCTTTTGGACTGCTTGTTACCGTGCCAGTTCCTGCGCCTGACTTTGTTATTGTAATGGTATATTGTTGGGTTGTCCCAATCCCTGAGAGTGAAACTCCAACGGGATTTTCGTCAGGATCATTTGATGGAATAGAGAGTGTTGCCGCCTTCGATCCTGCAGATGTGGGCGAAAACCTGACCTGAAGGGAACAGGACGCTCCGGGAGTCAATATTTGACCTGAGCAGGTATCGGCAGTTTTGTTGAATTCCGATGCATTTGTACCTGTAATAGCAATACTACCAAGGCTTAAGTTAGCCGATCCATCGTTTCTGATGGTAGCAATCTGGGGAGTGGAGGAAGAACCTACATTGACATTCCCGAAATTGAGAGAAAGAGGAGTTACAGTGATGTCTGGAAGATTTAAAGAAACACCAGTGCCTGCAAGGCTTATAGTAACCGGGTTTTCATCAGGATCGTTTGAGGGGATGTTAGAGTTACTAAAGAAGGAGCCTATTGAGGTAGGTGAGAAAGTATATGTGACATTGCATGAGGCACCTGGAGAGAGGGTTAAGCCCGAGCAATTATCTGCCGATTTACTGAAGGGAGGTGAGGGTAATGTGATTGTCCCGATCGTTAAGTTAGCGTTTCCTACGTTTGATACCGTCACTGACTGCGCTGGGCTGCTTCCGATGTTCACATTACCAAAATTGATTGAAGCGCGATTGACTGAGATGTCCGCCTCAGGTGGACGACCTAAAGGGTCTGATTGAAGGATGATAGCCTCACCCACAGCAACAAAAGTGCCATTACCATAAACTACTTCCCAGAGCCAATTGGTAGTCCCTGAAGTTCTAGGTACCCATGTCGCTCCATCAGATGAAGTTACAATAGTACCGCTATACCCTACAGCGACAAAGGTATTATTACCATAACCTACTCCATAGAGCGTATTATTAGTTTCTGAAATTCTTTCTGTCCATTTTACTCCGTCAGAAGAGGTATGAATACGATCACCCACGACAACAAACATTCCATTACCATAGGCTATTCCTTCTAAAGAACCAGGATGATAAGAAGGTGGTAAGTCTTGGGCTGTCCATGTCTTTCCATCGAATGAAGTAAGGACGGTGTTATGATATTCCCAAGGGGCGACAACGGTGTTATGATGTTCCCAAGCCGGAGCGACAAAGGTATTATTAGCATAGACAATTCCAATTAGAGTATAATCTTTTTCTAAAGTTGTGGCTGTCCATGTCACTCCATCAGAAGAGTTAACGATGGTGCCTTGGTCACCTACAGCGACAAAAGTGCCATTACCATAAGCCACTCCATAGAGAAAATTACTGGTTTTTGAATTTCTGGATGTCCATGTGACCCCATCAGAGGACGTGAGGATGACACCCATTATCCCTACAGCAACAAAAATGTCGTTAACATAGGCAACTCCATTTAGAGAATATAAGATCCCTGGTGCTGTTCTGAATGCCCAATTAACCCCATCAGGGGAGGTAAGGATGCCTGACCCTGCAGCAACAAAAATGTTTTTGCCATAAGTTACATTGGGTCCGGGGTGAAGACCGCCACTATTAAATGCACCAGATCTCCAGTGCCAGTTGTCAAGGGGGTCTGCATCTGCAATCAATGGGAAGAAGAGTAGGAACCCAAAGACCAATAACAAATGCGTATTTGATAATCTGCGATAACTATTCATCAACACCACCTCCTTAAATCTGAAAAGGTTAAAAAAGTAGCATCCGAATATATTTACCCCCCGTGGTTAGAGCCATAGTCAAAGACTCAATGCCCCTTTTGAAAGCCTTTAATGGGCAACTCATCTTGAACTCTGTTCGCCGTTTACCCCCGCCTTCGCGAGGGTTTTCGCAAGAAAATCCTCTCCCGCGGCCCTTAACTTTATGATTTGGTTGCACTTTTCATTTATCATTTAGTCTATTGCTTTTGGATTAAATCTGCTTGCAGGATGAGACTTTTGTAAATCTGTCCTGCCACTGTTCTTGTTATGACTGGGACGGCTCGGCCGTACACTTTGATATTTTCACCATGCCGGAGCGTAAAAACGACATCCGCCACCG
>Ga0315284_10014912_pt1 | contig 11056 bp, 20 predicted proteins | sample YL17G09_16_MG_FD_203696 | JGI IMG/M metagenome (GOLD analysis project Ga0315284, IMG submission 203696) | Sediment microbial communities from Yellowstone Lake, YNP, Wyoming, USA - YL17G09_16 | ecosystem: Environmental > Aquatic > Freshwater > Lake > Sediment | place: USA: Wyoming | collected...
CAGCTCCCGGTTCCATAGCTGGACAACGTCATCATCTGCATGATTGAAAGGTGGATTGCAGCAAGCCAACACTCTGTGTTTGAGACGCTCAAGCTCCTTGCAGTTGGGGCACTCACCGCACCTGTAACCGTTATGTGTGATGATAAAGCGACTCATGCGCTGACTTCCTTTTGAATCTCTCCAGTGGAAAGATCAATCCACCCGATGAACAAGTACTTCCACCCCAAGCTGATCTTGGTATCCGGCATTCGTGCAGGCGGGGTCTTGAACGTGTTATCTGGCCCAATCGCCAGAAACTGCATATAACCACAGTTGATGGAATCGAGCGCGTGGTTTTGGAACGCAGCCCACCTCGTCTGCGGGCTGTCCTTGTTGTAGGTTCGCATCTGTTCAAGCGCGTCGCCGTGTACTTTCTCATCCATTAGGAGTCTCCCGAACCAAGAGCCAACCCAAAAACTCTCTGACTATCTGGCGCTCGACGTTGCTCATGGGGTCCATCTTCTGGCTCTCCAAGTAGGCGTCAAACGACTCTAGCTCCGCATTCAAGGAGCTGGCAGCCATCTTCTTATCTACCCGCGCAAGAGCCCGAAACTCATCCACGGTCATGTTCAGCTTGATCTTGATCTCGACCATACTTTCACCTCCTATGCTTTACTTATCACAAGAAATTGAGCGGCCTTCCATTGGTATAAGAAGAATAGATCCCCATTAACAGCCCTCCATGTAGAGGGCACAGGAGTGCATTATGGAAAAGACCGAACCCGTCAACAGCTTCCAGGAACTCATGAAGAAGTACGGTGCCGATCAGCTATACGAAAAGTGGGTTGTCACCTGCATGACAGCCAACAAGATGCTTGCCGGCTGGCCCAAGAACGCCGAGGCCGAGCTGGCGATGCTAGAGGCCCGCATGCGCAAGGGCCTCGTCACCCAGGAGGTCGTGGACGCTGCCAAGGCCAGGATCTCCAGCGCCAGCAGCGTGGACCCTGCAGTCGAGACCGAGGCCGCCAGCGACAAATCCACCTGCATCTTCAAGACCGTAGACGAGGACCGCATCGCCCAGGACCCCACTCTCGCCCCGTTCAAGGGTGCCATCTTCATCGAGAGCCGCCAGATCAAGGCTGGACTGCGTGAGGCCGCCACGACTCTGGGAAAGACGGTCGCGGACTGGGGCAGCAAGCAGGTCATCCAGCACGCGATGTTTGCCCGCGGCATCAACCATCCCGACTGCATCTTCTTCTACCGCGGTGGGCACTTCTTGACGGGTGCCGACGCGACCGAGACCATGGTCGCCCACATCACCGGCCCGCAGGGGCCCAGGAGCCGTACGACCGTGTGGGGGCGGAGCCCGAGCCGGAGAGCGACTAATGACTAAGACCCTCTACAAGACTGTGATTATCATCTGGACAGAGGACGACCCCACAGAGAAGCTCGAACTCACTGACCTGGCGCGTGAGGCTACCGATGGGATGGCCTACTGCTCCAAGATGACAGCGACGCAAATAACAGATCCTCACCATGATCCCGACTGGGACGGAACGGAGTTCTTTGATGACTAAATCCAGAGTCATGAGCCGCCAGGACTTCCTCGCGGGCGTGGAGAAGCTCCTGGGCCGATTCGATGCCGACAGTTTCATGCGTGGCTTCCAGACCGGGCAACAACAGGTCATCCAACGACTGAAAGACTGGGTAGCTAGTTTTCCACCAGATCACGACTTCCAAAAGACGATCTCCTTGGCAATAAAGAACGCCACCAAGAAGATCAAAAGGTAAAGGCATGGCCAACAGCTACTCTCAGTTTTCCGAGATGTTGAGGGTCAACACGAAAGAAGCCAAGTGGCTCATGAAGATCTTGCTGTTCGATCCCATGAAAGGAGACGACCTCGAGGTCCTGGTCAAAGAGCTGCACCTGGATGGCAAACACGCGGACCTCGATGGTTGGCCCGACTTCGAGTGGAACCTGCACAGGAAAGAGTTCTGGCTGCACGCGGATGAGAGCTACACCGAAGACCACTTGATCTGGGTCATGCAGGCCCTCCTCAAGAAGTTCCGTCCGGACTTCATCTTCACCATGACCGGGGCCGGCACTTGCAGCCGGCCACGGGTCGGCGAGTTCGGGGGCTTCTGGATCGCCATCAGTGCCAATGGCGTCGAGAGTGGCAATACTTGGGACGCCGTGAGAGAAGCAGCCGAGAAGCTGGAGCAACAATCATGAGCAAAGATCAACCATTGTTCTATGGCATAAAGGCCAGACCAGACGGAAACATCCCCGCACGATACTTGGGGGACTCTGGCCACTATGACATCTGCCTACGGGTCTATGTGAGAGCATCCATGGGAAAAGACATTCCCAGCCAGAGAATGGTGGAGAACAAGATCTCCGACTTGCTGCTGGCCATGCCACGACTGGATGAGGGAGCCGAATGGGATGTGAGCGCCACCAGCTTACCAGAGCCACAGGAGGACCGGTGCCCGCATAGTCAGTTCCACACGGGTGCCGGTGCTTGCCCCGCATGTGAAGGCCGGTCGCTGAAGGAACCAGAGCGTTAGAGTAGGCAGACAAGCCCACGATCTCTAACGTTCCTAGTACCAGCGACATGTTGGGCCATCATGAATCATCGTCCTGCCGAATCCAATCAAACGACGGACTGCGCCCCCCATATTCGACCCTACCAACAGACCGATCTGCCCATCTCGAGCGACAAGCCAAATCGGATCGGATCAAATCGAGCGACACATCGGGTCCGAACCGCCCGGCCTAAATGACGTGTCTTTGCATGCTGCACCGTAACGCGGCGAGCCCACTGACACGCCTACCATCTAAATGACTGTCCGTTTCCTGTCCGCACAGGCAATCGACGACACTACCCCCCACATTTCCTAATGACGTTCTAACTCCTATCCGGCCGGTCCTGCCGACATGCCAGATCCTGCTTTCCCCTGACGGACCGCCGCCTGCCTAACCACCAGACAAGCTTGGTCGTTCCGAGCCTCGCCGAGCTCAAGCCACATCGGACCCGGCTAACACGAGCGACAGGTCAGGTCATTCTCTGCCAAGTCCCCACCTCCCTGAGTGACGAGCGTTCTCGATTCGTGGTGATCTCTGTCGTGCCTGCCGACGACCCAACTTTTCTTGAGCCAACACCCACCCGGTGACATGCCATTGCGATACGCGGCGCGACCTGTCAACCGACATGCCTGACTCTGTCCGCCTGACCCCAACGACGTACCAGCTCTAACGATCCAGCTGACAACCCCGAGCTGTACCTGTCCTGACTCACCACGCCTTCACCAGTGACAAGCTCTGGCAACCCTGCACCACGTCACCCAAGCCGAACGACAAGCCGAACCCCCTCGCCCCATTCCCTTCGACATGTTCGACCGTCACAGCCCGTTCCCTACCCTTTCCCTGCGACGACCTCTATCGCGTACAGCCGAGCGACCAGCCCACTCCAGGCATCTTGATCCTGAAGACCTGCCAAGACCGATCGGCACGGTCCGACGAGCCACTCCACCCTAAGTGACATGCCGACCCTTTTCCCGTCCCATTTACTCGAGCGACATGTTGCGCTATCTCAAGCCAAGCTCAGGGTCTTCGACTCGCATGACGTCCCAAACGCAGTCCTTTCTCCGTCACACGACAAGCTTCCTCCGATCCGACCAACCCGGGCCATCTGACAAGCCGCGGCCCTACCGGACTTCTCAAGACCGGCCGGCCTACAATCCGGTCGATCCCTTTGACATGCCCATACCCGTCTATCCGCAGCACTACGATCGACTGTACCGCACGGCCCACAACCAGTCCTGCCAAGCGACGGGCCCACATAGCTCACGACACCCGCCAAGCGACAGGTCCAGCTGTCTTCCCACAACCCGCTCGACGAGTCATCACTACGTGATCCAAGCCTGTTGACAGGTCATGTTTTGCCGGTCCCGGACTAAGCGACTAGCTGAGTCGCCTCGTACTTGGCCCCAATGACGAGCCTGGTTCAGTCGCGGCGATGGCCACGTCTTCCCGCCTCGGTCGACCTCTCCTGCCCATGCGAGAGCTGCCGGCACCAACCCCACTCACGATGACAACCCAACCCCCATTGGATCGAGCCTCACGACCTGCCAACTTCTCTCGGGCCTACTGACAGGTCCATCCCTCCCCGACAGGAGCCCTAGGGCTCCTTTTTTAACTTGACGATCCAATAGAAAAGCCAGGCTGCTCTCTGATATAAGGAATTCAGAGAAGCAGAACTTCACTTCCTCAATGGAGAACCCATGACCAAGACCACTTTGAGTACACCACCTAGCGGGCGGTCGTGCTTTATCGAGATGCGACAGAAATCGAAGAAAGGCTTTCAGATCTGGCGTTCCTGGGTCGAAGGAGAAGAAGTCGTCACCCAGTGGGGCGTACAAAATGGCAAAGTACAAGAGACACGCGACACGCCCGGCCCCAAAGGCAAAGCAGGCACGGCTGCCTTCGTCCATGCCAAGCAAGCCGCCCGTGATCAAATCATGCGCGACGTCGGCAAGAAGGCACGTGAAGGCTACAAGCTCATGAATGAGCTCAGTGGCTGGATGAAGGCCGGCGCAGAGGCGGAGATCTCCAAGTACCAGACAGCCGATGCCATCGACTTCAGTGGCCCACTTCCTCAGAACCTGTGCTTCAGCAAGCCTGTCAACAGCATCGATCAGGGCATCCTGCTCAATATGCTGGCAGAGGAAGCTGATATCATTGGTGGCCCAAAGATCATATGGACGGTCAAGGTCAACGGCATGGGTTATGTCGTGAGCAAGGACCGCGATAGCAAAGTCTGGATCCAGAGTCGCGGCAAGATGAAGGTCTGCAATGACCAATTCCCCCACCTGGTGGAAGAGTTCGAAGCCCTCCTGCCGCCAGAGTCGATCTTCCTTTGCGAGTTCTTTATGGGAGATGGCCGCAACAAGAAGGACTTCAGCATGATGCAACAGATTGCCAATAGCCTACCGGCCGAGGCCCTGCGCAAGCAAAAACAACTGGGTTTGGTGCAGGCCTATGTCTTCCGCAACCCCTTCTGGAAGGGCGCAAACATGGAGGGGTCCAGCTTCTGCAGCAGTTGGATCAACTTCCTTCAGTCCCTAGATGAAGGATGGGAGGATGACGGCCGCGAAGGGGGCATGCAGCCAGGCTTCGCCGATTGCGACAACGTCATGGGGCTCGTAGCGTTTGAGGGCAACTACGATGATGCCATGAAACAGTTGGATGACAATGGATATGAAGGCTTCGTGCTCTACCGCAGGGACAAGCCCCTGGGTGAGCGTTCCTACAACTTTCAGGGCGACCCCGATCGACCCGCCGTTTGCTGGAAGGTCAAACCCAGTGGCACTGACGATTTCAGTACCTATTGGGATCCCGATGGCATGCCCGCCCATTGTAGCAGCAAATGCCACTATAATGATCTGAAGCAGTTATCAGATTCCGTCTCTCGTGGGCGCTGTGTCGTATGCAACAAGAAACTTCAGACCGATGGTACCTGGGGCACGGGCAAGAACCAACATCGGGTAGGTAGCCTCTCCCTCTATCAAAGCGATAGTAAGCGCGTGAAGCAATACATCTGTGACGTCTCTAGTGGTATCAGCGATCACCTGCGTGACGAGCTTGCTGACCGTAGTATCTACCCGATCGTAGTAGAAGTTGAATTCAAGGACCGCGGGTATGTCAGCCAGGGGGATGCCAGCAACGCGCTCAGTCACCCTGTCTTCCTCCGAGTGAGGAAGGATAAGGACCTAGACGAGTGTAATAACAACGATCTGTGAGGTGGGGAATGATCCTTATAGTAGATGACGACGTTGAACTTCTCAAATGCAACGTCCGTGGACTCGAGCAGGCCGGGTTCGAATGCGTCAGTGAGCCGTACCCGGCTACAGCTTTGATTCGAATTCGTGAGGGACTGGTGCCTGAGTTGGTTATCACTGACTACAACATGGCTGGCATGAATGGCGTGCAACTGGCGACCGAGATCCGCAAGATCCTCCCTGACGTACCCATACTCTTTCACTCAGGAGAGTATGCGTTAGGAATGGACAAGGTCACAAATAGTGGCTTCCGAATGAAAGGCTGTCTGATTAGCGACTTGGTTGACGATATCAAGTGGATGCTCGGACAGGAGAAATAATCATGAACCATGTTGGTTATTACACCGGGCTAGTGGGAATCGTCATCCTGTTAGCAATTGGACTCTACATTATGACCCAGGCGGTAGAGCGTGCTCGCCAGGAAACCTGTTCCTATCGCTGTCTGGCAGCCACCGGCAGATGGCCAACGCAGGTGGAGTGGTTGGGACGGGAAGAGAGCACGAAGAGGATCAAATGCGAGTGTTTCTACTCGGAGAAAGTGACACCATGAGCAAGGCTCATTGGCTGGCTGTGTCCGTAACGACGGCCTACAAGGCCGGTAGGGATGCAGAGCGCGCTAGGTGGGCCAAGTTCGTTGCATGGTTACGTTCCACTGAAGCCGACCGCTACCCGTCCAGTGGTTATATGGCTATTCAGGATGTGCTCGCCATGTTGCGCGAGCTGGACTTGATCGAAAGGTGAACTCATGACAATCCAGCAAGCCTGGAACGAACGTTGTAGACTCTACGCCGAAGGCCGCAAGCTCTACGCCGAAGGCCATAAGCTCCGCGCCGAAGGCGATTTGATCTTTGTCAATACCGTGATCGAAACCCACGGCCTCAAGGCCGTGATCGAGTACGTCAGCGACACCGCTGTCACCGTGAACGGTGAGCGGTACGAGTACCAACCAGAGACGGAGAGCGTGGCCTCGGAAATGGCCAAGCTCCAGGCGCAGAGCCTTCGTAGTGCAGAGACGGTCAGCTGCCCTAATTGTGGTGGCACTGGCAGCGATTGCAGCAAGTATCCCATCGTGGGATGTGCAGCTTGTGAAGGGGATGGTCACCTAGATGTCAACCAGCTCGCCAACCTTGTAGCCCAGAAGGTGTGGGAAGCCATGCCCAAGATGGTCAGGCTGGACTACGAGACGCGAGAAGCTCTGAATGAGTACGTGCGTGGCAAGAAGGATGGAGCCAAGGAAGCAACCGAGTTGAGCGAGGAGCAGGAGAAGGCTGCCTTCAACAAGGGATATCGGCAGGGTAGGTCAGATAGGGCCAGGGAGGAGATAAGCATGCCTATCGCGACGTTGATCAGACAGCTTCCAGATACACAAGTCGAAGGCTACTTTCGTCATCGTGGCACCATATGCCACAAACTTTGGCGATGTGAGCCTCCGATGAAGTGCGGCGGGGAGGATACAGAGTTTGTGGTTTCTAGCCGGGTCGTTAATCCTGCCTATGGGTCACCGACGGATCTGTTTGCTGCAAATTCTGACGGCAAGGTAACGTGCTGGGCGGAACTTGGGAGGGGCGACTACCCCGAGGATGCGTTTCGTAATGTCGGGTATGAGGCAATAGTGAAATGAAAGAGACGAGCAAAGTGGGCAACGCCATCGACCGTCTGGCGAAGCACATCGAGAACGGGGAGCTGTTGGTAGAGACGGACCCTGTAGCGTTCCTGGACACAGTGACGGAGCGATTCGAGCACATTGAAGCTCAGTTGCAGGTGTTTGTGGAGTGGACTTGCGAAGTGTCCGCACACGGAATGGTTCCAGGCCAGTGGATTCTTGATAAGCTGCGAGAGCTGGGGTTGACGATGAATGTCGGGCGTCCAGTAGAGAAGAAGTAGCCATGAAAGTCGTATTCGTCTGTGGCCCGTTCACTGCCCACAATGCCTGGGATATCGAGTGCAACATCCGGCGTGCAGAGGAAGTGGCCTATCACGTCGCTATGGTAGGAGCTTCGCCGCTGTGTCCACATGCCAATACCAGATTCTTTGAAGGGACCATGACGCCGGAGTTTTGGTACTCGGCCACGATGGAGCTGATGAAACGGTGTGATGCCTTGATCACAGTCGAGGGCTGGGAACGCTCCAAAGGGGCTCGACGTGAGATAGACGAGGCCGGACATCGGCCCGTGTTCAATACCATCGGTGCGCTGGATAGCTGGCTGAGAGTGCATGAGCGCGTCGAGATCCAGAAGGAAATACCTTTGAGCAAGAGACAAGAAAAGGAGTAACAAGTCATGAACAAGATCGAGTTCTGCGCTAGCGTGGCCCATGAAGTCAACCGACGGTGGTGCATCGCAAACGGAGACTTCTCTCAGACGTCTTGGGAAGACGCCGAGCAGTGGCAGCGCGACAGTGCCATGGCTGGAGCAATGAATACTCTGGCTGGGACCACGCCGGAGCAATCGCACGCCGGCTGGAGCGCCACCAGGCTCGCCGACGGCTGGCGATTCGGCCCGGTCAAGGATGCTGTCGCCAAGACCCACCCCTGCCTGGTGCCCTACGACGAGCTGCCACCCTATCAGAAGGCCAAGGACACTCTTTTCATTGGCGCAGTCGGGCTGGCTGCTTCGGTTTGGGCTCTGCAGGGGCATTAGCCATGAGCACAGAACGAGAGGGGTTCGACTACCGCCAAGCGTTCGAAGCCGGTGTCCTTCAAGAACGAGAAAGGCTGGCCTGGCAGCAACAAGTTCTCGAGGCCGAGGCCGACATATTCAGCGGGCGCGCGTGTATCAAGGAGCAGGAAGCTGGCACTGGCCTCCACGGGACGAATAGACCATGGGCTACATACGTCACCACGCAATCATCGTCACTTGCAGCGAGTCTGATCTTCTGATAGCAGCACACAAGAAAGCTGAGTCACTGGAGCTACCAGTCACCCCAATTGTGCCGGTAGCCAACTTCTACTATAGCTTCTGCGTAGTACCGGATGGTGGTAAAGAAGGTTGGGGGTGGTCTAACAAGATGAACGAGATGCGCGTCTCATTCATAGAATGGATGAGGCATATCCATCTCTATGATTGGGTCGAGGTGCTGTTTGGGGATGAGCAGGGACCGGCTCAGATCTTAGGCCAATCGGGTGTAACTACACCACGAGCCGACAAAGATTAGAGCTGCTGGATCCGCATCACCCGATGACAACGAGGGCAGTAAAACTCTTTCTTGCCGTCAGACCCTACACGTTCGACCATCATGCCGACTTTGCAGGCAGTACAACGCATCTTGGCAAAGCCCGCAGGGTGGCCGCTGTCCACGATCTCGGCCTCTTGTCCACGACGACCTCGAGTACCTCGGATCACAGGCATGCTAACCTCCTTCGCCCCCAAAGACCGAAGCGCCTTCAGGCAAACCGTCATCGGGAGGAGCTAGCTCCTCCTTTTTAGCTTCGATCGCCCCAGCATCCTCAGTCTTCTCATCAATCTGCTCTCGTAGCTCAGGGGGCACAGTCTGTGACTTGGTACCTCCAACCTGGGCTGCCTTGGCCGCGTTCTCTGCCGCCTCTCGTGCTGCTTGATGGCGAGCCTGTTCTTGCAGAAACAGGCTGGTGTAATGCTCCCAATCGACGATCTTCCCCTCACGTGAGGCCAAGTTCTCAACCCCGTCCTTAACCTCCTTGAAGGTCATTGGGAGTGGGCGAGTAGTGATCGCACCATTGAGGCCATCATCCAATACCCGGCGCAGCATCATGACATGGGCCTCGGCCGTCTGTAGGCCGTTATGAAGCAGTTGGATGTTCTTCCACGTGCGCTCCATCACGTTATTGAGCGCCTGGCGAAAAGCTTCGAGCTTGTCGTTCACGCGTTCCTCAAACGCTTGCAGCTCCCTTTGGAACTGTTGCTTGTGTGTGAGCGCCTTCTTCGCAACCTTGCCACCCTTGATCTTGGCCTTGGGTGGGGCCTTCTTCGGCTTGGTCTTGGTACCTTTCATGGCTTCCTCCGCTTCTCCTCGGGCAATCGTTGGCCCTTCAATCGGTCTATCTCCCCCTTGATGGTCTTACTTACCTTTTCCAACTCCATGATCACAGTATCCACAACCTCCTCCGGTACGGCGTCCTCCGCCACACCCAAGGTCTTGATGCCCTTGGCCGGTGTGTGAGAGTCGGTAGAAACGAATTGCCGAAGGTATTCAGCTAGATGCACGTACACCGACTGTCGAAGTTGACGGTCGTGGATGGCCTCGAGCACTTCCCCAACAGTGAGAACCTTGTTAGACATCAGCCATCTCGATGAAATCGTAGATCCTGCCCGTCGTCAAGCCCCTATGCATTGATGAACGCCCTGACCCGCTTGTAAAGATCGGCCCCATGCTTGAGATCTACGATTTGGTTTTTTAGCGGATAGATGAGAAGACCGCGGTTCTTACGAGCCTTGGCTATCTCCTCGCCCCCACGTTGACGAGCCATCTCCATCATTGTCTGATACCGAATATCAGTCGGAGAAAACTTAGCGTACAGGTCGGCGTTCATCTCCAGCTTCTGCATCTGTCGCAAGATCGCAAAAGCCCAATTCTGTTCGGTCAACACAAAGAAACGCTCACCAATGGTGTCCTGCGACGTCCAAGTGCGGCCGCATTTCCCACAAGTACTGATACTGCCAAAGCTGCCATCCATCAACGTCTGTTGTGTGATCTGATGTGGAAATATCACTTCACCGCACTCAGGGTTGGGGCATTCGTAGAGCTTCTCATCCCCACCACCATGGAACTTGCTCCCAGATAACCAAAGGGAAGTAGCACCCGCGAACGGCTGACCCCTGGATGTCCGACCCTTGCCAAAGTGAACTTCGATCTTGTACTTCGCGCGGACTTGATCCTTGAGCAGCAGCCCCAGCTTCTTGATGCGCTCGTTGACAGCCGCCACTTCCTGTGGGCTCATCTCTAACCGCACAACCTCGCCCGCGAGCTCACGCTTCTTCAGATCCATCTGTCGTTGTAGACTGCCCCCCGGCCCGAAGTCGTCTACCTGTTCGATCGACATGCTCTCCTCCTACAGGGCCCTAGATCTTGTGCGCGCCCCGTTGCTTGTACCCGCCAGTCATGGGGCCGGGTGCCCTAACGTTCATTGGCCCGCCAGGTTCGTTGCGGCCCTCCTTCGCCATCAGCGGGTAACTGTCCAAACTGCTGGCCACCCGTGGGACTTCCGCGCTCGCACGATTGATGAGAACAACCACCTGTTTGAGGATCTCAGAGCGTTTAT
>Ga0315284_10014914_pt1 | contig 11056 bp, 12 predicted proteins | sample YL17G09_16_MG_FD_203696 | JGI IMG/M metagenome (GOLD analysis project Ga0315284, IMG submission 203696) | Sediment microbial communities from Yellowstone Lake, YNP, Wyoming, USA - YL17G09_16 | ecosystem: Environmental > Aquatic > Freshwater > Lake > Sediment | place: USA: Wyoming | collected...
AACTCCTTCTGTGCTGCACCGAGTTCATCTGCCGCTTCCTGGTCGCGTTTCGCCTTCTTCGCGGCCATGTCGTCGTTGAATTGCTGGTATCCTGCCGCGATGCCGCTCATGCGCTGGTCGGCTTCCTGGCGTGCCTTTGTCTCGGTGTCCTGCTTATCCTTGTCGATGGTGGCTTTTTCAGCGTCCGCTTCCTGATTCGCTTGGTCGTTCTTCGCGCCGATGTCCACCAAGTCCATTTTGCCGACCGCTCCGAATCCTGCGCCTATCTTGTCCAACGCCGCCGATGCGCCGTTTATCAAGTCGGCCAGCGCGTTCCACGCCGTCGCCACCGCGTTGACAATCGCCCCCGTGACGGAGTTCCAGACAATGACCGCAATCCGTTTCATGTCCGTCCAGAGTTTGCGGATGAATCCGATTACCTCCTCCCAGCCTACCTTGATGCCATACCAGCCCTCGCTGAAACACACGAGCAGCACCGTCCACATGTCGTTGCCAAGTTTTATGATCCAATCCCAAAAGTCATGCCACTTGCCCAGGAGCCAATTTGTACTCGCAATCCACACGACTTTCAGCCCGCCCCAAGCGATTTGCGCCGCGAGACCAAGATCGCCCGCTTTTATCGCGTTGAAGATTCCCGCGACTACTTCCTTTACCCAACCGAACAACGCGGTGAATTGTTCGCCAAGCCAGCCCAATGCTTGGCCGCCTGCGCCGGACGAGATGACGAGATATGCGCCCAACGCCACAACGAGCGCAATGACCGCGCCCAAGGGTGTGAGCAGGAATCCAATAACCGCGCCAATGGCGCTGATGACAGTTATCACGCCGGAGAGTATCGCGCCGAACACGGTTATGATGCCGACGACAATGCCGATGACTGTTCCGATTACGCCGATGATCGTGCCCAAAATACTCAGGGCAATTCCGGCGGCGACGACGATGGCGGAGATTTTCAGGATCGAAACAACCAATCCCTGATTCTGGCGTATCCAGGATGCGACAGTTACGACTGCGGACGTAACTTGCGCGGCAAGGTCTTTGAGGAAAGGCGCGAGCGCCGCGCCGATTGTGATGGCCGTCTTCTTGAGTGCGAGCGTCAAGTCCTTCAGTCCGTCGCCGAATGCGTCCGCAGCGGCGGCGTCTTCCGAAGACATAATCAAGCCGAGTTTCTCAGCCTGCGCCGCGTAGTCGTCAAGCGCGACCGCGCCGCCTTCCAGCATGGGCATGAGCATCGGCCCGATTTTGGAGCCGAAGATGTTCATCGCCGCAGAAGCCTTGAGCGCCGGGTCGGAAATCTTGTCGATACGGTCGGCGATGAGCCGGAACTGCTGATCGGGGGAGAGACCCTGCAGGTCTTGCACGGTGAGACCGAGATTGCCCAGCGCCTTCTGCGCGGACTTCGAGCCGCCAATCGCGTCGCCGACGGTCTTGCGCATCTTGCGAAGACCCTTTTCCAGCGCGTCCACGTCCGTGCCGGTCTGCTCGGCGGCGTACCCTAAAACGGAAAGAGCCTCGGCGGATACGCCGGTGCGCTTGGACATGTCGTATATCTTACTGCCCGTGTCCGCGAAGCCTTTGGCCATGCCGAGCAACGGCATCATCACCGCCGCACCCAGAGCGGACATTGATAGCCCGATGTTGCGGACGTGATTGCCAAAGGCTTTGACTTTCTTCTCAGCCGCCTTTAGGCCGCGCACGAGTTTGCTGTCGTCGGCAAACAACTCGACGAACGCACGACCCGCGCGTATGGCTCCCGCGAACGCCACGCACTATTTCTCCTTGGCTGTGTCGTCCGGTGCGGCGAGAAGTGCATCTACGGTTTTCTGAACCGTCGCGGTGCCTGCGCGGTTGAAGATTGCATACGCGCCCACGAGCACGGCGGCGATCATCGCCTTCGAGTCTATCTGGCCGTCGAGCCACGCCAGTAGCGACGTGAGCAGACCCATGACGACCACGATGTAGGTGCGTTTTCCGTTAAGCCAGTTCTTTATGCTGGACATGCTTTTCTCCCGATTAAAGGCCCACCAGTGCAAGCAGAATGGACAGCAGCACCGGCGCAACCGCCACGAGAACTTTGTTTTCAACTGTCTTGACGAATTCCTCATACCGCGCGACATTCTGCCAACGCGCGGTGTTCTGCTTCACGCGCAGGATGAACGCCTCGTCCGACATTTGCGCGAGCACGTCGGACACGGCCGTGAGGTCGCCTTCCATAAGGCGCTTGATGTATCCCCAAGCGGACTCCTGCGTCATTTGCAGAAGGGTAGTGGAGTACTGCGAAAGCACCGCCTTGGCGGCGGACACCTCTTCAGACGGAATCTTAGCGAGCAAATCTTCCCAAGTGAGCGGCATGCGTCACCTCCTTACTTGTTGTCAGTGGTCTTGTCCGCAGGTTCCAGAATCTGGTCGTATTCCGCGCCCCAAGCCGTGTCGCGCTTCGCAGAACGCACGAACTCGCGCCACTGTTTTGCATTTTCGATGGTGTAGGACTTGAGCCACGGAGCGGCATTCGGATCGGCGTTTGCCCGCCGTGCGGCTTCTACCGCGTCAATCGTGGAATTCGTGGCAGCGGTCCGCGCCTCGCCGTTCAGGTACACCTGGCAGCCCGTGAAAACAAAACACACCAGGCAAAACAGAGTGATGGCAATTACAGTTCGCTTCATGACTAACCTTTCTGGCCAGTAAAGGCCTCTTTCATAAGTCCGATGTTTTCCTTGGTGACTACGACGTAGTCTTCTCGCAAGGACTCTGAATACGGGTTGAAGTCATCCGGTTTGTAGGGTTTGCGCCGCTTCTTGGGATCGCGGTTGGCGTTCGCCAGAATCGAGCACACGAGCGACGTGTGTGCCCAGCGTTCGCGCCCCTGGCCTTCCGCGAGCCACAGCAACTCTCTCAGCGTGTGAGGCCGAGGGTCGACGCCAAGCGCTCCGGCGATTCGCCAGACATCACTCCAACGACCACCTTCTCCATCGTTTCGTCGGTGAGTTTGTCGGCCATCCTGTCCACGACTTTCATCTGCGCGTTCACGACCTTCGCCTGCGCCTCTATCAGCCGGACGACGTTTGTCCGGCCGCTCGAGCGGAAAAAATCGGTGAGTTCCTCGTAAAGCGCCTGGTTCATGGCCAGCATGGTTTCGCCGTTGAATGCATCCCACGCGTTGTCTTTCGTGAGGCCATGTTTCTCAATCTGCGGCTCCAGCAGACAGAACAAGACGTCCGCGAGGAAGAACTTGTCGCTCACGAGTTTCACGGAAAGCAACTCGTGCTTCTCCGCGTCCGCCTTGTTCTTCATCTCGACCATGCGATACTTGTCACCAACGCGCTCAACGCCCTGATCGAGATCGAGCAGACTGACGCCGAGCGCGTCCTTGACACGCATCGCGCTGCCCAGTGTAAGACCGATAGTCCAAGTGCGGCCAGCCGCGTCGTTAAATGTTTTCACGCGCCACCTCCTGCCTCAACCCATGACCTGAAGGTTGTGAGTTTCGCGGTAACGGAAACCATCACGCCTTCCTCAAGCGGTTCGCTTCGCGGGAAACTCGTGATGGAGAAATCGCCGTCCGGGCCTTCGCCGTTCTCCTCGGCCAGAGTCTTTAGGCCGACTTGCCCGCCGGTGAGATATGCCGTCTTGATGAGGGCGTACCCGGCATCAGTCCGCTTGTACGGCATCTCGAATTCGACGGTGCACTCGCGTAGCGTGGCCACCGTCGCCTTCCAGCCGCCGTTTGCGCGGCTCGTCACGTCTGCCTCTCCTGCGTCCAACGTGAGCGTTACGTCGCGCACGTTCGCCAACTCGGTACTGGGAGTCGCGCCAGCGGCTCCGCAGTAAATCTTGGCGTTCATGCCCATCGCATAAGTTGTTAACGCCATGTGCCCCTCCCTAATCTGGTTACTTCACACTGTCGCGCCACTTGGGCGGCAGTTGTTTCAGTTCGGTATCAAACGCGGGCTGCATGTATGGTCTTTTCGCAACGCGCACACGCCTGGGCTTTCCATATTTCTTGCGCTTGGAGTCAAAGAACCGCGTCGTGGTTTTGCCGCCGTGTTCCAGCAGGCGTGGCGCTTCACCTTTTCCCTTGCGCAACTTCTCCGGTCCTACGACCACGGAACGTTTGTTCGGGTCATACCCGAAGAAGATTTTGTCCTTGAGTAAGCCTGTGTGACTGTATGGCTGCTGCCCCGGGCGCGACGTTCCCTTGCGCTGGCGGATGCTCGTGCGCGAGCGTGTCCGTGTGTACGCGCCGAACTTACTAAGCACCTTACGAGTCGCCTTGTCCGTGCGGCTCGTCACGGCCTTCCTGTCAAAGAAGAACTTTTTCATGTCGCAGCGGATCATGGGTGCTAGTCCTGGTACTAGTCCATCCTGTATGTCAGCGTGAGGATGCTCGTGAACATCCGCTTGTCCTGCATATGCTCCGGCGAATAGACTGGCGCGTGTTCCACCTTCAGGAGAACTGCTCCCAACTCTGGAATCGCTCGATTCTGCGCAAACATCCCGGCGATCTCCTCAACAAGCACCATAAGCGGGTCGAGTTCCGACGCGTCCTCCGTCTTGTATTTCTTCTGGACGGCGATATCGACCTTTGTCTCATTTGCCATCGTCGCGCGTGTGTGCTGCGTCAACGTTACAGCGTCCGGCACGACGGTTACATGCAACGTGGACATTTCGGGCAAATCGAAGTATGGTCTGTAGAGCCGCTGTGCCCTGAACGCCAGAGAGAACTTCCCCGCGTTCAACATCGCAACGATAGCGTCCGCGAGTTGCACGAGTTTAGACGGCACGCTTCACCTCGTTTTCCAGCAGGCACGGCTTGCGCTCCAGCGTCAGCCTGAGACCGTTGAGTGCCGTGGAGATGTTATTCTGTGCATCCACACTACGCGCAACAAGGTCTACAAGGGTCTTCTCCAAATCGTTTATGCGGTTCGCCATGCGCGTCTCGCGGTCCTGAGATGCTTTGCGGTCGGCCTCGCTCGCCGACGCCATGCGCCAGACTAGGAACGCCGCAAGGGCAGTGAAACCGCCTTGCATCACGAGTTGTATGAGGGTTGCTTCAGGCATTTGATGCACCCGTATCCTTGGTGTGAATTCGATAGGTCGTCATGTGCGAACCCGTCCATTGCCAACACCCGTCCTGCCCAAGTTCCATCACCTCATATCTCCGGCTGTCCGCGATAATCACGTCGCCAGCTTTTGGCTCGAAACTCAAGTCCGCCGAGAGCACGATGAAGTCCCAGAGATGCGCCCTAATCGAAACGTTGTTTTCATCGGTGACTTCAAATCGGGGTTTGCCTTTCGACGCGTCGAACGTGACAGGTGCGCGTCCAGCGCGTCGGTATTCGACTCGGCATGGATCGTGAGCAATCAGCCCACGATCCAGCCAAGCCAACCCCTCTCTCAAGTTCACTGTTCCAGCCTCACGCGCACTGTCGCGTCCGCGTCCACGGCCGCTTTGACGACCTTGCCGATGTACTTGTTGCTCGTCGCCGTTGCGGTGGCCACATGGTTTGTCGCGTCCCAGTACACCTTTGTGCCCGCTGCGATAGCCGTGCTGGTTCCGGTTGCCTTCGCAAAGTCGAACACGCCGGTCACCGCGAGCGACCCGAGCGCATCCGCTGCAATTGGCCTCGCTGCCACGCCCACCAAGTCACCCTGAACGACCACATCTCCGACCGCCACAGCGGCGAAAGGGGTATAGTCGATGCTCTTGCCTTCATACACATAGATTGCATTTGCCATGCTTGCCTCCTGTGTTGTTGATTACGCCTCGCCCTTGAGTTTGCAGCCGCCACGCTGGTCCTGAAGCGCTACGCCGAAGTCGTGGTAGCCGCGCATCCTGACACCGAGCACGTTGAAGTCAGCCTCGGCGGTTTCAATGATGGGCGACTCCTGTCCGTTCAGGAACGCTACTTCGATGACCGGAAGATCGTTCGGGTCAGCGAGGAGATACCACGCCTTGCTGGAGTTGCCCGTGAACTTCGCATTTGACAGATACCTGCTCACCTCCGCGCGGAACTTGCCGACGTGCGGGTTTGCAATGGGATACTTCGTGTTAGCCGTCGTGTCGCGTATCTCAAGCGACTTCTGCAACTGCGTGGCCATCGCGCTGAGCGCCGGTGGAACCAGCACAATCGCGGGCATGATTCCGATGGGCTTGCCGTCGGCGTCCACCTGCTCCATGAACATGGTTTCCGCCTTGGTCAGGCCGTCGATACCGCACACCGTATCCGGCGTGCCAGCCGCGTAGTTCTTGTTGCCCGTCGTGAAGAACGCCGAGTTGTTCATGAAGATAACCCAGAACACCTCGCATATCTGAAGCCCGCTTCCGCGACCGAGTTTGCGCGGCACGAGCGTGATAGCGCCCAAATCGTCGTTGATGATGTCGCGCCGGTCGATGGTCAGCATGATGCCGTGGGTGTCGGCCTTGTTAGTGTAGGTTTCCTCGCCCAGCGTCCCGTGCTTGAGTTCGCCGCCCGGACCGACTTTTTCATACTGGTCCTTGCCGATGAGGCGGTAACTTGTCACGGTCTTGAAGTCCGAGACGTTGCGCACCGCGCAGATATTCCGCCACGTACGCTCGACGGAGTAGAAGCCTTCGAGCAGGAACTTGTTCGACACGTTCGAGAGGATTCCGCCGACGTCCACAAACGAAAGCCCCGCCTTGACCTCGCGGCCGAACGCAAAGCGCATTACCTCGCGGCTGTCGCGGAACGAGCGGCCGGTGTAGCCGTTCGCCCACGCCGCCTCCAGGAAGAGTTCCTGCAAACCAAGCCCGCGGAACCGATGCGACGCCGCATCGAGGACTTCCTCTTTGTAGTGCTTCTCCGGCTGCGTGAGTCCTTCCGCAAGTGCGCACGCCGCTTCCAACATCGCGCCAGTTGCGGGTCCCTCAGTCCTGCAGAGAATGTCCGGTGTCGGAGGACGATCCGCACGCATGACTTCCAGTTCACATTGCGTGGCGTTCCAGTTCTCTCGGATGGCCTTCGCCTCGATATCCTTGTGCTTGTCGCCGCAGAGTTTCTGAATCGCCGCGATGCGTTCAGTCTCAGCGGCTGCCTCTTCACGCATCTTAGCCGCGATATCCGTATGCGCCTGAGCGCCTTCGACCTTCTCCTTGTCCTCCGCATCTTTGTCCACGGTGTCCTCCTTGGCCTTTGCGGCCACGCGGGCGCTGGTTTCGCCATCCGCGCCCAAATCCACAAAACTGATCTCGCCGAGTGTCGCCTTGCGGACAACGTTCAGCGGTCCCGACCACTCGCGGCCGTTAACGACCGCCTTCTGGCCTTCGCGTATGAATTCCGCTTCCTCGACGCCCGCGCCGATGGACGCCTGCCACGGGAAGCCGTTCCGCGAGGACGCGACGACTTCCTTGGCCGCGTTGGTGTCACGCGACACAATACCGCCCGCTATGAGCCGCCCGCCCTGCACAAGCAGGGAGTCTGTGTGACCGACGCCTTGTGCCGCGTCATGGCCAAGTCGAATCGGCCGGTTTTGCGACGGGATGTTTAGGCCCGACAACTCAACGATGACGGGATATCGCCAGCCGCTGAGTTTCATGGGTCCGCCGGTGTACGCAGTCATCGAAAAGCGGGGGAGACCTGCAGGTTTCCCGTCCGCCCCGGCGTTGGCCTCAACCCACTCCGGCGCGCACGCGAAAACCACCGAGTTGCCTTGCGACTGAGTTGCTTCAATTTTGTCTTTCATAGTTACTCCTCTGGAGTTTGTCCGTCTTCGGTATTTTGATTATCCGCTACCGGCACGGGTGCCGGAGTTACTTGTGCTATACTCAGTCCCAGTTGATTCATGAGTGCCACTTCCTTCGCGCGCTGTCGCAGTTCCGATTCCCAATCGAGTCCCTGTTTCGCGTACTCGTGCGCCAGCGTCGTCGTGTTGTTCTTGATCCGCGTGTCTTGTGCGTTTGCTTCTTTCGCGGGGTCGACGTGCTCGTGTCCGTCCCAGAACCACTGATGCGCGAACCGCGCACCTTTAACTCTTGCCTGTTGCGGCAAAAGTCCCTCAATCAGAACCGCCTCGGACAGCCACGCGTTCAGGATGCGGTCGAGAACCACCGTCTCGATGTGTGACTGCTCAACGCGAATCGCTTTGTAGTAAGTCTGATGGTCCAATTTGCCGGACGAGAAGTTGTAGCCGCTCGAATTGCCAGCCGCGATGTTGAACGGCATATTCACACAACGCGCGATCTCGTTCAGCACTTCTTTCTTGAACTCCGCGTAGGTCGTCGTCGGCTGCTCGGCCTGCGTCTGCGCCAACTTCCAACCGCCCGGCATGACCGTCGCCATGCGTTTTTCCAACTCGACCGTGTCCATCGCTTCAAGCGAGTCGGCCTCACCATTCGCGGGCGCGTCGGTGTAAATCACGAGCGCGTGGTCAGCAGCCGTTTCCGCCGCTGCGATGACGGCAAGCGTGTATCTGCGCAACTGCGCGAAGAGTGGCAGCGCGGACATGATTTCCGGTATGCCGCGTGCCTGTCCGGGACGGTCCGCTCGGAAGTAGTGAATCACTGCCTCCGCCTTGACCGTGTCATATTCCAGTGTCTGCACTCTGACCGCGTCGCCGGGATGGTTCCTGAGGACGTGATATTCAACCGGGTTCCACGATGTGTCGAAGACAATTCCGTCCACCGCATAACTTGCCATCGGCGTAAAGAAAGGCGTGGCGACTTGGTCCGCTTCCACCAGCCGCAAATCAAGTTGCACCGGCATCGAGAGAGCAGGATTATTGACGATGATTCCGAATCCTTCGCCGTCTTCCGCTTTCCCCATACGCATCGTGCGGAGTTTCTCGGCCAGTCGGATTGACCGTGACCATTCCGCGAATGCCGTCTCGATAACGCGGTTGACTTCTGGGTTGTCCGTCAGCATCTGGAGCCGTGGCCCCGTGCCGATGCAGTCATTGGCCAGCGTCAGTACAATGCCCTTGGCATACGAGTTGTTCGCCACCTCGTAACGTGAGTTGTTGCGCAGCCGCCGACGCACTTCGGGGGAGTTTGCGGCGTTCGCCGACAGGCCGTCCGCGTTTGCCCAATGCCGACGGTTGTCGTCGTTGATGGTCGCGGCGTCATACCGGCCGCGAACCACCTGCACGCGCCTCGGCAGGCTCACAGTCTCAGTTTTCCTATGCCCAAAGATTCTGTTCAGCAATCCCATCAGTCCGCCCCCGGCGGAATCAGTTTTGCGCGGCGTAGCCCAAACGGCTTCTTCTTCACGGCCGCCGTGGAAGCAGAAAAGCGCGCGACCTCAATCTGTTCAGTCAGACTGTGCTGCTCAATCTCGCCCGAATCGCCCTTCACGCGCTTCGGCTGGCTTGCACTCTCTTCGATGGCCTTCTCGATATCATTCGTCATAATGCCCCTCCATAAGATCAAAAGGCCATCTGGAGCCAAAAAGCGGGACAAGAAATCTTCACGGCATTGCTCGCGCCTATGATCTTATTTGCCGCAGAAGGGTCGTTTTGTCGAAAAATCTGGCGGGAAAATGAAAAAACAATAAAATTGTTACACCGGTAGAACATGACCCCAAAAAAGGCGAAAATATTAGAAAGGGAAAGGCGCTTTCGGCAACGCATCATTTGCCGCAATGACGACACTGGGGAAAAATTAGAAAAAATCCTGCAAATAACACAAAATTCATGAGATTATTTGGCCTTCTGATGTGTCTATACATATGTAGAGGTCTTGCATAGAGATACTGTTTGATAAGGGAACACCATCAGGAGAGGGTGAAGAGTGTAAGCGGAAGGGAACCATGAGCGAGATAATAGTCGGAATCCTTTATTGGTTTGCCAAAGGCCAATCCCTATAAGTCGGGATTCGGCCTTTTCCATTTTCAGGGTACATAGCAGTATTACGAAAAATGGAGTATCTGTAATGAAGAATGTGATAATGAAATCATTGGTCTACGGTGTTTTCATCTCCGTTCTCATGCTCGTTACGTTTGTTGATGCTAATGCCACACAGACTTCCGGGCCATATGCGCAGGTCAGGAACACCACCGTCTGGGACATGGTCGGTGGGGCTATGCAGATTACGAGCTATGGTGTTAACGTCGATTTTACAATTGGTTCTATAACAGTTCCCGTGGCATGTATCGGGTATGAGGGAGAGATAATTCATTGGAGTGATCCCCTTAATTGGAATGATATTGCCGCTTTCTATGTTGGTCTTGACGAAACTATTGATCTGTTTGCTGGCAAGGTTGACATTATTGAGTTTGACAGGGAAATTAGTTTTCCACTGAGCACGTTTGGACAATATGGGCCGACGGAACGCAACGTCACATTTCCTGTAAATGACCCCCCGTTCACTTTCTCCTTTGGAACCGTGGTCAAGTACGACGTCGTCATTGACGGCAACCGATTTGTTCGACTTGATCAAGACTCCACGCTGGAGTCGCTAACAATTGCGATAGATGCCTCACTGCAGATTGATAGTGGCCGCTCGCTCAGCGTTAAGAATAACATAGATAACTGGGGGGTAATAGAGAACTCCGGCTCCTTGTCATTCGGTGGAACAGTAAACAATGCGGGTGTTATCCGCCAGACCAATGACTCAACGTGCGTATATTTTGGAACCAACCCAGGAGATTCCGAACCTGATATTACCTTGAATAATCTGATTGGGGCGATTTATGAAATACAGGGTGATGTGGGTTTTGATGGGCTACGCTGGTATTCATGGATGTACAGCGGTTATGATCAAGGTGTCATCAACAATGCCGGCATTTTCCGAAAATCCGCGGGAACGGGAAGCTCGGTAATTACTGGAAATGTTGGATTCAATAACAGTGGCACGATAGAGGTCGACAGTGGGACTCTGGAGATTAATAGAGGTTCCAGCACAAATGGTCACTACGAGTTTGCCAATGGCGGTCGGGCATCCGCCGGGAATCTGGTGTGGGAGGGGCTGAACACAGCCAACGGCGACGGAGTCTTGCAAGCATGCGGCGAAGGCCGGATAGCGTCGGGGACGACGGCAACCTTTGAAGGTTTCACTAATGGGGCGATGCTGGAGATATGGGGTAATCTGAACGTCGAGAGCCTT
>Ga0315284_10014915_pt1 | contig 11055 bp, 6 predicted proteins | sample YL17G09_16_MG_FD_203696 | JGI IMG/M metagenome (GOLD analysis project Ga0315284, IMG submission 203696) | Sediment microbial communities from Yellowstone Lake, YNP, Wyoming, USA - YL17G09_16 | ecosystem: Environmental > Aquatic > Freshwater > Lake > Sediment | place: USA: Wyoming | collected...
CAGGGAGCCGCGCGGGGGCGTGGATTACTCGTCGGAGTGGAGCCGTTTTTTCCCGGTGCCGCCGGATTGACCGGTGCCTGGGGGAAGTGAAGAGAGAACGCACCGCCGGAGTGCGTTGAGCTGGGACTGGCTAAAACACGACGCGACGCCGCGCAAATAGGAATCGACGGCCTGCCGTTTGCACTTCTTGTAATCGCCGGGCTTCTTGTACTTATCGTCCACGGGGCACGCCGACTCGACGACCTCGTGGCCTGCGGCGCACACTTCGTCGAACGACGGACACGGGTCCGCCGGGGTGACGGCGGAGGCGAATTCCTCCGGAGCTGAAGGGAGAATGGGTCCAGTGGGACCGCCAGCGTCACACGCGAGGAATGTGAAAGAGATCACGAGGCTCGCCGCAAAAGTCGGGCACCTCGTACACAGTATTCGCAGGAGCGAAGAGTCGCTGAGTTTCATGTCATTCCTCCCTCTCCTTCGTTTCTTCATTCCGCATTATCTGTGCCAACTCTCAAACGCCGCTTGGGCACTCATCGATCCTCGGAACGCCGCGCGGTTCCCCGGTGTGGCTCTGTGTCTTGGATTGAAATGTGATGTGGAATGGAGTGCCGGGGCGCGAGTAGCGCGCACCCGATACATCGAGCGATAAGACGTCCTACTTCCCCGAGTTCAACACCCGCCGCGGGCGCGTGACGAGAGCGCGAAGCCGGCGGCCCACGGCAACCACCGCGCGCTTGGCGAGAACGTACGAGTCCTCGACGAGCGTTGTGTTCGTCGGAAGAAGGATTGAGGTCAAGAAAGTCGATACAAAGAGCCCGCCCATGATGACGAGCGCCATCGAGTAGTAGTAAACGTCCCCGAGCGAAGGCCGCTGGATCGCCATCGGGACAAGGCTGATGAGCGTCGTGATCGCCGTCATGAGAATCGGCCGCAGCCGCTCGCGCCCGCCTTTCACCATGGCGTCGTAGCGCGGCATCCCCTGACGTCTGTAGCCGTTGATGTGCTCGATCATGACGATGCCGTTGTTGACGACGATCCCGATGAGGAGAAGGAGCCCGACGGCCCCGGGCGAGTCGAAGTCCGTTTTCGTGAGATAGAGCGCCCAAACCGCCCCGGAGAGAGCGAACGGGAGGGCGATCATGAGCCCGATCGCCTGGCGGACTGACTCGAAGAGTGCGGCCATCACGACGAAAACGAGAACGAGCGCAAGAAGCAGGTTCACGAGAAACTCTTGGGATCTTTCCTTCCGCATCTCTTCCGATCGGCCGAACGTCCACGAGTATCCGTACGGCATCTCCATCCCGTTCATCGCCGCCGTGACGAGGGGCATGTAGTCCTCCCGCGTCCCTTCCTCGTACCGGGCGCCGACCCATACGCTCGTCATCCGTTCGTCCCGTTGAATCCTTTCCGCACCGGGGCGCTCCTCGAATGTGGCGAGCGAGGCGAGCGGGACCTTTCCCCCGTCGGCCGTCCAGATCGGGAGATTGGCGAGCTGCCCGATCGACTCGGTTTCTTTCTCATCGAGCGTGAGACGCATCTCGCGTTCCCCGTCCTCCGTCCGGAAGCGTTGGAGCCGTCTCCCCCGGAAGGTGAGCCCCACGACCTCCGCGGGTTGCGACGGGGTGACGCCGTACCGAGAGGTCAAATCGCGGTTGATCTTGACGTGAATCTCCTGCGCACCCTGGTCGTTGCTCGACTGCGGGTCTCCCAATCCGGGGATCGACGCGAGAAGGACCTTCGCCTCATCGGCCAGGCGGGCGAGAAGCTGCGAGTCTTCCCCGACGATCTGGAACCAGACCTGTTTTCCGGAGTCGGCGCGCCAGAATTCGTGGTTTTCCGCGACCTCCAGCTTCACCCCGGGGATCTCGGGGAGGACCTCCTTCAGCCGGCGGCGGATCATTGCCATGGTCTCCGGTGTCGTCTCGCCCTCCCGTGGGTACACCCGTGTCAGCGTCCACTCGTCGCTCCAGAAACTATAGATCGACCGCGCCTTGAGCTCTTCGCGGTACGGTTCGAGGGCCTTCTCGACCCGCGTCACCAGCTGTTCTTTCTTGTGGAGGCTCGTATCCTCGCTGATCTGGTATCCGATCTGGACGAACATCTCCGCCTCGGTGCCGCCGAGGTTCTTGTCGATCTTCATGAACGGATAAACCGACCCCAGGACCATGGCGGTACCAATGACGGGGGTGAGCCACCGGTGGTGGAGATTGAACTTGAGCAGACGCACGTAATGCTCTTCGACCCATGTCATGAGCCGTCCGCGCGGGCGGGGTTTGGCCTTGATAAACCACGAGGTCGCCATCGGGATGAGCGTCTGGCTGATGAAGAGCGACGCGAGAAGCGTTAGACACACCGTGATGCCGAGCTCTTTCAAGTAGACGTTCATCTCGCTCGGTTTGTTGAAGATGAGCGGCAGGAACACGACGACCGACGTGAGCGTCGCCGTGGTGACGGCGAGCGAAACTTCCTTAGCGCCCTGGCGGGACGCCGTCTGACGGTCGCAGCCCTCCTCGCGAAGACGAAAGATGTTCTCCATGACCACGACGGCGTTATCGACAAGCATTCCGATCCCGACGAGGAGACCGAGGAGCGAGAGCGTGTTGAGGGACTTGCCCTGCGCCCATATCAACCCGCAGGTCACGATGAGCGAGAACGGGATACACAGAGCGCAAACCAACGTGGTCCCGAACCGCCGGAGAAAACCGAAGAGCACCACGGCGGCGAGCAACCCCCCGAAGATCCCGGTAAAGGTGAGATCCTTGAGCATCTTTTTGATTTCCCTGCCCTGACTGAACCAGACGAGGAAGTTGATCCCCTCGAGATCCGGGTCGCGTCCCATCTCGTTGATGCGTTCTTCGACCGCGGCGCACACCTCGACCGTGTTGGCCTTCGCCTCCTGGCTCACGGTGACGCCGATGGCGAACTTCCCATCCAGATGCCGGCCGTATTCGAGCGGAGGTTCTTCGTAGCGAACATCGGCGATGTCTCTCAGGCGAAGACCGTCGTTTCGGATAGGGAGGTTCTCGACTTCCTCCACGTCAGTGAAAGCGCCCACCACGCGCGCGGAGTACCGCGTCTCGCCCTCGGTGACCTTGCCGACCGACATGTCGAAGTTGCTGCTCCGAAGCGCGCGCGTGATGTCGCGGACGTCGACTCCGTGCGCCTCGATGTCGGCGACGCGGAGATTGATCCTCACCTCGCGCGGGTTCACGCCGTCCAGACGGACTTGCGCAACACCCGGGATCCGCTCGAGGGGCCTTACGATTTTTCGATCGAGGAGGTCGTAGCTTTCGCTGAGGTTCCGGTTCGAGGAGAGACGCCCCTCGATGATCGGCATATCCGGCCCCCCGTCATCCCAGTCGGTGCTCACCATGATGTTGCCGACATCATCGGGAAGGTCGCGGCGTATGCGGTCTATCTTCTCCCATACCTCAGTCCGCGCAACCGCCATTTGCGTCGACCAATCGAACTCGAGACGGACCGTGCCCCCTTCCCTCTCGCACGAAGACCACATCCGGCGAAGACCGTTCACCGACCCCAGCGCATCCTCCATCGGCCGGACGATCATCCTCTCGATTTGTTCGGGGGAGGCGTTTTCGTAAGGCACGTTGACGAAAAGGTACGGCTGCTGGAAGTCGGGAAGAAAAGCGAGGGGAAGCCTCATGAGCGCGACGAGGCCGAGGACCACGAAACTCACGATGATCATGAGCGTGGTGACGTGCCGCTTGATCGCAAGTTCGGGTAGCGTCATCTCCGGTTTTCTCCCTGCCGTCTTTCCATCTCTAAGCCTGACCCGCACGGCCCGCGTGTCACGCCTCGGCCCCCTCGGTCCTCTCGACCGCGGGGAGTTCCCTTTCTTCTTCCGCTTCGACCGCGACCCGGGAAGGCACGGCGATGTAGACCGCCGGTATGACGACGAGGGTGAGGAGCGTGCCGAAGAAAAGACCCCACCCGACGGTGATGGCGAGCGGCGCCCGGAGCTCGGCCCCTTCTCCCCAACCCAACGCCATCGGGATGAGGCCCACAACCGTCGTCAGCGTCGTCATCAGGATCGGCCGAAGCCTCAAGTGACCGGCGCGGACAACCGCTTCGTACTTGTCGATACCCTGGCGGCGCATCTGGTTTACGGCGTCGATGAGGACGATCGCGTTATTGACCACGATCCCCGCGAGCAGGATGACCCCGATGAGGACCATGACGGTGATCGTCGTTCCCGTGACGAGGAGTCCCGCCGCCACACCCACGACGCCCAACGGAATGGTAAGGAGCACGACGAACGGATGGATGAACGACTCGAACGTGGCCGCCATGACGAGGTAGACCAAGAAAATCGCGAGGGCCATGGCGAACCAGAGACTCGAAAACGATTTTTGCATCTCGCGGTTCTGTCCGGCAAGCTCCGTCGTGATCCCCGCGGGTGGAGGCGCCTGCCCTATCGCGCTTTCGATGTCACGCATGGCGGATCCGAGACTCCGGTCTCTCAGGTTGGCCGAGATCACCGCGGCCCGTTGCTGCTGCAACCGATGGATCTCGGCCGGGCCGCGGTCGAGACGGACATCAGCGACGGTGAGAAGCCGGATCGGGTCGCCGTTCGCACCGGGAAGCACGAGGTTACGGACATCGGCGATGGACTCCCGGTTCGCCTCCTGGTTTCTGATCCGGACGTCGATTTGGCGGTCTTCTTCCTTGAACCGCGTCGGGACGACGCCCTGCACGCGGTTGCGAAGCGTCTCGGAGAGGACGCCCATGTCGAGACCGAGGCTCGCAAGCCTCTCCCGGTCGAAGACGACCTGGATCTCGGGGTTTCCCGCCTCGAGGGACGAGTGGACGTCGACGAGACCCGGGATGGCGTTCATATCCTCTGCGAGCTCGAGCGAATAGCCCCGGAGGTCTTGGAGGTTTTCCCCGTAGAGGACGACCTCGACCGGCGTCTTCAAACTGAAATACGACGGACGGCCGAACTTCACTTCCAGCTCCGGGATCGTCTCGAACCGGCGGCGAAGCCCCTCAGCGGTGGCGGATTCCGCCGTTTGATCGCTCCGGTCTTTCATCACGATGTTGAGCTGGCCGAGATACTCGGCCTTGGTGTTGAGCGAGAGGCCGCCGGCGACGAGACGGCTCCCGACCGTGGAGTAATAATACTCGACACCCGGATCCGCCGCCGCGGCTCGTTCCATTTCGCCCATGACCCTGTCCGTCGCCGCGAGCGACGTCCCCTCGGGCATGTTCACTTCGTAGAAGAACTCCCCTTCGCTCAAGGGCGGTATGAGCTCGGTCCCGATCCAGCGGACCGAAACGAGAGTGGCGGCGAACAACACGACCGCGATCGCGAGGGTGGCGTAGCGGCGGCGCATCGCAGCGCGGACGAACCGGTCGTAGCCCCGCGAGAAGCGCCCCAGAGTCATCACGAGATCGGTGTCGATGGCCGCGCGGCCGAGCTTTTCTTTGTGAACGTCCGCCCCAAGGGCGCTCAGCATCGGGACCACGGTAATGGCGACGAGAAGCGACGCGAGAAGGCTGATGGTCACCGTGACAGCCTGGTCTCTGAAGAGCTGCCCGGCAATCCCTTCGACGAAGACGATGGGGAGAAAAACGGCGACCGTAGTGAGCGTGGAAGCAGCGATGGCGGCGGCCACCTCCGACGTGCCGCCCACGACCGCGGTCACCGGCGGATGCCCGGATCTTCTCTTGCGGAAGATCGCCTCGAGGACCACGATCGAGTTGTCGACCATCATCCCGATACCGAGGGTGAGCCCGCCGAGCGACATGATATTAAGAGAGATCCCCATCTGGTACATGACGAGAAAGGTGGCGATGACCGAGAGCGGAATCGACGTGGCGATGATGATCGTGCTCCGGAACTCGCGGAGAAAGGCGAAAAGGACGAGCACGGTGAGAAGGCCGCCGACGAGAGCGGAGTCCCTCACCTCGTTGATCGCCTGGCGGACGAAGTGGGACTGATCGAACAACACGGTCATCGAGTATCCCGGCGGCAATTTCTCTTTCCATTCGTCGATCCGTTCACGGATGAGTCTCGAGACGGTTACCGTGTTGGCGTCGCCCTCCTTGAAAAGGGCGAGCTCGACGCACTCCTTGCCGTCGAGGCGGCTGATCTCCTCCCGCTCCTTCGTCCCCATCTGCACCACCGCCACATCGCGAAGACGGACGATGCCGTCTTCGTTCTGCTGGATGATGAGGGCTCCGATTTCCTCGACCGATTGGAACTCGGCCACCGTGCGGATCAGAAACTGGCTGTCCTCGCCGCGAAGCGCTCCCCCCGGGAGGTTCACGTTCGACACACCGACCACCTGCCGGATACGGTCGATGGGAATACCCAGCGCGGCGAGCCGCTCCTGATCGACGTTTACCTGGACCTCGTCCTCGAGTCCGCCTTTGATCTGCGCCGCGGCCACACCGAGGATCGTCTCGAAATCGGGTTTGATTTTTTTCTCGGCCAGCCGCCGGATCTCGACGAGCGTCGCCGGGCCCGAGAGCCCCAGCCGGACGATGGGGTCGAGAGAGGGATCGAAGCGCAAAACGATCGGGTCCTCCGCTTCCTCGGGGAGGACCAACCGGTCGAGCTTTTCCCGAACTTCCATGGAGAGCATATCCATGTCGGAGCCCCAGTCGAACTCGAGCGTCACCTCGGACACGCCGGGACGCGAGACCGAATGGATGTTCTGTAAACCGCGGAGCACGCCGACGGCTTCCTCGACCGGGCGGGTGACGAGATACTCGACCTCCTGCGGCGCCGTGTCGGGGAAATCGGTTTGAACGGTGAGCGAGGGATAGGTGATGTCGGGAAAGAGCTCGAGGGCGAGGCGCTGGTACCCGACGAACCCGAACATCGCCACGGCGAGGGCGAACATGATGACGGTCACCCTCCGCCGGACGCAGAGCGCAACGAAGGCGCGCACTACGAACCCGCCTCATCCGCCGGCGGCGTGCGGAGCGAGTCGGCGACGCTCTGCCCGAGGACCTTGATCGCCGAGCCGTGCTTGAGCGACCGCTGTCCTTTGACGACGACCCCCTCGCCCGCCGCGACACCGGAGAGGACCTCGGCGTTCACGTCGTCCTCGAACCCCACTTCCACGACGCGCCGTTCGGCGGTGCTGTCGGCGGCGACGTACACGACCTTGTCCCCGCGGTCGGTAAAGACGGCGACTTTGGGAACGAGCATCGTCCCCTCCCGTTCTTCGGTGACGATGCGGACTTCGGCGAAATCGCCGGGCCGGGTGTCCGCGGGATACTTGGGGATCTCGATCGTGACCTTGATCGTGCCGCTCGCCGGATCGATGACGGGGCTGACGAGCTTGATCCGGCCTTCAAGAGGTTCTTTGTTGCTGTCCAGAACGAGCCGGACCGGCTGGTCGGGCTTGAGCCGTTTGAATTCTTTCGACGGGACGTGGACCACGGCGAGGAGCGGGTCGAAATCCGAGACGACGAAGAGCGGTGTGCCGATGTTCGCGTTCTGTCCGACGTCCACCAGGCGGCGGACGACGCGGCCCGGAAACGGGGCCCGGACCGTGGTGTACGACAGATCCAGCCGGGCGAGCTCTTCGGCCGCCTCGGCCGTCTTGAACTCGTTCGCGGCGGTTTCGAACTGTTCGGCGGACACGAGCTGTTGCTCGAACATTCCCTTGAGCCGGTTGTGCCGGTCCTGGAGATTCGCCCGGGTTGCCTCGGCCTGGCGGAGACGAAGAACGTACTCGTCGTCCTCGATCTGGAGCAGAACGTGTCCCTTCTGGACGATGTCGCCCTCCTCGCAGCCCAGGGTTTCCACGATGCCGGTGACGCGAGCGAGAACCTCGGCTTCTTTTTCCGCCGAGAGCGTCGCCGTCGCCGTGTAGTAGCTCGCGATCGTCCCAACGCGGGCCGGCTCGACGGCCACGGGGATTGCGGGTTGGGTGGGAGTTTTCTTCTGGTCCGCGCTACCCGCCGCACGCGCGTTGTTGCCCGCCTGGGGTGCGCCCTGGTTTTCGCCGCCCTTGCCGCACCCAAAGACCGCGACGAGAAGAACAACCAGCGCCGCCCCAACCGGCAGGTTCGTGAATCTCAGGAGGGCGCGCGGCGATCTCCCCTTGCAAAAAACATCGATAATTGACGCCCGGGGTGCAGCGGGCACAAAGGGCTTGCCGTTGGGGGTCATGGCTTTTGTACCTTCTGTGGATAAATATGGACCGGATACCGGCAACGTGTGGCGCGGCGTCCCACCTTCTGGAACACGCGGGTCCGCCGGCCGCGGGTTGCCCCTTCGCTCAAACTCTACGGAGAAAAGCAGCCGGCAGTTGCCATCAATATTGGCGCTAAGCTGCGCAAAAAGCAAGTGTTAAGTCTCGAGCGGGCTGCGGCAGCGGGCGGCGGAGCAGGCGCAACCGGCGGCCGAAGGATCTCTAATCGCCCCTGAGCGCCTCCACCGGATCGACACGGGCCGCGCGCGAGGCCGGGTAAAGGCCGGCCGCCATGCTCACCGCGATGCCAAAGGCAAGCGCGAGAAACACTAGCCACACCGGAAGAGTGAAGGGGTCGAATACGGGCATCTCCTGCCGCTGCATGATGATTTTCAACACGGCCGCGACGATACGCGTCCCGACCCATCCGAAGAGGATCCCCACCGCCGCGCCCACCGCCCCGATGGTTCCCGATTCGACGAGGAACGCGAGCTGAATCTCCTTTTCGTCAGCGCCGAGCGACTTGAGGATCCCGATCTCGCGCCGGCGCTCGGTGATCGACATGATCATCGTGTTGGCGATCCCCAGCGAAGCCGTCGCCAGCGCGATGAGACCGATCACGCCGAGCCCGAAATAATAGTAGATGAAAAATCGCTGAACTTGTTTGAACTCTTCGGCAAAGCTGAACGCCTTGAACCCGAGGGCCTCGACCGAATCGATGATCGCCGCGTGGGACGCCTGTGGTTCCGTCTCCAAAGTGACGCGCGGGAACCCGCGGCTGTCATCCGCGCCGCCCGGCGAAAATATCGTCCCGCTCTCCAGAGCGGTAAGGAGGTTCGCGGGATCGTTCGTCACGCCGACGCCTGACGAGCTGAACCGCCGCGCGATTCCCTCGGGGACGATCACTGGGGAGACCGGCACCTGGTACTGATCGATCTTATTCCCCACCGCGATCACGGTGAGCGTGTCCGCCACGGTGACCTGATGGTTGAGAAGACCGTCGACGAACCGGCTCATCCGATCGCCAAGCTCCCGCCGCAAGACACGGCCCCGGTACCCGGGGTTCGCGAGCGAATCAAAAGCCACTCTGCCAAAAATATCCGCCATCTCCGCCTCGGGGTCCCCGACGACCCCGGCGAGGGCGCTGTCGATGCTCGACACACGCGTGGAGATGACGATCTTCTCCCCAACCAGGCGCTCGCCGTCCTTGACCCCGATCTTCTTCAGAAACTCCCCGGTTACAACGGCCTCGCGCGCGTCCTCGGACGAGAACACCACACCACCAACCATCGTGGAGAACGGCTTGATCCGCATCACCTCGAGCGAGATCGCCCGGACCTCCGTGGTCACCTGCGTATCGGCGGCGCTCGCCGTCACCTCGAATTCGACATAGGGATACGCCATCCGCACCCCGGGGAGCGTGGAGAGCGTCCGGAGGGCGCGGCGGTCGAGGATCGCCGCTTCGACGCTATCCGCCGGGGTCTTCTCTTTGGGAGTGACGTTGATCCGCGTGAGAAGTCCGAGCTCGGTGTACGCATTCTCGACCCACCGCTGGTTCCCCGCGGCGAACGAGAGCATGGCGACAAAGGTCGCGATGGCGATGACCACGCCGGTGATGGTGAGCGCGGCGCGTAGCTTGATCCGCCAGAGGCTTCCGATCGAGAGATCGACGAGATCGTTGAACTTCACGGTCCCCTCCCGATATCTGGTGCAGTGGGCCCAGGCTCGGGCGCGGCGGGCGGGAGGTCGGGCGGCCCGGGCGTTGCGGCCGGCGAAGGCGAATCCCCGACGACCTGCCCGTAGTGCATGCGAAGCGTGCGCTTCGCCACGCGAGCGGCCATGTCGACATCGTGTGTCACCATGATCACGGTGAGCCCCTCCCCGTTGAGCTCGATGAGGAGATCGATGATCGCGCGGGCGTTTTCTTCGTCGAGGTTGCCCGTCGGTTCGTCGGCAAAGAGGACCTCCGGGCGTTTGACGAGGGCGCGGGCCATCGCGACGCGTTGTTGTTCGCCCCCGGAGAGGTCGCCGGGGCGGTGTCCAAGCCTGTCCCCAAGACCCAAACGGACGAGCATTTCATGCGCTCTCCCCCGCCTCTCGCCCCTTGGCGTCCCGTCGAAGAAGAGGGCCGTTTCCACGTTTTTGAGCGCGGTATGGTGGGGGAGAAGGTTGAAGGACTGGAAGACCATCCCCACTTTGCGGGCCCGATAGCGCGAGAGTTCGCGCCGCGAGAGGCGATCCAACCGCTCTCCTCCGACTTCGATGTGGCCGCCCGTGGGTCTGTCGAGACCGGCGAGCAGGTTGAGAAGCGTCGACTTGCCGGACCCCGAAGCGCCCACGACGGCGACGAACTCTCCTCTTTCGATCCCCAGGCTCACCCGGTCGACGGCCCGGACCTCGTGACGCGCGCGTTTGTAATAACGACAAAGATCGGCGGTCGTCATCCACGCGGTCATGGGCTCACCCTGCCTTTGTCGACTCGAAACGTGGACACCGTTTTGCCTTCCCCCCATTGGAGCGGGACGGGCGAGGTGACGAAGATCTGGTGGTCGTTCTCGAGAAGGGCGCGGAGCCTCGAACTCACGCCGGGGTCGAGCTCGGAGAAGAGATCATCGAGCATCAGCACGCACGGCTCTTCGAGCTTTTCCTCCGCGTACGAGAGCTCGGTCAACCGGAGAAGAACGGCGACAAGCCTTCTCTGGCCTTGCGATCCAAACCGGCGAAGCTCGCGGCCGTCGAGAAGGATCCGGAGATCGTCGCGGTGAGGACCGACAAGGGTTGTCTTGCGCCGGGCCTCTTCGTTCTCCACGCCGGCGAGCTCCGCCGCAAAGAGTTCCTCGCGCGACACGCCATCTGGTAGCTCGCCCGACACGTCGGATTCGTAGAC
>Ga0315284_10014916_pt1 | contig 11055 bp, 9 predicted proteins | sample YL17G09_16_MG_FD_203696 | JGI IMG/M metagenome (GOLD analysis project Ga0315284, IMG submission 203696) | Sediment microbial communities from Yellowstone Lake, YNP, Wyoming, USA - YL17G09_16 | ecosystem: Environmental > Aquatic > Freshwater > Lake > Sediment | place: USA: Wyoming | collected...
TAGCCGGGCTCCAGTTCGTTCTGCCACCAGTCCATCCGCTCCAGCCACTCCCAGACGTACTCGTCACTGGTGCTCAGCGCCCAGTAGACATTGTGCTCCAGCCACTTCGCCTTCTCGGCGTCGGTAAGGTTCGGCGCGGGTGTGTGGCGGAAGTGCCCGTAGCAGTACCCGTTGTAGTAGGACGAGCCCGTCTGCACCTGGGTATGATACTTGTCACGAAGGTCTGCCTCAACGTAGGCCTGCGGCAGGAGCTGCTTGGAGAACCGCGCAAACCCCAGATACTCCTCCTTGCTCTCGTAGTAGTAGGCCCCCTCGTTGCCATCAACGATCACGGTCGTTGGCGCCGCCGCCCGTAGCATCCCGTCCATGAACGCCGGCACCAACCCGTATCCCTGGCCCCGCAATCCCGCCCGTGCCTGGTCGGGGGCCATCTTGCCGGACCACAGTGCTCTATCATCACCGGATACGAACGCACCGGTGTACCATAGGTCGAGGATGCGCGCGTTCGGCAGTTCCTCTTGCACGGCGCGGATCCACTCTTCCCCGCAATGCTTGAGCCGCGCTTCGTACTCCTCGAAGGACTTGGTCTGCCGGTGTTTCGCGCGGCGATACGAGAAAACCGGGTGCCCATAGTCCTCGGGGTCGAAGACGATGCCCGCGCAGCGGCCGAAGAGAGCGGCCTTTGCGAAGATGCGCGTGTTGTGCAGGACAGCCTGCCACTGCTCCTCATCGAACCAATCGAGGTCGGCGTTGCAGACCGTCCAGATGAAGTTGTCAGTGAACTTGCCCCACTCGATCGCTGCGAGATTCTCATACTCCTGAAGGAACTCGGCCTCATCGAAGGGCGTGGAGTTGAAGATCGCCCGCTCACGCAGGTGTATGATGGTCCCGTCGAAGGGTTTCTGTTCCATTAGTCTGATGTTCTCCCGCACATAGGCAGGCGACGGAACACGCCCGTTGATCTGGATCAGCTTCTTCCTTTTCGGGAAGACCAGGCTCGCCCGTTCGGCCCGCATCTTCTGTGCAAGTGTGTCCAGCCGCTCCCTGCGCTCCATTCCACCAACCTCCGATTGTGTTGCCGCGCTGGCGCGCGGGGCCGATGCTATCAGATAGCTCGCGGTGATGACGCCGACGAGCAACACAGCCTGTACCAAGCGTCCACCGTTCGGGGTGAACAGTACTGCTCTGCGTCCGGTCAGACCCGGCATCAGATCCTCCCCTGCGAGACGAGCCCGATGACCGACCAGATGGTCGCGTTCAGCAGGTCCCCCACAATGACGCCGATCGCCAACGGAACGGTCCATCGGTATAGACGCAGGCCTCCGTACCGGATGACGAGTGCCTTCGCTGCCCACCCGAAGAAGAACGGGAAGGTGTACTGCGACTGACCCCATCCCATCGCGACGATGTAGCCCACTGGGTGAAGCGGCCACCACCAGAACCGCAGCCGCAGCACTCCGAGGGCCACGCACACGACAGCGCCGGCGATGAACCCCAGTATCCCGTGCACATCCGGGCCGCTGGGGTTGGTGATGAGGTACTGGATCGCGTTGCCATCGTGCCTGCTCATGAGTGAGGGCCAGTAGGGAGCCGTGCCCGATCCAGTGTTGAAGAACCCGTAGTGGTAGAGGCCGGTCATCATGACGAAGACGCCGACACCCAGCGACACGGCGAACCCTCCCAGCATCGCGTAGGTGAGGCGCCGGAGGTTGATCTGGGCAGCGTCGGCGATCTTGAAAGAGGTGAGCGCGTTGATCGAGCAGACGCTGAAGACACTCTCCGGGACGGGGAACGTGAGCCAGCACATGGTGATCAGCGAGATGACCTCTCGCGGCTGGAGCGCCCGACTACCGATCGGGGTGAGCAAGGCATCGTGCAGGTGCCAGGTGATGGGGTTGAGCGCCGTGTCGGCCTGGACGCGCGCGTAGACCAGGTAGGCTCCAACGACAAGGGCAACGAAGGCGAGCCCGAAGACCATGCGGCAGCCTGCCAGCATGAAGAAGACCACGAGCCACGCGAAGCAGCAGACGAAGCCGATGACTGCCCAACGATAGGGCAGTGCCTCGCCTGCGTCATCCGACTCCCCGCCCCACCGCACGGCGGCCTTCAGGACATGAGCGATATGCCGACGGGCAATCCAGAACCCCCACAGTCCCAGGGCCACCAGCGCGCCGAAGGCCTGGTGGTAGGGCGCGGGGAAGTCGCTGCGCCACCAGTCCTCTGGCAACTGAGGCGTCGCTCCTGCGGCGATGGCCACGACCGTCAGCAGGATACGAACAATCCACAGGAACCAGACCGAGAATGAAAGCTCCTTCGGGATGATGTAGGCGAGGGCGACGAGCCAGGGCAATATCAGCAACTCGATGCGCCCCAGCCCTGCGAGGGGGCCGACGCCCTGCCACTCCATGATCGGCACCGCGCTTGGGATGGCAGGGAGCGCTGGGATCCTACGCGAGAGGCCGCTGACGAAGCTGAAGGCTAGCGATCCGATGAACCCGGCCCAAAACGGCCACGCCACTGGCAGCCCTCCCGCGGCCCCTGTGGCGGGTTCGCGCACTGTCTCAAGCGGTATCTGCGCAAGCGGGAAGGCCAGCCGCTCGTTCGTCACCCATTGGCGCTGGAGGATCGCGACAAGGCAGAGACTAGCACCGAAGAGCGCCACCATGAACGAGCCCCACATCGCCAGCGGCACCGCCCACAGCGACCACGGGACCCGGGCCTGGCCCAGGCCGAAGGCTTCGATAGCCGCCGCAGAGGATGGAGCGAACCACGAAGGGACCAGTGTCAGCCACGTTGTCTCCCAGATGGGGTATGCCCGAGCCATGTAGTAGTAGAGGACGACCTTCGGGAGCACGTAGAACAGGACCGTGCGGCTGGTCAGTGGCGTGGCGACGATGACGACCGAGTAGACGGTTAGCAGCTCGCGTCGCGTAAAGCGCATCCGGCGCAGAACAGGCAGGGCCATCGCCGCGGTCATCAGGAAAAGGAGTGAGACCGGCCAGGGCCCCGGTGCGCCAGTGCCCCATGCTGCCTCCACGCTGCCGCCCCAGACGATCTCGCCGTAGAACGCGGCTGGGGAGGTCAGCACGATGATGATGATTGCCGCGAACACGGCGCGCCAGGTGACGCCGCCGGCACGCTCGCTGCTACCCATCGCCTCTCCGCGCTCGCTGTCAGAGGGACGGAGCGCCCGGCAGGGCGCTCCGTCCTAGGTGTGCTCAACCGGGGCACACTGCATACGTCAGCCCGGCTCAGAAGAGCATCGGAACTCCGGGATGCTGCTGCTCGAAGCCGCACCCCGAGTACGGCATCGACCAGTTGTCATAGCCCTGTAGTGAGAGCACGATTCCGCCCTGCTGATGAGTCAGGTTGTCCTTGACCCTCTGGAGGAACTGCTCTGACTGAATCCAGGTCGCGTGGCCATCGGCAAACCCGACGTTGATGCCGCCCAGGTGCCGGGCGGACTGATGGCGGAGGCTGGGGTTCGTGAGATAGGAGCCGTCGGCCGGCCAGTAGACGTAGAGGCCGCAGTCGGCGCCGGAGGCGACGCAGCCCGGGTCGTCCCAGTCCACCCAGCCACACACGCTATTGGCGCAGATGGTCGCACAGGCGTCGGGGTAGGCGTTCCCGGTGAAGACCTGATCTGGTATGGAGCCACCATCGGCGACCACCCCGACATTGGTCACATCGTCGAACGCCACAAGCTTGCGATCGGACATCTCCACGGTGTTCGGGACGATGGACATCGTGAACGCCTTGTTAGCCGCACTACCGGCGCTGTTGGAGCCGGTCACGTCGGGCACTGCGGTCCTGCCCTGCAGCATGGAGTCGGTGACCTCGCCGCCCCAGCCGGTGGGCCAGGCGTAGTTGCAGGGGCCAAGCCCGTTGCCGTTTGCGCCCCAGACGCCTTCGTTCGACTGCCAGTAGTGGAGAAGGTTGCCGGGGCTGTTGACGATGAACCCGCCTCCACCGACCAGCTTCGCGCTTGGGCAACGCCACACATCGCGGTTCTTGATGTACTCGTCCAGCACGACCGGCCACCGAAGATACGGGTTGAACGTGTTCCACCAGACGCAGAACGTGCCCTCGCGGCCGCCGCCTGGATGCATTCCGATGTAGTCACTCAGGGCCTGCTCGTGCTCCAGCGGCGGGAACGTGTCGTTGTTGTCCCCCAGATACATCTGCATAGCAAGGGCGATGTTCTTCACATTCGACAGACACACCGCCTTGCGGGCCGATTCGCGCGCCCTCGCAAACACAGGGAAGACCATCGCGGCCAGAATCCCGATGATCGCGATGACCACCAGCAGTTCGATCAGGGTAAATCCCTTGCGCCTCATCATCTTGATCTCACCTCCAGGTTTCCAACTGCACTCGCGAGAACTGAACTATCATAGGCTACCGCGCAGACGTTGGTCTCAGCCTCACCTCCCTTCGCTGTGACTCGGTACCGAGCACACTCCTCGCTCCGCACCGGACACCGATCTGTCGAACACGCCGGACGTTAGGCAGACCAGCGACTCCGCCAAGCCACAAATCTGTGTGAATTCTACGCCGCGTGCGGCCCGCCGTCACTGGACTTCACTGGGGGATTCCTGTAGAATCTTCGGAAAGAGGAGCATACCTGAGTGAGGCCGGACCCCGCAACCGAACCGTCTTCGCTGTCAGCAGCCATCAGGGAACCTCTTCCACTGCTGCAGACCGACCCCGTTGAGATCGTCTACGGCGTTGTCGCTCACGAGGGAGTGGACATGCACCACGCCTTCGAGGTTGACATCATGCTCGCGGGGACCGAGGTGCACGCCTTTGAGGGCACCGAGATCACGGCGAGCTCCGGAGATGTGGTGCTCATACCCGCTTGGGAACCTCACGGGTGGCGAACGATTGGCGATCTGCGAGAGGAGTGTGTAGTACACTTCCTGTCGGAGTTCCTCGGCGAGGAGGAGTTTGATGGCCTGTCGTGGCTGAGCCTGTTCGCAGCGCGACCGCCGGACCGCCCGCAGACGCGGTCTGCCGCGGCGCGCACCGAGGCGGTGGCCATCGGGCGACGCATTGTGGATGAATACGCAGAGCGGGGGTTCGCATGGCGGGACATGATCCGGCTGGAACTGGCAAGGCTGTTGGCACTACTGGCGCGGGAGTGGCAGCCAGCACTCCGCGACCTGACGCGCTCGACAAAGGCCAGTCTCTCTCGCATTGTGCCGGCGGTGGAGATGGTCCAGGGTGATACCTCTCGACGCATCAGCCTGGAAGAGGCCGCCGAAGCGTGTGGCTTCAGCCCCGCCCATTTCCACGAGGTCTTCCGGAACACCATGGGGGTAACGTTCGGTCGTTTCGCCCTACGGGCCCGACTCCACCAGGCAGCACACCTTCTCCTGCACACCGGGATCCCCATCGACACGATTGCAAAGGACACCGGCTTCGCCGACGGCAGCCATCTCCATCGAGCGTTCGTCAGAACCTACGATTGCACACCCGCCCAGTACCGGAAGCGGCGGCGCACCACGCGCATCTAAAGCGACCGTGACACGCTGATCGAGCCGTTGGTGGTCTGGATGGGAGCTCACGGCCAGCGTTCTTCGGGACTCTGAGACAGCCCGTTAGAGGGTACTTATCGCGACCCCCTGAACTGTCCTGTCAGAGGTGCTCACTCCAGCGCGCTATCGCAAGGCGCTGCGCAACGTCACCCCGGACGATGTCCACTTCGGCCGCAGGGAAGGAATCCTTGCTCGGCGAAGGGCGCTGCCGATCAGGGCCCTGGTCGCGCGGCGGGAGCGCTACCGGGCCCGGGTGAGGAATCCAGTGAGTCAGGTCAGTAGGGAGTCAGGGACGCCCGAGGTGTAGCTTCGTGGAAGGGCGGTTTCGTCTCGCTGATGCTGACACTCCACAATCGTATCACTAGCGAAGCTCGCATATCTGTGGCGATGGAGGTGAGTCCTGATGCGACGCCGCATTCCTCTGGTCGCGTCTTTGGTCGCGTTGCTGCCCTGCGGAATGATGGCCTCTTGTGGTAGCACCGATGCCGCAGAGAATCTTGGAGAGAGCAGAATGGCGGAGGCAGTCAGCGCCGGTAGCCGTCTCGGCGAGATGGTAGCCATCGCGGCTGGGAGTTTCCTGATGGGCAGTAAGGAGGGAGATCCGTATGCCAGCCCGGACGAGTCCCCTCAACACTCCGTCTATCTTCCCAGCTACCAGATAGGAAAGCACGAGGTCACCCGTGGTGAGTACCGTAGGTTCATCGAGGCTGGCGGCTACGAGGACCCCGGCTACTGGTCTGCTGATGGGTGGCGATGGAAAGAGAGTGACCGCGTCGACTACGCGGGAATGGGTGGGTCGGTCGTCCACACGGTGAGGCCGAATCCCGAGCGACCGCGCCGCGAACCAGAACACTGGGCCGTCGAACAGGACTGGGGAACCGGCCCATTCCTCCAGACGGACAGACATCCGGTGGTGGGCGTCACCTACTATGAAGCAGAAGCCTACTGCAAGTGGGCCGGCGGCAGGTTGCCCACAGAAGCGGAATGGGAGAAAGCGGCCCGGTGGACGGGAACCCGCTCCCGCATCTGGCCCTGGGGCGATACATGGGATCCCGAGAAGTGCAACAACCTCGACGATCACAGCGCTGCCAGCGGCGGATACCAGAAGCAGCAGAGCGCGCCGGTCGGCAGTTACCCGGGCGGAGCCAGCCCGTATGGCTGTCTGGATATGGTAGGTAACGCCTACGAATGGGTTGCTGATTGGCATAGACCCCACCCAGGCAGTCCTAACCCCTTTGATCACGCCAATGCCTATCGCTTCGTGAAGGGCGGGTGCTGGGATGACGGACCCCTCAGCAACCGCTGCGCCTACCGGGGCTGGTACCTCCCCCCGAGCAGCGGAGGCACCGGGCCGGGCGACTGCGACTACATCGGTTTCCGTGTGGCCCGCTAAGATTGGCCTCCCTGCAGGGCATGGGGCCTGCGGTTAGCACCACGAAGCAGGTCGCCTCGATCGACCTGCAGCTTAGGCAGTCGGAATGCCCCCGCCGAGTCCACCACTGCCCACCTACGGACTGCCGCCGCGCGTCCCTGGCAACCGCCCGTGGTGTCTATGCCAAGTCAGGCTGAGACACCAAGTATGCCGCCCAGAGCAGAGGCATGACCCGGTGATCGGCACCGCGCCTGGAAGCGTGGTCACAGAGAACGGGACACGAATGGGCGGCCGGATCATCCGGGGCTAGGGAGCGAGGGAGCGAAGGCGCGACTATGTGCACTCGATGCGGGACCGAAGCGAACTCGGTCGGGCGGATGGACTAGGCGGCGAGACGGTACGCGGTGATCCGGTGCATCATGCTTTCATGTTAGCTCCTAGGAGTCCAGCCTATACACGGCCACGTCGTCATACCAGCGCTGGTCGGCCTCACTAACCTGGCTGCTGACCGCGTCCTGTCCAAAAACACATCTGGCTTCCAGGATGCTCGTGCAGCCTCTCTCGTGGTATCCTCGGCACTTGCTGATACCCCTTGCCTGTGTCGGGGCCCTATGATACCGCCACGCCAGGCGTGTCCTCAAGTGCCCATGCCGTAGCCTTTCCTCAGGCAGCCAGCTCATAGACGGTGATCCGCTGCTCACGGAAGTGCCGCAGCCGGATCGGGTGCCGCAGCGTCTTCGCCGAGAGGTCGGGCTTCTGCCAGCTGCCTCCTTCGTAGATCATCGAGGGGGTTGCACCGCCCAGCCGCCGATGGCATCGGTGCTGGTTGTAGTACGCCTCGAAGTCCGCCAGCAGTTCGCCCAGGTGATCCAGGCCCCGGATGAGCGGGACCCGCGCCAGCCACTCCCGCTTGAGGGTCCAGATGAGACGTTCCGTCACCGCGATGGAACCATGCTTGCCCACTGCACCGAGGCGATGCTTGATGTCCCAATCCCGCAGCAACTTGGCGAATGCCTCGCCTGTGAAGATGCCCTCCTGGTCGCTGACCAGATGCTTAGGGGGCCCGTGGTGCAGGAAGGCCTCTTCCAGCACCTCCACCACCCAGCCGGCGTTGGGGCCTTCAAGCGGGACGACGGCCATCACTGCCCGGGAGAAGTGATCGATCGCCACTAGCACCCAGGTCGGCCAGACCCCCCAGCGCCATACTCGGGTACGGCCAACCGACCACACATGGTTGGGATAGCGGGCGATGATCTGCCGCGGCTTCTCCGCCTCCTTTGCCTGGGCGGGCGCCGGAGTCGAGGCCTCGGGCCTGGGACGGAGGAGGATGTTCCGAACAGTGGTCGCCGAGATGAACACTCCCAGCGCCCACAGCGTCATCGCCGTCCGATGCCGGCCCCACATCGGGTTCCGGGCGAAGATGTCCCAGATCAACTCCGCGATCTCCCTGGGAGTCTTGTTGACGGGTTCGGCAGCCCTAATGCGACCTCCAACCTTACCTTCTTGGAAGGCCTTCAGCCAGCGGTGGACACTCGATCGAGCCACCCCGAAGGTTTCCTTCACCCTCCTCTTCGGGATCTGGTAGTACTCGATCAGCCAGAGCAGGCGAAGCCGGTCCACAAGAGGATAGGGCCGTCGGGGCCTTTCTTCCCCCAGCCGCTTCGCCATTGCCTCCAGACGTGCATCCCGAAACGCCACCGCATCCTCCAGCACAATGACGCGTGCCTCCAGCTTCGCCACTCGTCCCGCCTCCCCGCGGGCGCAGGCCCGTTCCAGGCTGAGACCTCTACTGCGGGCCGCCCACCGGGCGCTCACTACCATAGCCCGGACAATCAAAGACACCGATGCTTCGTAGATCTCCATCCTGCTGACTCCCAAGAAGAGGGAACGGCGCCCGAAGGCGCCGCTCACCGGTCCCAGATCATACTGGAGGGGAGTCAGCCAAGACAAGCCCACAGCCCGCTCAGCACGGTCCTACGGGCGCCCGACACCCGCAAGGGGGCCCCATGAGTCCCCTGGGCTCAGCAAGCCCGAGCGCCAAGGAGGCGGGGCGGGGGGAGAAAAAGCACTGCGACTGGCGGTGGGGGGAGCGCGGCCTCCCCCCTCTCTCATGAGGCAGCCTGCGGCGCGCACTCCGGGTCTACGTTACCTTCTTCAACGGCCATCGCCCGCATCAGGGGATCAGCAACCGAATACCCGACCAACAGGCCAACGGAGATGCGGTGCACACTAGCGGGAGGCCGGAAAGGGTACTCGCCGTGGAGTGCGAGCAATTCCTGGGCGGCTTGCTCAACTCGTACTACCGAAAGGCCGCGTAGTCAGCGCCCGGCGCGCTCCTCAGACGTGAACGCCTGGGTCCGCATCGTCACCGGCGGCTTCAGTCGCGCGTCATGCCCTCTGATCCTCACGCCGGCCCCTGAATCCGAAGCCGGATGGTCCCCTTCATTGTCTACCATCCAGTCGTCGAACCGGCCCGCATCTCTTCTGGGCAGCGCCGATGAGTTATTGGACATGACGGGCGATCGATCACTTCTCTCGCAAGGTCGTCGCCTGCTGTCCACTGGAAGGACCCAACGCCGGGTGGGTGGTGGGTGCGATGGAAGAGGCCTTCGCCCAGCAGGGCGCTCCCCGGCACCTGATCAGCGACCAGGAAGGCGTCTTCATCAGCGACGCGTTCCGGGACTTACTCATCCCGTGGGATGTGCAGCAGCGGTTCGGCGCCGTTGGCAATCACGGTTCCATCGCGGTCACCGAACGCGTCATCCTCACCCTGAAGTACGAGTGGCTGAAACGTGTGCCGGTGATCCGCCGCCTTGACCATCTTGGCCAACTGCTGCGCGACTTCGCCATCTACTACAACGAGTATCGCGGCCATGCCACGCTGGGCGGCGCAGTCCCCTCGGTCATCCATCGCGGTGGGCAGTGGGATAAGCCGGCGAAGTCGGCGAAAATCGTTCCAGCAAACGTCGAGCGCCGCGTCTTCGCCGACATCCAGATCACCGCCTACCGACTCGCAGCCTGAACCACTCGCCCATCGGATACGCTTGGGTTCCGCGTCGAGCGCGTGCCGCCGCGCCTTCGTGACCCTTTTCGCCCCACCCCGTCCCTACCCAACTCACTCGCGTCGCATCATCGGTGACTTCGCACCGCCGCCCGCGGGGGATCACTGCCTATATGGAGCGCTCAGACGGTGTCCCGAACCTAATTAACAAGGGCACCATGATCGGGACAAGCTGTTGGCCTGGGACTTCGACGCGGTCCTCACCACGGCCCATTCGAAGGTGGTGAAGACGCCCTTCCGTGCCCCGGACGCCAACGCCCATGCCGAGCGATGGGTGCGCAGCGTGACCGGCGAATGCCTTGATCATCTCATTCTCTTCGGAATGAGCAGTCTGCAGCGCGCGCTCCGTGTCTACTGCGACTTCTTCAATGGTCATCGTCCCCATCAGGGGATCGACAATCGCATACCGGCGCGCGGAGCGACAGGGCAGACGTCGCGGGATTGGGTCGACGCGATGACGGATGGGGCTCTTTCGGTCGAGTGCCAGCAGTTCCTGGGCGGACTGCTGAATTCGTACTATCGCAAAGCCGCCTAGTCAGCACCGGATGTCATCCTCAGGCGTGAACGCCGGGGCATCCATCGCCACCGGCGCCCTCCGTCGCGCGATCAGAGTCCCTGATCATCGCGCTAACACCCGGCGACGATGCCTGATAGCGTCCCTCTGTCACTCATCCCCCCTCGCCGAACCGGCCCGCATCCCTTCCGAGCAGCGCCGATGAGTTATTGGACACCGCGGGGTGGCGGATGGATTTTCAGACACTTCGGGTTCTGCGGCGAAGTAACCACTACACTAGGGTTCACCAGACGCTCAAGACTACGCCTGCCGTGGCCGCCGGAATCGCCGATCGTGTCTGGTCAGTCGAAGAAATCGTGAAGTTGCTCGGTTCAAACTGACCCACTACCGGAAATCGGTAGCCATCTGAGTCTCCTTTCCGAGGGGTAAATCCCCTCGGATCTGAGGTCGGCGGGATGCCGACCTCAGTGTCGAGAGGACTACTTCGAGCGTGGGGCCTTGGGGGCCTTGGGGGGTGTGGTAGTGGGGGTGGTAGTGGGGCTGGGGGTCTTCTTCTTCTTCTTCGCCATTG
>Ga0315284_10014917_pt1 | contig 11054 bp, 14 predicted proteins | sample YL17G09_16_MG_FD_203696 | JGI IMG/M metagenome (GOLD analysis project Ga0315284, IMG submission 203696) | Sediment microbial communities from Yellowstone Lake, YNP, Wyoming, USA - YL17G09_16 | ecosystem: Environmental > Aquatic > Freshwater > Lake > Sediment | place: USA: Wyoming | collected...
GAATGGATATGTAAAGAATAGACTTTTTTCAAAATTTATTTTCTTTTTAATTTTTTATCAAATCTTTTTTTATTTGCTATTTTTTGGTTTTTAAAAAAAAAGATTAATAAAATTCAATTCAAAAGTCGATATCATTAAAATTTCTTTATTTAATAATAAAAAATATTAATTATTTGGTAAAATAATTAGCCAAATATGCAAGCGATAGGTGTGAAAAGACGTATTCTAGCAAAGTGATGGAGCATTTTAGGAATCCTCGAAATGCTGGGAAGATGGAAGGCGCAGACGCAGTTGGGCAAGTTGGAAATCCCGAAGATGGGGATACGGTGTATATATATATAAAAGTGGAAGACAATAAAATTGCGGAAATATCGTTTCAAGCGTTTGGTTGCGCTGCTGCCATCGCGACTTCCAGCGTGACAACCGAACTATCAAAAGGGAAGACTTTAGACGACGCAATGCAAATCACCAGAGCCGACGTGGCGGAAGCGTTGGACGGATTGCCCCCAAAAAAGATGATTTGTAGTAATTTAGCTCCAGACGGATTACGCGATGCGATAAGAAAATATCGCAAAAAGATAGAGAAATAATTTCATTTGATTATTTATATTTCAATTACATTTGTAATTATTGGTGATTTTAAGAATGCAAACAATACAAATAAGAATTCCCGACGATGTATTAAAAAAGATTGACGATATCATCGAAAAGGGGCATTTTAGAAGTAGGAGTCATTTATTAAGAGAAGCTTTAACGAAATATATTTCAGAACTTAATTACATTGGAACATTGCCTTATATTGTAGGACCATTCACTCCAAAAGAAATTGAATTATTAAAAACCGACCCTTTAAAATCGTTGGTAATTCCTGATTCGGAATTAAAAAAAATTAACAGTACTTTAAAAGACTTTAAGGTTTGAAAAAGTTGAAGGCAATAAAAGGGTGGTATTTTGACGAATTCTTAAGCGTATATAGTATTCCAATTTGTATTAAAAATTCGATAATTCATAAAGACTCATTTAGAAATGCCAAATATAGGACATTTATTTTAATGTTTTTGCGTATCTAATTATTGCAGAAATATCTTCTCGCGAGATTGAGGGATATGCGATTAATATTTCTTCAAAAGTTTTTCCTGCTTCTAACCACTCTAGAATTATTGAAATCATTATTCTGGTTCCTTTTATTCTTGGTTTTCCGTGGCATATGTCTTGATCAATTTCAATTCTCTCTTCAAGCTCCATATTTCTATTAGTGTTAAATTTTTTCATTTATTTATTCAGAAATGTATTTAATTAAAATAGGAATATCAACATCTGGTATTCCCCTCATTGGGCTCTCTATAACTGATTGCATTCCTCGAATATGAATGTGATTAGGGCGCGTTTTTACATTCCACACATCATCATAGTTATCAAAACGCATCTGATCGTCAGGATTTGGAGAATAAATAATACAATAGGTGTATTCGTCGTAATCGTTATATCGAACATATAGAATAATTTCTGTAATAAATATAACTTTAAGGACGGGTCGATCTTTATTAAGATCAATCTCTCTTATAAAATCGCTATATTCCTTTATTATAATATTGCGCGCTAACCGTAATTTTTCGCGAGAATCCATAGAAATGTCGATAAGAAAGAATTATAGTTTATTTAAAAGTTCTTGTAATTTTGTATAGTCTAATAATAATTGGCGCAATTCGACGGCATCGTCCTCTGCGTTTTTATAATATCCCGTACGCGCTTTTTCTAAAAAATCTTTTGAAGAAGATTCGTTCCATTTACTTAAAATTTCGTTAATATATTGTTGAAGAATTCGTAATTTTGAAGTTATTAAGTCTTCTGCTAGAGCTTTTTCTAATTTTATTTGAGTCATTTCTAATAAATAATAATACTTCCCTCTAAATTAAATTTTCATCAATTTTTTTCCTATTATCTTTAAAATAATATTTTTTAAGAATTTGTTTTTAAAAAAGTCATTTTTTTAAACTAAAATTGATTAAAGTAATCTTATGAAATTTATCGATCTATCAATTCCGATCATTAATCCAAACGAGTTGGTGTTCGATCCGCCTTTAACCCAACCAAAAGTCGAGTATCGTTTGCACGACAGGGGCGCCGAGGAAATGGCGTTTGCGTTTCCTAAGTTAGTTCCAGCAGATCACCTTCCAAACGGTAAAGGGTGGGCAACAGATTTACTTCAATTAAGCACGCATTCCGGGACGCACATGGACGCTCCGTGGCATTTTGCGCCGGTTCAAGACAAAGAAATAGGCGAGAAAAAAGCGATGACGATTGACCAGTTTCCGTTGGAATGGGGCATCGGTCCTTTAATCGTGTTAGATTGTAGAGAAATGGAAGATGGATACATTTTAACGCCGAAAGATGTAGACGAAAAGTTAGACGCAATAAATCATCAGTTGCGAGATGGAGATATTTTATGCGTTCTTACAAACGCATCGAAACATTTTGGGACAAGAGAATACATAAATCACGGAGTAGGAGTAGGTAAGGAAGCAACCTTGCACATAATTAGGCAAGGTGTTCATGTCGTAGGAACGGACGCTTGGAGTTGGGACGCTCCATTTACTCTCACGGCTGCGAAATGGAAAAAAGGAGTTAAAGAAAAACGGCCCGATCCCTCGATCATATGGGAAGGTCACTTTGCGGGTATAGAACTAGGATATTTTCAAATGGAGAAATTAACGAATTTAGACAAGGTCCCTTCAATTGGAGCAACGATTTACTGTTTTCCCGTTAGAATCGCAAGAGCAAGCGCAGGATGGGTCAGAGCGGTAGCAACGATTTCGGATTAATGGAAATAAAAAAGATAAAGATATGTTTGAAAGCGTTAAAATCACGTTTAAATATTTGTTTAGATAAATTAAGGTATCCTTCATTATTTTAACACTTATTATTATGGAAGCAAAAAATAAAATTGGAATTGTCACAGACAGAGATTTTGCTACGAAAAACTTTCCGCCGTACCCTCGTCCTCTATTTTTATCTTACGAAAATCCAATGCGAATAGAAGCCATTTTAGAGTATTTGGAAAAAGAAGGAATTTTTAAAAACGAGAGGATCGTAAAATATAGTCCGAAAGCAGTGGACGATTCGATAATTGAACTAGCTCACACGAGATATTACATTGACACGGTAAAAAGAATGTCAAGTTACGGGAGCGGAGCGCTCGATAGCGAGTTGTTTATTACGAACGACACTTTTGATTTGGCAAAAAAAGCCGTTGGGGGTTGTATAACAGCCATAGAAAAAGTTATTGAAGGCGAAGTGAACCAATCTTTTGCTTTAATAAGACCACCAGGACACCACGCGTTAAGAGAAAAAGGTTCAGGGTTGTGTATTTTTAATAACATAGCTAATTCGATTCTTTATTTGAGAAAGGTATTAAATTATAATAAAAAAATTGCAATAGTAGATATTGACAATCATTTTGGAGACGGAATTTCTCAATTTTTTTACGAAGATGGTAACGTGCTTTACTGTTCTATACACGAGTTCGATTTTTTAGAGGGAGACATCGGTTTTATCACCGATTTGGGCAAAGGAGAAGGCGAAGGAAAAAAGATTAATTTTCCGGTTCCAGATGACATAACGGACGCGGATTTCGTTGAATTTATCGATTTAATTGAGCCAATATTAAAGCAATTTCTTCCAGATATTATAATTGTTGCAGCCGGATTCGACATGTACTTTGACGACGCGATTGGGAACGGATGCCTCACAAGCGTTTCGTACTATAAGTTTGCTAAAGATATTTTGAGAATAGCTGAAAACGTTTGTAAAGGCAAATTAGCGTTTGTTTTAGAAGGAGGATACAGCTTAATTGGTTTGCCAATTTGCGTTTTTTCTACGATAAAAGCGTTATTGAAAGAAGAATACGAGCCTCCTTTTTTTGAAAAATTTAAATTCTTAAAAAAATCGAAGAATCCAGAAATAATCAAAATTAAAAGTAAGATAAAAGAGATATTAAAAAAATATTGGGCGTTTTAATTTTTGTCGGTGAAACTTTTTTTAAATGTATTTTAAAAGTTTATTAGCGTAAGTTTGTACCGTAAAAAGGCAATCCCGAGCTCCAGATTGAGGATTAATGTAACAAACTAAACCACCAGTACCTCCTGCCGGGATTGGACACACAATAATATGCCCTTTTCCTGTGACGGAGGTCCCAATCTTTCTTTCCTCGATGTTTTCAACAATCATGTATTTAATACCTTGGATTTCTATGCTTCCCATCCCTTTCTGACCTAATTCGGGATTACTTTGAATTAAATCGTTAATGTTTTTGAGATCCTTGTTCAGATCCCAATTTTCTGTTTGCGTTATTAACATACCGTTCTTTCCAACGATAGCTATTCCATAAACGTTTTGTTCTTCGTTTAATAAATCTTCGATAATTTTTTCAATTGACATTTTTTAGGATAAATTTTATTATTATATTATTATATACTAATTCAATCAAAAAATATAAATAAATACTTTTCAAAAAGATAATAATAACAATTGGTGAGCAAATTATTTTCAGGTTATGGAGAAAAAGCATAAAAATTAGTATGCGAGAAAGGAAAATGTTTTCGATTTTTACGCTTTTATACACAATATTAATTTTTTCAACAAGTTTTTCGATACATCTTTTATCAACTAACGATAAAGGTACTTTTGGAAGATTTGCGTTGTATTTTTTGTGCATTTCGTTCGGATTTTCGCTTTTTCTTTCTGTTCTTTACGCTCTTTTAATTGTAACCAAGAATCGTCGCACATGGGCAATCTTAAAGTGCATCGGATGGACCAATTCTAACATAAATTCGTTGATAACGGGGATCGTATTATATACAACGCTAATAGGTTTTATAGTGGTAGTTGAAATTCTCTTACATTACGCAGCAATAATGATTTATTTGCAATCAGCTGGTGTTTCAGTGGGTTTTGAACCTATTTTAATCCAACTTTTACCCGTGGTTTTATCTTTTTTAGTTTTTCTATTCGTTCAATTATTTGCAATTTTTTTAGCAAATAGAAAGGTATTAAAAGTGAGACCTATGTTGGCTTTAAAAAAGCCCGGAGAATGAGGTGAATAGATAAAAATGCCAGTAGATAAAGATGTGATGATTGAAGCTATTGATGTAAATAAAGAGTATAGAAGAGCGGGAGCAATTATTAGAGCTCTGATAGACGTTAATGTATCAATTAAATCCGGCGATTTTATTATAGTTCAAGGTCCAACGGGTTGCGGGAAGTCAACTTTATTGAACGTTTTATCGGGTTTGGACTTACCGGATTCGGGAAAGGTTATTTTAGACGGCGAAAATATCGCGAGATCGAAGGAGGATCGCCTTGCTAAAATTAGGCGCCAAAAAGTGGGGATGGTTTTTCAAGAATTCAACCTTATTCCTACGTTAACTGCCCTCGAAAACGTAGAATCTGCTTTATGGCCAACAGTTTTAAGTAGCAAAGAGATAGAAAATCGAGCTATTGCCTCACTAAGAGACGTTAATATGCTCGAAAGAAAAGATCATTATCCCTCCCAAATGTCTGGAGGAGAGAAACAGCGTGTGGCCCTTGCGAGAGCAATTGTAGTCAAACCAAGGGTGATCTTCGGTGATGAAGTAACCGGCAACCTAGATCCCGAGGCAGAAAAAGATGTAATGGAATTACTAGCGAAAATTAACAAAGATTACGAAACTACCATGGTAATTGTAACTCATCGAGAAACAGTATCAAAGTATGGAGACCGAATTATTAAAATGGCTGATGGCCGTATCGTAAAATAAAAGTTTTTTTTTTACTTTTTATTCTTTTAATTTTATTAAATTTATTAACTTTACAATCCCTGTATTTCGTATTTTTTAAGCGTAATTGTTAGAGTCCAACTAGTTTCTTAAAAGGTTCTAAATCTTTTAAATTTAACAAATGAATGTCGGTTTTAGCGTTCTGTTTAATTTGAGGATTTAATTTAATCGCTTGTTCAAGGTATTTCAACGCTTCAGGAATATTTTTGTCAATTGAATTTATGGTTGCCATGTTATAATAAGCCGCCCAATCGTTTGGATTTGATGTAATCGCTTCTAAATAAAATTTAACAGCGTTTTTAAAATCTTTTTGATTGAAATATAATACTCCAATAACATTAAGGACAAATCCTTTCGATTGATTATCTCCAGATTCCGCGTAGAATTTTAAAGCTTTATTGCAATTCTCCATTGCATCTGAATAATTTTTAAGGTTGAAATATAAAATAGCCAGCGAAATAAATCTCCTTGCGATTAATTGCGGATTACTTGTGACGGATGAAACATCAATAGATTTTTTGTAAAATTCAATTGCTTTCTCGGTATTTCCTTGAATTTCGTAAACAAACGCTAGATTATTCAAACCGATACCATAATTTTCTCGCTCGTTAGGTTTATCTTTTAAGATTCCAACATATTTCTCAAAAAATTCTTTTGCTTTATCGTAATTTTTTAAATTTAAATAAATGTTTCCTAATTTGTTAAATGTCGATTCCTTATTAACTGAATTATCGTTTGGATCTAGATATTTTAAAACATTGTTATAGTATTCTGTCGCAGTTTTATTATCCCCTTTATTTAAAAATAAATTACCAAGGTGGTAAAGAGCATTCGCTTTTAACTTTATTTCTTCGTTTTTTCCGACCTTATCGAAATTTATTAAAACTTCTTTATATTTTTCAATTGCTTTAGGTATATTATTCGTTATTTCATAAATTTCCCCTATATTTTGTAATGCATAAGCTTTACTTAAATATAAGCCAATTTTCTCGTTAAGTTCTGCCGAATCGTTAAAAAAATTAAGCGCTTTAGCATTTTCTCCAAGATCCATATATACAGAACCGATGTTTGATAAAGCTTTACTTTTTGCTTTTAAATCGTTAGTTTTTTCGCAAATATCTAACGATTTTTTATGATATTCTAAAGCTTGCTGATACTTTTTTGAAGACGATGCAAGCACGCCTAAATATCCGTACGCTCTCTCCTTCCAATGATATTCCCCTACATTATCGCTGATTTTCAAAGCTTCCTCGTAATATTTTTGAGCTTCGGAAAAAACACTTTTTTCGTAGTATACATAACCGATATTTAGCATAACAGCAATTATACCTAAATAATCTCCTATTTCTTCGTATATTTTTAAAGCTTTTTCTAAATATTCAAGTGCTTCCTTAAATGTAGATTGATTTTTATAGGTTATACCTATATTAGCAATTGATATTGCCATGCCTTGAAGATTACCTAAATCTCGATTGATATTTAAAGATTGATCGAACATTTCCTTTGCTTGAGTGTATCTTCCTGTTGTTAAATAATAATTCCCGATATTGGTTAAGATTAATGCTTTTTCTTTAAGATCACCCCGAGCTTCTCTGATCTTTAGAGCCTCATTATAATATTGCATTGCTTTATCGTATTGGGATAAATTATAATAAATGTTTCCTATATTGTGAGTTGTTCGAGCAATCCCAATGGAATTATTTTGTTGTTTTTCAATTTCATAAGACCGGTTTAAATATTCTAAGGCAGTTTTAAAATCTGCTTTAGATTTATATATCATCCCAATATTGTTTAGAGTTAGACTTTGTTTTTGCGCGTCATAATTCTTTTCTAGTAAAGAAAGGCATTTAAGACCACATCTTAACGCATCGTCAAATTTTCCAAAAGTATAATAAATTGAACGCGCGTTATCGTATTTTACTATTTCATCAATCTTTATAATTTTACTTTCAAGCCATTTAAAAGGCTTTAAATCAAAATTATTTTTATTTATCGGAGGACTAGTTGACAAAATACGGGCAATCATATTTGTTGTATTTATATCTACACGATACACCTTAACAAGTTTATTTAATTTTTTTATCTCAAATAAAATTTGATTTATTTTATCAGTTTTTTCAAGATCTATCGTTTCTGAATCCAATATTTCGTAAATTAAGCCTTGACCATCGTCTTTTTTAGTATAATTTATCCATACAATCTGCTTTAAGCTCTTTAACGCTTTTAATGTAGGAACAACGTCGAAATCGTCGCTTCCAGAATATCCCATAATTATCATTGATCTTCCGTTCGAAATGTTATCAAACAAAATTTTCTTAAAAGGTTCTATTTGAAAAATGTTTAAACCTTCTTTATTTGAACCAAAAGCCTGAATTGTTGCTACTAATGAATCTTTTGTACTTTCTTTTGTAATAAAATTTTGCATAGATCCGTGAATTTTATATAAAGATTTTATACCCTGTTTAAATAGAACAGCAGGATCGTTGAATGTTTCAAAATCCTTTTTAGTAATAACACAACGAATATCCTTTCTATTGACATTATTCTGTATAAACGCATGTTCAATTAGATAATCAAAATTTGTTGTTATTACAAAATGGCCTTTTTTAATCATTTCTGCAAGATAAAAATGTTGAAAATTAGGTTTATCACATTGCCCATAATAATCTATTACTTCCAAGTTCTCGTCGCAACTATCCCTCATTAGTTCTACTATTCCTTCAAATCTGAGATCTTCAATCTTAAGAATATTTTCGATTTCCTTCTCGGGACAAGTGAATTGTAACATTTTTTCCGTCATTTCGCGTCCAGAAGGTAAACAGGAGGGGGAATCAATTGAACATCCAGCACCTACTAAAAATGTAAGTTTTTCTTTATCATTAATTATATCTTTAATCGTATAATTTGTTAAATTTATAAAAGCCATTTTAATAATCTCAACCTATACCTTTTAGTATTAAATAAATGAAAAATAAATGCAATTATTAAATTTTTGCTATTGATTGTGGAAATCTTTAATAAAAGAATGTGGAACTGAAAAGTTAAAAATAAATATTTTTTTATTGATAAAGAATGGACTAACGATCTTTTTTATATCCGGAATTGTTGGAATAGCTTTGATGATACCCATTGCGTACGTGTGTTTCGTAGCTTTTGATACTTTGTTATTAAATCAAGCGGGATTAGGAGGAAACTTAATCGTCGATAATCTAATAATGGGTATAACGGGTTTGCCTTGGATTCTTTCCGTTTTCGCAGCTCTCGTTGGAAGTTTAATATATAAACCAGAAGAATCGGAAAAAAAACCTAAAAAAGCAAAAAAATCAAAAGAAGAACTAAAAGAAATGCCTGAACCCACCTTTGAAATTAAGGATCGCTGCGAAAAGTGTGGAAGCAAACTTCTTCCTACGGACGATTTTTGTGCGGATTGTGGAACAAAAAAGAAAAAGCGTTCTTAAGGTTAAATTTAAACGCTTAATTCTTGTATTATACCTTGTTTTTATTGTTTTTACTTTTTTACGTTTTTAAAAGAAATTAGATTTTTAAATTCTAAATACAAATATATCGTATAAATAAAAAAATTTACAAAGAAATATCAAATCAAGGAATCTAATATGTCAAAACAAATAAAAGGTGTTTTAGTAAGCAGGTTGACAGTCTTATTTTCTATAATAGTCCTTCCTATAATCATATTTCTCATTTTTGCTTTTGCCGATTTTAAGCTGTGGTTTTCAAACGACCCTACTCTAACCTTTTGGATTATAAAAATATTATGCCCTTTAATTTTCAGCATTTCTTGGATATTTTTTATGATACTATTTGCAACAAGAATTTCGACGACGATCGAATCTATGGACAAAACCATCGCAGTTGTGCCTATTAGATTAAAAGTGTTTTACGGCACAAACGCCCTTTTTATTCTTCTTATTTTTGTTATTCCAATTTTAACGCCATTAATTGCGGTATTAAGTTTCGCATCGTTTGCCTGGAGATTAACAACTTTCAAAAAAGAAACTTGGGACGATCAAAAAATATCTTTTGGAACAAAATTTTTAATAATTGTGTTTATCATACTTCCAGTCTTTTGTTCTGCGATTATATTACCCCAATATTTAGTATTAGCTATATTTTTGTGGACCGATGTTTGGATGCCAAACTTGGATTACCTTTTTAGAATTTCATACGCTATATATACGGCGTTAGCCTTTGGATCTTTATTGTTTTTAATTGCTAATAGGGGAGTGAGCGAGTACGAGCAGATATTTGCGGAGCCAAAATCAGAAACATCTATATGGGGTATTAGAGTTATAGAACTATTATTGTTCGTATTTTTCATATTTCTAGAAGGTTTTTTTACTGGTTTTGAAAGATTTGCAGTCTTAGATTTGTTCTATTACGTAGGATTTGTAATAGGAATTTTAGTAGCCATTATTAATTTTATTAACGGAAAAAGAAAAAACGTTAGTTTTAAAAGCCATTTTTTCGGGTATTTAATAGCAGCGGTGTTCATGGGTGCAAATTTATTCATTGGAAACGCAGAATGGTCTTTATGGGTACAAATGTTAACTTTATTTATTTCTGCGGGAGTTTTTACGTTTGTATTTATCTATACGTTTTTAACGCTCGAAGAAACGAAACTTTAGATTATAAATTATATTTTATTCTTTTTTTTAATTTTAATTGTTTTTAATTTTACGCGCTTCTTATAGAATAATTTTAAAAGAACAATTACTAAATCTGAATTAGTTTGTAACTTTTATTTTAATCGCTTAACTAAAACTTATTTCAATTAACACAAGAAATTGGAATAATTTAAAAGAATTTGTTAAATTCTAAAGAAATTGTTTCGTTATTCTAGTATAATCGAAACTAAAACATTAAAAATTAAAATTTGAATTATTAGATTAAAGGATTTTTCTTCGGATTTAAGCGTTGCTGTAACGTGGGATTTTATGTTTTACGCCGTGTGTTATCCAGAATTTAACGGTACAGGTATGGGAATCTGGCACGATCCGACCTTTAGCGTTTATATCGTATTTACGCCAGAAACTACTGGATTTTGGGCGCTAATTCTGTTAATTGCTGGAGTTAGTTTAGCAGGAGTAGCATGTATAGTAATTAAAAGATGGAAAGATAAAAAAATTAAATAATTAAATTTTTTTCAAAAATCTTTATTTATTATTATTTTTTCTTTAAAATTTTTAAATATTAATTTAGATACTTTTTTTAGCTTATTTTAAA
>Ga0315284_10014918_pt1 | contig 11054 bp, 8 predicted proteins | sample YL17G09_16_MG_FD_203696 | JGI IMG/M metagenome (GOLD analysis project Ga0315284, IMG submission 203696) | Sediment microbial communities from Yellowstone Lake, YNP, Wyoming, USA - YL17G09_16 | ecosystem: Environmental > Aquatic > Freshwater > Lake > Sediment | place: USA: Wyoming | collected...
CATGCAGGCTCGGTTGGTCGAACTGGAGGACCTTGATCCCGGCGCCGATGAGGTCCTCGATAATGTCCCACACGTTGCCGCAGGAATGCATCCACACGTCGATCCCGACCGAGGCCGCCGCGCGGCACAGCCGCTCGAGCTCCGGCAGGAAGAGCCGGCGGAACGTCGCGGGCGACATCAGCAGGCGGTCCTGCGTGCCCCAGTCCTCGGGGAACATGACGGCGTCGGCCCCGGCTTCCGCCAAGCGGCGAACGCCCTTCTCAAGCTCGTCCATCACGATGCCGTTGAGGCGCCGCACGCGGGCCGGCTCCAGCAGGCAGTCGGCCAGGAAGTTGTCGAGCCGGCGGATGTAGCGGCTGATGGAGAACGCGCAACCGGGGATGCCCCCGATGCGGTACTTGCCCTCGGCCTTGGCAAACGCCTCGCGGGTTCGTGCGTAGCGTGCCGCGATGCCGTAGTCCGGCGGGCGGTACGTGTCGAGCTGGTCCCAGTCGGTGATCGCGCCCTGGAACACCTCGCCGCGCTTCGAGGTGGCGCCGATGGCCCGCCACCGGCAGCCCCACTCGTCGACGTAGCACTCGGCGTTGCCCTCGGTCCAGCGGCGCTCGCGGAAGCTCGGGTCGGGCCCGATGCCCGCGTGGACGACGTCGCACGGCCACGGGGCGGGCAGATCGTAGCCAATCCGCGGGGCGCCGTCGAAGGCGATGACTTTCTTGATCAGCGTGCGGGAATCCATTTTGCGCCCTCGCAGGATCTCCCGCGGCGGGCTCGAACGGCATGGCTACGGCATCAGCTTGCCTTCGGGGGTGTCCCACTTCTGGGCCTCGGGCGTGGCTTCGCGGTCGCGCGGCGCCAGGTGCTCGCAGACGAACCGCACGGCGTCGGCCGGATCGTCGGTCACGTGGATGAGGTCCATGTCCTCGGGCGAGATGTACGCGAACTCCTCGAGCACGGTCTCGCGGAGCCACTTCACCTGGCCGCTCCAGAAACCCGTCCCCAGGAGCACCACCGGCAGGCGGTGGATCTTGCCGGTCTGGATGAGCGTGATGACGTCGAAGAATTCGTCGAGCGTGCCGTAGCCGCCGGGGAAGATGATGAGGCCGACGGCGTACTTCGAGAACATGACCTTGCGGACGAAGAAATACCGGAAGTTGATGACCTTCGTCAGGTACGGGTTGGCGACCTGCTCGAAAGGCAGAAGGATGTTGAGCCCGACGCTCTCGCCGCCGGCCTCCTTCGCCCCGCGGTTGGCGCCCTCCATGATGCCCGGGCCGCCGCCCGTGATGACCGAGAAGCCCGACTCGGCGATGAGGCGGCCCACCTCGACCGCCTTCCGGTAATACAACTGGTCCGGCGTGGCGCGGGCCGAACCGAACACGCTGATGCCCGGAGGCACGCGGGCCATCATCTCGAAGCCATCGACGAACTCCGCCATGATGCGAAAGACCCGCCACGGGTCCTGGCCGAGAAACTCCGAACTCATGCAAGGCTCCTTCCCATGCGGACGCTCCCCCCAGGGCCGCCGCCCGCCCCGCCCTGACCCACACTGTATAGGGAGAGCCGGCAGGTTGTAAATAGGCCAGCGAAAGGTTCTGCTTAAGGTTGAGCCGGCCTCCCGCCGATGAACCTACGGAGAGCGTCGGGAGGCCGTCGGAGGTGCGTCCGCGGTCGCCGCGGCGACCCGCCTGCCTGAGGTGGCGCAGGATGTATAAACAATACTTTCGCCTCCGCGAAGAGCCTTTCAACATCACGCCCGACCCGCGGTTCCTTTACCTGACCGCGCAGCATCGCGAGGCGCTCAACCATCTGCTCTACGGCATCCGGCAGCGCAAGGGCTTCATCTGCCTGACGGGCGAGGTCGGCACGGGCAAGACCACGCTCTCCCGCGCCCTGCTGCGCGAGCTCGGCGAGACCTTCCACACCGCCCTGATCCTCAACCCCGTGCTGACCGACACGCAGCTTCTGCGGGCCATCGTCACCGAGTTCGGCATCGAGACCAAGCGGCGCGACCGCCTGGGCTACCTGAGCCTCCTCAACGAGTTCCTGCTGAAGGTCAACTCGGCGGGCCAGGATGCCGTCCTCATCATCGACGAAGCCCAGACCATGACCGTCGACAGCCTGGAACAGGTGCGGCTCTTGAGCAACCTGGAAACCGAGCGCCAGAAGCTGCTCCAGATCTGCCTGCTGGGCCAGCCCGAGCTTCGCCGGAAACTCGCCAAGCCCGAGCTGCGCCAACTCGCGCAGCGGATCACGGTCCGCTGCCATCTGGACAAGATGGACGCGCAGGACACCGAGGCGTACCTCCGCCACCGGCTGTCCGTGGCCGCCGAGAGCCCCGACACGCCCTCCGTGCACTTTGATCCGGGCGCTATCCGGGAAATCTATCGCTTCAGCGGCGGCACCCCCAGACTCATCAACGCCATCGGCGACAAGGCGCTGCTGGCGGGGTACGTCTATCAGACCGGACAGATTGACGACCGGCTGGCGCGAATCGCCGCCGCCGAACTTGAGGAGGCCTGCCCATCAGCCTGATCAATGAAGCCCTGAAACGCGCCGAGGCCGAGAAGCTCCATCGCACCCTCGGCGCCGAGCCGCCGCCCCCGCCGCCCGTGCCGAAGCTGGTGCGGCCCGCCCGCGCTCGCCCCTGGCAAACGGTGATGCTCGCCATCGCCTTGCTCGCCATGACCCCGGTCCTCTACGGCCTCTGGCAACTGCGGTCGGCCGCTACGCCGCAGACTGCCACGGCGGCCGTGTCCGCCACCACCGCGCCGCGCGAGGACGCCTCGACGGTGGAAGCCCGGCCGCCCGCGCCTGTGCAGCCGCAGAAACCGGCCGCCGCGCCGGCGAGGGCACGCCCAGCGGCCGATCCCTTGAAGGGGGCGCTGGCCGCGGACCTCACCTACCAGATGGACACCGACAGCGTGAAATGGTTTTCGCCAGGCGACCGGTCCCTGGGCGTCGCCGGTCAACCCGTGGCGTCCGCGGTTCCTTTTGCCCCTCCGCCGGCGCCGCCGGCCGCCAGTCCGCCCGAGCCGGCTCCCGCTTCCGCAGCGCCAACCGGCGCACCGCGAGCGAACCGCCGCGAGACGGCCGAGCCGGTTGTGCCCTTGCTCGACTTGCAGCAGAAGTTCCGGCTCACCTCCCTCGCCGTGGGGCGCAAGACGCCCACGGCCATCATCAACGGCCGCGTTGTCACCGTTGGGGACGAGGTTGAGGGGGCCAAGGTCGTCGCGATCACGGCCAGCACAGTGGATTTGGACATCGCCGGCCGGCACCTGATACTGAGAATGTGAGCGCGCGGCGCACGCGCCGTGGCTAACCAGGATTGTGCGCTTGGTGAGCTACCCGCCTTGGCGGGCGCGTTATTCAATAACCACGAGCGACCACAGGCGAAGCTCGGGCAGCTTGATCTGGGTCGCGCCGCCTTCGGTCCAGGTCTTCAAGTCCTGCGGCTCGGCGTCGTAGCTGAGGAGCCGCGCGCGCCCGCCGAGCGTCGAGAACCCCATGAGGCTCACGTTCTTCATCGGCCGCATGCGCTTCGCCTCGGCGTCGTAATCGCGGTTCACGAGGTGCAGGACGATGGGGCCGGACGCGCCCTTGCGCCGCGCGACGCACACGACGTTCGGCGGCGCGGCGATCACCCCCACGTCGGCCGCCTCGAACCCGTCGAACCACTCCGCGTTCTTTCTGATGAACTGGTACAGCGGCGCGTATGCCTCGGTCGGCGCCTCGTACCAGTGCGTCCCGAGCTTGTCGGTGAAACACCACTGCTTCTTCGGGTGCGGCGCCATAAACCACTGGCCGTGGGCGTACGTGAAGGCGATCCAGTACCGCACCAGGTCCTCGGTGTTATTCGCCTTGACGTAGGCCCAGTCCCAACCGGACGCGGTGGCCGCCAGCGGAAGCCCGCGCTCGCGGGCCGCGCGGAACGACCCCAGGGCGTGCTCCGCGCCGGCGGGACCCTTGGCGGCGTTGAACTCGACCTCGCAGACCACGTGCGTCAGGTGCTTCGCCACGACGGCGTGCCGCTGGTCGACCAGCCAGGCGTTCGCACTCAGGAGGATCGGATGGCCGGCCGCCTGCGTCCCCACGTCGCGCAGGTGGTTCACGAATTCGGCGGCCGCCTCGAGGTGGAAGCGGTCGAAAAGGTCCATCAAGGGGATCGTGCGGCGGACCTTCATGTACTCGCTGCGGGTCTTCGCGTCCTTGCGGATGAGGTCGCGGTAGTCGAACTTCTCAAGGTCGCTCGCGCCGGCCTTCGCGAGCTGCTCAGGCGTCGCGTGCTTCTTCAGGTATTCGCGGAAGGCGGCGATGCAGTAATCGCACAGGCCCCCGCCGAATGCGGTCGCCGCCTGGGCGACGCCGAGATGGTCGTCGATGTGCAGGCCGTCGGCGCCGCCGGCCATCGCCTCGCGCACCTTCCGCTCCGAGTGGGCACGGAAGGCCGGATGGTTCGTGCAACCGAAGTAGGACTTCATGTCCTTGTAGGTGTGGTCGAAGAGCCAGGGCACGGCGACGGGCTTGCCCTCAATGTCCTTCGCCACGGCGTCGCGCAGCTTCTCGTCCTCGTAAAGCGCCTTGGCCCCGGCCGTCAGGCACCACATGGAGCCCGTGCAGCGGATGCCGAGGTCGCGATGCGCCTTGACTTTCTCGGCGGTCTCCGCGCCGCCCCAGGCCACGAACGTCGCGCCATAAGCCTTGTACGCCTCGGGCGTGGAGGCGTACATGAAGGCCACGTCGGAGTGCTTGAGGACGGGCGTGTCGGGCGCGGGCGGCACCGGGGTCTCCGCCGCCAGCAGCACAACCGCGGGGAGCACCATCAACAGGCTGAGCGCGGCGGGTCTCCTGACCCGCCGCGCGCCAACGCTCCCCGCCGCGTAAAGGGGCGCCGGACTAGGGTTCATGCGCTTCGCCTCCTTCGCCGGCGGCAGGCAGAGAGCGCATGGGGTCGGCGGGGGGAGGCGTCACAGTGCGCGCCGGGCCTTCGGCCGTCGGCAGTTCGGGGAGGTCCTTGTCATCGCCAGCGCCGAGTTCGGCGAGGCGCCGCGCGCCCGGAACCAGCATCCGCTCATATGACCCGACGGCCTTGTCGTAGGCCTTGCCCGCCTTTCGCAGCCCGTCGCCTACGCCGTCGAGATGCTCCGCAAACGTGCGGATGCGATCGTAGAGCTGCTTGCCAGCATCCGCGATCCGCTCGGCATTCTCGGCAAGCTCCTCCTGTCGCCAGCCGTAGGCCACCGCCCTCAAGAGCGCGATCAGCGTGGTCGGCGTCGCCAAGACAACGCCACTCTTCATCCCGTCTTCGATGAGTTCACGGTCCTGTTCGAGGGCGGCACTGAAGGACGATTCCTGCGGCAGGAAGAGCACCACGAAATCGGGGGCCGGCTGGAACTGCCTCCAGTAGGACTGCTGGCCGAGGGCCCGGACGCGACTGCGCACGGCCTGAGCATGCTCGGCCATGGCGGCCTTGCGCGACGCCTCGTCGAGGGCATCCGTGGCCCTGAGATACGCTTCCATGGGCACCTTTGAGTCGACGACGATGGTGCGATGGTTCGGCAGCTTGACAATCATATCGGGACGCTGGAGGGCATCCTCCCCGGTGGCCACCGACACCTGCGTCTCGAAATCGCAGTACGCCGACATGCCGGCAACCTCAACAACGCGCTTGAGCGTCACCTCTCCCCAGCGTCCGCGGACCGTCGGCGACTTGAGGGCGGTCGTCAGGCGGGCCGCTTCGGTGCGCAGCAGTTGCTGATCCTGGGCCAGGGACTTCAGGGCCTGCTGCAGGCTCCCGTAGGCGGCGTTGCGCGCCGCTTCGATGTCCCGCAAGTGTTGCTCGTAGGTCCCCAGGAGCAATTGGATGGGCTTCAGGCGCTCCTCGGCGTGGCTGAGGAACTGTTCGCGGTTGCCCTTGAGGGCGTCGGCGGAGAGGGCGGCAAAGGCGTCTTTGAGCTTGACCTGGGCCTCGTCGAGCAGGGCCCGCTGCTCCTCGAAGCTTCGGCGTTCGGCGTCGAGGCGGGTCTCGGCCTTGACGCGAGCACCCTGTTCAGCCTCGAGGCGCTGGCGGAGGTCGGCGGCCTGGGCGTCGAGCGCGGTAATCTGCCCGCGGAGCTCATCGGCCTTGGCCTGGAGGCCGGCGGCCTCGGCCCGGAGCTGGTTCTCCGCCTGCGGGTTGCCCGCTCCTGCGCTGCGCTTGGCGTAGTAAAACACCGCCACCGCCAGGGCGGCGACGGCCAGCACAAGGAGGCCGAGAAGGAGGTCGGTCACGCCAGGCGCCCTTCGCGTTAACCCCCGGTGTATTCACCGGTGGCGAAATAGATAACATCATACGTCGAGGTTCCGCACCTCGAGGGCGTGGTGCTCGATAAACTCGCGGCGGGGCTCGACGGCGGGGCCCATGAGGACGCTGAAGATGTGTTCCGCTTCGGCGGCATCCTCGATGAGGACCTTCTTCAGGACCCGCCGGGCGGGGTCCATCGTCGTCTCCCACAATTGCTCCGCGTTCATCTCGCCAAGGCCCTTGAAGCGCTGGATGTCCATCCCCTTCTGGCCGAGGCGGCGGACGGTCGGCAGGATCTGCGCCACGCTTGCCACGTCAACGGCCTCGTCCTCGGTGGCCACGGTGAACTTCGTCCAGGCCTTCTCCTCGCCGACGCCCTGGCGGGCCTCGCGGTGCCAATCGGCCAAGTCGATGCCGCGCGTCTCCAGTTTGCGGGCGATCTTGTTGAGCTCCTTGGCGCCGAAAAGCTCTTCGGGTTCCGGCGGCTCCTCTTCCGGCAACTCTTCCTTGCCGCCCTCCTCTTTCTTCGCATCCTTCTTGGGCCTGGGGAAGGCGGCGTCGACGGCCTTCTTGGCTTCGGCCTCGGTGTGGAAGAGGCGCATGGCGCCGTCGAGCCGCACGGCCCAGGAGGGGAACTCGCCGGCCTTGTTCCGGGCCGCGAGGAACGTCTCCCACGGGACGCCGCGCCGCTCGACCGAGCGGACGAGCTCCTCGGCATCGGTGAGGATAAGGGAGAGTTCCTCGAGCTTCGCGCCGGCGATCTCTTCGGCGGCCTTCTTGCGGCTCCCGGGATCGGGGTTGAAGCGCAAGGTCGCGCCCTCAACACCGAGCTTCAGGAGCGTCATCTTCATCTCGCGGTCGCTCTGGACGTAGTGCTCGCGGCCCTTGCGGCGGACGCGGTACAGCGGCGGCTGGGCCACATACACGTAGCCACGCTCCACGAGTTCCTTCATCTGCCGGTAGAAGAACGTGAGGAGCAGCGTGCGGATGTGGCTGCCGTCGACGTCGGCATCGGTCATGATGATGACCTTGTGGTAGCGGGCCGAGGAGACGTTGAAATCGTCGGTGCCGATGCCGGTGCCGAGGGCCGAGATGATGGTCGCGATCTCCTCATGGGCAAGCATCTTGTCGATCCGCGCCTTCTCGACGTTGAGGATCTTACCGCGCAGGGGGAGGATCGCCTGGGTGCGCCGGTCGCGTCCCTGCTTGGCGGAGCCGCCGGCCGAGTCGCCCTCGACCAGGAAGACCTCGGACAGGGCGGGGTCGCGCTCGGAGCAGTCGGCCAGTTTGCCGGGGAGGTTCCCGGACGCGAGGGCCCCTTTGCGCCGCACGAGGTCGCGGGCCTTGCGGGCGGCGTCGCGGGCGGTCATCGCCTGGATGGCCTTCGTGACGACCTTCTTGGCCGTGCCCGGGTTCTCTTCGAGGTATTGGCCCAGGAGCTCGTTGGTCACAGTCTCGACGATGGTGCCGACCTCGCTGTTGGAGAGCTTGGTCTTGGTCTGGCCCTCGAACTGGGGGTCGCTGACGCGGACCGAGAGGACGGCCGTCATGCCTTCGCGCAGGTCGTCGCCGCTGGGGGCCGACTCGCCCTTCAGGAGGTTCTGCTTCTTGGCGTAGAAGTTGAGGGTGCGGGTGACCGCCGACTTGAACGCCGACAGGTGCGTGCCGCCCTCGATCGTGTTGATGTTATTGGCGAAGCACAGGATGTTTTCGGCGTAGCCGTCGTTATACTGGATGGCCACCTCGACCTCGGTATGGGTAGCTGGGTCGTCACGGCGGTAGTAGATGATATCGCGATGGACGACCTCCTTGCCCTCGTTCAGGTGCTTGGCGAACGCGCGGATCCCCTCCTTGAAGCGGAAGTCGGCCTCGCGGTCGTCGCGCTCGTCGGCGAGGTGGATGTGAAGGCCCTCGTTCAGGTAGGCGAGCTCGCGCAGCCGCCCCTCCAGGATCTCGAACTTGAAGGTGGGGTCCTCGAAGATCTCGCGGTCGGGCTTGAAGGTGATGGTGGTGCCGGTCTTCTTGGATGTGCCGACCTTCTTCAAGTCCTTCGATTTTTTGCCGCGGGCGAAGGCCATCCGCCAGACGATGCCGTCCCGGCGGACCTCGACCTCCAGCCACTCCGCCAGGGCCGTCACGCAACTGACGCCCACGCCGTGCAGGCCGCCCGACACCTTGTACGTCGAGTGGTCGAACTTGCCGCCGGCGTGGAGCATGCTCAGGGCCACCTCGACGCCCGGCTTCTTCTCCTCCTTGTGGAGGTCGACGGGGATGCCGCGGCCGTTATCGGCCACGCTGATGCTGCCGTCGCCGTGGACCGTCACGTAGATGTCGGTGCAAAAGCCCGCCATCGCCTCGTCGATGGCGTTGTCGACCACCTCGTTGACGAGGTGGTGAAGGCCGCGCTGGTGCCGGTCACCGATGTACATATCGGGACGCTTCCGGACGGCATCCAGGCCCTTCATGACCTTGATGGCGTCGGCGCGGTACTGGCCGGCCCCCTTCTCGGCGGCGCTGTTGCCCTCTTCTTCCCGCGGTGCGGCTTTCCCCTTGGCCATGTGCTTCCGTCACCTTCCCTCAAGCTTGGTCCGCCGCTGGGGCGTCCCGCGTTTCTCAAGCCGAAACCGAATGTCACGAATGAAATACGTCCGCACTTCCCGCCGCAAGGCCTCCATCAGGTCCTGTTTGCGGAAACCTCGGAGTTCCAGCAGGAGGGCGCTCGAATCCACCACGAAAGAGGCCACGTGGTTCTTCAGGGATTCGAGGCGGGTGTGCGAGGCGTCGGGCCCCAGCGCGGCCTCCCAGGCATTCCAGAGGCGCTCGCGTTCCGACAGGTGCAGCAGGCGGCTGTGTTTCGCCCAGCGCCGTATGACTTCGCCCACCGGTTCGGCCCAGTCCTTCTCGTAGTCCGAAGCCTCCTTCAGCCCGGTGGACACAACATGCCTCCGCCTCGTCAACTAAACGATGCTGACCGGCATCACCACATGCGTGAACAGCCGGCCCTCGCTGATGACGCCGGGCTTGCTGGATCCCTTGAAAGAGAAGGTAAAGTCCTCGGCGTCGATCACCTTGGCGGCGTCGATAAGATACACCGGATTGAAGCCGATTTCCAGCGGCTCGCCTTCGTAGACGACCGCCATGCGAACCTCCGCCTCGCCCATTTCGGGAGTCCGACTCGTGACGACCAACTCCTCCTTCGAGAACTTGAGCATGACGCCGCGTGATTCCTCGTTCGTGAGAAGCGCTGCCTTGCGCACCGCCGCCGCGAAGGCTTCCACCTTCACCGTCGCCTTCTTGTCGAAGTCCTTCGGAATCACGTCCTCGTACTTGGGGAAGTGCCCGTCAACCAGCCGGGAGTACACCATCCGCCGTCCGCCATCCGATGGCGGGGTCTCCAGGAGGATGTCCTTCTCCCGGAGCACCACGCGAACATCTCCCTGGACCTTTTCCGCATCCGTTAAACATCGCTCAATCAACTGCATTGCCTTGCTAGGCACGATCGCGGATACCTTCTCCTTCGGACCGTCCTTACACTTGCCTCTGGCTAAACTAAGACGCCGGCCATCCGTCGCTACCATCGTCAGACTACTACCCTCCACCTCCCAGAGGACGCCGTTCAGCGCATACCGCGTGTTCTCCTTGGCCGTGGCAAACAGAGTCCGTTCCACCAAAGCGAGCAGGTCATCTGCTCCGACCGTCAGGGCGCCCGCATCAGGAAACTCTGGCACGGCGGGAAAATCGTTCGGGTCGCTACCCAGAACGGTGAAGTGCGAACCCGGCGCCACAATCTTGGTCTCTTCCGCCGTCCCGAAAATCGAGATCGTGTCGTCCTGGAGTTCCCGAAGGATCGCGTGGAACCGATCCGCCGGCACCAGCGCCACTCCAGGTTCCTGCACATCCATCTTATCCAGTTCGATACGAATACCAACCTCGAGGTCCGTCGCCAGAAGGATCATCCGATTCTTCTCGGCTTCCATCTTGATGCAACCGAGGGCAGGCTTGGGACTCCGGGGCGTAGCCACCCCTGAAGCCACCTGGACCCCACGGGTCAGTGTGGCGCGATCGCAGACTGCTTTCATCTCGGAATCTCCTTTGCGTATCCGTTCTCTTTAGAATTCGTTACAAAGAGCTAGTAATCTCTCATATGTTTGTGAAGAAATCTGCGCCAGGCGCTGGGTGCCTGTAACAGGTTGTTGGACAAACACTTCGGTGCGGCACAGACGAGACCCCGTTGTGGAGAACCGGTGCAATTCTTTGTGGCGCTCGCCAAGTACTCCCCGTGAGGAGCAGCCGTCAGAATCGTCTGTGCTGAAGGACGGGGGCGAGCGCCACGCCGGCGCCACAGGTTTTCCACACTCCTCATGTCCGAAGAACATCCCTCTCAATGGCCTCGACAAGGCCGCGGAAAGCCAGATCGTGCTCCACCAACTGCTTGACCTTGCGATCGGCGTGGAGGACGGTTGTATGATCCCGGCCGCCGAAGAACGCGCCGACCTCCTCCAGGCTCTGGTTGGTGAGGCGCCGGGCAAGGTACATACAGATCTGTCTTGGCATGGCGACGGACTGCGTGCGGCGCTTGCTCTGAAGGTCGGACAGCCGGGCGTTGTAGCGCCGCAGCACGGCGTCGCTGATCGCCTGGATGGTCACAGAGGGCTGACGGGTTCCGACGAGGTCCCGCAGGGCCTCCTTTGCAAGGTCGACGTCGATGTAGCGGTTGCACAGGGAGGCGTAGCCCAGGACGCGCACGATGGCTCCCTCAAGCTCGCGGTTGTTG
>Ga0315284_10014919_pt1 | contig 11053 bp, 12 predicted proteins | sample YL17G09_16_MG_FD_203696 | JGI IMG/M metagenome (GOLD analysis project Ga0315284, IMG submission 203696) | Sediment microbial communities from Yellowstone Lake, YNP, Wyoming, USA - YL17G09_16 | ecosystem: Environmental > Aquatic > Freshwater > Lake > Sediment | place: USA: Wyoming | collected...
ATTGCGTGATCAATCGAAGGAAAGTATTTCCTGACATCGCATTTGAGGACATATCGATAGGTTGCGCATCCCGTGCGCGCGGCCGCGATCGCCCTGTGCGTGCCTCGTCCTTTACGGCACGCATAGGAATTGGACGTGAAACGGCGCTCAAAGATCGGCTCCACCACCCGCGTCAGGGCATGGTGAACCACGCGGTCGCGGAAAGGCGCCGCCGAAATCAGGCGGCGCTTCGGCTCGCGGACCTCGAAGCACCGGTACGGTCCCGGCTGATAGGCGTCCCGATCCAGCTCATCCCTCAAGCGGACGATCTCATTTTCAAGATCGAGGCCAAACCTGGCGACGTCGGCACGGCTGCGCTTGCCGGCGGCGGCAGCCTTGGCCGCGGCGAAAAGATTGCCATAGGAAATGATTTCTTCCCAGAGATTGCCGGTCCGCTTCATCGGGTTTTCGCAGAGGATTTCTGCCACCCTCCGGCCATCCTGCCGACCTCTTCGAGCCGCTCGGCGGCAAATGCGTAGGAGTCGAGCGAGAGCAGCTTCAGGTCCTTGCTGAGGCGCAGCAGGTAGCGGACGCAGTTGATCTGCCGCGCCGCCTGACGCAACGGCTCGCGTTTGTCGGAGCTGTAAGCGGCATCTACGAGGTGCAGCAGCAGGTCCAGGCCGCTCGCCACCAGCCGGTCGCCTATGCTGAAGCGATATGACCGAGGAAACTTCTCCGCCTTGGGAAGAAGCCACAAGACAAAATCGTACGCCTTGGTCACTATGACTGCCGGATCCTGCACCTGTTCAACCATCGCGAAAAAAGCCCAGGGGGCTAAAGCCCCCTGGACCCCCAAAGAAAGGGAAAAGGAAAAAGGATCAAGGGATCAGAGCTTCTCCCGGCACACACGGAAGCCAACGCCGCTGCTCCTGCCGTCAGGACCGCTCCCGACGCGGCCGGAAACGCGGGCGCCCCACGAATTGACGCCCCAGGACCCGCCACGCAGTACTCTGTACTGCCCCGAGGAAGGGCCCTTAGAATCTGCTGCAGGAGAGCTACCGTAATAATTCTCGCCATACCAGTCCGAGCACCACTCCCAGACATTTCCCAGCATGTCATAGAGGTCATAACCGTTGGCTTGCTTCTGCCCCACGGGGTGAGTCTTGCTCCCCGAGTTGGAGTCGTACCACGCTATTGCATCAAGATTGCCGTCCTGCGACCCCGCCGTGCCTCCGCGCGCGGCATATTCCCACTCCGCCTCGGTGGGCAGGCGGTAGCGATAGCCATCATTCAATGCGTTCAACTTCGCAATGAACGCCTGCGCGTCGTTCCAGCTGACATTTTCCACCGGAAGGCGATCATCCCCCGTAAATCTGCTTGGATTGCTCCCCATCACCTTGACCCACTGCCCCTGCGTCACTTCAAATTTCCCCAACTCGAAACTCCTGGAAATCATCACTTCATGCCGAGGATTCTCGTCGCCGGAGCATTGGCTGTCGCCCGCCGAGCACCCCATCGTGAACTTTCCGGCGGGGATAGAGACAAATTCCATTTCAGCTACGGCTGAGGAAATCTGCCGTTTGTTTCCAAGGCTGGAGACAATCCAAATAATAACGATGATAATACCCACCGCCAGGAGCCCAATCGCCGCGCGGCGGCCGTAGTTGGGCTTTGCCACAGCAGGGGTTGTCTTTTGGCTCTGGGCGCGCTGTCTGCGTTCCTCGGACGCTGTCCTTTCAGCGCGGCAGCGATCGAGTGCGGTATGCGCTTCGGCATTCGCAGGATCGAGGCTGAAGGCTTCTCGCAATTTCGTATCCGCCTCATCATAGGCGCCTTGATCGAGAAGAGCCAAGGCAGCCGCAGCCAGCCCCCCGGCGGTTTTCTTCCTTTCTTCCTCTCTAAAGCGCTCTTCCTCCTTGCGCTTGTTGGCCTCAATTTCAGCCTGCTTCCGCCGTTCCTGCTCCTTGCGTTCTTCCGCGGCACGCCTCTCTTCCCCTCTCCGCCGATTTGCCTCGAGTTCGGCCTGCCTGCGCCGCTCTTCGTCCTCACGCTGTTCTTCCGCGCGCCGTCGGGCTTCTTCCGCCTTGCGTTGTTCTTCGGCGCGCAGCCGTTCTTTTTCGGCCCTGCGCAGGTCGGCGGTGCGCGCCTCATCCTTGCGCTTTGCCTCGGCGGTCCCGTCGAGTTCCTCGCGCAGGGCGCGCACGGAGGGGAAACGGCGCTCCGGTTTCTTCTCCAGACACTTGAGCACGATTGCGCCCAGTTCCGGCGCGACGCCTGCCGGAGGGTCCGGAACTATTTCGCGGATCTGGTAGGTTATGTCCCCGGTGCGGAACGGCGGCTCGCCAGCCAGCATCTCGTAGAGCACAATGCCGAGCGAATAGACATCGCTCGCTTCGTTGCTTTTGCCGACCAGCTGCTCGGGGGACATATAAAGGAGCGTCCCGGAATCGACCTGCGAGGTCAGGCGCGAAACCGAGTCGCGGCACTCGCGCGCGATGCCGAAGTCGGCGATCTTGATCGCGCCGCTTTTCCCCAGCAGAATGTTCCCCGGCTTGATGTCCCGGTGGATCACCTTCTGCTCGTGCGCGTGCTCGAGCCCCAGGCAGATCCCGATGGCGATGCGCCGCGCCTCCGCTTCCGGGAGTTTTCCCCGGTCGGCGATGCGCTTTGCGAGCGTCTCTCCCTCGACGTACTCCATGATCAGAAACTTGACCAATTCGCCGTCTTCAAAGTTGTGGACCCGCACCACGTTGGGATGCGCGAGGGTCATCGAATGTTTGGCCTCTTCGATCAGCCGCTTCACCGAGCCGGGGTCTCGGCTCAGGATTTCGCGCAGCACCTTGATGGCGACGCGCGTCTCCAGCTTTTGGTCCTCGGCCAGGTAGACGCGGCCCATGCCGCCCATTCCGAGCGCTCCCAGGATGCGGTAACGGTTTGCCAGGACGGCGCCGATGGGCAGACCATATTCGGTTTCGGCAGTTATGGGGGCCGGCTTCTTTCCTGGTGTCGATGAGGTGATCGCGCCGCCACAGTCGGTGCAGAAGCGGGAACCGTCGGCGTTCGAGGCCCCGCAGTGATTGCAGAACATCCAGCCTCCTGTTTGATGCCGGCGCCCGGCCGGCCGCAGGTTATGCTTTCAGAATTGCATTTGGATCAGGAAAACGCCGCTATCTTACAATGCTGCCGCAACGCAGGTCCATGCGAAAACATGGCCTCCGGCAAAATCGGGGTCGGAAAGCAGAGGGGTACGGCAGCGAAGTTGAGTCAAGGAAACTGCCGAATGACGAGACTCAATATTGCATCAGCGGCGGTGATGGCTTCCTTTGCTTCCAGGTTGCCCGGGAGCGCGCCCGGCAAGCCTCCAGGAACGCCATTCGGGTAGCGTGTCGGAATATGGTATTGGTCGGCAATCAGGCAGTGGTCGCGGAATTGCACAAACTCGCGCGCCAGCCCTTCGCACTCAGACAACAAATCCACCAATTTGTGCGCACGAGGGTACTGGTTTTTCTTCGCGATCAGGAATGCCTTCAGCGATTTTTCAATGCATTGTTGAGCAAGAAAGCACGCATGAGAAGCATGACCCTCCTTGAGAACAAGGCGTGCGACGGTCAAATCCTCCGAAGCCCGATCAAGCCATTGTTGTGCCAGGCTGGCGCTCATAGTGGTTGCTATTCCGTTCCTATCTGCTTATTTGCCTGTCACAGCCTCGTTCGTGCGCATGATCGGATAGACCGGCGGGCTCTGGCCCATCAGATCTTCCATCAAACCCCAGGCTGCAAAGCAGTCTTCGGAGCGCGGTTCAAGCAGCATCAAGGCAAGACGGCCCAGCTTCTGATCCACTCTTACCACAAGCGTGCCGGCCGGCACATTCAGATCCGCTGGCTCCCACTTCCCGGTGATGGTGCGCGTTTTGTGCCCCTCATACTCCCGGTCTGCCACGGACGTGGATTCGATCCGGAACTGTTCTCCCTTGATGGTGAGAGGCTGTTCGAGCCTGGTGAAAGCGACGCCGTGAGCTTCGAGCCGGTCCAGCACAAACCGGGTGGCCGGCACCAGATAAACCCACGGTGCGATCGTGCTCTCGCTCGCTTCGAAAGAAATGTACTGATCCACCCTCACCGGATTGCGCACACCGGTGCTCTGCCGCATCGACTGGCCTGTATACGGATTCTTTACCGTTGTCAGCTCCGTCAGCAGGAGATCGAACTTTTCCGGAGATTTAACCAATGAACCCCGCAATCCAATCTGCTGGCCTACAATCGACTGCTTGTCGGCATCGTCCGTCGCTTTTCGGATCTCCGCTCCGTGCAGCTGGGCGTAATTGACAATTTCCTCGACGAAGCGGCGCGCGGCCTTGATGCGGTCCTGGAATGTCAGGTAACTGAAGGTCTCGCTCAAGATCCCGAGGCGGTTGCGCAAACCGACCATGTTGATCCCGTAGCGTGCGGTGCAGTCTGTGGTCGTGAACAGAGGTTCCGTGGAGACCGGACCACGGGCTCCAGGCATCTCCCCACGGCCGCCTGGAGGGGCGCCGGCCCGGCCGGCTGCAGCAGCGCCTTGAGCTCCGGCAGCCGCCTGACCACCTGCAGCATTCGCACGGCCACCCGCGGCTGCGCCTTGTCCTCCTGCCGCATTGGCACGGCCACCCATGGCACCCTGCCCCCCTGGCCCTCCTGGGCCGCCGGGTCCACCTGGACCACGCCCGCCCGCCATGCCGGGGACGTTCCTGATGCCGTTGATGTAGTAGTAAAAATCCATGTCATCTTTGGTTTTGATCGCCTTGGTCACGGCCGGGAGCAGGCCGTTGCGCAGCGCGTCGACAACGCTGGCCGGCGTCGCTGGATGCAGGGGCGGCGCGTAAGTAATCTGGTAGGCGTGCGCCGAACCATCGGTCGTGTGCAGATCGACGACGACGTGCGGGTCGTAGCGCGACATCATCATTTCAAACGAGCGCGTTTCCGGGGCGTCGAGCTTCATAAAGTCCCGGTTGAGGTCGTAATTCTGACCATTGGCGCGTTGTCCCATGCCGCCGATCGGGCCGTTCTGCGACCCGCGATTGGCAAGGTTGATTTTCTCATTGCCGTCCGGATTAAAAATGGGATTGATCAGCAGCACTACAGAATTGAACCAGGCCGCGCGTTCACCCTGGGCGATGGAGCGCAATATTTCGAGACACGCCTCTTTCCCTTCCACCTCGCCGGCGTGAATATTGCCTTCGACATAGACGCGCAACTTGCCGGTCGCCTTGACCGCCTCCGGGCTGGCATCCTTGGCGCCGATTACAGCCAGCGGGAGCGCCCGCCCTTCGAAGGTGTATCCGTAAGTAGTCAGGTGTATCTGCGGTGAAGCGGCGGCGACCGCCTGCATGAAGTCGATCACATCCTGATACCGGCTGGTTTCTTCATAGTTGGTCCGTTCGGGCCTGGTCTTAAGCGCCCGCAACGCCGGCGCAGCCGCAGGAGCTGCCGCCTTGCCGGCGCCCTGAGGCATGGCCTGAACGCAGCATAGTGCCAGCAGCGCCGTGGCGATTGCACATCGAATCAAAGTACCTCGCATCTGTCTCATGAAACCTCCTCCTATTTACCCATTCCTTTGCTGAGATAGCGCTGCGGGTTCAGACTGCTCCCCTGCTTCATGAGGGCTTCCACTTCCTGCGGAGCCTTGGGAACTCCGCTCGTGATCACCTCATGCCCGCTGTCGGTCACGACCATATCGTCATCAATGCGAATGCCGAAACCCTCCGCCGGCACATCAAGACCCGGCTCGATCGTGATGACCATCCCGGCTCCATCTTTGCCCGAACTACCTGCCGCCGCTTTTGATATTCTTTAGGCGCCTGCGCGGGAGCCAGTACCGCGGGAAGGTCGAAGCAAGCGCAAGGAAGCCCAGGATCCTTCGAATACCAGCATTCATATTTCACGCCCGGTATGCGGAAGCTCGATCCCGCGGCGATCCATTCCCTAGGCGAGCTGGGATTGCACCTGTTCGCGAAACTTAAGAGGACTGGCGATGTCCTTGAATGGCTCCTTCGTCCCGCCTGTGCCGGAGACGACGATCGTACCGAAATCGAAGATCCGGCCCATGATGGACTGTTCCACACGGATGGTTTCAACCTTCGTCAGCACGAGTTCAAGAGTCTGTCTATAAATCAGACCAATTTTCACGATCACCCGCTTGTTGGTGACGGCGAACTCGGAGGTTGCGTACCGAATGAAACGGGGAAAGGCAATCAAGATCGCCACAAGCAGGAAAGCGGCGCCCACAATCCATGCCGCCTGCCGATTTTCCATATAAATATCGATCAGGATGCCCGCAATAAGGCCGAGAACCGCAAGGGCGAGGGGGGGCACAAAGATAATTTTGTGCAGCTTGGCGCGATAGACTACCCTTTCCCCTTCCAGCAGATGCTTGTCCACATAACCCATGAACATGACCTCCCAGCTGAACTTTGTTGCCGGATGACAGCACGAAACCGTCATGATAGCGCGACTCCCTGAGTTCGGCTACCGGAATCCATGGCTCGGATGCTGGTTTTGCCGGTCTGGGGCAAGGGTACGAACCCTGTTGATGTGTTGCCTTTCTTGCCTTCATGGCGGGTATTTATGCCTAAGTAGCATGCATAAATTCGATGTAAACAACTGCCCGGTCCCGCTGGAGAAGATCAGTGCAAACCTGAATCTGGACATGATCAGTCGCAACGACCCGGACAGCCTGTTTCTGATTGCCTTTGCCTTTTTCTTATATAGCAGGCGTTTACAGCCGATAGAGTCCGCGAGGTGAGGAGCTTTATCAGGGGGAAGACTACATGAGCATTCCGGACAAGATACTCGATGGGATCGATCGGCTCGAGCCACTGCCGATTACCGTTCAGAAACTGGTTGTGGCGCTGAACAGTCAGTCCATGGACTTCAACGAGATTGCCAAAACCATCGAATATGACGGCGCCATTACTTCGAACATATTGCGCACGGCAAACTCCGCCGCTTTCGCCGGCCGCACGCGCATTGAAACAGCCCGCGATGCCGTGGTGCGCCTGGGAACGGTCACGCTCCTCGATCTCGTGCTCATCGGATATCTCAAATCCATCAAGATTGCGGCTCCGCTCTATGATCTGACCGAAGACGACCTCTGGCTGCACGGCGCTACGGCTTCGCTGGCAGTAAAAGCGATTGTGAAGGAAACCCGCAACCGGAAGATCCCCGAAGCGGCAAATATTGCGGCCTTGATCCACGACATCGGCAAGTTGATCATGGTGCGCTATCTCAAAGTCGATGCTGCGACGGTTCTGAATTTGTGCGAGGAAAAGGGCCTGACCTTTGTGGAAGCGGAAAGCGATCTCATCGGCTGCAATCATGCCGAGGTGGGCGGGGCCATCGCCCACAAATGGTCTTTCCCCGAGCCGATCACACTCGCCATCGAACGCCATCATGAGGCTGAGCCGAAGGATCCGGATCTGATGCTTGATGTGGTGGTTTTGGCCAACTTGACCGCCAAGACCGTGGGTGTCGGATTGGGCGCCGCAGGAATGAACTATCGCGCCGACATCGCCGGCGCCAAGACTCGCACCGGTCTGACTGCCGAAGGCTTCGAGCGGGTCTGCATCCAGACGGCCGCCTGGGTACAGGATCTCAAGTACAGCTACGGCTACCGCAACTAATGAACTCCTGAAACTTTCCATTCGATTGACTCCGGCGCGAGGCTCTGGTATCTATGCGCCTGCCTCGGAGTTCATATGCCAGTCTTTAACGGACAAGCCGCAGCCGGCGCATCGGCCTGCTACGATAAGCTTCAGATTATCGCGCATGAGCGAACGCACCGTCGCGTGCTGGAAATCTTCTCTCGCTTCCCTTCCCGCGGAAAGCTGCTGGAGATTCCGGCCGGCGAAGGCGCCCTGGCATGGCAGCTGCACAAACTGCAGTATGACGTTACTGCCGGCGACATCGACCCGAGTTTCTTCAAGGTCGCCCCCATCCCGTGCATCTACCTCGACATGAACCATCCTTTCCCGCTCGCGGATGAGCAATTCGACTTTATCAGCTGCATTGAGGGAATCGAACATCTGGAGGATCAGTTTCACTTCGTGCGGGAGTGTCACCGGGTGCTTCGGCCGGATGGTTGCCTGGTGCTATCGACGCCCAACATTCTGAATCTGGCTTCGAGGCTGAAGTTTTTCTTCTCCGGCTTCTATTCTCTGGTACCTCGGCCGATTAACGAATTCAGCCAGGTGCCGGTCTTTGATCACATCCATCCTGTAACCTACTACCAACTGCGCTACCTGCTGCACACGCAGGGGTTCACCGCCACGGAGGTCACGACCGACCTCGTCAGACGCGGCGCAGTGCCGTTTTACCTGCTCAAGCCTCTAATCCAGCTTTACAGCATCCGCACCATGCGCAAGGAGCGGAATCCGCGGCAGATCGCCGCCAACCGGGAAATCCGGCGGATTCTCGCCTCCAGGGAACTGCTGCTCGGCCGCACGCTGATTCTCGTTGCCCGCAAAAAGAGCCATCGGGCGATCCCCACGATTCAGGCTTCCGAAGTCAGGGAATGAGCAGGCATCCTGGGCTCGGCAAAAGCAAAAGCAGCCACGAATGACACGGTGCGGCATAGCCGCAACCGAACCGAAGAAGTCAGAAGTCAGGAGCCAGAAGTCAGAAGAAAAACCGGATCGTAGGAGTTCTATCGCATCTAGGTGCGGCCACCCCAGACTGCGGCACAGTTCATTCTGGCTTCTGACTTCTGTCTTCCCTCGCCGAAGGGTAAATCCTTTCCCTCCTGGAAAGGACTTGTATGTAAGCAGTACGAATACTTATGCAGGCGGAGAAGCATGCAGAGGTACCGACGTGGATTGCTGAGATCTTGCTTATCGGCCTTTGAAGACGGGTTTGCGCTTTTCCATGAAGGCGCGAATCCCTTCCTCCTTGTCTTCGCTCGTAAAGCAGAGTATGAACAGGTCTGTCTCCGTTTCCAGCCCGGCCTGCAGGCCAAGGCGGGCCGCGTTCTTCACCGACTTTTTGGCCATCTGGACCGCGACGGGGCTCATCTCCGCAATCTTGCCGGCGATCTCCATGGTCTTGGCTTCGAGTTGTTCGGGCGCGACCACATGATTTACCAATCCAAGACGGAGCGCTTCTTCCGCGTCGATCATGTCTCCGGTCAGGATCAGCTCCATGGCCTTCCCTTCACCGACGAGACGAGCGAGCCGTTGCGTGCCGCCGCCACCGGGAATGATGCCGAGCTTGATCTCGGGCTGGCCGAATTTTGCCTTGGCGGAAGCAATGCGGATGTCGCAGGACATCGCGAGTTCACAGCCGCCACCCAGGGCGTAGCCGTTGATCATCGCTATGACGGGCTTCGGGCAATCCTCCATCGCATCAAAGGCCCGGCTTTTCTGCATCATCTCGCGCGTCCCGAGAGGGGTCTTGCCGGTAAATTCACTGATGTCGGCCCCCGCAATAAAAGCCTTTTCGCCGGCGCCGGTGATCACGATCACCCGAACGCCCGCATCCTCGCCAAGCTCTTTCAAGGCTGCGAGGATCTCTTCTCGTGCCCGGACATTGAGGGCATTTAATTTGTCCGGCCTGTTCACCGTCATCAAGGCCACCGGGCCCCGCTTTTCAATGATTAGGTTTTCGTAACCCATAGAGCCTCCCTGCAAGTGACGACGGGCTTCCACCCGTCAGGCGCCACGATACTTGACAGAGCCACAACGACCCTGATCTGATAAAATATATTAGTCGAGTTACGAGTAAAGTTCTTCATGATTTTTTCATGCGAGTGAATGGACCTGTGGACGAGACAGAAAACAAGCCGGAGCGAGAGATACGAGGGTTGCTGGAACTCAAGGAGGACGCCCTCAAGGCCGATTCGACCAGGCTTGCCCCCTATGATCCGCTCAGGCGTTATCTATACGAAATCAGCAAGCTCCATCCCATAAGCCGGGAAGAGGAGCATGAGCTGGCCGTGCGGTACCGTACCACGGGAGACCGCGAGGCCGCATATCGCCTGGTCACATCAAACCTGAAGCTCGTCGTGAAAATAGCGATGATCTATAAGAAGGTCTACCGCAACCTCATGGATCTCATCCAGGAGGGGAACATCGGCCTGCTTCAGGCTTTGAAGCGCTTCGATCCCCTGCGCGGAACCCGCCTGCCGACGTATGCCGCCTGGTGGATCAAGGCTTACATCATCAAGTTCCTGCTCGACAACGCTCGCCTCGTCAAGATCGGCACGACCAACGAGCGGCGCAAAATCCTGATGAATCTCAACCGCGAAAAGCGGGAGCTGGAAGCGAAGGGCATCACCCCGACGAGCCAGCTTCTGGCCCAGAACCTGGGCGTGGATGAAGCCGAAATCCTCGCAGTAGAGCAAGGAATGACAGGGCCCGAGGTATCACTGGACGCGCCCATCGGCGGGGACGACAACAACCTTCGCTATATCGACAGCCTCCACGCCACGGAGGAGAGAGTCGATGACAAGCTCGCGCAGGGCGAATTTCGTGATCTGCTGGCGACCAAATTTGCCGAATTCGAAGAAACTCTTTCCGAGCGGGAACGGTTGATCCTGAAGCAGCGGCTGACTGCAGAAGAACCGGAGACCCTGCAGCAAATCGCCGACCGGTACGGCATTTCACGCGAGGCCGTGCGCGTGGCGGAAAAGAAGCTGATCGCCAAGCTGAAGAAATATATGACCGAGTCCTTCGGCGATGTCCTCCAGGTCGAATTCAACCGCAACCAGTAACCCCCGAAAGACAAAAAAACAGCCACGAATGACACAAATGGGAAAAAAGTTCGTGCCATTCGTGGCTGCTTTTGCAGTTGTTCAGCAGCAGCGCGTGGGCCGGGTGTATCGCTCCTCGAGACGCGCGAGATAGAACTCCCGCTCCGAAGGAACCGTTCGTCCAGGATGATGCGCGCGCAGGTGCGCACAGTAGCGCTGGTAATCCGCTTCGCCGCTGAGTTCCGCCAGTAGTTTCCAGACTGCCTGCAGAAATTTCATGGCTATTCCCCCACCAGGGCTGAAACCACATATTCCGATTCGCGCAGCACCGGAATCTTGCGGCGCCGGAGGATTG